>OKUM01000195.1_pt1 | contig 43609 bp, 30 predicted proteins | sample 1606801 | NCBI WGS metagenome assembly OKUM01 (sample SAMEA3882546, study PRJEB24775) | human gut metagenome | biome: human-associated habitat; feature: intestine environment; material: feces | place: Netherlands | collected 2009/2010
CACTCACCCACCTCGCAATCCGGAGTGAACCGGACCACTCGCTGAGCGGCAGCAAGAGATAAACTTACAGCACGATCGCGATCCGCGCAACCCGGGCCGCATGAACAACGCGTGAACCGTTGGAAATCCAACGTTCCATCGGCGTGTCGAAAACGAGCCAAACGCGACCTGAAACCGTCGATGACACCATCATAGGACGCTAAAACCACGGCCAGGTGAACGCGAAAACAACAACCCACGGCGTGTCGGAATCGCAAAGCCAAATGCGGATGAAGCGAAGACGCGAACAATGCAGCCATCTGCGCTATGACCGCGATATGAGATCCATAGCCTGACAACCGCACCAATGCAATATCAGGAAATACAGCGCCAAGAAAAAGCAGCACACGGATCCGAACGAAGGCAATGAGATACAAAAGCCGGGAGGCTCCATGTTCCACGGAGACTCCCGGCTTGGTATTCAATTATTGGTTTTCAGTTATCAGCCAATCACTCGGCCTGAGCGGGCTCTGCAGCCGGCTCAATCGTGGCGACGGCCTTCTTGCGGCTCAGGTAGCGCTTGATGGTCAGGAACTCCAGACCGATCACGAGCACCGCAACCACGCCCCAAGCCACGTACATGGCGGTCTTCCAGATCGGGGTGGCGACCTTCGGCTCGCCATTCGCGTACTGCCAGCTGTTGGCGGCCGTGTACAGGATGTTGTGCGCGGCCTGACGCATGGCCTTCACGGAAGTGGCGGACTTATCGGTGATGTGGTTGGTGATCTTCGTGGTGGCGAGCATCGAGTCGTTGCCCGCACGCACTTCCTGATCGGCGTTCTGGTAGCCGTAGCCGCCGAAGTAGTCGGTCAGGACGAAGCCTTTGAAGCCCCACTCGCCGCGCAGCACGGTCTGCAGCAGCGCGCTGTCGGCGCCGGCATAGGTGTTGCCGATGTAGTTGAAGGAGCTCATCACGGCCTGGGCGCCGCCTTCCTTCACGCTCATCTCGAACGGCTTCAGATAGATCTCACGCATGGCCTGCTCGTTCGTCCACGTGCACAGCATTTCCGTACGCTTGGTCTCCTGGTCATTCAGAGCGAAGTGCTTCATGAAGGAGTACACGCCCTTGGACTTGGCACCGGAGATCTCGCTGGATGCCATCACGCCGGAGAGCAGCGAATCCTCGGAGAAGTACTCGAAGGTACGGCCGGAGAACGCGTTGCGGTGGATGTTCATGGCCGGTGCGTACCAGCCAGCCACGTGCATGTCGTGGGCCATCTCGCCGATCATCTCACCGAACTGCTTGGCGAGATCCTTGTTCCAAGTGCAGGCGAATGCCGTGGAAGCCGGGAAGCCGATGGAGCCAACGCCGGTGAAGTTGTTATTCAGCGATGCCGGGCCGTCCGCATCGGTCAGCTGGATCTTGCCGACGGACTTCACAGCCTGGGTGCCATAGCCACCATTGGCGATGAGGTTGTCCATATCGTCGAAGGTGAGCTGGTCGAGCAGCTTGTCCCAATCGGCGTCGTCATAGTCCTTGCCGTACATATCGGACAGCTTCAGACCGTTCTTGGCACCGGTGGTCGGCATCTTGTCGGAATCCTTGTCGAACTTCTTCGGATCGTAGTTCGAGTTGTTGTAGAAGGTTTCCTTGGCCTTGTCGGACATCTTGAAGTTGGTCGGGGCGGCGGTGGCCTCCTTGTAGTTCGCGAAGTGGTCGGCGCGGGACAGGTACGTCACATCGCCCGCCACATCATCGAACTGGTTCGTGGCCACGGTCTTGTCGCCATTGTGGGTGTTCGAATCGGAATCATAGGTGACGGTGTCCTTCACGGTGATCGCCTTGTGATCGATCACGTGGTGCGAATCGGACTGGATGGAGATGTCATAATCGCCCTTCTCCAGCACGTACGCCTTCGCGCCCTTGTAGTCGTAGGACGCCATGTCGTCGTCATCGAACTTGACGGTGACCTTCTGGGACTCGCCCGGCTGCAGTTCCTTGGTCTTCTCGAAGCCGGCCAGGTTCTTGGACGCCTTCTCGATGCCGCCGTCGGTGTACGGCGGGTTGTAGTAGACCTCGACCACGTCCTTGCCGGCCTTATCGCCGGTGTTGGTCACGGTGGCGGTGACGGTCACCTTGCCACCCTTGTACTTCACGCTGTCGAGCTTCTGATCGAACGAGGTGTAGGACAGGCCATAGCCGAACGGGAACGCGACGGTGTCATCATAATTAATCAGGCCTTCGTCCGAAGCGGTCTCATAGAACTTGTAGCCCACATAGATGCCTTCGGAGTAGTTGACAAAGCCCGGAATGGCAGTGACGTCGTCACCCGTGAAGCCCTTGTACTTGGCTGCCTTGTCTGCCATATTGGTGTATTCGAACTTGCCAAAGTTGTTATAGGACACCGACTTGGTCAGATCCTTGAGGAAGGTGTCGGAGGTCTTGCCGGACGGGTTGGTCTCACCGGCAAGCACCTCACCAAGGGCGGAGAAACCGGTCTGGCCAGCCGGCGGGCACCACACGACGGACTGGATCTGCGGATAGTCGTTGAGGAAATCGAACTGGAACGTGTTCGCGCCGTTGTAGACGAGCGTCACCTTCTTGAAGTTGCTGGTGACCAGGTCGATCATGTCACGCTCGGTCTTCGACAACTGAAGGAAGCTCTCACCCTTCTGGAAGTCGTCATAATCCTTGGAGTTGTTCTTGTAGGTGATACCCTTCGCCTTCATGTCCGTCGGCAGGTCCGCACCCTCGCCGCCGACACGGGTCAGCACGACCACGGCCTCGTCCGAGAAATCCTTCGCGTCGGAGACCAGCTTGTCGGAGTACTGCTTGGCCGGCACCTCGGGCAGGGTCCAATCCTGAGCGAACATGCCGACCTCAGGACGATCCTTGCGGTAGTCCGTGTACAGCTTGCTCAGCTCCGTATTGGTCTTCAGGCCAGCCTGCTTCATGCCGTCAAGCAGGGAGACGGTCTTGTACTGCTTCGACATGGAGCCGGAGCCGGTGCCGCCGTAGACGGGGTTGGTGGAGCCCCAGCCGAACACGTTGACCTTCTTGCCGGACAGCGGCAGGTTGGAATCGTCATTCTTCAGCAGGGTGACGGCCTCCGACTGCACATCCTTGGCCAGCTCGTTGGCCTTGGAAACCGTGGCGTCGGACAGCGTGTACTTGGTGATGGTCGCATTGTTGAGCAGCGTGGAAAGCGGACCGGTCAGCATCATGGACACGGCCACGACGATGCCGACGAGCGCCACCAGCCAAGATTCGGAATGGACGATCTTACGGGTCGCCACTTCCTTGACCGTCTTCTTGTTGACGGCAAAAGTGATAATCAGCGCGAGCACGAACAGCACGCCAATCGCAATAAGGTACGGCGTCAATGAGCCGATGACGTTCATAACGTCAGCCATGTTGATTTGCAGCATGGTCTGCCTCCTCCTTGATTCTCATAACCAAACGACACGTAGGCTCCGATGCCTTTATCGGAACCGCGAAACCATTCAACACTGCCCCGCATCTCATGGTTTCGGTGAAGTGGCTGCAGATGCGTGCGGCAAGTGAAGACACTTCTTCATGTCGATGATTCGATTTCATCAGACTTCAACGTGCGGCACATGGCGTTTTCCCCAGCCTGTCAATTCGCGTGCATAATCTGCACGCCAAGTACGATGGAAGTATGAGCGACTTAAGCGCATTGAATCTGGAAGCAGGCAGCCTGGTTGGCGGCTACACGTTGATTTCCCGGCTTGGTTCGGGTGCCATGGGCTCGGTATGGCGTGTGCGGGACGATGGCGGCCATCAATATGCGATGAAGATTTTGCGCGATTCCCTCTCCGACGACGATTCCCCGCAGCAGCAGCGCGACGAGTTGACCGCACGCGAGCGCCTGCGCAGGGAGGCGATGGCGTTGCAGAAGGTGCGGCATCCGGGCGTGTGCGGCATTGTGGATATGGAACTTGACGACGCGTTGGCTTTTATTGTGACCGAGTTGATCGAAGGCAAGAATCTGCGTGAGGATGTGCGCGTCAATGGCCGATATGTGGGCGACGATTTGGAACGGCTGGCACGCAAGCTTATCGAGGCGGTGCGGGCGGTTCATGCGGCTGGCATCGTGCACCGCGATATCAAGCCGACGAATGTGATGGTGTCGAGCACCGGCCCGGTATTGGTGGATTTCGGCATCGCTATGGGCGAAGGCGAAAGCCATGTGACGCGTACCGGTCTGGTGATGGGCACGCCGGGGTTCATCGCGCCGGAAATCATTGATGGCGCGGAATCGGATGAAATGACCGATTGGTGGTCGGTGGCGAGCGTATTGGCGTTCGCCGCTACGGGTGAGCCGGTGTTCGGCACGAAGCCGATGATGACCGTGTTGGAACGTGCGGCGGCAGGCAGCGCCAATCTTGCGGGACTTCCTGCGGGCACGATGGCCGCGTTCCGTTCGGCGCTTAATCCGGATCGGACGAAGCGGTGCACGCCGGACGATTTGCTGCAGGCGATCGCCGTGGATGCGTTGAATCCGCAGGCGTGGGTTGCGGCCGACAATGGTGGCGCAGCGGATGGCGATACGGAGGCGATGCCCCCTTTTGTTGAATCGCCCGACAATCCGCGCACGTTGTGGCGATTGCAGGACGATATAACCGGCGAAAACGCCATCGGCACGCGCACGATGCCAAGGCTCAGCGAAGCAACGCAGGCGATCGGGCAGCCCGATGTGAGCGCAACTCAAGTAATCGGGAAACAAGTGACCAGCCAATCCGACGCGAGCGCAACGCAGGTGATCGCACCTGTTGACGATGCCGAGACCAGCGTGCTTTCCGACGCACTTCCCAACGTGGACAGCACGCGCACGATGCCGCAATCGCAAGGCACGCGGGCGATGCCGACAGGCACGCAGGTAATGCCGCAATCCATGCCGTCAACACAAATGCTGCCGGCCCAGAACGCATGGAATCCAGCGGAAGCGCCGACGCAAGTCGACCCGACCATCAAACCCGCGTTGCAACGCATCGCCATGCGGCAGCCACCGTCCGTCATACCGCAGGCCACGGTGGCCGCGGCGCAGCAATCGCCCGCAATGTCATTCCCGCCGGTACCCGGTATGGATGGGCCGAACGTTGCGGAAGCACCTAATCCCGCCGATGTGAAGCGTGGCGCGATGTTGGGCCGGGGCATGCTCCCCTGCGCGCTGATGGCGATTCCCGTGGCCGTCTGCGGACTGTTCTCACTGTGGACGGCGATGGCAGCCGCGTTGCTGTTCGCCTGTGCGCTGGCCACCATCGGATTCAACACGGAGGCGCAGCTCGAGCGCGAAGGCAAACGTGGCGGCGAGAAGAAAAGTTCCGACTGGCTGCTGCGATTGGCGGGACTGCCCTGGCACATCGTGAAGGGCTTCGGCGTCGCCATCGTGCGGACGCTGATCATGTTGGCCGTGGCCGCGCTGGGTTTGTCGCTCACCACGGTCGTGCTGCAGCTTCCGTATGCCGTGATGGATACGTGGATATTTGGATTGACGATTCCGATGCCGACGCTGCTTGGCGGTCCGCTTTCCGAAAGCGGGCTGGCGCAGGCTGCGTTCTGCGCGATCGGCTGGCTTGTGGCCGTGGCCGCTCCGGGCGCGATCGTACTGCGATTGGGCGGCGGCGCACTGCGTAAACAGCCGTATCTGCGCCACTTGAGCGAGCTGCCGACGCAATCGCAAGGCAATACGGAATTCCCGGCGAATCGATAGCAAGGCATCGCTAGTATGGTGCCCAGCATAACAACGTGAGGTCGAAAGGAATATCGATGGCCCAGAACAGCAAGGATGCGCAGAAGCGTACCAGCCGCGCCGAGCGTAGGGCCGCTGAGGCCGCGGCGATGAAGGCGCGCGCCGAGCAGATGGAAAAGGAACGCAAGCAGCAGACGATCATCGGCGGCATCGTGGTGGCGGTGCTGGTGATTCTGGTGGCGATCGGCGCGTTCACCGTGTACCACAACATGCATAAGAAGGCCGAAACGAAGGCTTCCACCGAAACCGTGCAGGAAGCGTACACGGCGTTGCAGAAAGTGAAGAACACTCCGAAGCTCGTCGATAAGAAGGGCGGCCTGCTGATTTCCAAGAACGGCTACGGCAAGGCTGTGGAGGGCGCGCCGACCGTCGAGCTCTACATGGATTTCCTGTGCCCGGGCTGCGGCAACCTGCACCGCCAGTTGGACGCCGACCTGCAGAAGATGGTCGATGCCGGCCAGATCAATCTGGACCTGCATTTCATGGCGTTCATGGACCGTTGGTCCACCGACGAGTATTCCAGTCGCGCGGCGAACGCGGCCATCTACCTGGCCGAGCATGACAGCGACCCGAACCATCTGATCTCCTTCCTGGAGAAGGTCTACGCCGAGGATTTCCAGCCGGAGGAAGGCTCCGCATACAAGTCGGTGAGCGACGCCAAGATCAAGGAGCAGATGATCGCCGCGGGTGTTTCCAAGGATGTTGCGGACAAGGCGTTTGGCCGCGATTATCAGGAATGGCTTGATGCGATCGACACTTACACGCCGAAGCGTTCCGAACTGTGGCATCAGTCCGGCAGCTACAAGGGCAGCATGACCACGCCGACCGTGATCATCAACGGCAAGTATTGGGATATGGACCAGCTGACCACCGCCCAGACGACGGTTAAGGACGGTCTGTTGGAATCGATCGGCCTGAAGGACAGCGAAGTCGGCGTTGCCGGTAAGATGCCGTCCATCGGAGCCAAGAAGGGGCCGATTTCCGTCACCACGGGCGAATAACCCCTTACGGGCAGCCGGCGCGTCTCAACCCGCAATACTAAGTTGACTGCGGTGGAAGCGCTGGTTATGCTATTCATCGTTCCTCTGTTGTTTTCATAGCAAAAGAGGACATGCCTCCTTAGCTCAGATGGCCAGAGCGGCCGCCTTGTAAGCGGCAGGTCGTCGGTTCGATCCCGACAGGAGGCTCGAACCCGTATGACGGGCTTGGACCTCTTACCATGGGTAAGTGCTCCAGAAGTCTTCCCCCAACTTGAGACTTCTGGCAAAGCGGACGAGACGTCCCCCAACCTGTCTCGTCCGACCGGGGGCAGGACATCCCCTTCTCTCCTGCCCCCTTTTTATTTTTCGCTTTTCGCACCTGCTTTCAAAAATGTGGCGGTATGGATAAAACCATCGGAAAGCACGGCGACCGTTCCAGCTGAGCCGTTACAATAACGGCGTTGTAGGCAGCGCTGAAAAGAGGATAAATGACGAGAAGGTGGACCCCTCGGAGATTCGTGACGCTTCGTCGTGTCCGCGTCATGGCATGCGTGGCCTCATTGACTTTGACTTCGGCGTTGGCGTTTGGTGTGGGCGCGCGCAAATCCGTGGCATTGACCGTCAATGGGGAGACCACCACGGTGACCACATATGCGATGAGCGTGGACCGTCTGCTGCAGGAGCAGGGCGTGAAAGTCAAAACGCACGACCTGGTGGAATCGACCAGCCCGACCAGCATGCTGAAGAACCATGATGTGGTGAACGTGCAGAGCGCATACCAGACCACCATCACCATCGACGGCCAGGAAGTGCCGTTCTGGACGGTCGCGTCCAGCGCCGAGCAGTTGCTGGACTTCTTCAACCAAAACGAAACCGAAGCGGCGAAAATCACCGTCAATATCAGCAACGTCTACAACAAGCTCACCGGCGGTCTCATCATCAACCAGAAGGGGCCCGTCACCGTCATCGCGGACGGGAAAAGCTCGGTGGCGCCGAACGGCAAGCTGCCCGCTGCCTCCATTCTTGACGCCAAAGGCATCACGTTGGGCAAGGAGGATCGCGTCAGCGTCGAAAAGGACGGCAAAAAGACCATTCTGCGCGTCCGCCGCGTGACCCACGGCGAGGAAACACGTACGAAGGAAGTGCCGTTCGGCACGCAGACCATCATCGACCCGAACCTGCAGCCGGGCGAAGTCACGGTACGGCAGGAAGGCGAAAACGGCGAAATCCAGCAGACGTACGCCGTCACCTACGTGGATGGCGTGAAGGAAAGCGAGACGCTGACCGGAGAGAAGACCACGAAAATCGCCATCGACAAAGTCATTGCGGTCGGACCGGAAAAAACTACGGACGATACCGACAAGTCCGACAAATCCGACAACAGCGGCAACGGCAACGGCGATAACGGCGATTCCGGCAAGACGGACGACGGCAAGAACGATTCGGGTAAGAACGACTCGAATAAAAACGACAATAAGTCCGATTCGAACAAGTCCGATTCCGACAAAACCGATTCGAACAAGTCGGATTCCTCGGATAAGAACAATTCGAACAACAACTCGAATAACAATTCCAACAACACCGAGAAGGACGATCCGGCACCGACCCCCACACCAACCCCTGCACCGCAGCCGACTCCCGCACCCCAGCCCAAACCGCAGCCCACGCCGCAGCCGAGCAATCCTTCCGCAGGCTGCCGCTTGTACCATCCTTCCGCGGCACAGGCACAGGCCTACGCTTCCGGCGCGGCGGCGCAGCGCGGCTGGACCGGCCAGAACTGGACGGATCTGGTCAAACTCTGGAATCGCGAATCCGGATGGAGCTGGAGCGCGGAAAACGTGTATTCGGGCGCATACGGTATTCCACAAGCGTTGCCGGGCAGCAAAATGGCCACGTTCGGCGCGAATTGGAAGGACGATGCCGCCGTGCAGATCGACTGGGGTCTGAGCTACATCGCACAGCGGTACGGCAGCCCGTCCGCGGCGTGGCAGCACTCCGAACAGACCGGATGGTACTGATCCGGCTAATCGCCAACGATTTTCGTACCGGCATGAACGGATAATGAGGGAATGACAGAAGAGGGAATGACGGAAAACGTGAACGAGCATACGCAGGGCCATTTGCTGGGGGCGGCCGACATCCGACGCATCGCCGCCGACGCGGGTATCAGCCCGACGAAGAAATTCGGGCAGAATTTCGTGATTGATCCGGGAACCGTGCGTCGCATCGTGCGCGAGGCCGGCGTGACCGCCGACGACCATGTGCTGGAAGTCGGTCCCGGACTGGGTTCGCTGACGCTGGCGATTCTGGAAACCGGCGCCACGATGACGGCTGTGGAAATCGACCCGCCGGTCGCCGAACGCCTGCCGAAAACCATCGCCGAATTCATGCCGGACGCCGTGGACCGCTTCCGTGTGGTCAACCGCGACGCACTCACCGTCAATCCGGAGAATCTGCCCGATTTCAAGGATGACGATTCCTTCACGCTGGTGGCCAATCTGCCGTACAACGTGGCCACGCCGATTCTGCTCACCCTGTTGGAACGTTTCGACAATCTGGGCACCTTCCTGGTGATGGTGCAGAAGGAAGTGGCGGACCGTTTGAGCGAGAAGCCCGGTTCGAAGATCTACGGCACGCCGAGCGTGAAGCTCGCATGGTACGGCACCGCGGAACGCGTGGGCGTCATCGGCCGCAACGTGTTCTGGCCGGCCCCGAACGTCGATTCCGCGCTGGTGCTGTTCAAGCGCTACCCGGGCGGTCACACCCCCGCCGCGGACAATGCGGACGGTTCCGTGGTGGATCGCGAAACCGTGTTCCGTTTGATCGACGCGGCTTTCGGGCAGCGCCGCAAGACCCTGCACGCCGCATTGAAGAAAATCGTGCCGTCCGAAGCGTTCGAGAAGGCCGGCATCGACCCGACCCGTCGTGGCGAGACGCTCACCATCGACGAATTCGTGGCGTTGGCACGCGCGTTGGATGAGGTGTTCGCGTCATGAGCACCATTGATTCGCCCGCCATCGGAACGGCCACCATCAACGCCGTGAGCGTGGACTGCCCGGCGAAAACGAATCTGACCCTGCATGTGGGCCCGTCGCATGCCGAATGGGGCGGCCGTCATGAACTCGACACCATCTATTGCGCGGTCGGCGTATACGACACCGTCACCGCCACGCGCAAAGCGCCGGGAAGCGGCTTCTCGCTGAATCTCGAGGGCGCGTATCTGGGCGACCTGGCCTCTTCCGGCAGCGATATGCGCCGCAACCACGCCGTGCTGGCATTGTTCGCCATGGCCGAAGCGAGCGGCCATGAGCCGGACGTGGCGTTGAACATCGACAAGCGCATCCCCGTCGGCGCGGGCATGGCCGGCGGTTCCGCCGATGCGGCGGCGACGATTCTGGCATTGAACACGTTGTGGGATCTCGATTGGCCGATCGAACGCCTGCAGGAAGTCGCGGCCACGCTGGGCGCGGACATGCCGTTCTGTCTGACCGGCGGTTACGCGCGCGGCACCGGTTTCGGCGAACGCATCGAACAGCTTGATGACGATGGCGATATCGTACGCGATCTTACGGAACGTGGGTTTACCGGCCATCTGCTGGTCGGCGCATACCGTGCGGAACTGCGCACGCCGGAAGTGTATGCCACATTCGATCAGATCGGTGCCGGCGATGGCGATGAGAACCACCTGCAGAAGGCGGCGGTCTCCCTGCATCCGCGTAGCGGACAGGCGATCGAGGAAGCCTTGCGTGCGGGAGCCAGCCAGGCGTTCGTCTCCGGTTCCGGCCCGTCCGTCATCGCGTTCGTGCCGACGGAGGATGCGGCGGACGCCGTGCAGCGGGCATGGCAGGACAGCCGTTGCGTCGATCGCATCATCGCCACGAACGCCCCAGCCCGACCGATTGTGCATATCACCGCATGACACATATCACCGCATGACAGTAAAGTTGATGGCAATTGGTTTGTTCAAAAGGAATTCGTAAATGACCCAGGCTAACGACGAGCGCGCCGCGCGCAAAGAGTACATTCGCCGCCGTCAGAAGACGGTGTTCAGCATCGTCGGAGCCGTCATGGTGGTCGCCATGGTGGTGTCCCTGCTGTTCTTTTTCCATGTCGGAGGCCTGGGCAACGTCAAGTCGGCCGCCGTACAGCCGAACTACGGCCAGCAGGCACCGTGCCCCATCAAGGAAGCCGACGGCAACAAGGCCAAGTATGTGGAGAATCGCAACATCACGCTGCGTGTGCTCAACGGCACGAAGTTCTCCGGCTTCGCCAAGGCGGTGAGCGACGCGTTGCAGAACCGCGAGTTCAACCCCCAGACGCCGGGCAACTACACCAAGAAGGTGGATCGCACGATGATCGTCTTCGGCAAGAACGGCGTGAATCAGGCGTACACCGTGGCAAGCAATTTCACCGATGCCATGCTGGTTATGGACGACCGTCAGGACCAGCTGATCGACGTCATCGTGGGCGCCACGTTCGACAATCTGCAGGATACGAAGAAGGTTCCCGCCGCAGGCAAGGCGATCACCGGCATCCAGGGCTGCGTCGCGGTGGACAAGATGACCGACCTGCCCAAGGCGCCCGAGCATGATGCGGTGAATCCGCAAAGCTGACCGCCAATCGAAATCGATATAGGCAATATGAAAAACCCGCGCTCCCCCAATCGGGAACGCGGGTTTTCGTATTCGAGCTGTTCCATGCATGCGGCGAAACCACCGCATGTCAATCGCTATTCGCCCTGCTCCTTGTACCAGCGTTCCAGCTCGGCAACGGCCACGTCACGCTCCACCGGACCGTTATCGAGGCGGTATTCCAGCATGTGCTTGTACGCCTTGCCGACCATCGGGCCTGGTTCGATGCTTAGCAGCTGCATGATCTCGTCGCCGTTGAGGTCAGGACGGATCGCGTCGAAGTCTTCCTTTTCTTTCAGGTCGCGTACACGCTGTTCCATCTCGTCCATGGCCGCCGAGAACATCATGGCCTTGCGCTTGTTCTGCGTGGTCGTGTCGGCGCGCGTAAGGCGGTTCAGACGCTCGTACAGCGGGCCAGCGTCCTTGACGTAGCGGCGGACCGCGGAATCCGTCCACGGCTCCTCCACGTAGCCGTGGAAGCGCAGATGCAGGTTGACCAGCTCGCTGACGTCCTCGACCATGTGGTGGTCGAAATGCAGTGCCTTCAAACGCTTGCGCGTCATCTTCGCGCCGACGGCGTCATGACGGTGGAAGCTCACCTTGCCGCCCGCTTCGAAACGACGGGTCTTCGGCTTGCCGATGTCGTGCAGCAGAGCCGCCAGACGCAGCGTCAGGTCCGGGGCCGGCACCGGACCGTCGGGACCGGTTTCGAGGGCGACGGCGCGTTCGATGACGATCATGGTGTGTTCGAACACGTCCTTATGGCGATGGTGCTCGTCGATTTCCAGCTGCAGCGCGGGAATTTCCGGCAGCACGATGTCGGCAAGACCGGAATCGACCAACGCTTCGATGCCGGCGCGCGGACGATCGGACAGCAGCAGCTTGACCAGTTCGTCGCGCACACGTTCGGCGGAGACGATTTCGATGCGATCGACCATGTCGGACAGCGCTTCGGCGGTTTCCGGCTCGATGCGGAAGCCGAGCTGCGCCACGAAACGCACGGCGCGCATCATGCGCAACGGATCGTCGTCGAACGACTGCCGCGGATCGACGGGGGTACGCAGCACGCCTTTGGCCAAATCGTTCGCACCGCCGAACGGATCGACGAATTCGAGTTCCGGAACACGCAACGCCATCGCGTTGACGGTGAAATCGCGGCGGGAAAGATCGCCTTCCAGCGTGTCGCCGTAATTGACTTCCGGCTTGCGCGAGTCGGGGTCGTACGTGTCGGAACGGTAGGTGGTCACCTCCACTTTCACCTCGGTGCCGTCCTCACGCCTGCGCATCGCGCCAAGCGTGCCGAATTTGCGGCCCATATCCCAGAAGCCATCATGCCCAAAACGGCGCAGAATATGCTCAAACTGCTCGGGACGCGCCGATGTGCAGAAATCCAAATCATGCGATTTGCGATGCAGCAGCAGGTCGCGGACAGGACCCCCGACCAGTGCCAGTTCGTAGCCTTCCGCAGCAAACATACGTCCTAATTCAATGGCCTCTGGCCACACTTCGAAGTTCACGCCATACCTTTCAGCACCACAAGTTTTCCGTTTACCAGCATACCGTTACCCCACCTGCACACAGAATTGAGTATGGTTGGAATCATGATTACGCCCGCAGACCTTGCACGCATGCTTGCCCATGCTGCGGACGACCATGCCCAAAATCCGCTGGAACCGGACGAACTGCTGTACACATCGCAGTCGGTTTCGCTGCAGCAGCTGCAACAACTACAGCAATTGCAGCAGCGCACGATCATCACGCCGAGCGCGCCTACGCCGGCGATGATGCCGCGCCGGCGCACCGCGGATGGTCCGACCACGTTCGCATCGCTTGACGCGCAGGAGCTGCCGGTGGTGCGCGAGTATTCGGCGGGCGGGCTGGTGTTCGACGACAAGGGTCGCGTGGCGATCATCGCACGTCATTCACGCAGCGGGCATTTGGAATGGTGCCTGCCGAAGGGACATATCGAAAAAGGCGAAACGCCGCAGCAGACGGCCGTGCGCGAAGTGCATGAGGAAACCGGCATTCTGGGCGAGGTGGTCGATTCCATCGCCACCATCGACTATTGGTTCACCGGTACCAGCCAACGCGTGCACAAGCTGGTGCACCACTTCGCGTTGCGGCAGATCGGCGGCGAGCTGACCGTCGAAGGCGATCCCGACCATGAGGCCGAAGACGCCATTTGGGTGGATTTTGCTGATTTGGACGATGTGCTGAGCTATCCGAACGAACGGAAGATAGCATGGTTGTACGCAAGGAAACTCAACAGACAGGCGTAATAGTGAATCAATCCGCACAACGGCACGTTTCGCGTGGCCTTCGCGCGTTATCATCCATCCTCGCCATGGTATTGACCATGGCGTTGATGTTGTTATACGCACCCACGCCATCGGCAAGGGCCATGGAATCGACCACATCGGCGGAGTCGACGGACGGTATGTTGTCCATCAACTCTTCCACGGCCGTATTGACGGACACCTCCGGATACCATCTGAACGCCACGGTGACCAACACGACCGGACAGGAGATTCCCGCGGGAACGCTGACGCTGGCCATGAACGCCTTCTACACGTTCGTTTCGCGCAACGACATCCAGGATTGGTCTGAAGGCAACGGGCGAATCCCCACCCCGCAATCCGTGGGACAGGCCGATGTGCCCGCGTTGCAGCCGGGAGCCAGCACCAACGTGAGCATCGACGCGGACGCCCATCAGGAATCGCTCGCGGCCATCAACTCTTGGGGGCCGAAGCCGGTGCTGCTGAGCTATTCCGCCAACGGAACCCCCCTTGCTCAATCGCATACGTTCGTGACGCGCACCGGCGCGGGACTCCACACGCCCAGCACGCCGGCGCTGCACATCACCGTCGCCCAGCCGCTGGCCGCCAACGGGTGGACCACCGACAGCAAGCTGCTTGGACAGCTGGTCGATGAAGGGGGTATTTCCTCCTCGAAACTGGCGAAAATCGCCATGCCCAGCAAGGATGACGACGCACGGCTCAAATCGTTGCAGCAGACCTTCGCCAAGCACGACATGCTGCAGGTCGTAGGAGATCCGACCTACCTGCAGGCGATGGCGATGCCAACGCGGGTCGACGGCATCACCCAGCCCGCATTGTTCGACATAACCGCCTACAGCGCCATGAACAACGCTCCGGCCTACAGCGCAGCCGGTATCAACGACCGTCAATGGTCCGCAGCCAAAGCCCGGAAAACCTATCAATCGGCATTGGGTGACAGCAACGCGGACATCACCGCATACGCGTGGCAGGGCAACGGCAATTGGACCCTGCAGGCGTTGACGAAGGCCCGCCAGCAGGGGTACGGCACCGTCATCGCCACGCATGACTTCGAAGAGGACGATGCGGATACCGTACGTACCGGCAAGACGGTGGTCTCCACCGACGCCGGGGACGTCACCGTGCTTTCCGCGCAGAATGTGCTTTCCGGCCTGGCCCAAGGCAAGGCGACCAGTGACGATGCCAACGCCGACAGCGAGGGAACCACGGCCGGCAGATTGGCGCGATTCGTCGCGCAAAGCGCGTTCTACCAGATGGAACAGCCTTATGCGGAACGCAACCTGCTGGTCTGTCTGAACGAGGATTCCGACCCCAGTGTTGTAGACGCGCTGATGAGCGACATCGAGCAGTCGCCGTGGCTGAACCTCACCGATCTCGCCACGTTGAAGGATGCCGACATCTCCGAAGATGCGGCCAGCATGTCAACCGATCTTCCCCAAACGGACGGCCTTACCGATAGCATGCGCAGCGACGTCCAGCAGACTCTGAGCGCGCTGGCGAACTCATCGAGCAACATCAAACGTTTCAATACGTCGATCCTCGTCAAGCCGAACGGAAAAGACGAATCCGACGTCAACACCTGGAGCAGGCAGCTGACGAACGCCCACACCATCATGGCCCTGCACGCGTTGGGCGGCGAAAGCCCTTCCAGAAGCACGATGGCGGAAGGCGCGAACCAGCTCGCGGCCCTGCTGATCAACGGTGTGGCGATCACGCCGACGGAAAGCGTGAACGTGGTCAGCGAAACCGCGAAAATGCCGGTGACCATCAGCAACAGCCACCCGTACCCGGTAAAGGTGAAGGTCTCGTCGCTGACCGATTCCATGCAGATCGTCACGTCCCGATTCGACACCGTGCAGGTGCCGCCCCACGGCGAGGCACAGGTGGCGTTCACCATCCGTGTGTCCACGTCCGGCACCGCCAACGCCACCATCAGCCTGTTCGACAGGAATGGTGCAGCGTTTGGAGCCACGCAGGTCACCCACATCACCAGCGCGCTGCAGATCAGCGACAAGAGCGGTTTCGTCATCATCGGCTTCGCCGTGCTCTTGGGCGCTGTGGGACTGTGGCGTCAATTCAACCGTAAGAAGGATCCCGACGAATGAGTTCTTCCGTTGGCCGTAACTCACTGATCATGGCCTCCGGTACCGCCGCTTCGCGCGTGACCGGCCAAATCCGCACCATCCTGCTTGCCTGGGCCTTGGGCACCACCGGCTATGCCGCCAACGCCTACCAGGCCGGTTCGATGATTCCGCAGGTCATCTACACACTGGTTTCCGGCGGCATCTTCAACGCGGTGCTTGTGCCGCAGATCGTGCGCACGCTGAAATCGAAGGACGCCGAAACCAAGCTCAACAAACTCATCACCCTTGCCATCACCTTGTTGTTAGGTGTGACGCTGCTCATGGCCGTTGCCACGCCGTTGTTGACCAAACTGTATGTCAACGGCAGCGCCGAAACCATGGCCCTCGCCACCTCCTTCACCTTGTGGTGCATGCCCCAGATCTTCTTCTACGGCCTGTATACGGTGATCGGGCAGATTCTCGCGGCGAAGGACCATTTCGTCACGTATGCGTGGAGCTCGGTCGGCGCGAACATCATCAGCTGCATCGGTTTCGGCGCGTTCATCGCGATGTTCGGCAGGGCCACGGAACGTCCGCTGGACTTCTGGACGCCGACGAAAATCGCGCTGACCGCCGGCACTTGGACGCTTGGCGTGGCGTTCCAGGCGCTGGTGCTGTTCATTCCTTTGACGAGAATCGGCCTGAAATACCGTCCGAAATTCGGCGTTCACGGCATCGGACTGCGTTCGATGGGACCGGTCGCCGCGTGGAGCCTCGGCATCGTCGGCGTCGATCAGATCGTCAACATCATCGTCACCCGCGTGGCCACCAGCGCGCCGTTCAAGGCTTCGGAACAGCTGCATATGAGCCAGTTGGACGTGGCCGGCAACGCCTCGTATCAGAATGCGTACACCATCTACATGCTGCCGTATTCGCTGATCGCCGTGTCCATCGCCACTGCGATCTTCCCGAAAATATCGAAAGCCATCGCGGACCGCAATATCGACGAGGCGCGCAAGGATCTGAGCTCGGCCCTGCGTAATCTCAATCTCATCATGTGCTTCTTCGCAGCGGCGTTCATCGTGCTTCCGTTGCCGATCATCCTCGCACTGCTGCCGTCCATCAGCGTGCGTGAGGCGCTGCTCATCAGCGCGCCGCTCGCCGCTTTGGGCATCGGCCTGCCACTTTCCAGCTCGTATTTGGTCATCCAACGCACGTTCTACGCGTTCGAAGACGGCAAGCATCCGTTTATTTTCATGGCGATCACCATGGCCATCCAGGGTGGCGTCATCATCGCGTCGACGTTCATTCTGCCGCCCACGCAGTGGATCACCGTCATCGGATTGGCGATTTCGGTGAGCTTCATCCTGCCGTATCCGCTGCTTACGCACATGCTCCGTTCCCGTTTCGACGGCGATGCGGACGACAAGCGCATCATCACCGCCTATGCGAAGGCGCTGGTGGCCACGATAGCCGCCTGCGTGATTGGCCTGCTGTGCCGCAACGGCGTCTACCGGCTGGTCGGAGCGCATATCGGCCCCGACGACGGCACTATGAACTGGGGTCAGGCGGTTCTGTCCGCGATACTGCTCACCATCGTCATCGCCATCGTCTATCTGGCGTGCCTGTGGGCGCTGCGTGCCGAGGAGCTCACTTCGGTCGTGGGCATGCTCGCCACCCGCATACCAGGGCTTGGCAACAAGCCTAAGTCTGGCGGAACGGCCAGCCCCAACGGTAAACTTGAGCAAAGTACCGCCGAAAACGGCGACCAAGAATAACAGCGTAGGTAGAACAATCGTTACAGAGTTGAAGGAAACCATGAAACCTCAACTGGGAGATACCATCAGCAACCGCTATGTGCTGGTTTCGCCATTGCGCGAGGAAACCGGCTTGCAGGTTTGGAAGGCAAGCGATCACGTGCTTGCCCGGGATTGCCAGCTTTTTATCGTCAACAACCGCAAGGCTTTGCAGGACGTCAATGCGACGGCCTCCATGCTGGCGATTTCCCACGACGCCCATTTCACGCAGGTGCTGCAGCTTCAGCACGTGGGCGAGGTGGCGTTGGTGATCACGCAGCTCGATGCCGGCATGTCGTTGAGCGAGTATCTCACGCAGTCCAGCAAGCCGCTGAGCTTCACCGCGATCCGTTCCATTCTTGGTGAGGTCGTCGAAGCCCTGCACGTGTTGCAGAAAGACAATCTCACGCATTTCTCGATCAGCACGGACACCGTGCGATTGACCCGCAACGGCATTGAAATCGCCGACGCGCCGGTAAGCATCATGCTGGCCGATACTTCGCGCGTGCAATCCGTGGAAAACCAGGAGCAGCTTGCGATTCGCCAGGTCGCTTCCCTGCTGTATTCCCTGCTGACGCGCACGCCGTCGACGCTGTCCACGAACTACCATCTTGACGCGATTTCACCGAACGTGCCGATGGAGTTCCGCGTGATTTGCAAGCGTGGTCTGGATCTCAAGGAGAAGGACGGTTTCCCGACCGTTCCGATGGCCACCATCGCCGAATTGGAGGCGTTGCTGGGCGACTACGAGCCGCTGGCGAAGCTTAACGGCCCCGATATTGCGTTACCGTCCGCGGATTCGGAATGCTCGATTGTGAACGTGCCCCTGCTGCAGATTCTCGAGCAGGATGCCATCGCCTTGCCCGATACGCTGGCTGAAACCGGAAGCATTCCGGAAATGACGTTCGAAGCGCCTGAACCACACACTGATTTCTCCGACAGCAAGGAAGCCTTGGCCAAGGGTATGGCCGCGACCGGCGGTGCCGTGAAATCGCTGTGGAACAACAGCCGCGAACTACTCAGCGAAGAGGACCTCGACGGATCCTCCGAAGATGTGGATTCGCCGTTCTCCTTCCCCATCCGTGTTTCCACGCCGTCGCCGCAGGGCGATTATCATACGGACGATTCGCAATTGGAGAAGACCGGTCGCATTCCGGTGATCGGACCTGACGGACAGGTCATCGAGCCGGGCGAGGAATCCGCACGCGCGTTGAAGGCGGAGCAGGAAGCGATCGACGCGGCATATCAGAACGAAAACGGAGCCCCCGTTGCGGTGCCGCCGAGCTTTGCCCCTAAAGCCTCTTCCTCCAGTCCAGCCGAGGTCGCCAATGCCAAATTGTTCGGCAAGCTCACCACCAAGGTCGTGGCCATTGTGGTCGCGTTCATTGTGGTGGCCGTCGCATTGGGATTCGCCATTCATGGTTTGACCAAGAAGCCGGATGACGGCATCACCAATACGAATTCCAACAATCCGTGGCCGGAAATGAACCTTGACGACGTGCCTTTCGGCGATAATGGCGATTCCGGCAATGGCAGCAGCTCCGCCAGCGATGCAAACAGCGATTCCAACGATGCCAACAGCTCCGACAACGGCAGCTCCGATTCCAGCAAGCCGAAGAAAACCACGAAGAAGAGCCATTCCGCCAAGAAGGACGTCGACAAGGTGGTGACTTCGGATAAGAAGGTGCGGAAGGTTCCGGAACCGAAGATGCCGGAGAACACGACTCCGTATGAGATCGACAACCGCCAGTTCCTGTCCAATCCGGACGGACAACAGGGTTACGGTTATTACCTCCACCTCAGCCAGCCCCAGAAAGCGTATCGCATGGTCATCAAGATCCGTTCTTCCGGCGGCCAGGGCTACATTCGCGTGAACGCCAAGTCCAGCCCGAACCAGGGTGAACAGGTCGCCCAGTTCGAGTTCGACGCCAGCGGCACCACCGAAATCAAGTTCAACAAGGCCGTGGAGACCCAGGACATCCTCTTGTGGGTGCCGTTCGACAGCCTTCCCGGCAACCAGCTGTACATCGATTCGGTGCAGATTTTCTGACGCATCGGCAGACAAGGAGGGTGTGCGGATTGTTCCGCACACCCTCCTTTTGTTTCACGTGAAACAACGTGACGGATAGCTGACTTTTTTGAACGCCTTTTTGACGCTTTTTTGAACGCCATCTGCAAAACCGCCCGCAACCGTCGTGGAAACTGCATTACAGTAGCAACCATGAATGATATGCGTGATGTGGTGATTATCGGTTCCGGCCCGGCTGGCTATACTGCCGCGATCTATCTTGGCCGCGCCGGCTTCGAGCCGCTGGTCGTCGCCGGCGCGCTGACGCCCGGCGGCCAGTTGGTCAACACCACCGAAGTGGAGAATTTCCCAGGCTTTCCCGATGGCATCATGGGTCCGGATCTGATGGACAATATGCGCAAGCAGGCGGAACGGTTCGGCACGCATATCGTTTGGGACGATGTTGTTTCGGTTGCTTCGAATGCCGATTCCGGCATCAAAACCGTCACCCTTGACGGCGGCGACGTGTACGACGCACGCGCGCTGGTCATCGCAACAGGCTCAAACTATCGTAAGCTGGGCGTGCCAGGCGAGACGGAATACGCAGGCAAAGGTGTATCCTACTGCGCCACCTGCGATGGTTTCTTCTTCCGCAACAAGCCGATTGTGGTGGTCGGCGGCGGCGACAGCGCGTTCGAAGAAGCTGATTTCCTGTCCCGTTTCGGCTCGTCCGTCACCCTTATTCATAGGCGTTCCACGTTCCGTGCTTCCCGCATCATGGTGGAGCGTGCGCAACGCAATCCGAAAATCGATTTCATGCTTGACGCTGTGGTGCAGGAGATTCGCGGCGACGAGAACGGCGTGCAGGAGGTGGAGGTGCGCAACACCGCCACCGAAAAGACCTCTGTAATCCCCGCTAACGGCGTTTTCATGGCGATTGGGCACACTCCTGCCACTGCTTTTCTTAACGGGCTTGTAGACGTCGATTCAGCCGGTTATATCACGGTCGATGGCGCCAGCACGCGTACCAGCGAACCCGGCGTTTTCGCCGCGGGAGACTGCGTGGATAGCGTCTATCGGCAGGCCATCAGCGCGGCGGGCATGGGGTGCCGCGCCGCGCTGGATGCGCAGGCTTATCTCGATTCGCTCAAGTAAGGCTCAAATCGTTCAAATCATTATCGCTCGCCGAGCTCGATTGGCTCGGTTCGTTCAGCTCTGCTGCTGCATAAGCAGGTCGACGATGCGTTTCATATCGTCTTCCGATTTGAACACGATTTCGATTCGCCCGTGCTTCTTCGATCCCTTGATGGAGACCTTGGTGCCGAAACGCTGCTCCAGACCAACCTGAACGGGGGTACCAGCCCACGGATTGAGCTTGCTGGCCTTCGGCTTCTTGGGCTGGTCGCTTTCGGCGGCCTTCATCGACACGATTTCCTCGGTGCTGCGTACGGACAGTCCCTCGGCGATGATGCGCGTGGCCAGCTGTTCCATATCCGCTTCCGTCGGCAGTCCCAGCAGCGCACGCGCGTGGCCCGCGGACAGCAGTCCGGATGCGACCTTCTTTTGCACGGCGGCCGGCAGGTTGAGCAATCGCAAGGTGTTGGCGATTTGCGGACGGGATTTCGACACCGACTTGGACAGTTGGGCCTGCGTCAGGCCGAAATCGTCGATCATCTGCTGGTAGGCAGCCGCCTCTTCCAGTGGATTCAGCGCGACGCGATGCAGGTTCTCCAGCAGTGCGTCACGTAGCATGTCGTCATCGGCGGTGGTTTTGACGATGGCCGGAATCGTTTTCAGGCCGGCGATCTGCGATGCGCGCCAACGACGTTCGCCCATGATGAGCTCGTACATGCTATCCATGCGCCCGTCGAACATGTTGTGCGGTTCGGCCGGTTTGGCTGCGGCTTCCCTGCGGGCGGCTTCGATTTGCGATTGCGGACGCTTGCGTACGACGATTGGCTGCAGTACGCCGACTTCCTTGATGGATTCGGCTAGCTCGCGCAGGTCGTCTTCATCGAAAATGGTACGTGGCTGATGCAGATTGGGACCGACGTCGCTCAAACGCAGTTCAACCAGATATCCACCCTGCACGGGAAGCAGTTCCGGTTCGTCCTTCTTATGTTCGGTCGGCGTGGTTTCACGTGAAACACTCCCCTGCTGCTCGCCCTGTTCGGAAGCTGGCTGAGCGGTGGAGCCGAAGAACATGTCCGCGGGATGCGCGCTTTCGTTCAACGAAATCGACGGCATGCTGGCACGACGATGCTGGTTTTTCTTGGTTGTTTCACGTGAAACAGCATGCTTCATCCCCTGCACGGCGTTCACCGATGCCTGTGCGGTAGCGGACGCGCTCTTGGATTCCACATGCTCATCAGTCTTGGAAGCCTTGATTTCTTTGGCGGCAGCGGCAGGCGCCGCATGCTCCTGATGCTGCGGCTCCCCCGGAAGAGAAGGAAACAGTGCGCCAAGACCTTTACCCAAACGCGACTTAGTTGCCATGATCAGTTCTCATTCCTTCTTGCATCGATTGCCTGCAGCACCGTATCGGAACGACGCGAAAGTTCCAGCGCGGCTTCGCAGTACGCGATCGCACCCATGCCCTTGGGGTCGTATGCGATCACGCTTTGGTTGAAGCTTGGCGCTTCGGAAATCTTCACCGTGCGCGGAATGGTGGTGTCGAGCACGATTGTCGGATAGTGCTTCTTCACTTCCCCATGCACTTCGCGGCTCAGCAGCGTGCGCTTGTCGTACATGGTGATGAGCATCGTGGAGACCAGCAGCGACGGATTGTAATGTTCCTGCACCAGTCCGATGGTGTTGATGAGCTGGCCCAAACCTTCCAAGGCGTAATACTCGGCCTGAATCGGAATCAGCATTTCGTGCACGGCGCACATGGCGTTGATCACCAGCAGACCCAGGCTCGGCGGGCAGTCGATGATCACGTAATCGTAATGCTCTTCGCTGGTGGCGAGGAACTCGTCCACCGCGTTCTTCAGCAGCGAGTTGCGGTCCGCCATGTCGGCGACTTCCAATTCGGCGCCACTCAAATCGATGGATGCGGGGACCACGTCGAGGTTGTCGAAATCAGGGCACGTGCACTTGACTTCCGCGATGCGCTTGCGTCCTTCGATGACGTCATACACCGAAGGCTGACCGGAGGCGTGCGGGGCACCCAATGCCGTGGAGGCGTTGCCCTGCGGATCCATATCAATAAGCAGGACCTTGCATCCGAAACGGGCCAAGGCCGCGGACAGGTTCACCGCGGATGTGGTTTTGCCGACGCCACCTTTCTGGTTGGCGACTGCGATCAGGCGCGTTTGGGCCGGCTTCGGGCAGACCGCATGCTCCAATGCCTTGTATCGCGTCGATTCATCAGCGATTTGCGCGCCTACGGGGGATGTCGAGCCTTCGAAGATTCGCTTGATGGTTTCCGTGGCGGATTCCATCGACGTCAAATTGTCTGGTTCTTCAGGTCCAGTCATGAACTAGCCTTCCTATACATATTCAACAATCAAGTTTCATCATTTGGGTGGACAGATTTTCACCTGTTCACGGCCATGTGCACCATTGTGAACAACGGTGGATAGTTGGTGGATAACTCATCCGACCACCCAAAAGTTATCCACAGAACAATCGTTGCAATTCCAAGCTTCTTCAAGATGCTTCGTAACACATTTCCGCGATTGTGGATACTGTGGATAACTCACGCGATTTTGTGGATAACTTATCGCTTGTCCACCATCAGCACATGCGTCGGTTCCAGACCCGGACCGACCTCGGCCTCCACCACGCGGGGATGGATACCGCCGTTTTTGGAGATCTCTTTGGTGGCCTTGACGATTTCCTCCTGCGCGGATCGTCCTTTCAGGGCAACCAGCCGTCCGCCTTTGTCCAGCAACGGCAGCGTCCATCCGGATAGTTTGGTCATCGGCGCAACCGCACGGCAGGTCACCACGGCAAACGGATGCCTGACCGGGATGGGATTTCCGTCGAGATCGACGGCATCCTCTCCCCTGCCCTTCCGGCCACCGTTCGAACCGCGGACGGCTTCGATTACGGCGTTGGCTCGGGAGCGCACTATCGAGACATTGTCCAATCCCATTTCGTCAACGCACTCATGAAGCCATTCGATACGGCGTTCCATCGGTTCCACCAAAGTGAACTGGTGGTCCGGCAGGCAGGCGGCCGCCACGATACCGGGGAATCCTCCACCACTGCCGATATCCGCCACCGTCTTGAATTGCCTCTTGGCCGTTGCTTCACGGATGAACGGTACGATGGCCGCGGAGTTCAGAATATGCCGTTCCCAAATAATACCGACATCGCGTGGCCCTATCAGCCCGCGCGGCTCTCCTTCCGCAGCAAGTTTCACGTGAAACACCTTCAACTTGCCCAATGCATCGCCAAGCACTTCCTCAAGAATCGGCGACCCATCCAATTCGTCATTCACATCACTCATGCACACCATCCTAATCTACAGGCATCAAAAAGCGCCGCGAGAAACTCGCGACGCTTCATGTTTCACGTGAAACTATTTCAGGCTTCGTCGATCTCGTCGGCGTCATCGGCTGCGGAAGCCTTGACGTACACCGTGACGTAACGATGCGGTTCTTCGCCATGGGACCGAGACTTCATGCCTTCCTCGCGCACCACATCATGGATGATCTTGCGTTCGAAGGAGTTCATCGGCTTCAGGTCCACCGGCTCGCCAGTCTCGCGCGCCTCGTCGATGGCATCCAGCGCAAGGTCGTGCAGGCGCTGGCGCTTGCGCTTCAGATAGCCGTCCACGTCCACAATGAGGTGGGACCGCTCGCCGGTCTTCTGTTGTACGGCGAGTCGGGTGAGCTGCTGCAGGGCGTCCACGACTTCGCCGTTGCGTCCGATCAGATGTTTGATGTCGGTGTCGTCGTCGGCAACGATCTGCACGGTCGGACGGTTGTTGCGCACGCCCATTTCGATATCGCCCTCGTAGTCGACGATGTCAAGCAATCCTTCAAGGTAATCGGCAGCGATGTCAGCTTCGTCATTGAGCTGATCGATGGTTTTCTCAGCATCCTGCGCCATGGTGTTTTACTCCTTTGAGCGGGGTTCGTATTATTTCAAGTCTACTGAAAGTCTACTGATTGGGTTGTATCATATGGGCGATTCGCCCGATACAAAAGCGGTGTGTCCTGCGTTTCACGTGAAACACAGGACACACACTTGATGTTATTTCTTCTTCTTCTTTTTGCGGCTTGGCTGCTGACGCTGGAAGCCGTTCTTTTCCTTCGCCTCCGCGGCCTTCTTGGCTTTCTGCAGCTCCTCCTCTTCGAGGGACGGCAGACCGGCCTTGGCGCGGCGGGCGTTCTCGTGGGCGTGGTCGCGCTTTTCCTTCGCTTCGGCGGCCGGGGATCCCGGAGTCGGGAAGACGTGGATCTGCCAGACGGAACGCAGCAGGTTGCAGATGTTGTTGGTCAGCCAGTACACCAGCACTGCGAACGGCATGGCGACGCCGGAGAAGATGTACATGATCGGGAACATCCACAGCATCATCTTCTGCATCATTTCAGTCTGCTTGTTCGCAGCGCTCTGGGCCATGTTGCGCTTCATGCTGTTGTACTGCATGAGCCACAGGCAGAAGCACATCAACGCCACGAAGATGCCGATGATGATCTTGCCGTGGATGTCGGCGGTGGTGAAGTTCTCGGCCACGTTCACGCCGAACACGTTGGTGGAGGTGAACTGCTTGGCGGTGGCGATGTCGAAGGCGCCGAGGCCGGAACCGTTCCTGAACTTGCCACGGGCGATGTATGGAATGGCCGACAGGGTGTAGAACATGCACATGAACACAGGACCCTGCACGAACATAGGCAGCATCGACGTGCAGCCGCCCATCGGGTTCGCGTCGTTGTCCTGGTAGAGCTTCATCATCTCGCGTTGCAAAGCCTCTTTGCTGGCGGGATCGTTCTTGCCCTTGTACTTGTTTTGGATGCGCTGCATCTTGGGCTGCAAAACGGCCATCTGGGCCTGCATCTTGCGCATGCCCTTCATGGACTTGTAGAACAGCGGGAACACGCACGCCTGGACCACAATCACCAGGAACACGATGGACATGACCCACGAGAAACCGATCTCGTTCATGCCCAGCATCACCATGAATCGGTGGAATCCGGCCATAATCTGCGTCATGAGCCACTCGACGGGGTACAGGAGCTTGTACAGCCAGCCCCAGAAACCACTATCGAGGAGGAATTGATCTTGATTCATTACAGGCCATTCTCCTTATCGCCTATAGGTTCATCTACATCCAGAGGCGTGAGACGAGGCTCCTCGTGTGCCTTCGACCACGAACATCTGTAAAACAAGGAATAGAGCTGCGGAACGTCGTCGATTCCTCCACGGTTCCACTGGTTGCAACGAAGAAGGCGTAATAACGCAAGAAGGCCACCTTTAAGGCAGCCAAATCGTTCAATCGCCTGAATCGCATAATTGGAGCAGCTGGGATAATACCGGCACCGAGGTGCGGTATGGGCGGAAATATGTTTCTGATACCAGCGGATGAGCCGCACCATCCAATTGCGATGATGCCCCTTGCTCATTGCCGGGAAGCGGTTTTACGTTTCACCGCTTCGAAACACGATGCCATCTGCTGCTCAAGCGACAGGAAATCGGCACGTGCGGCACTTGGCTTGGCACGCAACACGATATCGCAGGATTCAGGTAATAGTGATTCGTACTTTCGTGCAAGCACACGGAAACGCCTCTTCACGGCGTTGCGCGTGACCGCGTTGCCAACAGCTTTGGAAACGGCCAAGCCGACACGGCGGCCTTGCACCGTCGCTGTATCGCCCGTTACGACATCGTCGTGCATCAGATAATGCACGACGATGTCTTCTCGCGATACCCTACGACGGCGTTTGAGCACCGCAACAAAATCGCGATGGCTTTTCAGCCGTTCCACCGCTCTATGCCACTAAAAAATCAGGCAGCGAGGGACTTGCGGCCCTTGGCGCGGCGACGGTTGATCAGAGCGCGGCCTGCGCGGGTGCGCATGCGCTGACGGAAACCGTGCTTCATGTGGCGACGGCGGTTGTTCGGCTGGAATGTCCTCTTCATAATTAATGCTCCCGGTGTTTTTAGCCATGCCAAGGCACGGCTCCTCATGAGTCAAGCTCTACTAAATTACTCTGACCCCTGAACAGATTGTCGCGTCGTCCATTTTTCTTCACATTTTCATGGGGATTCCCCACATAAAACAATCCACATAATCGTTGCGATTCCGCCGAATTCCCCACAAAAGTTATCCACAAACTACAACAATGTTATTCACATTTCAATCTTTTCAACACGCACGCCGGTGGATAACTCGGGGAAAAGAGAGTACAAATATACAGTTGCACATCAGTGGTACGTCTGTCGAGAAAGGATTATCCGTGGCTGATAACACGACAACAGATCCTCTCGAGCAGGCTCGTGGGGTGTGGTCCGACGCTTTGGCCCTGCTGCACCAGAATCCGTCGCTGTCCGTACGTGACAAAAGCTGGCTGGAGAACGTCTATCCCGAAGGCATGTGGGGTCCGACCATCATGCTGTGCGTGCCCAGTGAGGCGGCTCAGCAGGCTTTGCAGACCGAATTGAACAAGCCGTTGATGGAGGCGTTGCGCGAATCCGCCGAACAGGACATCTTCCCCGCCTTCAAAATCGTTGAAATGAAGCCGAAAACGGAGGAACAGCCGGAGGAAACCTATCCGCGCTTCTCCCCCGCGAAATCGCCGGCGAAGTCCCCTGCGAACGAGACGATGCAGGGCCAGTTGCCGATTCCCGCGACGATGCCGCCGGAACAGGACCATTTCCAGAGCGGCCAGAACAGGCCGCTGCTCGACCCCGAAACGCATTTGAACAAGAACGCCACCTTCGACACCTTCGTGCCCGGCGATTCCAACCGTTTCGCACGTACCGTGGCGCTGGCCGTGGCGGAGGGTTCCGGCCATGATTTCAATCCGTTGTGTATCTACGGAGGCTCCGGCCTGGGCAAAACCCATTTGCTGAACGCCATCGGCAACTACGCGCTGGTCAAGGACCCCAATCTGAAGGTCCGCTACGTCACCAGTGAGGAATTCACCAACGAATTCATCGAGGCTCTGGCCGATACGAACCAAAGTTCCGGCCAGATCAAGGAATTCAACCGCCGCTACCGCGAGGTCGACGTGCTGCTCATCGACGATATCCAGTTCCTGAGCGGCAAGGACGCGACCCTTGAGCAGTTCTTCCACACGTTCAACACCCTGCATCAGGCCAACAAGCGCATCGTGATCGCCTCCGATGTGCCGCCGAAGGACCTACAGGGCTTCAACGAACGTCTGATCTCCCGCTTCGAATCGGGCCTGACCGTGGACGTCAAACCGCCGGATCTGGAGACGCGAATCGCCATTCTGCGCATGATCGCCACCATGAACGGCTCCAATATTCCCAACGACGTGTTCAACCTGATCGCGGAACGGTTCACCGAGAACATCCGCGAGCTGGAAGGCGCGCTGAACCGTGTGACCGCCATGGCGTCGCTGAGCAACCAGCCGGTCACCAAAGCCCTTGCGGAACAGACTTTGCAGGACTTCTTCACCACCGACGTGGAGATCAAGCCCGCGGACATCATCACGCAGGTGGCCAAGTACTTCTATTTGACGTTCGACGACATCGTCGGCCGTTCGCGTACCAAGAAGATCGCGCTGGCACGCCAGATCGCCATGTATCTGGTACGCGAGCTGACCAGCATGAGCCTCAACGACATCGGCCTGGTCTTCGGCGGCAAGGACCACACCACCGTGATGCACGCGTATACGCGCATCAACGACGAGATGCAGGAGAAGCAGGAGATCTACAACTACGTGACCGAGTTGACTCTGCAGCTCAAGCAGCGTTCCAACGACAAGTAACGGAAGCAACCACAACAAACGGCGTATTTCCAACGGTTTTCCTTAGGCTGGTAAATTATTTACCAGCCTTTTTACTATCCGCGTGACACGCCCGGACAGAATTTCTTGTACATCGAGTTTTCCACATACATATCCACATTTCGGGGAAAGGTCTGTGGAAAAGTCGTTGGAAACACGGAAAACGGCAGTGGACGGCTCGTGGATTATTCACAGTGAATTGTGGATAAGTTTTGCGCGGCCATGAGCCTGTGGATAACCCATGCTCTTATCCACATTCGACTCAGAAGTTATCCACAGATGTCGCCTCGTACTGAGACGTTGCTGCGCTTGGGATGAACGAGCTTATCCACACTATCCACAGGGCTTATTATTACGAAAGTACGTTTTTCTTACTTTCATCGTCATTCTCGTAATGCGGGGAATTCCCCACGCTTTCGTCGTCGTTGCTCTTATCGCTAGAATGGCATGTGAATCGAACGAAACGAGGAATACCCCATGAAAGTCGAAGTCAATTCCCAAGCTCTTGCCGATGCCGTGGCATGGACCACACGTGTCATCGACGCACGTCCCGCAACCCCGATTCTGGCGGGCATCCGTCTGGAAGCCATTGACGGCACACTCCAGCTTTCCGCCTTCAACTACGCCATTTCCGCACGCCACCACATCGAAGCCGGCGTGGACGAGGCCGGTAGCGTTCTGGTGCTGGGCAAACTGCTTGCTGACATCACCAAGTCGCTGCCCGCTGCGAAAACCTATCTTTCCACTGATGGTTCCACGATGACCATCACGTCGGGCAAGTCGACCTTCACCATGCAGCTCATGCCGGAAAGCGAATATCCGGATCTGCCCGTGGTGCCGACGAAACTGGGTCAGGTGGACTCCCCCACCTTCGCTCAGGCCGTCAACCAGGCGTCCGTCGCGGTCTCCCGTGAGGAGAACCGTCCGGTGCTCACCGGCATCCGCGTCCAGTTCCAGGGCGACAAGGTCATCATGAGCTCCACCGACCGTTTCCGTCTGGCCCGTTCCAGCTTCACCTGGACGCCGGAGGATGCGACCATCAGCACCACCGCTTTGGTCCGTGGCTCGCTGCTGCGCGACATGGCGCGTTCGCTGGACGAGCATCAGAACGTCACCATCGATTTCGATGCGGACAACCCGTCCCTGCTGGGCTTCGAGAACGCCGGCCGCGTGTCCACCTCCCAGCTCATCGATGGCGAATTCCCGGCCGTTGACCGCCTGTATGCCGATGAATACCCGATTCATGCCGTCATCAACAAGCAGGCCCTCATCGACGCCATCAAGCGCGTTTCGCTGGTCGCCGAACGCAACGCCCCGATCCGCATGGTCTTCTCCGGCCAGGAGCTGACGCTGTCGGCCGGCACCGCCGACGAAGCACAGGCGAAGGAGATTCTCGACATCGACATGGACGGCGAGGACATCACCGTGGCGTTCAACCCCTCCTATCTGGTCGACGGCCTGAGCGCCATCAGCGAGCCGTTCGTGCGCATGAAGATGACCACCGCGGTCAAGCCCGTGGAATTCAACGGCCAGCAGGAAGCGGATTCCGACGAATCCATGGACTACCGTTACCTGCTCGTTCCGATGCGCTTCAACAACTGATTTCGTTCCACCTGTGGCCCGGACGGCAAGTTCCCGTCCGGGCCACCATGCCATCACCTTCAAGGAATTCCGGTTTTCATGCATATCTCCCGTCTCGCGCTCGACCATTACCGGTCATGGGACCATTGCGTGCTTGATTTCGAACCGGGAATCAACATTCTCCAAGGCTCGAACGGCCTAGGGAAAACCAATATCGTGGAAGCCGTGGAAGTGCTGTCCACCGGCTCCAGCCACCGCACCTCGTCATCGCTGCCGCTGGTCGAAAAAGGCCACCCTTCCGCCACTGTCCGGGCCAACGTCGAAGATGCGGGCGAACAGCGCACATATGAGATCACCATCGCCGCGCGAGGCGCCAACAGGGCGCGCGTGGACGGCGGAAAATCGCAATATATGAGGGATATCGTGGGTTTGGTCCCCTCCGTGTCCTTTACCCCCGAAGACCAGCGGTTGGTATCTGGCGATCCGGCCACCCGAAGGAACTTCCTCAACCAGGCGGCTTCGCTGCTGTTGCCCCGTTATGCGCAGTCGTTGCAACAGTTCACGCACGTTGCCAAACAGCGTGCCGCATTGCTCAAACAGCTGTCCGACGGCTCCGGCATCGACCCCGAATACGGGCGTCAGGCCGTGCTGAGCGGTCTGGAAGTGTGGACCGGCCAATTCATCGCCCTCGGCGTGCAATTGACCAAGGACCGGAACGATGTGATCGGACTGCTGCGCGAGCCGTTCACCCGCATCTATGCTTCGCTGGCGGGTGAAGAGGAACAGGCCGACCTGGTGTATGAGCCGTCCTTCGACGAGGTGCTTCTGTTCGACGAGCCGGCCGCGGAAATCAGCCGTCATTTCCAACGCATCTACCCCGGCGAAGTGGCCCGTGGGCAGAATCTGATCGGACCGCAGCGCGATGATCTGACATTGCGGCTCAACGACATGCCAGCCCGCGAATTCGCTTCGAACGGCGAGATGTGGACGATGGCGTTGGCCTTGAAAATGGCGCTGTACGAAGTGGTTTCGGCGCAGCGCGACGTCAAGCCGATCGTGATCCTCGACGATGTGTTCGCCCAGCTCGACGAGTCCCGTCGCGGGCAGATCCTCGACTTCGCGCGACGGCAGGACCAGGTGCTGATCACCGTTGCCGCGGCAAGCGATATTCCGCAAGGCAAGGCGCATGTCATCGACGTTGCCGCGCTGCGTGCGCAATCGCAGGAGACGGACGGCGATATCGCGGCGATGGCGGCCATGCTTGCCGCCGGACGTGGCGCGCAATCGCAAGGAATCGAGGCCGAATCCTAATGCCGAAACCACCAATCTGCGAACTGCTGAACCTCGACCAACGCAAACTGCCGGCCGAAGTGTTCGACCGCATCAGCGACCGTGCCGGGCGGCTCAAGGAACGCGAGGAACGCGCGCGCAAGGCGTGGGAAAGCTTCGGCAAACCCGGACGCGATCCGGAAACCGTCGGCAGCCTGTTCAATCTGCTGGCATCGAACGGCGCATGGATACCCCACCTCAAAATGGCGCAGATGCGCGACCATTGGGACCAGGTGGTGGGCGTGGAGAACGCGAAGCACTCCTACCCCGCCAGCCTGCGAGACGGCGTGCTGACGATACGTTGCGACAGCCCGGCCTGGACCACCACCCTGTCGTATATGACGCCGTTGCTGACGGACACCATCCGCAGGAAACTCGAAGGTCTGACCATCAATGAGGTGAGGGTCACCGGCCCGCAGAGCCAAGGGTTCAGCCGTGGGCGTATCTCAAGGAAGATTCGCTACTGAGGGCTATTGCGAAGTCGACTTACAATCGACCTCTCTGACAGGAGAGATCGATTGTGGCGCGCGTGAAACAGGCCGTTGCGACGGGGTTTACGGAGGTTTTCCGGCTCGTCGGACGCGTTCGGAACCATGCCGAAGCCGTTGGAAACCGTTGAATTCCAAGGACAAATGTCTATAGCGCGCTGTCCCCCTCCATGAGTAGAATATCCAGCAGTGTATGTAAACGCCTAGAAGGGGCCTTTATTTGCGTTCTAGGTGGTATCACCTGCGGAAATGACCCTTGATGGCGGGAAAAATGCAGGAAGGAATCTCTGTGGCAGACCTTGATGCGGATTCGCTGAACGAATCAGCTGAAAACACGCAGGAAGATCAGATTCAGGATCAGATCCAGAACGACCAGCTCGAAGATGCGCAACTTGACGATTCGCTGTCTCCGGAACACTACGACGCGTCCGATCTGAGGGTGCTGGAAGGCCTTGAGGCGGTGCGTATCCGCCCGGGCATGTATATCGGCTCCACCGGCCCTCGCGGCCTGCACCATCTGGTGTATGAGATCGTCGACAACTCCGTCGACGAGGCGCTTGCCGGCTACGCGTCGCACATCGAAGTGACGATTCTGCCGGACGGCGGCGTGCGCGTGGTGGACGACGGCCGAGGCATCCCGGTCGACGAAGTGCCGGGCGAAGGCATCTCCGGCGTCGAAACCGTGATGACCAAGCTGCACGCGGGCGGCAAGTTCGGTGGCGGCGGCTACGCGGTCTCCGGCGGCCTGCACGGCGTGGGCATCTCCGTGGTGAACGCGCTGTCCACCCGCGTGGACATCGAAGTGCGCCGTCAGGGCTTCCACTGGACCCAGACCTACATCGACCAGAAGCCGACCGCGCGTCTGCTCAAGGGCAAGCCGATGGAGGAAGGCGAATCCACCGGCACTTCCGTGACCTTCTGGGCCGACGGCAAGATCTTCGAAACCACCACCTACGATTTCGAGATCCTGCGCAACCGCTTCCAGCAGATGGCGTTCCTGAACAAGGGCCTGAAGATCTCCCTGACCGACCTGCGCGAGCCCGACCAGGCCGGCGACGAGGTTTCCGGCGAGGAATCCGAAACCGAAGACAAGTTCCAGACCGTCACCTACCAGTACAACGACGGCATCAAGGACTACGTCGACTACCTGGTGAAGTCCCGCAAGGCCACCCCGGTCGAACCGGACGTCATCGACTTCGAGGCCGAGGACCTGAAGATCGGCATCTCCGCGGAAATCGCCATGCAGTGGACCACCGCGTATTCCGAAGCCGTGCACACCTTCGCCAACACCATCTCCACCACCGAAGGCGGCACCCATGAGGAAGGCTTCCGCGCCGCGCTGACCTCGCTGGTCAACCGTTACGCCCGCGAGAAGAACATCCTCAAGGACAAGGACGAGAACCTGTCCGGCGACGACGTGCGCGAAGGCCTGACCGCCGTCGTGTCCGTCAAGCTCACCAACCCGCAGTTCGAAGGCCAGACCAAGACCAAGCTCGGCAACTCCGAAGCGAAGACCTTCGTGCAGCGCGTCATGACCGACAAGCTCGGCGACTGGTTCGACGCCCACCCGAACGAGGCCAAGAACATCATCCAGAAGGCCATCGAGGCCTCCCGTGCGCGTCTGGCCGCCAAGAAGGCACGTGAGAACACCCGCCGCAAGTCGATCTTCGAATCGGCCGGCATGCCGGACAAGCTCAAGGACTGCCAGTCCAACAACCCCGAAGAATGCGAGCTGTTCATCGTGGAGGGTGATTCCGCAGGCGGCTCCGCCATCCAGGGACGCAATCCGATCACGCAGGCCATACTGCCGCTTCGAGGCAAGATCCTCAACACCGAGCGCGCAAGCCTGGACCGCATGATGAAGTCGGACACCATCGAATCGCTGATCACCGCCGTCGGCGGCGGCTACGGCGAGGACTTCGACCTCAACAAGGTGCGCTACCACAAGGTCATCATCATGGCCGATGCAGATGTGGACGGCGCGCATATCGCAACCCTGAACCTGACGCTGTTCTTCCGCTACATGCGCCCGATGATCACCGCCGGCTACGTGTACGTGGCCATGCCGCCGCTGTACCGCCTCAAGTGGACCAAGGGCCCGCACGACTTCGTGTACACCGACGCCGAACGCGACCGCGTGCTCGCCGAAGGCAAGGCCGCGGGCCGCCAGCTGCCGAAGGGCGAAGGCATCCAGCGCTACAAGGGTCTGGGCGAGATGAGCTACCAGGAACTGTGGGAGACCACCATGGATCCTGACCATCGCATTCTGAAGCAGGTGCAGATCGAAGACGCGGCCGCGGCCGACGAGACCTTCTCCATGCTCATGGGCGACGAAGTCGAACCACGTCGTCTGTTCATCCAGCGCAACGCACGCAACGTCAGCTGGATCGACGCGTAAACGCGTAGGGTTTCGCAGGACTTCAAAGCAAGGATTAGAAATTGGCAGACGAAAACAACAGCAACGAAGACGGCCAGTTCGTGCCTGACGGCTCCATGGAACCGTTGAGCCCGCAGGAGGCCGACAACACCGATTATGGCCTGATGGTCGGCGAACGCGTCCAGAAGAAGGATCTGCAGCAGGAAATGCGCGAATCCTACCTGGCGTACGCCATGTCCGTCATCGTCGATCGTGCCCTTCCGGACGTGCGAGACGGCATGAAGCCGGTGCACCGCCGCGTGATTTACGCGATGTACGACGGCGGCTACCGCCCCGACCGCGGCTACTCCAAGTGCGCACGCGTCGTCGGCGAAGTCATGGGCAAGTACCATCCGCACGGCGATTCCGCCATCTACGACACGTTGGTGCGTATGGCGCAGTCGTGGTCGATGCGATACACGCTCGTCGACGGCCAGGGCAACTTCGGCTCCCCCGGCGACGACCCGGCAGCTGCAATGCGTTACACGGAATGCCGTATGGCGCCGCTCGCCATGGAAATGGTGCGTGACATCGACAAGGACACCGTCGATTTCCTGCCGAACTACGATGGCAAGACGCAGGAGCCGACCGTGCTGCCGGCCCGCTTCCCGAACCTGCTGTGCAACGGCTCGTCCGGCATCGCCGTCGGCATGGCGACCAACATTCCTCCGCACAACATGCGCGAGGTGGCAGAAGGCGTGCATTGGGCGCTCGACCATCCGGACGCGAGCCGTGAGGAACTGCTCGACAACCTGATCCGCATCATCAAGGGACCGGACTTCCCTACCGGCGCCACGATTCTCGGCCATAAGGGCATCGAACAGGCGTACCGTACCGGCCGTGGCCTCATCACCATGCGAGCCGTGGTGAACACCGAGGAGATCAAGGGCCGCATGTGCCTCGTGATCACCGAACTGCCGTACCAGGTCAACCCGGATCGTCTGGTCGTGTCCATCCGCGAAGCGGTGCGCGACGGCAAGATCCAAGGCATCGCCGATATGCGCGACGAAACCTCCGGCCGTACTGGCCAGCGCCTCGTGCTCGTGCTCAAGCGCGACGCCGTGCCGAAGGTCGTGCTCAACAACCTGTACAAGCATTCCCAGCTGCAGCAGACCTTCGGCGCGAACATGCTGGCACTGGTCGACGGTGTGCCGCGCACGCTGTCCCTGGATGCGTTCATCCGTCATTGGGTAAACCACCAGCTCGAAGTCATCGCACGCCGTACCGCCTACCTCAAGCGCGAGGCCGAGGAACGCGACCACATCCTGCAGGGCTATCTGAAGGCCCTTGACATGATCGATGAGGTCATCGCCCTCATCCGTGCCTCCGAGTCCGCGGAGACCGCCCGCACGGGCCTTATGGACCTGCTTGACGTGGACGAGGTGCAGGCCGACGCCATCCTCGCCATGCAGCTGCGCCGACTGGCCGCCCTGGAACGTCAGAAGATCCTCGACGAGCACAACGAGCTCATGCGCAAGATCGCCGACTACAACGACATCCTCGCCAAGCCGGAACGCCAGCGCAAGATCGTCGGCGACGAGCTGGACGAAATCGTCGCCAAGTATGGCGACGAACGCCGTACCAAGATTCTGCCGTACTCCGGCGAGATGAACGTCGAAGACCTGATCGCCGAAGAAAACGTGGTCGTCACCGTGACCCACTCCGGTTTCATCAAGCGCACCAAGGCCGACGAATACCGCGCGCAGCACCGCGGCGGCAAGGGCATCAAGGGCGCCAAGCTGCGCGAGGACGACGTGGTGGACCACTTCTTCCTGACCAGCACGCACAACTGGCTGCTGTTCTTCACCAACAAGGGCCGCGTGTACCGTCTGAAGGCATACGAGCTGCCGGAAGGCTCCCGCGATTCCAAGGGACAGCACGTGGCGAACCTGCTGCAGTTCGGCCCGGACGAGACGATCCAGACCGTGCTGTCGATTCCGAACTACGACGTGGCCAAGTACTTGGTGCTCGCCACCCGTTCCGGCAAGGTCAAGAAGACCGCGCTCGCCGAATACGACTCCCCGCGTCAGGGTGGTCTGATCGCGGTGCGCCTCATGACCGACGAGAACGGCGAGAACGCCGACGAGCTGATCGGTGCCGCGCTGTGCAACGCCGACGACGACATCATCCTCGTCTCCAAGCAGGGCATGAGCCTGAAGTTCGAAGCCAACGACGAGCAGCTGCGCCCGATGGGCCGCCAGACCGCTGGTGTGCAGGGCATGAAGTTCCGCGACGGCGACGAGCTTTTGGCCATGGATGTGGTGCAGGGCGATTCCGACAGGGATCTGCTCGTGGTCACCAACGAGGGCTTCGCCAAGCGCACCGCCATCAGCGAATACCGTCTGCAGGGCCGTAACGGCTACGGCGTCAAGGCCGTGCAGCTCGCCGAAGGCCGTGGCTCCCTGGTGGGTGCCGTGATCGTGGAGGAATCCGACCAGATCATGGCCATCATGAAGTCCGGCAAGGTCATCCGCTCCAACGTCGCCGAAGTCAAGCGCACCGGACGTACCACCCAGGGTGTGACGCTCGCCAAGCCTGACAAGAACGACGAAATCATCTCCATAGCACGTAACGAGGAGACCGACGAGGATGACGCCGAGCAGGCCGCCGCGGAAAACGGAGCAGTCCAGAACGACGCAGCCACGCAATCGCAAGCCGAAATCACTACTGAAAACTCCGCTGAAACCGGTACGGAAGCCACTTCCGATGCCGGCGATGGCGAGAATGTAGAGGCCTGAGACACAGGCGGGGAATCGTCTGCGAAAACTGGTAGCCTCGGCTAGAAGTAGGCAAGATTCTGCAAGGAGCAACGATGAGCGAGAACAATGAAAGCCATCAGGCGCAGGCAGGGGCGCAGGCCCCACGCGTGGCCCGTTCCGCATCCAGCCAGCCGTTGAGCGGTACGGAACAGTCTCAGGCGCATGAGAACATGGCCGCCGCGTCCGGCGGTGTGAAGGTTCGTGAAAAAGCGCGTCGTGGCGCGCCTCGCGCCCGCCGCATGAGCCTGTCCCTGACCCGCATCGACGCATGGTCCGCGGCCAAGGTGGCGTTCATGCTTTCCATCGCGGGAGGCATCATCCAGATCGTCGCGGTGACGCTGCTGTGGCTGCTGCTGAACGTGGTCGGCGTGTTCGATCAGGTGACGCAGATCGTGTCCTCCACTGGTCTTGACGCCGGCGGATTCGACCTTGCCAACGTGCTTTCGCTGAGCACCGTGCTAAGCGCGGTCACCATCTTCTCCATCATCGAAGTGGTGCTGTTCACCGTGCTGGTGGTGATTCTCACGCTGCTGTACAACGTGGTGAGCACGCTGGTCGGCGGCATCCACGTGACGCTCGGCGACGACTGATCGATTCGTCATACGGCGTTCGTACGGCGCTTGCGCAACGTAAGCCGTTCGTGCAACATAAGAAGACGGCGCTTCCCTACTTCGGGAGGCGCCGTCTTTTCTTATGTAATCGCGATTATGCGGTCGCTTTTATGCAATCGTCATACTGCGTTGCGCGTTATGCCGTAACGCATATGAAAACGGTCCGTGCGAACGAATCGCACGGACCGTTGAAACGGATTGTGAAAGACGATCAGAGCACGCCCTGGGCGACCATGGCGTTGGCGACCTTGACGAAGCCGGCGGCGTTGGCGCCGAGCATCAGATCGCCCTCATGGCCGTACTCCTTGGCGGCGGCCAGGGAATTGGCGACGATGTTCTCCATGATGGACTTGAGCTTGTTGTCCACCTCTTCGAACGTCCAGGAAAGGCGGTAGGAGTTCTGGCTCATCTCAAGGCCGGACACAGCCACGCCACCCGCGTTGGCGGCCTTAGCCGGGCCGTACAGCAGGCCGTTGTCCTGATAGACGGCGATTGCCTCCGGGGTGGACGGCATGTTGGCGCCTTCGCACACGACCTTGCAGCCGTTGGCGACGAGGGCCTTGGCGGACTCCTCATCGATTTCGTTCTGGGTGGCGCACGGCAGCGCGATGTCGCACGGCACGGTCCACACGCCCTTGCAGCCCTCGTGGTATTCGGCACCCGGAACACGCTCCGCGTACTCCTTGATGCGGCCGCGGTGGCCGAGCTTGATGTCCTTGACGATGTCGAGCTTGATGCCGTCCGGATCGTAGACGTAGCCGTTGGAATCGGAGGCGGTGACGACCTTCGCGCCGAGGGCCTGGGCCTTCTCGGTGGCGAAGATGGCCACGTTGCCGGAGCCGGAGATGACCACGGTCTTGCCTTCGAAGGAATCGTTCTTCAGGACGCGCAGGGCTTCCTGGGTGTAGTAGCACAGGCCGTAGCCGGTAGCCTCGGTGCGAGCCAGGGAGCCGCCGAATTCGAGGCCCTTGCCAGTGAGCACGCCGGAGTATTCGTCGCGGATGCGCTTGTACTGGCCGAACAGGTAGCCGATCTCACGGGCGCCGACGTTGATATCGCCGGCCGGAACGTCGGTGAACTGGCCGATGTGACGGCACAGCTCGGTCATGAACGCCTGGCAGAAACGCATGACTTCGGCATCGGACTTGCCCTTCGGGTCGAAGTCGGAGCCGCCCTTGCCGCCGCCCATCGGCAGGCTGGTCAGGGAATTCTTGAGAATCTGCTCGAAGCCAAGGAACTTGATGACGCCCTCGTTCACGCTCGGGTGGAAACGCAGACCGCCCTTGTACGGGCCGATCGCGGAGTTGAACTGGATGCGGTAACCGCGGTTGACCTGCACCTTGCCCTCATCGTCCGTCCAGGCGACGCGGAACTTCACCACGCGCTCCGGCTCGACGAGGCGCTCGAGCACGCCCGCCTTCTCATATTCCGGGTGCTTCTCAACAACCGGCTCGAGGCTTTCGAAGACCTCGCGAACGGCCTGCAGGAACTCCGGCTGGTCGCCATCGCGCTTCTCGACCTGCGCGTACACGCGCTTGACGTACTCATCAGTGAGCATATTTTTCCCCTTCGGGATAGTTGGGTTATCAATACGGCGGTTTCATTCTATGTGCTTGATTGTGAGACGCACAAGATATTGCTCAAGATTTGGCTGGAGCGTGCGGATATAGGATGGATTCGGGCATGCAAGAGAGACACGTCCAAAGAGAGACTTGTCCATTGACGCGATTCACGGAATCGCGAATGCAGAACAGGAGCAAAAATGTTCGAAGGATTCAAGAAATTCATCGCACGCGGCAACATGATCGACATGGCCGTCGGTGTCGTCATGGGCGGTGCCGTCACCACCGTGGTCAACGCGATCGTCAACAGCGTCATCAATCCGTTCATCGCCATGATCTTCGGCAAGCCGAACATGGATGGTCTGCTGGCGATCACATTCAACGGCGCGACCGTTTCGTTCGGCGCAGTGCTGGGCGCTATTCTGAATTTCCTCATCATCGCCGTCGCCGTCTATTTCTGCATTCTGGTGCCGATCAACAAATTCCGCGACATGACCGAGGCGCTGCTTGCCAAGACCAAGCTTGCCGAGCAGAAGGAAGCCGAGGAAAAGGCCGCTGAAGAGCCGTCTGCCGAAGAGCAGACCGTCCAGCTGCTGCAGCAGATTCGTGACGAGCTGTCCAAGCAGAACGCGGCCCGCAACTAGTTGCGATTCGTGGTGCCACTCCCCTATTGATTTGATGATTCCGGCCGCTTGCGGGTATGCAGGCGGCCGTTTTATTTGGTTTGCGGGTGATCGCGTCCGTTGGATGGTCGACAAGAGGCTGAATACGAAAAAGGCTTCCGATTACTCGGAAGCCTTCAATTCTGTGGAGCTAAGGGGATTCGAACCCCTGACCCTCTCCATGCCATGGAGATGCGCTACCAGCTGCGCTATAGCCCCGTGGAGCTAGCCGGGTTCGAACCGGCGACCCTCTGCTTGCAAAGCAGATGCGCTACCAGCTGCGCTATAGCCCCATAGGTGAAAAAAGCGGCTATGCCGCTTCCTTACCATCTACGTGGGCCCGGGAGGACTTGAACCTCCGACCTCATCCTTATCAGGGATGCGCTCTAACCACCTGAGCTACGGGCCCAACTTGCTGTGTCTTGAACACAACGAATTGAAATAATACTTGAATCACAGGGAAAGTCAAGTGCTGCCGTGTCATCGGCGTGTCGTGGCATAATGCAGGCATGACATATGGGCAGCGCAACGGCGGTAACGGCCGCAACGGCAGGGGAGTGGGGCATCGCAACCGCAATCGCGTGATTTCCGAAACGACGGCGAGCATCGCCGGCATGCGGGTGGCCATCGTGCGCAAACCCATCAAAAACATGTACCTGCGCATCAAACCGCCGAACGCGGATATCGTCATCTCCGCGCCGCAACGAATGTCGCAAAACGCTATCGAACGGTTTGTAACGGAACGCAAGCCGTGGATCGAACGGGCGCAATGCAGCATGCGACAGGCCAGAGACGTGCAAATCGACGCGCAACTCAACGCGCAGCGTGCGCAAAACGGCAATATTGGCGATACTGGCGCTTCCGCCAACCCGCCCGCTTTCGTATGGACGGACGAGGCCAAGGCGCGGGCGCAACGCAACATCGAATCGCAATTGCCTGTGTTGCTTGCCAAATGGGGCCCGATCGTTGGCCGTACGCCGACGCATATCACGTTGCGTCTGATGAGTTCGCGTTGGGGATCGTGCACGCCGAAGACCGGACGTATCCGACTTAACCTGCAGCTTGGTTTAATGGCCCCTAGATTCCTCGAATACGTGCTGGTGCATGAGATGACCCACCTGTGGGAGAACGGCCACGGAGAGGGCTTTCAAAGGCGTATGAGCGCCTATCTGCCGCAATGGAGGCAGTTGCGCCGCGACATCAACCGGCAGGTGGTGCTGTAAGAGGCCGCTCGGGTTACTTGGCGTCCGCCGCGGAATCGCCAGCCGCGGAACCGTCCTCATCGGCGGTGTGCCGACGCACTTCCAGCGTTTCGATACGACGGCCGTCCACTTCGGTGACGACCATGTCATAACCGTCATCGGACGACAGCACGTCGCCGACCTCGCCCATTTTGCCGGTGTGCGCCAGGAAATAGCCGGCAACCGTCTCGTACGGGCCGTCTTCCAGCTCGATGCCGGTCAAATCCGCGAAATCCTCGATCGTCATGCCACCTTCGATGGTGGCCACGCCATTGACGAAAGCGGCGCGTTCTGTGCGTTCGCCGCCCTTTTCCTCCGGCAGGTCGTATTCGTCGCGGATGTCGCCGACCAATTCCTCGGTCATGTCTTCCAACGTGACGATGCCGTCGGTGCCGCCGTATTCGTCGATTACCACGGCCAGGTGAATGCCTCGTTTGCGCAGCAGCTCAAGGCTTGGCAGCAGCTTCGACGTGCCCGGCAGGGAAATGCCCTCACGCGTCACGTCGGCAACGGTTCTCGCCTTCGGATCGCGGATGTCAAGCAGGTCGCGCACGTGCACGAAGCCGAGCACGTCATCGAAATCCTTGCCGGTGACGGGGTAACGCGAATACGGCATTTCACGCACGTACGCGGCGGCTTCCGCAATCGGCATGGAGCCGTCCAGGAACGCGACGTCGGCACGCGGACGCATGACCTCCGCCACGATGGTTTCGGATGCGTCGAACACGTCGTCGAGGATGGTGCGCTCGTCCTTGCTGAGGTTGGTGTTGGTGTTGACGAGCACGCGCAGCTCGTCGTCGGACACCTCGCTGTCGGTTTCGTTCGGATCGAAGCCGAGCAGCCGCACGATGCCGTTCGTGTTCTTGCCGATCAGCCAGATGATCGGCTTGCACACTTTGGCGAACACATGGATGGCCGGCACCACGGCACGCGCGATCTGCTCGTTGCGTTGCATGGCGATACGCTTCGGCACCAGTTCGGAAATGACGATAGAGCAATACGAGATGATCAGCGTCAACGCGATGGTGGTCAGGGGAGCGGCGACGTTATGCGGCACACCCCAGTCTTCGATGACCGGCACGATATACGGGGCGATTGAGGATTCGCCGAACGACGCGGACAGGAAGCCGCACAGCGTCACGCCGATCTGCACGGTGGACAGGAACGTGTTCGGGTCGCGTGCGATCTGCGCCACACGCTTGCCGCGCGCATCCTCCTGTTCCATCTGGTCGATCTGCGATCCGCGCAGGCTGACCAGCGCCAGTTCGGTGCCGGCGAACACGGAACCGAGCAGCAGGAAAATGAAAATCAGAAGGATGTTCAAACCAAGCGACATGATTCCAATCTAAAGCAACGGCATGTCAAAACAGCGCGACGCAACGGATCCGGAAGCCGTCTTTTTCCGGAAAATCGTCAGAAGCTCAGCACTTCCACCTTGCCGGAATCGAGCTGGTAGCGTGCGCCCGTGATCATCAGCCGATCCTCGGCCAGCGCGCGCTGGATCACTTCGGAACGTTCCACCAGCTGTTCGATGGTGCGTGCGATGTGCACGCGTTCGAAATCCTCCGCCGATTCCAGTTCCGATTCGTGCGCCTGCCAAATCGAAAAACCGACCGTGCGCATCATGATCGAATCCGAATCGCAGATGCGTTCGTCGATGTCGGAAATGCTGTCGGCGGCCATCAGCGAATCCTCTGCATCGGCGGTCAACTCGTGCAACAACGCCTCGTATTCCTTGCATGCCTGCTTGATCGCACCGCAATTCTGATGGCCGAGCACCACCAGCAAACGTACGCCGAGTACGGTCACCGCGTATTCTAGGGACGCAATCACGGCTTCGTCGATGATTTGACCGGCCGTGCGAACCGTGAACAGGTCGCCAAGACCGGAATCGAAAATAATATCCGGGCTTACTCGCGCGTCGGAGCAGCTCAGTATGGCCGCTTCCGGTGCGTGTGTGTCCACAAGTGCCTCGCGTGCTTCAGCGCCACGATTCGGATGTTCCGGTTTGCCCTCCGCAAACCTGCGATTACCTGCCAGCATGCGGCTCCAAACGCCGCTTGCCGTGCCTTCGACCTCGTCTTGGTCTACAAACAGTTCGTCTGCCATTGACTCCACCCCTCATTGTTCAGGCTAGCCAACATCATACGTTTTGGTCTGACCGTTCGCTGGGAAATAGAGCGATATCTCGCTTATGTATGGCAGATTTCGTGTTCTGTCCGGTGATATTTCGCTTATGTATGGCAGTCCCAAAGGTGAAAAACCGGAAAAATGTACCCCCGAAGTGGGTTTTTCGCATGATGGTCTGCCATATATAAGCGAGAAGGCTCATGGCAAGGCTCCGATTCTGCCATATATAAGGCAGATATAGGTATGAAAAAGGGTCCCCGATCGGCAGTGCGAACGGGGACCCTGAAAGAAACTGGCTAAAATCAGCCGGTGTTCTGCAAGCCTGCTGCGACACCCGACACGGTGCACAGGATCAGGTAGGTGTTACTGCAGTCT
>OKUM01000196.1_pt1 | contig 43488 bp, 70 predicted proteins | sample 1606801 | NCBI WGS metagenome assembly OKUM01 (sample SAMEA3882546, study PRJEB24775) | human gut metagenome | biome: human-associated habitat; feature: intestine environment; material: feces | place: Netherlands | collected 2009/2010
TTACAAAATACAACCATGCCGGAACTTTGCCAGTAGTCACATACTGCCACCATCTAGCACGATCGTTTTCTCTGACATAGAGAATGTCTCCAAAATCATAATTGACTTCATAGGCTCCGACGGGTGCAAGCCCGTACAGGTCAGCGTAAACGTTCAGTGCGTAGATTACTTCATCCAGACAGGATTCCAGTTTGTCTCGAACATCTTTGATAAACTGCACTGTCCTCTGCTGTTCCGCTTCTACTCCTGTAGCTGTCTGAATGCCACTAGATTCGTTGAAAACAAAATATCCGTTGGAGAATCCAATCTTATATCCCAACTGGCTTAAAAGAGCATTTATACCGCTTATACGGGTATCTGTGTTGAGCTGCGGATTGATTTCTTGATAGAACTCTTTTTCATCCTGTCCGAATACATTCTTGACAAAGTGCGGTAAGTTCATCTCATTGCGTCTGTTCTCCATGCCCTGTGGTGACATGGCTGCTACAGGTGTGCCACTTGGCATCAGCAGTCTATCATCTGCCAGAACAATCTTCTGCGAGTCAAAAATCTCTCCGGCATTGCGGCTGTATGCAATGTCAAGGTCTTTCAGCTCTTCGATAGCTTCGGCAAATATCGGAAGTCCAAGTGGTGTGCTGATATCTACATTGTTCGCCTGCGGTGTCCGTAGTACTCCGTACAGAGGTCCGTCCAGTTTCTCACCGTTTGCCTTGAGAATCGGTGGTGTATCTGCCATGAGGTCAGCCCATTTGGTCTGTTTAAGGTCGATTTTATCTCCGATGCTCTGAGGGGATTTCGACACATAAGCCCTGTTAGAAACGTAGTACGGATAGGTCGTCACGCCATTTATTGTGGTCTCAACAAACCTATGATATTCAAGCCTTGTATAGCATTTCCGCCCAACGGTATAAGAATCCTTAAAAATAATCCCTTTAATCTCCTGATTGTCATAATCTACAATCATCACATCTGTCGGAGTAAATACATCAAGGCTCTCACCGTTTGGCTTGATAAATACTGTTCCATAGGCGCAGCCATATTCTACCCAGTGACGAATCTGGAAATATACCTTGTCAATCTGTTCCTGAAGCCATGTAGCCCTTGCAGAACCGTCAATCTGAATGCCGATCGCCAATGTTGCGAGCCGGGCTGTCTCTGAACAGACAGATTTCGCGAAATTGATCGTCTGGATATTATTCTTATCATCTAGCCAATATGGAACGCCTCGGTATATGTTCGCACATTTATTAATCAGTGATTCCATCTCCGGGAATTCTGCCGCTTGGATATTGAAATCCTCTTCAGCTTGTTTTTTGAAAATCATGTTAAACCACCTTTTTAGTGTTGTTATAAGTCCCATTTAATCACCTGAATTAGTTGATTTCAGCACATTTCTGATAAACTCTATGTCTTTATTGAAGCTCTTTATATCTTCATTCTGTATCTTTGCTGGTTTGCCATTCCACAATTCTCTTCCAGCTCTTTGTCCTTGGAAGAACTGGAATTTATCCAGAATTTCCAAACATTTAAATATGTTTTCTTTGCTATTCATTATGCACTGTAACCTCTCCTGTTAAATAACGGCTCATAAGCATATCTAAGTGCCGAGATTGCATGATCGTTTCCATCAGGATAACCGCTTATCACATTTCCTTCCTTATCCCGATCATACTCATACTCCGTAATTTCTTTGTATGCGTTCGGCGTTCGCTTCGGGTCAATGACAAGTGTCTTTGTTTGCAAGAATTTAAAACCATACTCGATACTTCCCGGACCTTTGATTGCTCCTCTTGCAGGAAGTCCGGCATCCCGGAAGTCATTCACAGATTTAGGCTCCGCAGAATCGCATATCATCGTATAATCGTCATAGCCTTTTTTCTTGATCCAATCAGCGGTCTTGGAGTTGCTCCATTTATTTACATATAGCTCGTCAATTAGATATATCTTCTCTCTAGCAGAATCGTAATAAGTTCGGAGATAGCAGAAGGCATCCGGGTACCATCCATAATCTACGCCAGCGAAAATGCGGTCCATGTGGCTGATCTCTTCGTCTGTAATATCTCTGATTTCCAGATACTCAAATACGTTTCCACCGTCACCATTCGGGACGCCCAGGTATTCATACTCATAGGCTTCTGGGCGAATCTGTTTGAGATGTTCGGCATCGTCAAAAAACTGTTGTCCAAGCCATTCCTTTGGAACCGTTCTGTAATCAGAAGAATGAACATATCTGTCGTCTCTCTGGATTAATACTTCCTCATTCATGAAGTTATGTCTTGTTTTTGGTGGGTTGAATGACATAAAAGTCCAGTAGTCTTTTCCACCTCGCATCGATGACTGCAAGATGCTTCGTACTTCTTCCATTCCGGTAAAAGTATCACATTCTTCCAGCCATGCAAAAGCAAAGTATCCGAATGGAGCTTTTAACGACTTTAATTTCATTCTGTCATCAACGCCACGAAACATTATAGTCTGTCCAGTCGGCATATATGTTATTTTCATTGGGCTGACAGTACATTTAAAATCACCATCAAGATGCAATGCTGATATAGCAAATTGCATCTGTGAAAAAACGCTATCTCTTAATGTGTTCGCTGTTTTTCTGAATATGATACAATGCTTATCTCTATTCTCTTTTCTTGTCATTAGCAATATAATGACAATGCTCACGAAAGAAGACTTGCAGCTTCCACGTCCACCTTTGAATACATAATAAGTATGTTTGTGTTCTAAAATATCTCTTAGCACATTATCGAAATTATACGGAAATAAATCATCTGCGGATATTTTCATACTGCTTCATATCTCCAAACATATCCATAGGCTGTGGGACGTCCACCCGAACAGCATCGAGAAATGGCACTATTCTTATAGCCTAACGCTCGCTCCACGTCCATAGTGCAGTCCCATGTTTTTATTATTTTACCATTGTATCTGTCTATCTGATTAACCCTTTTGGCTGAAACGCTTTTACTACCTCTATGGGAATCGCCAATTCTTCTTTTGGTTTCGTCTGAAAGCTTTCTTCCTGTTTGAGTTATTGCTCTTTTAGCTACAACTTCTTTTGTGTGCAGCCTATCGCCGAAATGAAGCTGCGTTGCTGTCTTACTCATTTTCTTCTTTGTACGAGCGCAACGCTTCTTTCCGAAATTTCCACCACTGTCAAAATTAAATCCGTACTTTTCTTCATTGCTTCGATGTTCTGCAATGCTTTTTCGTTCAATTAATTCGGCTTCTTCTTTGGTGAGATTATCGGATATAATTTCATGCTTAATCCCTTCCCAACCATATTTTTTTATAATTTTGAAGAAATCATCGTTTCCGTAATATCCGCTGTCCCACCTTGCTTTTACTGTTTTGCAAGTCATTCCTATATACACTCTGCCATCAGGCACAGTATGTTTATATACTTTATATCTTCTCTCCGTTTCTGGTAAGTTCAATTACTATGCCCTCCTCTTTTTCTTCTTTCATTTCCGGTTCTGGGTTATCTCTCCATTTATCACGTTTTCTGTTTTTTAACCAGAATATTTGAGCCGTGGTATTCCCCTCAAGAGCATTTTTGAAAAGTGCATTTTCTACTAAGTAATCAGCTATTTCTTTCCCTTCTTTTAGGGACTCCGAAATCTCCGAATATTTCTTTTTCCATTCATATAATGTCGATGGGGAAATGCACATATTTTTTGCAATCTGCTCGTCAGTTAAACCATCTCTAGCCCAACCTTGTAAAAGTACTTGACCTTCTTGAGAAAGCCAATATTCATACTTTCCCGCCATATTAACCTTCTCACCTCCAGACATAAAAACGCCCTAGCATAGTTATAGTTATATATACTATAATACCATACTAGGGCGTACATAGCTCTCTACCACTTTTATAAATTTTTAAGTTTTTTTAAAGTCTGCCAATCAATTTGGCCAGATGATAGTATTCCGCCATGACCTTGCGCTTGTAGCCATAGAAGTCATTCTCCGTTGCAGGAACCGTTCTGATCTTTTCCATTGTTCGATAGCCGATGCTGTTCACGATACTATCATAGATTTGTGATTCAATTCCGGGTGCATATTTGATAGATACCTGCAACAGATTGTATTTATCGCTTTCACTAAGATTACGTAAATGGCTTTGTAATGTCGGTATATCATCCGGCGGCACTCCGTAATCAATCAGTGTTGCCTTTCTTAACTTCATTTATTTCACCCTCTTCATTTAAGCTCCAGTCACATGGTATGCCTTGAAAACATTCTGGACAGCGTTCGTAGAATCCACAACCTTTGCAATCCGCTGGCTGTCCAGTGCAATATTGCTGTAGTACGTGGTATGCTGATATAGCAAGGTTTGGCGTTATGTCTGGTGTAGGTTTGTTATTCATTTCTTCATCTCCTCCAACTTTTTCTCAGCTGATTCACGGGTGAGAAATACAGTTTTGCCTATCTCTCCCACGAAACGCTCCAACTTAAAACCATCTGCATATCTAAAGACGATATCAGTAGTTCCAAATGCTGGCATATCAAAATGATGTACTCTAAGCTCGCGAATTGCGCTATCAACAATGCACCATAGTTTTTCTCCAACCTTACACGGTAATCTCACAAGCAAGCCCTGCTCTTCTAAGTCTTCATAATCAGCAAGTTTGGTAAGAATTTTATCTGCAAACGGTTTTAATAATCCATCCGTAATTTCTTCCCTTGCGACTCCTGTACCATCAACATTTCTTTCTCTTTCGGTTAATCTCTCCATCTACTTCACCTCTTATCGCTTACTTTTTATCGCTCGTTTTCATCGCTTGTTTCTGTAATTTCTCTTAAGCAGGCATTCCAGCCAATCGCAATAATATCTTTTTGTGATTCTATATTGTCGATCGGAACGATATACTCTTTTTCTCTGGCAGTGGCTTCAATGGACACCAATCGGGTCTTGATTTGCTTTCGCAATCATAATGTTCTTCTGTCATCAGAACTATATCATAATCCAAACAGTCAGCTAATTCACACAAACCCTCATATTCAAGTTCACCGCAGTATGAAATTCCGAACGGGCAATCATAGCAATTCTCTGGTGTATCTATCACTAACGCTGATTTACTCATATGTTTCACTTCCTCTCAGCATCAGGCTCAAAGTATTATACCACGGACAAGTCCTGACCCCGTTTCTGGCATCTCTTAACAGGACGCAGTACGGATATAATGCCATGACCTCATAGACGTGTTCTGTGGTGTCTTCGCCGTGCTGGTCGATGTATTTGAAACACTTACCCGGTCTAAGAAAATATCTTGCGCATACATACGCTTTTGTTCCGAATCTTACACTTGCACTGCTTATTTGTATCCCTCCTGTAATAATTCTTTATTGTCGAAAATGTTTCCAACCACTTCAAAATGTTTAATATCAAACTCGCCAAGATATTCTCTATCTGTGCTACCAGCTTCGTGTCCTACCCATCCTGCAACGCCCCATTCAACAGTTTCATATGTCGCATCCTCTGGGTAGGATTCGTCCAAGTGTGCCATCAGAGTATCATTTTCCCATATTTTGTTTCCGCTCTTGTCGCAAAGTCCTGTAAATTGGCAGAGGGTTTTTGGATCAACTTCAAACCACCTAATTACAGGAGTACAAAAAACCTCAAACTCATCAATGCTGATGGATATATCAATTCCAATGAATGTCTTGCCCTTGCTTTCCGCATAGCATCCCTCAACCCATTCGCCATTATCTTTCCGCTTTGCCTTGAAAAGAATTTCTCTCATTCAACTCCACCACCTTTCACAATTTCAACTGCTTCATTCAGACATTGAGCTGTATACCAATCGTCACCCGATTCTGAAACTTTATCTTTGATTAACATTTCCAACTGTTGAACAACTTCATCCACATCAAAGACTGTAAACTGCCTGTTAACACAATCAATAAATTCCTTCTGGTCAGAACTAATACTTGTTCCGATTTCCCAAATTTTGATGTATTTAATTAATTCGTCTGCATCTATTAGTCTACTCATTTAATTCCTCCACTTTTTACGATATCAACTGCTTCATTCATCTGTATGGTGCTTATTGTACATTATCGCTACACATACAAGACCAGTCACTCCGAATATGGTTCCGAGGGTAAATCCTAATATGAATGTAATCATACAACCACCTCACTGTCCGCTGGCATCTGATAATCAATATGTCCATTTACATAGGCTTCCTGAATCATGTCCAGTACCTTGATAGCTTTTTTCTTTGTGGAATATTCTCCGAGTAAATAACTGCATCCAGTGATATATGATGTTATAACTGTTTTTGTAGTCCCTCCTGCAATTTCGATACCAGCTGATACATTAAAATTAACTAATATCTCTTTATTCTGACTTCTGATTAACATTTTGTGTCCTCCTTGTTTACTCTTTTATTCCATGCTTTAACGAATTCTTTATAATCCTATGTGCCCGGGCAAAAACCTAACCCGCATTCACAGTGAATGCTTATCGGATAGCCTCCACTGTCAGGGTCGTAAAAAGATGGCTTCCAATCTCTTTCTGGGATATGCATATCTTTGTTCGTATCTATCTCTTTTCCGCAAAACGGACAAGGTTTTAATTTATTCATTACGTCCTCGCTTTCCATAACCTTTCAGAATTTCTGCAACTGCATTAATATGTTCTGAAAGTGTGTCTAAATCTTCGTCTTTAATTACTCTCAGCCCACGTCTTGACTTAAAATCTTCAATGGCATATACACCATCTCTGATTTCATTAAATTTCTTTGCCATTTCGCTTTCTTTTATAGCTTCGGAATCGTATTTATAAAACGTTTCGTATTTGTCATGTTCTCCGAATTTATCGGTTTCGATTTTGGTTCGTTTAGGAGTTATGCGAATAATCTTTGCCGGATACACCATGAAGTGCCTAAAACTTGCTCCCCATCCGCACCGTATTTCTCTTGCAACTCCAATCACATCTCCGACTTTTAAATCATCTTTATTTATCGGGCTTAATTTTCCCATTTTTCATCCTCACTTTCCCCATGTAAGCAACTGACACGATATCAATTTAGATCTACGTTCATTTTTCTTGCCATGGCTTCTATAACTGTCACTGTTACGCCGTTTCCTGCCTGCTTGTATAACTGGCTGTCAGAATTTACAAACTGTGCTTTTTCAAAATAATCATCAGGCCAACCTTGCAGCCGAAAACATTCTTTCGGTGTCAGCTTCCGAATTGCTATGCAACCCCTGCTTGTTAGTGTTGGACAAATATTTTCATATATGTATGCTTTTCCATCTTGACCAATATAACTTGTATCAAATAATATGGATACTTTGGGCTCCGTGTTTCCTCCCGGTTTTGTGCTAATTGTTGGAGCTAATCCAGTATCGCTATAAACTCTGTCTCGCTGCGAATTTCTTCCGTTAAGACAACCAAACAGTTTTAACGAAACACTATTTTCTCCGTCTGTTCCTTCGAGAGGAAATATTTTTGAGGTACTTCTCCCTCTAAGATGTCCGATAATAAAACATCTTTCCCGGTTTTGCGGCACTCCGAAATCTTTGGAGTTGAGCACCTGCCATTCTGCATTATACCCCCACTGCTCCATTTCAATGAGCAATCTGGCGAAATCCCATCCTCCATTAACACTAAGCAGATTTTTAACGTTCTCAATGAAAAGGTAAGTGGGTTTATCTTCTTCTTTGAGTTGTCCGATAAGGTACATAACTCTGAAAAACAGGCTTGAACGGTTTCCTTGAAATCCGGCTTGCTTTCCTGCGACTGAGATGTCTTGACAAGGAAATCCGAAGCACCAGCAGTCTGCTTTTGGAATGTCTTCGGCATACACTCTTCTAATGTCATTTGCGTACCACTCACCGTTTCTGTATTCATCTTTTAATATCTCCTTTTGTCTTTGTTTCAGTGTCAGTGTTGACAAATATTGTCGTTGTTCTTCTGTTATCAGGTGCATGGACGTGTAACTTGCTACCGCCCATTTATCAAATTCGCAAAACCCGATGCACTCATGCCCCGCTGCTTCCATCCCTTTTCTAAATCCGCCTATTCCGGCGAAAAAGTCCAGAAACTTCATTCTTCGTTCCTCCTGTTGTTATCTTTCTTTCTTTCTGGTTTTCATCCACCGCCGGTAAAGTAATTTATGATTAAATCTTTCATTTTCTACTCTCCGGGATTCTTTAATACAATTCCTAGCTCTTCTTTAATAGCGTTTACGTAATCAATCCATTCTGCCAGACCGTCATTGATGTAATCAGCAGCCCGGTCAAGTCCATTTCTGAATCTCTGACAGCGCTTCTCGCCAAAACCGAAATCATCATGCAGAACGGCGATTGACAATATTACAAATGAATCCGCTATAACCTCTTTTATCTTTTCTGATGCTTTATCAAGGTCTTTTACTGCCAGAGAAGTGTGTATCCCGGTCGCACCCCGGAACTTGCATTCCTGTTCAAGGGCTTCAATCCCGCCCTGCCGAACAATTCGTCTGGCAAGATCAAGGCCGTCCTCCCTGCCTCGCTCATATTCACGCATTTTATTCATTGTGTTAGACCTCCACTCTTTTTTAGTTTTCCCATCCAACAGCTCTCCTTATCTTCTGAGTCAGAATGTCAAACTGTAAGAATAATTCCCTGTCCTTACATTTCCTTGCTTTTATGTCACAGTCATAATTATTTATCTGATATTTCCCTTCTAACAGATCGCCATTATCCAGATATCTTTGAAAGACTCCCTTAGAAATTCCGAACCGTTCCAAAATCTCTATTCTGCTCATACTGTCGACGAATGTACCATCTGCTGTAACAATGTCATAAAGTTTCATCTTGTCTCCTTACTTATCTTTCTTATTCCGTACCCAACTGGAGTATATGCCCTGTCGGTACTGGGGTGGTTCGTCTTGAGCAAACCATCATCAACTAGATTATTGATATGCTTCCAGACCGTAGCTCTCCCGGCATCCACCCTTTCAGAAATCTCTGTAATCGACGGTGCATATCCAACCAGTTTAATATAACTGACGATATACATATAAATTTCTTTCCTGAGAGCCTGTCCCTGTTCGTATCTATTCTTCGTGTTGTACATTCTTTCTCAACTCCCTTTGTTTAAAACTTAAAGCATTGTTTAAAGCTAATATGCAGTCCAGAATGAACTGCTTATCATTCTGATCAGGACATACACCAGCTAACTCTCCAAGTTCGTCTAAGCGATTACACGCCTGTTCAGAATAGTCGTCCGTAAGTTCCACCTGATAGAACTCCTTTATAACTTTCCAGAATTCTGTCATAAACCTTTGTATAATTGGAATATCCTTAGCTTCTACTTTCAATCCCTCACATCCTTTTTGTATACAATATACTGCACACTGTATACGCTCTATTAATTTTTAAAAATTATTTATATTATATATAAATAGGTGTATAATATAAAGTAACCCACAGTAACCGAGATGTAACCGTACTAATTCGTGTAAACCATTGATTTTACAGGTAGGTAACCGAGTAACCGAGTAACCCTGACTTTCTCATATAGGGAAACTTTTATACTCAATATGTACATATAAATACTCGTATATATATATGCAGAATCAAAGGTTACCTAGGTTACCCGGTTACCTTTTGGATGAATTGTTTATCAATCAAACACAATATCGTCCGTAATTTCAAAATTATCATTGCAATTCACGAATCCTTTTGGAATTTCGTCTACAATTTTCAAGAACACGCATTTAGTGACAATTCCGTCCAGCTTCTTCGCTTTGGTCGGATAACCTCTGCTGTCGGTTTCCACAAGCCCCTTCTTAACAGCCCATGACAAGAATGCCTTTCTGGAGAATCTTCCAATTTTGCACAAATCATCAAACGCTGCACTATAGATTATTGCGGTTGACGTTTTCTCTGCCGGATTATTGTCAATAATTCCCCATCTTTCTGTTTTAATATCTGGGTTATCATCGAACTTAATTCCGTTCATAGCAATCTTGTCAACCACGAACCAGTAGGCACGTTCATTTTCAGACACCATTTCCTTCTCTGTCAGAAGACCCCTTGCAGTCTCAACGTCAATGTACTGACCATCATGGAATAGCTGATCTGTTGCAATCTTATCTGCTGCCAGAATGATACTCATTGAAATACTCTGCTTCTGCATTTTATCATCGTCCTGTATAAGCCCCTGATAGTGTTTTTGCAGGGCTTTTATATCATCAATGGACATTTCCTTGACTGCGTTCACAAAGTCGATTCCTGCATATCCGTAGTTCTTTTTAAGGGTATCTGCGGTAAGCTGTGGATCATCAAATATCTTTTCGGAACATTCAACCTCAATAATTCGGTTAATGGCTCCGCCTTGGCTGACATATCCGGCAAGCGGACGCTCGCCATTGGTCAGAATGCAGTTCTGCCAGCGATTTTCCCGGTTGACACCCAGTTCTTTGTTAGAACGACTTTTTCCTTTGCCGGAGCACAAGTCGTACACTATACCCTCAAAGTTATCCCTAATCTTGGCAGACACCTTGGAAGTATCATCCAGAATTAGTGGAAGATTATTGAGCATATCAGATTTTGCTTCCAGAGCCACATCCGTTGTCTTGAAGTCTCCTATGTATCGTGATTCGCCTGGATTCGCCCAGACAGAGGCTCCCAACATAAGCGTCACAGTCTTGCCACCCTCAGTTTCTCCCCAGAGGTCTACGAAAAACGGAAGGGCACCGACCAGTTTGATCAGAATACTGGCGAAGCTTGCAGCCAACATGATTTTCGGCTCTATTCTTCCAGTAGCGCGAACCTTCTTCACGTGTTCATACCATTCTGTTCTGCTGCCACCTACGCTGATGCTTTCGTATAGTTGTCGGAATCTCATATCTCCATCAAATACAATGTCCTTGTCATAGGGAAGAAAATAATCCCTAATCCATCCGATTTTGCTGGAGGAGTACTGAATGTTGATATAATCGTCATTTGCATTCTCAACGTCTGACAGATACCGTACAAGAAACTTCGCATTCTCTGAAGTTACTGAAATCCCAAGTGCAGATAATCCAACGATTTTAGTAGATGATGCAACCATGGTTTTCGGCACAATAACCTCGGACCATTTATTATTCCTCTTATAGATTAGCTTTATCTGTTCTTCTCCGGTCTCCAGATTCTTCATTCGTTCAATCGGAAGAATAGGATGATAACAGGCTATAATGTCCGGCGATCCTGGATTTGTATTTGATATTCTGATTCCATCATCATCCGCCACCCAGTTGAGACATTTCATTCTGCCATATTCACAATCAGAGAAATTAGTCCACTGGTCCAGCATAGACAACGTCCTATTGCTTTTCTCTTCCTTAATCATCTGCTTCTGTACTTTTGTGTAAGCTTTAAGCAAATCCTCAAATTTTTTCTTTACGCCAAGCTCCTTGGCTCTGTCCAGAAGAGTCAGCGTAAGACGTGCCTTGTATATCTCGTCTTCCTGACTGAATATCTTGTCAAACACTTCTTCGTCCAGAATAGAATCCTTCGTGAGCTTGTTTATCATTTCCACTTTTAATCACCTTCTTCCAGTCCTGTTATAAATCCATGGTGATATAGCTCAAGTTGCAACCTGTTCCACACTTCACACCATCCGTCAGACAATGGTTTCACCCTGCCAAGGATATCCCTGTAGAAATCTATATCAGACAGGCATTCTTGCAGCTCAACCTTTTTCTTCTGTTCTTCCTTTTGTCGCATTTTCATCTGCTTCTGATGGTGATATATCGCCATTCTGGAAGAAAAATCTGGTTTCTGGTATGTTCCCCCAAGTATGGTAAAAGCTGTCTTAAAATCGCAATTATCCATGTTCTGAACGAATGTAAATATGTCGCCTGTTGCACCACAACCAAAGCAATAATAGCTGTCTTTGTAGATTTTCATGGATGCAGTACGGTCACCACTATGAAAAGGGCACTTTATAAATCCTGCTCTGTTTGGAACCATGCCATATCTGTTCAGAACGTCCCTCATGCTATTCTGCTGTTTAATTGTTTCTTTATCCATTTGACAGAATCTCCAAAATTCTTTTGCCGGTGTCTTTCTTGTCGCAAAACAGAAATTCAACACCATACTTGCGTTGCATCGTGCAGAGAATCTTATATAGGACATCTCCATGCATAACTTTCTGTTCCTGCTCTACCCAGATGCCATTCTCTTTAACTCTTTTCTTTGCCCGGGGATTCTCCCACCAGAGAACATCATCCAGTTTTTCAATTCCTTTTCCGTGTTCACACAGGAACACAAGTTTTATTCCTGCTTCGTTTGCCCGGATAATTTCAGTACGGAATCTTTCATGCTGTTGGCACACATTTCCGCATAATTCGGAGAGATTTTGCTTTCGGTCAACAACCAGTCGAGGGTTGTCATAATTCATATAATCCCCGACGTAAAGCTTTGACACGAACCATTTTTCTCCTGCTGCATCAAATGCTTTCTTAATGCCATCAATAACTTTTTGATGTTCTCTACTGTCAATTTGTATCATGCGAACGGAATCTCCTCGTCAATTCCATCTGGAATGCTCATAAAACCATACAGGTCTGTTTCTGGATGCGGTACTTCCGACTTCTGCTGGCTCTGGTTAGCACCTTTGCTTTCACCAAACTCAATCTCTTCCACAACAATATCTGTTGTGTACACCTTCTGCCCGTCACGATTAGTGTAGCTGCCGGTCTGAATTCTGCCGGATAAATCCGCTTTCATTCCCTTAGAAAAATATTTCTCGATAAATTCTGCCGACTTTCCGAAAGCGATACAATTCAAGAAATCTGCTTTCTGATCGGAACCCTCTTTCGCAAATCTTCTGTTTACCGCGATAGAAAACCTTGCAATAGATGTTCCATCATCGGTGTACTTGATTTCTGGATCACGTGTAAATCTTCCTGTAAGAATTACTTTATTCATGCTGTTACTCCTTTTCTGTATGCTGTTTATCATAGTCAATTAACATCTTCAGGCATTTTTGCCCTTTTTCCTTTGTAAGAGACTTAATGTCATTTACTTTAAATCGCGCCTTGGTCTGGTCTGCAAGCTTAGCTTCCGGGTATTTGTCAATAATATTTTTAATTGACATAGTAGTTTCGGAACTAATCATCTCGGTTTCTTTTGACGGTTCCGTTTTTTTACCAGACGAATTCTCACTGTTACTCGAGCAATCATATTTAGTCTTGCTTTCTTTCCAGTAGATATCTGCTCCAATGCCGAGATTTTTGCAAGCTACTGACAACGCATCCGTTGTGGCCATCTTATAACATTCGTCAGACACGTAAATTCCGCTTCTTTCTTTTGTTGCTAGTTTACTTCCTCCAGTTCCAGAAATCGGCTGCGACCATTTGCTTTCGTAAAAAACATATAGTTCGATCATCACAAAAGCGCATGTCTCATCATTTATGGTTTCCGTCCATTTATCAACAGTCTTGTAATACCATCCGATTCCACAAGGCCCGAACTGCTCTGTCAGACATTTAATTCGCCACATAGGGTTAATATCTGTAAAACCTTTTAAACGTCCTGCCATAATCGGCTTCTGAGCATCTTTCGGAACTTCTCTGACATGGTTATATAATTCAAGATTTCCCACTGTTATTCCTCCTTGTCATAAACCACATACTTACTGCCCTCAATAATCAGCAAGCTTGCAATATCTTTCATTGATAAGGTTGATTCGTTATAGATTTCGACCAGTGCGCTGTATGCGTCTAATGAAACCTTTACAACCTGATTGTCTTTTCCGGTTACCAGTTGTTTCTTTCTTGCCGGAATATGGATTTCAAATTCACTCATTCGTTTCCTCCTTATACGATTTCTGAGCCGTTAAAAGCCCATTTAGAGCCTGTACATAGTTTGCTAGCATTCTTGCCTTGTATGATTCTTCAATGGGGTTATCCGGGACTGTGGCAAGCTGTATATCAATCAATCTCAGAACTTCATTAATTCTCTCATCCATGTTCACACCGCCTTGAAAAAACAGTACAGGTTGTCTGAAGCATCTCCGAACTTCTCTCCATCAATATCTTCGGCTTTGTGGTATTCCACATGATCCAGAGACATATCACAGTTTTCATAATCCAGAATGTAATCACCTCTGGACTGAAGCTCTCTGAGCAGCTCGTTGATACATCCTGCTATCTCCAGACTGGGAAGAAGTTTCATAATCGCTATCTGTTTACTCATTTGGACACTTCCCATCTATCAGAAGTTCCAACAAGAAAGCTTTGATTATTCTGAGACTTTCACGACTTTCTTTCTCATAAAATGGGTTAAAAGATACGTTTTGGTACAAATCCCACTTAAACACGTCTTTTGGAAGGCAAGCATCTTCTTTTCTTTTAAGTCCACATACTCTCATGCCATAAATTGAATAACTGAATTCGACACTTACTGTCGGAACTTCATTCACAACTCTTTTACAGAGTTCGTAAATTTCATCAATCTCTTTCTCGAACATCTTCTTATCCTCCTTATTTCCTACTGCCAGTCTGCTTCCATCTGGCGCACTGCCCATGCTGCCGAGATACCGAAAAAGATGTTTAGCCAGATAGGTACATCCACATATTTCCCGGCAAGCATACAAACAGCAATTAGCATATATTCTTTCATTTCATTTCTCCTGCAATCCACACAAGGTTGCTTGCTACCAGTGCGGCGGCTGTCACAATCCATGCCGTGAACCATCTTTTTGACTTTTTCTTGCTTTCTTCGACAATTTCAGTCGCAAGTGCTACTTCGATGTCAGCCCATGTAAGCTGGCTTTCGTTTTTAATTTCACTCATATCTAGCTAATTTCTCCTTATTTTTTCTTATTTGTCTTTACAATTAGCAGGTAGAGAACTATAATGTATCTATCCACTAAGGCATTTTAGTGGGTGCAAAGCTCCGGGGCGGAGGTGTCGACTCCCTCCGGGGCACTCACTTATTGAGAGCCTCCTTACCTTTCCAGACATGACCAGTTACTTCATAAACCTTTCTGGGACTTATAATGTAAGTAATTCGTCCGCCGGAAAGACTTTTTGCTGGCTTGTTATTCTGCACAGCCACGCCGATTGGCAACCATCCATACACAATCCCTGCTCGGATTGCTGTTACAGGGAGTCCGATCAATTGACTCGCATCGGCTACGGTCATATTCTCTGATGAGAACTCCGGCATCTGTGGGATTGCTGATATGATTCTTGCGATCTCTGCAGCGAACTGATGGACTTCTGCATTTTCTTTAATGTAAGTATCAACTTCGCTCATTTCATACTCCTTTCTTACTTTCTTTCTGGTCAGAATTACTGCAATCAATAACTCCGTCCATATACCCCAGAATATAATGCTTCTTATCTTCTGGGAACTTACAGTGCTCTGCGTGACTCACATAAAGGAGTTTCCGCTTAATACGTTCCTTGTTCTTTCTGTGCTCCCTTATTAGAATAAGTCGCAAAGTGTATGGTCGTGTCCACTTCCATATCAATACGGAAACCATCCGGTGTACAGGAAATCATGAAACCTGTACATTCACGTCCGAAATCCTCTCCGTTGATGCGGAAGATTTTCTTTTCTGTGTCAACCTCGATTGTTTTAAGTTCGTGTGGAACGAAAATTTTATTCATAATCTACTCCTTTCCCGTTTTCTTTCTGGTCAGAATCATCTTTTTTCTCAGAAAAACTTTCCGTCTTTCCGAGAATGTAACCCTTGTCAAATTCTGACATCTTAGGAATCGCGTTTTTTAGCTTTTCAACGATTCTTTTTTCTTTTTCAGACATGTACTCACTCCTTTCTTGTGATATACTCCCAGTAGACGGGAGGTGATATTGTGTATCTCAATAAAGAACAATTTAATTTCTTGAAATATCTTTCAAGCAAAGAAAAAATTGAATATTCTTCTCTATCGGAAAATGAAATCAAAATTTCAAATTTTCTTGAAGAAGAAAAATTGATTTCTGTTAATAGAGAATCTTTTCCTAAAATCAATCAAGACGGTCAGGTCAGATATGCAAAAGGAAAAACTCTCTCTATTACGATTTTCGAACAGGGAAAATCTTATATTGCTGAAAGAAAACATGAATTTAAAAAGTTACTATTGAAAGATGTGGCTATTCCGATTATTGTTTCGATTCTTACCACCCTAGCACTAAACGGATTAAAACTGTTGCCACACTTGCTACAATTGCTGGAATCACATATTCCATAATCGGATGGCGTTTCATATTTTTTACCTCCTTTGTTTACCTTGTAAACACAGTATAGTCCCTTAGACAACATTTGTCAATACTTTTTTGTTGACTTTGTAAACATTTTATGATATTATATTTTCAGAAAGGAGAAATTAAATTGAAAGACAGGTTTAAAGAGTTGCGAAAAGAATTAAACGTAACTCAGCAAGAATTTGCAGACAAACTAAAGATAAGTAGGAATTTTGTAGCGCAAATTGAAATGGGAAGCAAAGTTCCGTCAGATCGGACTATTGATGATGTTTGCAGAGAATTTAACGTAAACGAAGAATGGCTCAGAACTGGAAACGGAGATATGTTTGTACCCGGAATTAAAGACAAACAAATTTCTGCCATGCTTGCAGACGTAATGAAATCTGGAGAAGATTCTTTCCGACACCGTCTCGTGTCTGCATTAGCCAGATTGGATGATGAGGGATGGGACAATTTAGAAAAACTTATTGACATGATTTCTAATAAGTAAAAAGAAAGACAAGGGCAATGCGCAAACCCTTGTCTTTTTTAATGTTATCCGATTAGCCTTTTCACAAATATATAAATCACTTCTATCCAATGATTATTCGTGCATTTTTCAACCATCTCAATAATCTCTTTCTTATAATCCATAAATAACCCTCCCTGTCGCAGCTACCACTTACACTATAGTATATGTCCGGCTGTGGGAAATAGAACCGAACATTAGTTCTTTTTTGCTATTATACCACCTATCCCGACTCTTGGCAACTGCCAAATATACACATGGACTTTTGTTATTTCATACACAAACTTTGCAATCTCAAAGAAAATTATGCTTTCACAGAGGGAAAATGCGAGATCGCAAACTTTTTCACCGCCGTTGTTTGTATGTGGACACTTCTGGGCGGAATTGTCCTGATATACCGTGTACAAATGAACTATCTGCATATCTTTCTGATTATTGTTGGAAATTATCTTTTGTGGGGTATGTACAAGACTAAATACCTTATAGATCAGCAAGAGAAGTACAAAGCACTTAAAACATTTCTTTTTCATCTAAATCACTCTATTTCGTTCTAAATCTTTACAATATGTTCGTAAAATGATAAAATAAAAATACCACATATAACCGTACTTTACATAATATCGCAAAATCAGCGGTACAAAATACATAATCCGCATAAAAAGTGCGAAGCGTGGCGAAAACATATCAGGAGGGTGTTTATCATGAATGAAAAGAAAAAATATTGTAAGCACTGCGGAGAACTTATTGACGACGACTGCGTAGTGTGTCCTAAGTGCGGAAAACAAGTAGAGCAGTTGACTTCTAACAACAGAGACATCATCATTAATAATTCTGCATCTTCCTCTGCGTCCTCAGCGGCGAGTTCAGGTACACCGTATATAAAGCGGAAAATGCCATGGTATCTAAGCTGGTTCTGGATTTTAATATTGGGTGCTTGTTCTGGCGGAATATATTGGATTGTTGGAATTATAATGAGATCAAATTGGAAATCACATAATTAAATAAAAAACCGCCCTGGCATTGGCGTACCGGGACGGCGTTTATACATCTCCGGAGAGATGCTATATTCTGGCAAAACATATTGTATCATCTTCGGAGCAGTCGAACAAGACAGAAAATTTGTTCGGCTGTTATTTTTATACCTAAAAACAGCTACATAAAGAAAAGAGGAATAAAAATGGCGAAGAAAAGAAAGAAATATCCAAAACTGCCGAATAATTTCGGCTCTATCCGGTATCTTGGCAAGAACCGGAGAAACTGCTTTGCAGTGCATCCACCAGCTACACCGGACGATACTGGAAAGTTAAAACGCCCACCTGCAATCTGCTACGTAGACGACTGGATAAAAGGCTTCACTGTCCTGACAGCATACAAAGCCGGCACATATCAACCCGGCATGGAACGGACTCTTGAGGTATCTCCCACAACGGACATAGATGCTCTTATAAGCCGCTTGATTGCTGACTACAATACAATCAAGGGCGTAGAGGATAAACACCCGGAAATCAAGAAATTGACGTTCTCAGATGTATATGAGCAGTTTTATGCGTGGAAGTTCCCAGAGGGGACAAAACTGTCATACAGTTCAAAGGAAGCGTATCGGACAGCTTATACAAACTGCACCGTTCTGCATAATCGCATATTCGAAGATTTAAAGGCTCCCGATATGCAAAAGGTTATTGATGATTGTAAGCTGAAAAAGCAAAGCCAGATGGCTATTTTGACTCTGTTCAAGCAGATGTACAAATATGCAGTTTACTCAGAAATTGTAACGGAAAATAAGGCATTATATGTCCATGTCAACGCTGATAACGACACCGAACATGGAACGCCATTTTCTGATCAGGAGATGCAGGTGTTGTGGAATAATACCGACGATCCAGAAGTGCAGCTCATTCTTATTATGTGTTACTCTGGTTGGCGAATCGGGGAAGTGTTAAAACTCACAACCAACCTGGAAGAGAAATACTTCCAAGGTGGAATCAAAACAAAAGCCGGTAAAAACAGAATTGTTCCGATACATCCTGCCATATACCATTTTGCTGAACAGAAAGTGCTGGCACAAGATGGAAAACTATGTGTATATACTCAGCAACACCATAGAAAAGCGTTGTTCTATCCTACACTGGAACGTTTGGGAATAGTCGGAAATCCGAAACACACGCCGCACGATTGTCGACATACCTTTTCTGCGCTGTGTGAAAAATACGGTGTCCGGGAGAATGACCGAAAACGAATGCTCGGTCACTCCTTTGGCGGAGATGTTACAAATGCAGTATATGGACACAGGACACTGGAAGAACTTCGGACAGAAATAGAAAAGATAAAAGTTCCATTTGTGACTAACTGTGACTAACGGAACCCATTTTAATCTTTCTAAAACAACCGAAATATCATTATCGAAATGCCGGAAACCCTATTAAAATCAACGTTTTCAGCGATTTTGCAAGGATTTCCCACATTTCATTTTCATTATTCTAATTTTATTGATTGTGACTAACAAATAGAATTTAGAAAATTGCGCAAATGCCCGTAAATACAGTGTTTTTGGCGCTATTATATTAGGAAACAATATTTTTATTTGTGACTAACGTGTGACTAACGATAACAGTCTAAAATTCCCGAAATGATACAAAATATGTTTATAAATAAAGTTCCCGGGGAATTAACCCCGGGATGTTTTTATATGGCAATCAAATCTTTCCATGTGGCAGGTCCACAGATTCCGTCCACTTCCAGAACTTTTTTTCTGGATTCCTGATAAGCTTTTAGAGCGTAAATCGTGTTCGCATCTGCTGCCCATGTAAGTTTCAAAACTTTGCCGTTTTTACCTTTAAAACCTCTGGCTCTTAAAATTTCCTGTAGGAGGAGTACAGATGTGTTTTTGTCTCCTGCTTTTACTGTCTCTGGATTAAACATATATTTCTCTCCTGTTTGTGATGTATCAGATACAATACTGTAATCCGGTGTGCAGAACTTAGTTCCGGGCATCTGACTGTTAAGATAACTCTTTGCGCAGACACCGCCGCCATTTGCAATAATTCCAGATGCGCCAGAAGTATTTCCCTCGATGGTATAGAACCTGTCTCCGATTACAGCCGTTACGATGCCGGTATGAGCAAAAGTTCCGTTACGATAAAAGATTACAATATCGCCAATCTTTGGATTAGCGTTCCTTGTAAACAGATTACCAAGTGTTGGGCAGTAAACATAGGGCCAGTGTTTCAACAGTTTCTTTGCTTTTTCCTGTCCGAATGCTTCCATAAAACACCAACTCACGAATGCTGCGCACCAAGGCTGTCCTTGATATGATGGCTTAATGTCTCGCCAATACTTCGTATAGTTGTTCGAACCGGCATTTGCTGTCTTGCTATCAAGTTGACTATTGCTTGCCTTTTCAAGATATCCGATTTCATTCTTTGCGATCTGGATTAATTTATCAATTGCGTTCATGCCTGTTTCCTCACTTTCTGGAAAATATGTTTTTAATGCGCCATAAACAAATCTCTGCCTGCTCTCGTATGCCCCAACTTGGTTCTCTGTGTCCGTCTGACAAGCTGCATAGAGATTATCGAGCGTATATGGCTTCTGAGTCTTTGCCAGAATCCTCGTTACTGCTCCCTGTCCGCCTTGGTGTCTAAAGTTCACACACATAGCTTGCGCTCTAGCGTCCGTAACGCCCTGTTTAAGGGCTTCTTCTGCATAGGTGGCTAATTGTTCATCCATAAGGCTATCTTGACATTTAACGCCCAAATCGGACGAAATAAGGGTAACTATGGTATCGGCAAGCTGTGACACTCTGGAAATATTAAAGCATTCCCAGTTTGCGGTCTGAACTTGTTCCAGAAGTCTGACCTTGTCTATCTTCTCCCACTGCTCCGGGTCGGCATTGTAAATTCGTTCCAGAAGTGTTTTGGCTTCGGTTCCGTACCACGCTCCTGCTCCAATTGTGATTGCGTGTTCATCAGAAGAATTGGTGTAGGCTTCCGTGAAGTCCGAATAATCCTGTTGTCCGTAAACCTGTCCGCCGGTTTCGGCCGCATAAATAATCTTCCTAAGAACTGCTTTCTGTTCGTTTGTCATATCGTGTTGCTCCTTTTCTGTTATTTCAACTCACAGCCTCACGAAGAGGCTAACTACGGTCAGGGTTGAGAGGTAGTTTTTTATGAAATTTTTAGTGAATCAAATGGGAAGAGGGAAAATTACTATTTTGCAGTCCATGAATCAGCTTTGTTTTTCGAAGTATATATTTTTGCATCTTTACCTGCTATGACTATATCAACAGTAGATACATCTAGGGTCATTCGTATCCATATCCCAGTGTCATTAATAAATGGTACTGTACCGTTTGTTGGTGGTTTCAAATCCCATCCCCAACCATTGTAAAAATAAATTCCATCATAAATATCATTAAGGTTTTTAACATTTATTGTTCCAATGCTTTCACCTAATAGGGACGTCTTACTATTTAATTCATTAAGTGCCCCCAGAATTGTCTTGTTTTGTGTCTGCAAATTTTCAAATACCTTGTTTGCAATCTTTCCTATAATCCAATCTGACAACGTCGACAAACCAAGACGTTTGTTTGCTTTACCTGCGGTATCAAGTACCATTACTTCATCATTATCTGCAGGGTCTGCTTTTATTGTGCAATCTGTCCATTTTGGCACGGCTGTTTCCTCCTTATGCTAAATATTTGTCTCGGATATATTTTTTGACTGCATCAAGATGAGCCTGTATATCTTCATCTAGTACAAGAAAATTGCCTTTGTTGTTCTGGCTTACAACTTCTCCTGTTTCTTCGTTTACTTCAGAATAAGTGTAAGCAATACGGCTTCCCTCTCCAGTACTAAGATTCATAAAACTTGTAAGAATTTTTTTCATGATACATTCTCCATTTCGTCAATAATTTTTTCCCTGTTATTAAGAAGTTCTTTTTCATAATCTGGCTCTGATACTTCAAGACTTTTGCTGTAGTTTGGCTCTGGCATATCTGTGTCTATTGCCCTATCGTAAGCTGTTTCGCTTGCATCAGCAAAACGTATGTGCTCATAGTCAGCTTGACGCGCTTTGATTTCAAACGCAAATTTAAGTCCTGGAGTACCTTTTACAGTGAAATATGTCTGTTCTTTTTGGTCTACCCAACAATCTCCATCTCCTTCCTTTTGCAAGAACACATAATATTCAATCCTTACATTAGTAGATTCTTGGAATATGTCATCTATGTCTATCAGACATGTGCCGTCTTCTGATATGGATGCTTTTCCGATGTCTCCAAACATGGGGGATGCCATTTCGTAGCAATAAAACGCCTGTGTACCATAGTTTTTTGTTGGAAAAATCCTCTTCTTTGTCCCTCGGACACTTAAATCCGCAAGGTCTGTCCCCGTTCCGATGCTATAGAAATGACCACTGGCTTCTACGTGCGTGCCTGCTTTAACTTTTTTTGATGCCGAAATACTGTCCGCAGAAACGCTAGTATTAAACGAGGCTGAGCTTGCGTGTACAGTTCCTGTATAAAGATTAATTCCTCTAATTCGTGTTCCATACAGTGTCCCGTACCCCGGCACATATACTCCTGTATTCGTCTTTGAATAGATCTCTCCAGCTGAAGCGTCTAGCGTTACTTCTCCATACGTGCCACTTGCTGAAAGCTTCCTATATCCAACTTCCCATCCAGCCAGATACCCGGTGTCAATATACGAGGCATTCAGATACACCTTGTTGTCATGAAGATATAATCCCTGTGTTTCCCCGTTGTTGGTTAATTTATTAAATATTTCCAACTGGGTCATATCTGACGCGTCTTTGCCATCATCGCCTTTTTCTCCGTATACACCGATAATATGTGGAGTAGTGTTCACACTCGTTCCGTCCGTGTATGTGGTTGTCTGATAATTCCACAAATATCTTTTAGATGATGTTGGCGTCTGCACGGATTCCGTCCAACCTGATGTGGATGTTGTCACACCTGATGAAATTGAAGAAGCAAGGTAATGTTGCACAATTACAGATACGCCGTTTCCAGTATCGCCTTTTATCTTCGTCCAGCTGTAATCACTTGGATTTGTAGAATCATTCTCTTTAAAATCGGTATACTGCCCGATGTAAGTCTTGCCTGCGCTATCAGACACTGAGAAACCTGTTTTTCCGTCAGAACTGGTCGCATAAGCAATATGGAGATAAGATGTTTGCCCGTTGTCTCCATTTGTTCCAGGGATTCCTTGTGCCCCGTCTTTGCCTTCAAATCGACTCCATGTGTATTTTCCAGGGTCGTCGCTATCCGCTTCTGTATAGTCCACATAAGTGCCAATATAGGCACTTGGCGTTTCACTCATCTGACTGGAAGAAGTCGGGTTCGCAACAGAACTATATTTGATATGAAAATAAGATGTCTTTCCGTCCTGACCGTCTTTTCCGCTTATTCCGTCTTTTCCATTTATTCCCTGAATACCCTGTAATCCCTGAATACCCTGTTTCTGTTTTGTAATTGTAAACTGCTTCTCAACAGAGAGGTTATTATAAGAAACTGACACGGTAATAATTCCTGTATCAGATGAAAGTGCCGTTACTGTATATGTTGCTCCTGATTTTGAACCCGTAACCCCGCTTCCGGCAGTAAACGTTATAGTTGCGTTGTTTGTAACATTCTCATCGCCATACAACGCCGTCACCGTCGTTTTACACTCAGGGAATGCTGTGTAATTGCCTTCCGCATCCGTTGGAATACCCTGATACTCATTCGATAATGTTACATTTAGAGTCTTATATTTCTTCGCTTCTTCCGCAGCCGCACCCGTGGCAATATCGGATACACTCTTGCCCTGCAAAGAAAATTCGGTGGCAAGAATATAAACTTTCCCGTTATCATCAATGTATAAGGTTGTTTGGTTGTCCTTATCAATAACCTTTATGCCTTTGGCATTGATAAATTTGCCCGCTAAAAGTCCTGCAAGGATGTAATTTGCATTGATATACAGTTTCTTGTCCTGTATATAAATCCCCTGGTCTTCGCCACCGTTTGTCAGCTTATTAAATACCTCATCCTGACCAAGGCTTGTATCATACTCCTTAACCGCATTATCAATGTCAGTTTTGTCCACATATTTGAAATCAATCCAGTCAGTGTCAGTGAATGCACCGTCCGCTCGGCTTCTGACTGCTGTTTTGATAGATGCTTCGCCATCTGCCTTTGATGTAACCCAGAAATCTCCCATGTTGTATGGTGGCTTGGGCTGTTCAAAATAAACTGCCGCTTTCCCGTCAATCTTATCAAATAGATAATCTGGTGCTTCCTGCTCAATCCATTTGTCCCCGTCCCACCGCCAGCGCGTGTTGTTCGTGGTATTCTGCCAAAGGTCTCCTTTGTGGATATATTTGCCTTTTTCCCAGACAATTAAAATCTCATTTCCACCTACGTCCAGAATGGAATTGCCATCAACATCTGTCCACGGAATCTCTTCTGTTTCTGTCCATTCAAGCGCCGGGTCTGTATCCTGGCTCCAGGTCTGAATCTTACCATCAAGCTGTTCTTGAAGGCTTTCGATCGTATCGGCAAAAACGCCCTTGATAAATGCTGTGATTGCAGAATCATCTGTATATTTAGATGCCCTCACCCAGTCATCGGCGTCATAACTTGCACCTTCTGCTTTTGCCTTTTGACATTTGAGAATGTCCCCTACTTTTCCCTGGACCCATAAATCGTCAATGTCGTAAGGGGGTACTGGTTCCGCTCCAAATATTCTTTTCTTTACATTCGCCGTGTCCTGAGCTTTTGCCGCATCTGCCAGAGCTTTAACCACCGCAGTATCTTTTACATAGTCCCACTTGTATTCACCGTTAATCTTTGCATATCTGTAAGCCTGACCACCATATTCTTCGTTGTTTACGATATAAAACAGGTCACCTAAATGTTTCTTTTTAGTTGTATCATCTGTCCAAGTGGATGCCGGTTCATTATTGCCATCAGGAACATAGTCTCCAAAGAATGCTTCTATCTGTCCGTCAATCTGCTCCTGAAGAACCTTAATCTGTGGAGAATACACCTCTGTAATGAACTTCTCAACCTCGGCATTTGCCACATTTTCTGGTGTTTTCCCTTTGATTGTAAGTTCCGTGGCATTAAGATTGACGGCCCCTGTCTCTGCGTCAATACGGAACGTAATATTCCCGTCATTGTCTTTTGCCGTGAATCCTCTTGTGTTGATCCAATCCGACTGTATACCGATGGCATACAGAATGTTCAGCACTGCATCGCCGTTACTGTCAAATCCAGCTTTCCAAGTCTGACCTCCGTCTACTGATAAGAAGAATCCATCAGCACCCGTCTTATATATCACCTTAGAATCAGCAAGTGTGGGTTTGTCATGCCTATATGAAATCGTGGAACCGTCTGTCTGAGCTTCTTCTGTATAGTAAAACCCAAGGGTGTTGGCTGCTAGTTCGTTCATCTGCTTTAGCTTTGCATCATAGGCAGTAATCTTTTTCTCAGAATCTTTCTTTATTTTGTCGACCTCGACCTGCATACTATCTGGATAGTCAGCATTGATGTCCTCCATGCTTTTTGCATTGCAAGAAAGACTTGTACTTCCAGAAAAAGTAAAGTCCACATCTGTCAGATATGAATAGTAAATATTGCCTTTAATGTCGGAAAATGTGACCCTATCTCCAAATGTGGCATATCCAATCGCTGTGCTGTCGCAAGAGAACGGTCTTAATCTCATACCGACAAGTTCTTTTCCAATCAGGTCAATGCCCGTCTGTTCATTGCCACTCAGAAGCTTGTTGTCGATCGTGATGACATACCCGTCTGTACCGTACTTATATTCCGTCTCATTATCTGTATACTTGACTCCAGTAACAACTACATCGTCAACATCATAAGTAAGGTTCCTGATAGCATTTAGTTTAAATCCTTTTCGTTCAAGAACTGTCTCGATCTCGTTACTTTCGATGTCAAGAATAGCACTTCCATTAATGTCGTACCATGGAACCGTTTCTAATGTAATAGTGTCTGCATCATCGTCAAAAGTGATGATTCGCAAATTATCATTCTCATCAATGCGAGCATTGCCGCCTGCCAGAGCTGCAACCATACCGATTACTGCTCTAAAAGTGGTGTTCTCCGGCTTCTTCTGCACCTGATAGTCTGCATTTTTAAATGTTGCGTCACCTAACACAATCCCGGTCTGCTGACAGGCATCTTCTAAAACCTCTCTGGCAGAGCATGGGAAGATAAGATTTGTTTTGTAGTCCGTCTCTGCCTTACTCATATAGTCCAGCAAAGTGAGGTTAATTTCATCGGACGTGGCGGGTTTTTTTAACACAATAAATGTGCCACGGCGAATGATTTCCAATCTATCAGACAGTTGCAAATTTAAAAATAGAGTAAACTGCGCCCCGGCAAAGTTGTAGTCAGAGAACCTATCATCATCATTGACCAGTGCCAATGTTGCTGTTTTTTCGATGGCTACACCTATCGGGAAGTCCCCGGAATCAGAAGAATCTACAATTCCGTTTCCATCAAGGTAGAAATCTTCTTTTTCCAGGTTTAAAGTTGTCCCATCACGCAGCACCGCATTCGCCGTAACATAATAGTTACTATTTGAGAGAGATTCTGTTTTTAACTGATTTGTAACATTAATCATACCGGTCGAATGCTCCTTACGTTAATAGTTAATCCTGTCCATCGTTCCTCATTGTCTTTGAGCGTTTGTGCTGCCATGTTGAAATTAGATGCATAGAACGTTTTGTCAATCCATTCGCCGGGTGTTCGAGGGTCTTTATGATGAAAAGTGAACTGACTTTTATTAATCATTAAATTTAGAATGTTCGCAATCTCTCCCCATTTAAGCTCGCCCCATTCCATGTCATATCCGGCGATAGTCCCCATTGGCGTGTTATGCATAACAAGATCCTGACTTCTCTTAGAGCTTTCCGTTGATGTAGTTGCGAACACCGGTTTGTATGTGTCAGGGGCCTTTATAATGACCCCGTCAATCTTAAACTGTTCCTGTGCCATTTACACACCTCCTAACAAGAATGGATTCTGACCGCTATTTCTACGTCTCCTAAGTTCTGCTTCATCAATGATAATGTCTAACAATTTTTTGCCAGATGCATTAACTGTAACATTGTAAGTATTTCCATCTCCCTGCCCTTTTCCTGATTCTTCCCGGACGATCTGACGCAACAGGCTCTCCGGTGCTTCCAGGTTATTGCCTTTTTTCTGATCGCCTAATACCGCAAGGAATTCGCTTCGTGGCGGAATAACTGCACCACTGGCCAGATATGGGATAGTTCCGATACGTGGAAATGTCGCATGAAATCCAATAGTCTTTGAACCAAACGGTGTTGGAACAGTCCAGGGTCCAAAGGAAAATGCAGATTCAATTCCACCAATTGCATTATTAATCATTCCAACTGCATTATTAATAATGCTGATTGCTTGATTGATCGGAGCTTTAATAAAATCAACAATGCCTTCAAACGCAGATCTGACTGCATCTCTGGCGGCATTAAACTTATTAGTGATAGCATTTTTTATCGCTTCTACTTTATCAGATACGAACGTAGCTACGTTTTCCCATGTTTTTGATGTCTTGTTCTTTACGCTGTCCCATACGCCTACAACTTTAGTTTTAATTGCATTAAATACTGTGCTGGCTGTGGATTTAAGAGAGTTCCAAAGACCAGAAAGGGTCTTTTTAATTGCGTTCCAGATTGTTGAAGTCAATGCTTTAATCGCATTCCAAGCAGTGCTGATGATGCTCTTTATTATACTCAACGCGCCTTTTGTTACGGTTTTAATTATCTCCCACGCACCTGACACAACATCTTTGATAAAACTCCATGCTCCATCCGCAATCTCTTTTATTCCCTGCCAAGCCAGTTCCCAGTCTCCCGTGAAAACGCCAACAAGAAAATCAATAATTCCACTCAGTGTATCTGCTACATCACCAATTATTTTAATTAATGATTTTATGACTTTTATCGCTACGGTGCCTACAACATCAATTATCTTTGCAACAACCGGAAGCAAATTCGCGATTATCCAGTTAATTAAAGGAACTAACACCGACTCCCACAGAAGTTTCAGAGAATCAATGAGTTTTCCGAGAAATGTTTCTATCTTTAAAATCGCATCCCCTAATGGTCCCTCTAATAGCCCTTTGATTTGTTCTGCTAGTCCTTGAAAAACAGGAAGAACGTACGTATTATATCCAGTTATCAGAGTCTCAAATATGCTTGATAATCCATTCGCTATAGAATCAAAGAACGGCTTTACGTGCTCATCGTATAGCCTCGATATTGCATCACTAAGGTTTTGAACAACTGTTAAGACCCCACTTGTTACAGTTTCTATTACTCCGAGGCTGCCCTCAATTGCTGACTTCAAAATGTCTTTGTTGTCGATAAAAGGCTGCGCAATCATGTTAAGGATGTCTCTGCCAAGTTTTGCGGCTGTTTCCGTAAGAACCATTCCAATTTCAGTAAAGATTCCGATTAAATTAGCAGTAATCTGCTGCGCAGTTTCTCCGCCAAAAGCTGAGAAAACATCAGCGAAAGCAACTGCAAGATTTCCTGCGATTTTCGAAATTTCAGCACCGATGTTGAACATATCTATCAGATAGTTCTTTATTCTTTGCGTGTTCTGCTTTAAAAACTTTTCGATTCCGCCTATAATGTTTTGCGCAATTGTTAATCCGATTCTGGCAAATGAGCCGGCAACTTGTCCAATTGCATATGCGAATGAATCGAAAAAATTATTTGCTGCTTTAGCAACTTCTGAATCAGTGAAGATATCCTTTAAAGATTTCCATATGGAATCGAGATCCTTTTTTATTCCGTCAAGAATTGGTTCGTAATCTCCTAATCCATCCCAGAATCCTTTTGCGATTAACTTAGCCAACTGTTTAAATCTGTCGATTATCTTTTTTAGCGGTTTTGACATTTTATCAAGAACTGTCTCACCCTCTGCCAATTTTCCATAATCAACATTTTGTACAGCATCTTTCATCTGATCTGCAAGTCCGCCGGTTGCGCCCGGTACTTTTGACGATGAATCTGTGCTTTTATCCGTTGAGTAATTATTTATTTCGTCAAGAGGACTAAGATATCCTTTTGCCGCCTTAGTAGCTTTCTTAGTTGCATCTGCTGTATCATTTGTCGCATCTGCCAGCTTTTCGGCATTGTCGGCAGCATCTCCATATTGGTCTGCCGTATCAGCTATTGCATCTGTTCCGACAAGACCTGCACCACTTGCGCCTGTCTGGCCAGATGATTTCTTTCCGGTGATTAATTCCGTAAATGACTTGAAAGCATTTGCCAGACTTGCCAGTTTGCCCAGCAAAATATTAATAACTCTCAAAACGGGAGTGAAGAGATTGATTAATCCCTGTCCGACTGTTGCCTTGAGAGATTGCAACTGTAACTGCATCACTCTGACCTGGTTCGCCCATGAGTCAGATGTTCGAATGAAATCACCAGATGCGGCAGACAACTGTTTCTGTACAAAAGCCAAGCGGAGAGCCACTTTCTCCTGTTCGGTCATGGCGGATGTTGTTTTTCCGTAGCCATTTGCAAGTGCATACTGGTCAAGTGCCGACTGGGTCATTACCACGCCGAGGTCTTTGAGTGTTTCCGTTTCGCCCGTAAAAACGCTCTTCAACTTTATGAATGCTTCTTCCTGATCGAGATTATAGAAAGATGCAACATCGCCTGTAAGCTGAGTCAGCTGAGTAGACATATTATACGCCTGCTCCTCTGAGAATCCGAAGGCTTTTGCCATAGCTCCAAAAGTACCAGTGTATTGTTTTGCCATTGTTTCGGAGAGTCCGGCAGAGGTCATAGCATTCTTTGCAAATTCGTTTACCTTGTCCGACATGGTTGTGAATGTAACATCGACCACGTTCTGCACTTCGGCAAGGTTAGAGCCGAGTTCTACGCATTCCTTACCGAACTGCGTCAGTTTTCCAATCGTAAATACTCCGCCAATCAGTGCGCCTATTTTTTTTACTACGCTGCCAAGTCCGTTAAAAGACTGCCTGATTGCTGATACGCCGTTTTGCACGCCTGATGTGTCCATTCTGGTATCAATAATGACTGAGCCATCAGCAGCCATGTGTCCACCTCCTAACTATTTGAGGTTCAACATCTCATTCAGCTTATCTTTATAAGCTTGCTCCTCGTCGCTGAGACGTGTTTTTATGTCAATTATGTTTTTATTCTCTTGATAGAATTTCTTTTCCCATTTATCGAACTTTTCGCCCTTTGCTTTTTTTGACCGGATTCCAACTACGGTGTTGAACAGGCACTCGCCAGATTCCATAAAGTATCCAAAAAACGTCCACCAGTGCATATAAGGTACTGATCTGATTTCTTTACCAGCAACCTTGTTCACAGCCGGAACGATCATATCTCCATCCTGTTCCCAGTCCATCAAACGGGGTTTGGGCTTGTTCGGGATATCATCGAATTGACCACAATCAATAAACTCGCAAGCTTTCTGACAAGCTTCTGTAAGATGTTCCAGGGGTATGCTTTGCCAGTCCTCAAACAAAATCTGTAACATAACAACAGCTTTCGCCTGTTCGTCCAATTCTGGGTCATTCATGGCGACCAGAATGTCAATAATTACTCGAAAATCCGTTCTGATAGAAAAATCCACCCCACTGATATTTAGTGAGGTGGGCAACTCATAGGCGGTCATTTTGTATACTTCTCCGTGTACTTATTGACCACTTCCTGCATTTTTTTCTTTCTCTTTTCAATCTCTGGAGTAAGTGCTTCATTGATTTTGTCAAGGACGATATAAGCGAATACCTGACCATTTCCAAAAACAGTTGTTGCGGTAATTGGTTCTTTAAATAAATCCTTAGATGCTTCATATCCGAGCATATAATTGATTTTGTCCTCAATCTGCTTATTAATCTCAGCCATCTCTTTGCTGGAAGAAACATTTTTAACAGATTCCTGAGCCTGCTCAAAGAAAGTTTCCAATTCTTCCGCTCTTGCTGCAACGTTAATGTCGGTAGGGTTCAGCTTAAATGAAGAGAACACTTCACCCTGTTTGTTTGTGAATGTGAAAAGAAGAAATCCATCATCAATGTTTGTATTAATTGTTTTTGCCATTTTCTATATCCTCCTAAAAATTATTCGCTGTCAGCTGTAAATGTGCCGGAACTGATATCAAATTTTCCTTTTACTCGTTCGCCGGTATAATTGACGGTAAACGGAATCTGATAGCCAGATGTATCACCGCCGTAGGAGGTCGGCACAACGTAGCAGTCCTGCTGATATGCTTCATACTTGCCTGCTGTGGCTTCTGTCCAAAGGTGAACCTCAACTGCTTTTGTTTTGAGGTTATCGTCTTTGAGACGTCCATCTACAATCTTCTGTAATGCTGTAAACAGATCAGAAGTAGTGTCTGCATAGAATGGATCAGCGTCAGAAGAAACTTCGTAGCCGTTATGTTTGAATGTGGATTCTCCAAGAATGTTTTTAGAGGTTTCGGTGTCTGGATTGAGTTCAACATTGTACTCTTCCAGATCTTTTCCAAGACGTTCATACTTCGGTGTCAGTCCTCCACAGAGAGAACCTGCATCGATATAATGAGCCATATATTTACGGTCAATTTTGCCTGTAACTGCCATAGAAATGTCCTTTCTGCCTATAACTTTTAAAAGGCTGTGTAGGTTAGCGACTATCTCCGATTGATAGCTGGTTGTTACTTGTTATATTACTTCATAAGTATTTTCGTAGCGTACCGTTAATGGTAATAACCAATCCTGTACACCACTCTCCTGTGGTTCTAAACCATAGGAATTATCACGGGTGATACGTTTTATCACTCGCCCCTGAGAAAGCTCAGGAAACGCATTTAAACGTGTCTCAGAGCCATTTATGATAACTGGTTCTCGGCATATCCATTTACCGAGATTGTCAAGAAACTTCTGAACAGATAGCTTCTGTCGTTCCTTGTCGGATGCTGTACGGTATACTACATAAAATGGGTACTGGCATACCTGGTGCATTACGCCACAAACATCTTCTTTTTCTGAATAAATCAAAGCTCCATTATCTGCCGAGAACGCAATTCCTGATTCCTTGCCAAGTTCTTCAAACTTGATTGTTTCATTTTCATACAGTCCCGGATACTGGTTCAGAAGTGCTTTCATGGCATCTGTCAGAATTTCGTATCCGGTTGCGTCTTTTCCGATAGGTTTATCTGCTATGCCTGCCACCTCCTGCCTGTGCTTTTACTTTGCGAACCCATGTGTCACCATATTGCCGTTTAGCGGCATCAAACCACTTTGCCTGTGCCCGTGGGTGAGCCTGTTTGGTGTATTCAAGATTTTCCTTTGCGGCTGTCCGACCAGAAAACTGACTAACGAGAACTTTCTTTGCTCCACGTCTTGCGCAGGGACTTCCAGTTGCTTCATCAACCATTCCTTTCCCCTCGTACAGAAAACGTCCATAAGGAGCCGCCGCCGCGCATACTTTCCCAGTTCCTTGTAAGGATGTACTCTCAACTCTTGTTCGGTTGATAAAGTCCCCTGTAATCATCGGCATAAACGGCACCATACTGTCCATAACCATTCCATCAAGGAGATACTGGGCTTCTTGGTACTGTCTGGAGAACCTGTCCATATTTAACTTGATTTTCATATCTCCATCGACTACGGAGAATCCTTTAAAATGATGAATCTTACTCATATCACTTACCTAGAATCTCAAAGTGTGGAATCAGTGTATATGGACCGCCTACACTGGTAATCTTAAACACATTATCCTTGTTCTCGTTCATGTACTGGTAGAATCCATTCCGATAATCACCATCAGATACCGTTCCACCAGTCCACTCACCCTCCCAGAAGAATGACTCGTCCGAGAATGTGATAGTGTCTTCCAGAGCGTTGTTAATCTGCCTTTTCCACTCTTTAACTGGCACCCATGGAAGAATCTTGCCATTCTTGTCAGTAATGGTTATATCGCCATTCTGGACAGTATAACGGATGTGTAACTGTGCGTTGTCAGTTGCGTCTGGCCCGTACTTTTTAAGGATTGCTCCTTTGTCCGTAATCAGGTCAACGCCAGATAAAACATGAGGATACCAGTACGCATCTCCTGTCGTGGCTGATTCATAATAATCAAAAATCGTCACCGTTTTTTCGTACATGATACCCTCTCCTTAATATTATTCTTTCTGCGTTATCTGCTTAATAACCTGATTCACGCCAGTAGCCGATAATCCGTTAAACATACCGACCGCAACCGCTGTGATATAGTCCGATGCCGGGAAATCCGGGATAACTCCCATTCCGACAGCTCCGAGAATTCCGCCAATAACCGCCATGATTACTGGAATCCATTCATCAGAGATTCTTTTTGATGCTTTACAGCCCATTCCTACGATGTAGCAAATCATAACGATTGCGATACATGAGCCTAATGTTGAAATGTCCATTATTCAGATACCTCTTTAAATTCTTCTTCAAACTCATCCTTTGTCATTGTATCGAAATATCCTTCTTCATCACGCAAGACGTAGTCTCCGGGCTCTATGAGTACTGAATCAACCATTTCGCCATCCCTAAATGGAGCAGGATATGTAGAAATCTCAATGTTCGGTGAGTTAAGATTGTTATTGATTTTTACCGAATTGCCAACAAACTTTTCAATTTGAGCTATACCTTCAGGAGTGGTAAAACATTGAATAGCTTCAACTATAGTCGGTTTTTTTCGCACATATTTCATACTCTCACCCCCGCATATAATATCGGTACTCCATCATCCGTCCTTACTCCCATCAGAAGCGGCAATGCTGTCTTAAGAAGCAAGTCGTTCGTTTTCTGCACATCTCCGGCGGCGGCATACACTGCACTCCACTCTTTTGCGCCCGATGCTTTCTGCTGGGGCGTTGCGTAAGAGATGGATTCGCTGCCAGATGATACAGATGTTACAATGCCTGTCGTGCTACCACCGGTCCCGATTGCAGTTGATGTACCGCTCGCAGCGGCATTGGTAGCATTCTTCTCGGCAAGCTCAATCTGATACATTAATTCAGCCAATGAACAGACTGCCTTTTTGATACGCTTCTGTGAGCGTTCGTTTGTTGGCAGTCCGTCCACCAACCTGTCAAATGTCATTGTATCCACAAAATCACTGGCTCTTTCTGCCAGTCGTGGAAAGTCGGTTTCTGGCACGACTGAACCGAAATATGAAGTTGTGTAAAATTCATAATCTGCATAAGCCATGCCAGTTACCTCCTACGTTTGTCATTTTGCTGTTACGCTTGCACTTCCGGCATTCAGCGCTTTGTATGTTCCATCACACTCAACCACTGTAATCTTCTGCCCGGTTGCTGCCTTAATGTCGGCTTTTCCGTCCCATGTAGTCCAGTTTCTGAGATTCTGGCCATAAGTTACAGCTGTTTCAGATGCACCAACTTTGTACTTGTACACATTGCCAGCGTTTTCTTTAGCCGGATTTACAGTGATTTTTGTATCACCAGTTGCTGTTCCTTCCGCAGATGTTACTGTCAGAGTGCCGAGCGTTGGTGTTTCGTCAATGGTAATTACTGCAATTGCATCAATGTACTCTGCAAAAAGAGTCAGTCCCATAACTGCGAACGCTTCGGAAACTGCTGTGTGGTAGTTGCCCTGAGTGTGGAATCCGATCAGGTTTGTTTCGCCAGATACGGTATACACAAGACCTGCTCTCGCAAAGTCAGACTCGTTCGGGTCTACATAGTAAAGTACGATGTTCTCAACAGGGGTAGCAATAACCTGTCCTCTCGGAATCTCGCTGTCGGACAGTAAGAAGATTGTATTGAATCCCATAAAGTCCTTCATGTACTGGAATCCGAACTGATTCTGAATAGTGATCTCAGCTGCTCCGAGATATTCATATACGTCCAGAATGTTGACAAATCCAACAACGCCAGTCACATTTCTGTGCATCTGTTTAAATTTGTTTTCAACACGACCCTTAGCCATTGCCAGAGCCATCTGGAATGTTGTTTCTGTGGAAGTAAGTGTACCGGTTTTCAGATAGTCATAGAATCTGCCGGTAACATCAGTCTGAAGCTGGAAAAGAAACTCGTCATCAGTCATCTGAACAGCGTTCTCATAACCGTGGTCCTTGATTGCTTCGATAGATACAGCCTTTGCGTACTTTTCGATAGTCATTTCCGCATAGGTCTTTTCTTTTACGGTAAACTTGCTGTAAGGGATTTCCTCACCCTCACCAACATTTCCACGCTGTAAAGTACCCTCTGCGTATTTGGACTTGAGTACAGCACCCGGCTGCTTTTTGATAGGTCTCATGATACCCAGAATATCACGTAAGTGCTGCCAGTTTCTTTCGAATCTGGTAACAAAATCAATCTCACGTGCCGTTACCTGGATATCATTAGTCATAATAAGATTTGTTTTTGCTGCCATATAAAATCCTTTCTACCCATAATTAATTATTAAGGCATTGGGTTAGCGGCTATACTCTGGTGTATAGTCGGTGTAAAAAATCACTGGAATAACTGGATATTCTGAGCAATTGCAGCCTGTCTCTCGGACGGGTCTTTGATCGCTTCGATATCTTTTTTAGTCATGCTTCCCGGTGTCTGCTGCTGTCCAACGTGAGTGGTAAATCTTGCCTGATTCTGCTGAGCCTGCTGCTGAGATTCGTCCACAAAAGCGGATGCATCAGACTGTTTCATCTGCTCAATCAGATCATTTAATCCGAGAATTTTGCCGTCTTTCAGCTTTAATCCTGCTTCTTTGATGTCTGCCATGACTGATTTCTTTGCCGCTTCGCTGGAAAACTTAACGTCATCGAGTGCCGCTTTCAGAGCATCCGAGAAATCACGGTCGTAGATTTTTGCATTGAATTCTTTCTCTGCATCTGCCGCTTTCTGTTTCCAAGTCTCTAACTCACTTTTAATATTTGCCGGGTCGATACCGTCAAAACCTTTTAAGGTTTCTTCTGCTGTCTCAGCACGTTCTTTCCAGTTATCTCGTTCTCCCTCAACTTTTGACAGAGTTTTCGCCACTTCCTTTGCGTTCTTGTAATTCTCAGAAAGTGCTTTCTTTACATCTGCCTGTTTATCCTCCGGGATTTCAATTCCAAATGATTTTAAAGTGTCAATAAGTTTCTGCATAACATCCTCCTGGTCGTGTTTATTGACCTGCCGCCGCAGGTAAATGGATTAAGCCAGTTAGACCACTGGCAAGGTAATCGGAAAGGCAGGAATCGAACCTGCGACCTCACATTTACAGTGCGATCTACCACTGAGCTACATTCCATGCCGCCTATAACGGCCAACCCTCTAAAAAGAAACTGGGGTGAATTTCACTTCTTTCGCTATAGCGTAAATCCACCTGAGACATAGACCACCTGTATACAAACAGCTTAACTCTAAGCGGATTAAAGCGGAGCGCCCGGAATCGAACCGGAGACCAGAGTGCGACTCTGTCAGTTTTCCACTAGCGTACATTCCACATAACCCGGATTCCCGGGTTAGCAAGGTGTTTAACGTGTCATGCCTGCCACGAGTTGTTTCGGATATTTATTTCTTTTTTAAAAGAAAAGTATGAATAACAAAAACCTTAATCAAGGAGGTGAGCCATCTTGCGTGCCAGATGGCAAATACGCACGACAGGATTCGAACCTGTTCAACTTTCCGTTAAAGCGTGCGTACCAGCTACTAAATTAAAGAAAGGAGGATTAAAACGAAAATGTCAAAACAACCGTTTTACTTGTGCTTCCTGCTGCGCAATTACATTATAACAGATTTCTTTCAACTACCTCTCTACCACTTTTGTATTTTTAGAGCATATCACGGAGTTTTTCTACGTATCTCTTGACAAGATCACGTTCTTCCCGGCATTCTGCATCCTTTGGCATATCGCTCATTTCTGTTGTGAGTTCGTCAAGATGTTCTTCCAGAGCGGCAAGCATCTTTCTTTTGCAGTCTTCAGACTTGCCGGAGCGATAGCTCTGTTTCTGCATCATATAGTCGTCATAAGCATCTCGTCCGTCAGAGCGGCTGTAATGCCCTCTGACATAATGTTCACCACGTCTAGCATAAGAACTACCTCTGTCGTAATCCGGCATCATTCTACCGTCATTTGCGCTGTATCTCCCCATACTATCACGTTTTCTTCCACGTTCACTGTAATCGGTGTCATTGTATCCACCACGCATCTCATCAAGGACAGTGTTATAGTACTCCACTTTCTTGTCCCAGTACTGCGTGTTCTTGATATCTTTATACATATCAATCAGCTTATATGTCATATCCAGATTTCCAGTAGTCAGTCCATTATCAGCGATTTTGGACAGCTCATCTTCGATTCTTGCGCATAAGTCTTTAATATCTCTCATAATCACACCTCCTATGCTTCTCTGGTCACGACAATGTTTGCGTTCGCAACAGAAATTGCCTGATCGCTAGTGTTCTCTACTGCGATATTAACGCAACATCCACGAGGTACATCAATATAGATGCCAGAGGACACATTGTTGTACTGATCTACTGCTGCCGGTGTGGAAATCATCTGAGAAGAAAGAACCGGCTCACCAGAAATTGCAATAGCCAGAGAAATAGCTCCGACAGTACCGCCTGTTGGAATCGCGATGTTACCGGAGAAATCCACGAAGAATCTCGCTTTGCACTGATTAGTCAGTCCTCTCAGTGTAATAATTCCACTTCCCTCTCTGTGCTGAATACAGTTAGAACCTTTAACTGCTGTGTTTGAAAATACTACATTTCCATTTGCTGCTACCGTCTGAGCAGCTACATTTGTAAATTCTGCCATAATTTTTACCCCTTTCATATCACAAAAGGACAGGTCTCAGCCTGCCCCTCTGTGTAATACGGCATAAGCCGACATCCGAATCAATCGAAAGATACTCTCGATATGAAGTTATCAGCAATTGCATCCAGTGTTACATCCGCATCCGTAAAATGTGTTCGGATTAGGAACCTGATATGCCGGAATCGGTGCTGGATTAATCGCATTAATAAGCTGCTGTGTCTGAGAAGCCATTGCAGTTGTGAGCAGCGCGCTCTGACGGTCCTGAGAAGCGGCACGTCTAAGGTCATTGTTTTCAGCCTGCAAGTTAGAAATCTTTTCATTGCAAAGATAATCAAGAATCGCTCTTGTTCCTGCATTCTGGCTGTCAATAATGTCTCTTGTGTTGCTGTTCATCGTATTCTGCAATGCACAGGTGTTCTGCGCCATATTGTAGTTTACGCCCTGGATAGCTTCTCTGGTTTCGCAACAGCAGTTCGCAAGCTGCGCCTGGAGTGCGTTGGTGTTCTGCATATTCGCTACAGTATCAGCATTGATTGCCTGCTGGATTCCAAATCCGGTCTGCATGATATTCGTGTTGATTCCGTTAAATCCAGTAAGCATACCGTTGTTCACTGCATAGAATCCATCACAGAGGCCGTTGTTGATTCCGTCAAGTTTGCTGATTACTGCGGAGTTATCGAATCCTCTCTGAATGTCTGCCTGAGTAGCTGCTGTGGCTGCATATCCGCCGCCGTTGCCATTATTGCCCCAGCCGTTGTTTCCCCATCCGAAGAAAGCAAAAATGAATAAAACAATAATCCACCAGCTACCATCTCCACCAAACATACCATCATTCCTGTTATTTCCAGTTAAAAGAGCAACGTCTGATGCTGTTAAATTTCCATCCATAGTTATAATCTCCTTTTTGTGTATTTACATCAATCTGGCCAGATTGTAATGTACTATTTCATTCCTTTCAGCGTGTGTTGAAACTGTCCTGCCATCTGCTGAACTTGATTAAGCTGTTGCTGAGAAATCTTCCCAGACTGTAACATCTTCTCAACTTCCGCTTTCGGGTCTCCCTTAAAATTCTGTTTAAACTGCATAAACTGTTGCATCATCTGCATTGGCCCGTTTCCCTGTGGCATCCCACCACCGAGGGTGTTAAATAATGGATTACTCATCTGCGTTTCCTCCCTTGACTGCTGATTCCTGCACGGTATTAGCTCTAACAGGTTCAGAAAATGAATTTAATCGGTTTATGATAGCTTCGTATTTGCCCTTCAAATCATCATATTCCTGTCTGGTGACATATTTACTGTCCATGTTCTGAACAGACTGCTTAGGCGGCATCTGAGCACCTACTTCATGGTATTCAAACGTCCGTAATGGTTGTGGCATACCGGAAACGTCTGTGGATTTTATGTAGAACTTTTCACTTTCACTGTCCATCAGTAAAACGCTTGTCCCGGGTGCTACCAGATAGGATTTTGCACCCACTTCGCCAGATACCCACAGAATGCCACTATTATTCTGCTGGGGCTGTTGTACTGGTTGAGCTGGCATCTGGACAGGCTGTTGCTGAAATTGATTCATCTATCCCGGAACACCAAAACTATATTGATAAGGATTGTTATATAATGCCATCTTATGCACCGCCTTTCTAATTATATTTTTGCATAGATGTATCAATCTAAAAAGTTCAAAAAAGTATCGAAAAAGTATTGTGTAATAACGCACATAGATTTATAATTGAGAAAAAAGGAGGGATTAACATGGCAACAGAAGCGCAGAAAAGAGCGGTAAGAAAGTATGAGAACAGCAACTATAGGCTAAACATTGTCTTTCCAAAAGGAACTAAAGAGAGGATTGAAAAGCTCGGTCTTGGCAAGAGCAACAGTGCCTTTATCAGGGATGTTGTTCTGTCAGAGCTCGACAGGCTAGAAAAAAAATAAAAATAACGCACATATACGCTTGACATATAACGCACATAGATGTATAATAAAGACAGTTAAAGAAAACCAATTACACAGCCCCTACAAGGGGCAGAACGGAGGAAAAAAGATGAGAAAATTTGAATTGAAACAGGTAGCCCGAAACAATTCCGAAAACTTCGGATGTGCCAAAGTTACAGCAGCTTGGCTGTGCGGCACAGAGTCCCAGAAAGAGGATTTTATAAATTCTCTGGGCGAGAACTGGGTGAGAATCCCGGCGGAACTTGTTGACGAGACCACCGAGCAGAATTTTATTTCTTACGCTCGGGCATAAGGAGGAGGGAAAAGAAGATGTTAGAAACCTCGAAAAATATGACAGCGATCATTATTTTTGGGAAATCGAGGGTAACACCCTTAGAATTTCCTATACAGAAGAAATTTAAGAAAACGCCCGGAACTGTTCTTGAAATAGTACTGAATAAGTGCAAATTTTAATATTTCTATTTTGGAAAGACGCAAAATAAGCCCCTGAGAGATAATCCTGGGGCTTTTATTGTCGTCTTAACACACTTTAATTATTTTATTATTCACCCTCCGGCTTAATCGTTTCGCCGTGGATATACTCACGTTCATCTGTTCTGCACAGTATTCAAGAGTGTGTTCCTGACATCTCAGCCGAAACAGTCTTTCTTCGTCCGGTGTAAAATTGCACTCTAACAAGAATCTGTCTATATCTTTCTTAGTGAACACATATAATTTCATGAGCATACCCCTTATTAATGCAATTAATGCTGATTCTGTGCAAGATACTCCGTGAGCTTCTGCTTTGTTTTTTTTAACTCCTCGACGTTGTTTCCGCTGATCTGACTGTCTAGCATGGTTGATAACACTTCCAGAATTAATGAATCTCGTTCTGCGATTCTCCGAAGACTTTCATAATCTCGTCTATCATGCTCTTCCAGTGTCTCTACTCGCTTATTAAGTCGAAATGCCGGAGTAATCCATTTAAAAATTACGGCTGCCGCGCCTCCGACAATAGACACCCCTCCACAGATAGAGAGGAAAATCTGTACAAATTCTGATATGCTCATTTATTCTCCTTTTCCCAGTAATATACCGGAATCTCATTACCGGAATCCCATGTGTCAAAATATTTGCCATCTTGTACCGTCACTACATGACCGTCTATGCAGAGGATGTATGTGCCTGTCGGATGGTCTGCGCAAAAGTCGTTGACTGTATAGATATATCGTTCTGACTGTTCAATTAGCTTACGTCTGTACCCACGTTTATAGAGATACGCGCCCCAAACGTAATTAGCTGATGGCATATCCGACAGAGCACACGCCTGTATCATTAATCCGGCGAATACTGTTTCCCAGTCGAACCCGGTTGCTTTACATATTGCCCGGACAGCACAATCTCCGACTCGATTCCCGGCAGGATTCGGATTGTAATATTCCCATCTATCCATTAGTCAATCCCCTTTGCTGTCTTATATCTCTTTGCCGCTCCTCTGGCTTTAGCGGCGTTCTGGCGGTTCCACTTAGCAATCATAAGTCGGTCTTGCAGTTCCCTCAGGTCATTCTGCTTGCAATAATCTTTGTATGCAGCATTTTGTTTCTGTAAAAGATAAGACTTCCGGTCAAGGTCTTGCTGAAGTGCAAATCTTGTCTGTTCGTCATTACAGTTATCAACCGCCGCTTGCATTCCAAGAACTTCACGCTTCGTTTTGCGGATTCTTCGCTCATAAGTGCGTTGCCGCTGTTCTTTTTCGTACTGTTTGCCTTTGTCAACTTTGTCCTGTGCCGATAGTTCTGCATAAGGATTAAATTCCCCATCACTGGCTCCAAAGCTATGCCGACAGTTAATCCCTGACAGTCCACTTGTCGTTCCATATCCGGTCAATGAAAAAGGCGGAAATTTCTTGCTCTTGCCCGAACGAGAATATATCTTACCTTGCCACCATGAGTGATTTCCCGGGTTCTCGCCACCATCACCCGTTCTGGCTCCCATGTGAGCACTGACCAAAACCAAATCCCAGTCCATTTCTTCCATGCGTTTTAGGGATATATCTCCCGCAGCCTGAGCCACACCAGTTCTGACAGAACGTGCTACTGCGGTTTCGATTGTGTCTTTTCTGCCAGATGGATATGTGACGGTAACGCCATCACTCACAACGTTATTAACTGCTTCTTTGATGGCTTGCGTATACCCAACCGCCCCAGTCATCACATGATTATATGCAAGGTCGCATTGCTCGATATAGAGCCTCTGAGCGGCACTTGCAGTTGTTCTTGTGAAGTTCTTCCACTCGCCCATAGTCGCAAGCATATTCCGTTCCATGAGCCTTATCATAGCCGGGGATTGTTCGAGCGGTACAGGGCTTAATCCTGCCGCCTTATATATCTTATCATCGTAATTCATTGCAGTGATTCCAGCATCCTCAAACGCTTCAAGAAGCTCCTGCTGTTCACGTTTGGTGTATTTGGATAGTTCTGCCAGAATGTCCTCTAGCAGTTCACCAGATTCCTGTAGCGTTCTGATTCTCCACGCATCGGCGTTAGTCAGAATATAGTCCTCACCTCTGCCGATTCTTGCCATCATTCTCGACACGATCTCAGAGATGATATACTGATGCAGTTCTTCAGCAATTTGTTCACTGCCCTCTGTTATCCGGCGTAAATATTCAGGACTAAGTATAGTATATCACCTCTTTCGTCAAAAGTCGTGGTAAATGTTTTGAAAATATGCTACAATCAACCTATTAAGGAGGTGTCGCAAAATGTTTTTAAAATTAAAAGTCCATTGCACTTGTGGATGCTGCTATTACATCAACGAAAAAATTTCAGTAGACAGAATTACCTGCCCGAACTGCGGTATTGAATATCCGTACTCTGAAAAAGCTATCAAAATGCTTAAAATAGCGGATGAGATTAGTGACGGTGGTGATCCTGTTCTACCTAATAACTCCAAAATTCGGACGGAAGTTGTAATATCTGAGAATGATACTTATGTACCTCCTTCTGTATCCGATTTTTGGAAGAAACACAAATAATTTTTACCCTTGCTAGTTCTTGTGCTGGCAAGGGTTTTTAATTATAAGCAATTTTACTACCCAATTCGTTAACTAAAGCCCTCGTCCCAAAAGTCCATGAGCAGTAAACCCTTGTATTTACAGGAATTTTCTCGTATCTATTGCTATCATCAGTACCAATCTGCTTTAGTTAATTAGTTTCCACTTTCGTTTCTTCTTCCTTATTAACATCCATCAACTCATTATACTGTTCCTCTGTGATTCTCCCAACTGCAAAAAACACATCAATCTTATTTTTCAAATCATCTGTAAGTCCGTTTCTCTCTTTAAGTTTTAATAATGTTCTATATAACATAATCATACCTCCAATTCTGTAAGTGCTACCGCGTATTCGCTGTTGACATCTTCATTTGTTACTTTAACTATAGGATTCACCACGCTCTTAATCTCAACTGGACTCTCTGGCGTTGGTGTTCCATCCTGTGATGATTTGCCATACAGCATCATATCTTGAATCTTTCCGTCATCAGAATCAGTGATATGAGTTTCGCCCTGATTTGATGCATAAAATTTAGTGATTTTGGTGGATATATCCGCTTTCAAAGAAGCAATATCCGTCTTGTTCTGCTCAATCTGCTGTGCCTGTTCTGTCGTAGCTCCGGGCTTGACCGGATTCTTTTCAAGGTACTCATTTACTGCATTCTTGATTTCTTCCGGCGAAATCTCCCCACCAATTCCTTTTAAGCATAATTCATATAAATACTTCTCTTTTCTCGTGATCGGCTTCGGAATTTCGCCCGTGTAATCACCTGTCAGATATGCAAGATATTTTTCTTCCTTGTTACTGGTTTATCTGCCATCTTTTTACTCCTCTCCAAATAATTTCGGCTCGTCCGGCTGAGCTTCTTTGATCATTGCTTTCGCATCGCTTTCCGTCATTCCTTCGAATTTTACAAAATACAACCATGCCGGAACTTTGCCAGTAGTCACATACTGCCACCATCT
>OKUM01000231.1_pt1 | contig 39156 bp, 28 predicted proteins | sample 1606801 | NCBI WGS metagenome assembly OKUM01 (sample SAMEA3882546, study PRJEB24775) | human gut metagenome | biome: human-associated habitat; feature: intestine environment; material: feces | place: Netherlands | collected 2009/2010
TGAGCATCATTGTCAAGCCCTCCTTCCGTAATTTTAGTAAGAAAAGAATATCAATTCCATTCCTCACAAATATAGATATTATAGCAGATTCTCCATAAAACCACAAGTAGCGTTCAAAATATTGTCGATCACTATTCTAAACGCATTACCTCTTCCATTGCTCTTAGTAATTGCAGAAGCATCGGAATAATTGAATTCGTAATCCCCTCAAAATCACATTGCTTTTTATGGTATACAGAGGTATTAACCAAAACAGCATCTATTCTATCGTTCATTTTATTTCCTCCACCGCATAAATTGTCAGGTTTTCAAATTACAATCACAAAATGTTTTCCTATAAACACAAACAATAATATATCTTCAAATCACACTCTACCGTAATTATATCTTCGATAGCGAAGCAAATCAAACACATATTTCATTTAGAACAAAATCATCTAATCTGTTCAATAATAAACATTTCCTGGAGCCACTGCACCATTTGCTCACTACAAAAATATTTACATTTTTCCCGTCCCATTCCCACACTTCGACGCTATCCATTGTAATTGAGAGGAGATATACTTCCTCTCACCACAACTGAATAGCGTCCTCTGCCGTACCGCTTTTGGGGAAGCAGCGCGATAATCCGAATTCGTCCGGGGAGCGTGCCAAGAAAGCGTGACAACATGCTGCAAGGTCGGCCCAAGGGCTGCCTTGCAGGGCACAGCGCCGGGAAGGGTTGCCTGTCTGGAATTTGCAGGGGGAGAAAAACGCAAAACCAATATAGCAGCAGATTATGCCGTGAAGGCTCTCGCTTTCACGGCATTGCTGTGCCGCCATATTGGTTCCATTCGTACATTTTTGAAATCGTAACGATTGTAGTATACTGGTTTTGCGGACGAGGAAAACGCCCCGTCCCGACAGTCGAATCTTGGAGGTGCAATCTTATGCCACAATGCTTTGGGAGGCCCTTCTCATGACCGCCAGCTTGCGCGTAAAAAACGACAAATACTATGTCGTGCTCACGCATACGACAGATGGCAAAAAAAATCAGACCTGGGTCTCCACAGGTCTGACAGTAACAGGGAACGAGGGCAAAGCCAGGCAGATCATGCTTGACATGCTCGGCGAAAAACCTGAACAGGCTGCCCCGCCCGATATGCTTTTCAGTGACGCCGTGCGCCGCTGGCTGGAGGATGTCCGGCATCGCGTGGACGAGGTCACCTACCAAGGCTACGAGGTTCAGGCCCGAGCGCACATCCTCCCCTACTTCGATGACCTGCAAATCCGGCTATGCGATGTTGACGGTGAGACGCTGCAGACCTACATCAACGTAAAGGCCAAATTCGGGCGTTCTGACGGCCACGGCGGCCTATCCGCGGTCAGCTTGCGTCAGCACAAGAACGTGCTCAATCAGACGCTCAAATTAGCGCAGAGAGACGGCCTGATCCAGACAAATCCCGCCGATCTGGTGGTCATGCCGCACGCAGCACAGTTTACCGGCACGTTCTACACGGAAGCGCAGATGCGAGACCTGCTGACCGTTGTTAAGAACGAACGCCTCTACCCCATCATCTACGTCACCGCGCTGTACGGCCTACGCCGCAGCGAGGTGCTGGGCCTGAAATGGGACAGCATCAACTTTGCAATGCAAACGCTGACCATACGGCACACCGTGGCCCGGGTCACGAAACTCGTGGAGAAGAACAAGACGAAGAACGCATCCAGCTTCCGCAGCTTTCCCCTGACCGACGATGCGGTGCGGCTGTTCAAAATCCTGCTTCAGCAGGAGCAATACTACCGCAACCACTTCGGCAAGGATTACATAGACAACGACTATGTGTTCACCTGGGAGGACGGGCATCCCTATTCCCCCGATTATGTAAGCCACACCTTCCACAAGCTGCTGAAGAAGTACGACCTGCCCCATATCCGGTTTCACGATCTGCGCCACACCTGCGCCAGCATGCTGCTGTCGGAGGGCTTCGGCCTGAAGGACGTGCAGGAGTGGCTGGGACACTCGGACATCAAGATGACCGCAAACATCTACGGCCATCTGGACATACGCCGCAAGCGTTCCATCGCCAACGGGTTGGAGCAAGCGCTGCCGCGATTGAAGCCGTAAAAAACAAAAAAGCGCCAAATCCTCTCGGATTTGACGCTCCTGCTGACCTTGACAGCCATCTTTGGTCCGAGTGGCGAGAGTCGAACTCACGGCCTCTTGAACCCCATTCAAGCGCGCTACCAAACTGCGCTACACCCGGTCAACCGGGCTGTCTCGAATCAGCTTGATTATTATAACTGACTGCACCGAGAATGTCAATAGAAATGTACGAATTTTATAAATATATTTTGCTTTATGACTGATAAAGGAAGGAAAGAAGGGATAAATCATGCCGAATAGCCTGGAATTGAACGTCTCCCCTGCGCTGCTGCATACCTTTGCCAACCATCCATTCCATGTTCGCAAGGATATGGAGATGAACGAACTGGTGGACAGCATCCGGGAGAGCGGCGTTATTGTTCCGCTGATCGTGCGCAGCAGGCCCGAGGGCGGCTATGAGATTATCAGCGGACACCGCCGCTGCGAGGCCTGCCGGGAGCTGGGTATTGAGAAGGTGCCGGTCCGCGTGCAGGAGCTGACGGATGATGAAGCTACTATTTTAATGGTGAACAGCAATATTCAGCGCGAGCATGTGCTGCCGAGTGAGAAGGCGTTTGCGTATAAAATGAAGATGGATGCGATGAAGCATCAGGGACGAGCAACTTCGGGACAAGTTGTCCCGAAGTTAGATGACCGTCGAACAGGTTCTCAAATTGGTTCGTCATCCGGCGAAAGCTATAAGACGGTGCAACGTTATATTCGACTAACGCATCTCATCTCCCCCATCCTGCAAATGGTCGATGAATCCCGCATGGCGTTCAACCCCGCGGTAGAGATTTCCTACATGACGCCCGAGCACCAACGGTGGTTGCAAGCGGAGATGGAGCTTTGCGAGGCCACACCCTCACTGGTACAGTCCCGCCGCCTTAAGGAGATGAGCCAGAGCGGCACGCTGACGGAGCACTACCTGCATACCCTGCTCACCGAGCAGAAGCCCAATCAACGTCAGAAGTTTTTCTTGAACCAATCTGACGTGCAGCGGTTCTTCCCTCCCGGCTATACGCCCGAGCAGATGCAGAACACGATTTTTTCTCTGCTGAAAACCTGGGGACATGCCCACGAGCATCTCCAGAACCAGCAGGAGTTGGAACGGTAAAATGCCACACACAACCTTATTTATAAGGCCCGGTTAGGATGCCAAAAGCACGGTATTCTGTCAGGCTTATTCGAGTGCGCGCTTTTTGGAGAAGCAACCATGCAATTTGACTACTTTTACGGCAGTCAGGCCGAGCAGTTCTCGTTCTATCGCATTCCCAAGGTGCTGTTCACAGACCCGCAGTTCAAGCCGCTGTCCACCGATGCCAAGGTCCTGTACGGTATCCTGCTGGACCGCATGAGCCTGTCGGTCAAGAATCACTGGCTGGATGAGCAGAGCAGGGTCTACATCATCTTCACCACCGAGGAAATCATGGAGGCCCTGAGTTGTGCCAACCAGAAGGCTTGCCGCCTAATGCTCGAGCTGGAAAAGGATGCAGGTCTGATTGAGCGCAAGCGCCAGGGACTGGGAAAGCCCAGCCTGATTTATGTGAAAAACTTTGCTGTTTCGTCATAAATCAAGAAATGTGAAAATCACATTTCTTGAAGTGTGATTTTCACACTTCTGGAGATGTGATTATCACACGCAAATAAGACTGATAGTAATTAGACTGATTAGAACGATACAGAAAACAGATTGAAAAACAGAATACGGGGTGTAGAGTATGGCCGGAGTGACGAAGGAAGAAATCGCGCGGGCGAAGGAGCTTGACCTGCTGACCTACTTCAAACTCGTTGAGCCAGGCAACCTGAAGCTCGTGGGCAAGGAATACCGCCACAAGGTACACAGCTCGCTGACGATCAGCAAGGACAGCCTATGGTGCTGGCACTGCATCGGCCTGCGCGGGCGCACGGCGCTGAAGTATCTGATTGACGTCGAGAAGGTGCCCTATGTTGAGGCTGTGCGGGAGATCAACCGTATCCAAGGCAGCGTGGTTCATTCTTCCCAACCTGTAAGCCTGCCGCAGCCACGCGCTGAACCGGAAGTGCCACGGACCTTCACGCTGCCCAAGCCGGACAAAAACAGCTATTCCGCTATGGCGTATCTGCGCGGGCGCTGTATCCACCCCAATGTACTGGCGTTCTGCCGCAAGGAGGGCATTCTGTACCAGACGAGCTTCAAAAATCACCCAAACTGCGTATTTGTCGGGCGCGACGGTGAGGGTGTTGCGAAAGGCGGCAGCTTACGTGGCTGTACGCAGCTGCAATTCCGGCGTGATATTCCCGGAAGTAAGAAAATTTACCCGTTCTACATGCAGGCCAGCACTAAGGCCGACACGGTTGAGGTATACGAGGCTCCCATTGACGCTATGTCCGGTGCGTCACTCAAGCTCATGCAGCACACCGGGCCGTGGCGAAGGGTCCACTATCTGGCGCTGGGCGGCACGGACTATGCGGCGCTGGATGCGTTTTTGAATTATTTCCCGGCTGTTTGTAAAATCGTCCTCTGTCTGGATAACGACAACGCAGGGCGGACCCGAACGCAGGATATTATTGCGCACCTTGCGGGCAGCGGCAAAGCTGTAGAAGACCGCCCGCCGCCGGTGGGCAAGGATTACAACGACACGCTGGTGCAATACATGCGGGAATACCGCGCACACTGCATCAGCATGGATGATATTTTGGAGGAAACAAGATGAAAACAATCGCAATCGCAAACCAGAAGGGCGGCACGGGGAAAACGACCACAACGTATAACCTCGGCATTGCCCTGACCCAGCAGGGCTACCGCGTCCTGATGGTGGACTTTGACCCGCAGGGCAATCTTTCCTGCTACTGCGGTGTCCCACCGGAAAAGGACCTTGACCAGACCATTACGGAGCTGCTGATGAAGACCTCCTGTGAAAAGCCGATAGGAAATCGGGAGTGTGTCTACCAGACCGGGCGCAAGGAGGCTGCCGCACGGGTGGATTTCATTCCGTCCAACCTGCGGCTGGCAGGCTTTGAGCTGGCCATGGGCACGATGATGTGCCGCGAGGTGCTTCTGAAAGCCTGCCTGGAGCAGTACAACAATCAGTACGACTACTGTTTGATCGACTGTTCCCCCTCTGTTGGCCTGCTGCTGACCAATGCGCTGGCCGCCGCCAATGAAATTATTATCCCGATGCAGGCGCAGCCATTCTCCGTTGTGGGCATGTCGCAGCTGACATCCTCCATAGCCAATGTGCAGCGTAAGATCAACCCCGGGCTGCGCGTGAAGGGCATTCTTCTGACAATGACCGAGCACACGAACGTTTCCGACCACTACTGCGGGCAGGTTCGCAGCACTTACGGCAATAAGATTCACGTTTTCACAACGGAGATTCCCAGAAACGTGAAGGTACAGGAGAGCCAGGCCAATGCAGAGCCGACGATTCTGTACGACCCGAAAAGCAACAGTGCAAAGGCCTATATTGAATTTGCGAAGGAGGTATCCGGCTATGTCCGCGAAGAACAAGTTTTTGAACGCGATGAAGATGCCCTCAATCGATGATATGTTTTCCTCGGAGGCTGACAGGCAGCGGGAAAGCGGCGATTTGGTCACAGAGGTGCCGCTTTCCGAGCTACATCCGTTCGTCGGGCATCCGTTTGAGGTGCGCGACGATGAAGATATGCAGAAGCTGGTGGACAGCATCCGGGAGAACGGTGTGCTCACCAACCTGACCGTGCGCCGCCGCGCCGAGGGTGGGTATGAAATCATCAGTGGACACAGGCGGTTCCATGCAGCTCAGCGGGCAGGGCTTGATAGCGTTAAGGTTCAGGTGCGGGATATTGATGACGACCAGGCGATTATTGACATGGTCGATTCCAATATTCAGCGGGAGCATATCAGCCCGATGGAGAAGGCCAGGGCGTATGCGATGCGTTTAGAGGCCGTAAAGCATCAAGGACGTCGAACCGATTTAACTTCGGACCAAGTTGGTCCGAAGTTGACTGCCGCTGAAAAGGTTGCTGCCGGAGTAAGCGATACGCAAACACAGGTAAAGAGATATATTCGCCTCAACAACCTCGTCCCCGACCTGCAAAAGAAAGTCGATGACGGCAGTTTGAAATTCAACCCCGCCGTAGAGCTATCTTACCTTACCTCCACCGAGCAGAATGATTTCCTCGATTACATTGAATCCCAATCCTGCTCGCCTTCGCTGTCGCAGGCACAGAAACTAAAAGCTGCCAGCAAGGACGGTGCGCTGGATCATGGCAAGCTGTTGGAAATCATGGACACCAAAAAGCCCAGTGTACCACCCCGCGACCCTACGCTGACCATCAGCGTCAGCAAAATTGCCCGCTACTTTCCCACCGGCTACACACAAGAACAGATGGTAGGAATCATCATGCAGCTTCTGGAACGAAACTCCCGCCATCTTATGCCGGAAAAACAACCCAGTCTGGAGCGTTGAAATGGCAGAGTACAGATATTACCTGATTCCCGATTTCATGTCGCACGTCTTTCCGCAACAGTTTGAAGAACAAGCTCCCACTGAGTTCTTTTCCAATACTGCTGATTTGATGAAGCACTACAAGCAGTTGAGAGAAATGCCCTACAACAACGAGTATACTTGGAACGAGCGCACCAATCTTCCCTACCCGCGCCTAACTGTTGGAATTGACCGCCGTGACCCGGATGGCGCAGTAACCATCATGCAGGTGCGGAACGGCGTCAATTACCTGTGTGATGATTATCGCGGCCCTTTTGCAGATCGCAATGACAAGCAGCTCATTGAAATGGCAAAGCAGCTTGTGACGGCAGTTGGCGTCGATCGTATCCGGCCTCACTACTACACGGAAGAAAATGGTCACACAAAGGTACATGTTGGTAAAGACATCCACATAACCGAGTGGGCCAATGCACCGGAGCTTTGCAGCGCACTTCGATTTTCACGTTTTCTGAACCGTGATGGGCAGCAGTTGTTTCAAGTGCGCAACGGGCAGCGTATCATTGAAAACCACGCGGATGGTTCACAACTTGTGAAAGATGTGCAGACAGTTGACGATACGCACTTTTATGTAGGCAGTCGTTTCTGCCACATCCAGCAGTATGCAAATCAGTGCTTCAAAAGAGGCTGTTATGTTGAACCGGAGCATCCGCAGCCGGGTGATAAGTTAGACAGACTGCTGATATATAAAATTTCTCATTACACTTGCGAATATCGCTTTACAGATTATGACTACGCCCAGAACAAGCTGAAGGCCACCGATTACCGCTGTGCCTATGTAGCCAACATGCCCCGGGATTACACGCCGGACAAATACTTCCGGGATTTCAATTATGATGACCGCCCCTGCGCCAACAGTATGCCGTCCTTGTCCGTCAGTGATCTTATTGTGATGGAGCGCGGTGATAAAGCCGAAGCCCTGTATGTGGATGCCGTTGGCTTCAAGGATGTAAGCCGACTGTTGCCAGAGCTTCATGATATGGAAGTTGAGCGACAGGAGCACAATTTAGATGAATTAGAAAGGTAGGTGTCAAGATGCCGAAACCGCAGGATATATTTCAGCTGGCTCGGCAGGAGGCCGTGCGGGTCACAGCATCGCCACAGGCGTGGCAGAGCTTTTTGTACACTGCCGCCCACAACTACCACACCACCTATCTGAACCAGCTTTTGATTCACGCTCAGCGCCCTGACGCCGCAGCCTGTGCCAGCATGGAATACTGGAATACGAAGGCAAACCGGCTGGTCATGCGCGGCAGCAGAAGCATCACCGTGCTGCAACGCCGTCAAGGTGTGGCGGTGACAAAGCCGGTCTTTGCCATCGGTGATACCACACTATTGAGCCAGACGCACACCGGCGGGCCGTGGGAGGTCACGGACACAACGCGCCCGCTGCTTCTGCAAGGCAAATCCGAAGACTGGCTGGCGGCGCTGGCACAGGATGGCGTATCCAACGAAGCTGACCGTGCCCGCCGTATGCTGGAGCGCAATGTGGCTGACAGCACCCTGCAGTGGGCGCAGCCTGACGAGCAAATGCAGCTCTTGCAGGCACTGGTCACGCAGAGTGCTGTCTACATGGCACGGCTGCGAATCGGACTGCCGGTGCAGGACGAGGATTATCCGGCATTTCAAAGTGTCAGCCAGTTCGATACCTGTCAGATTTCACTGTGTTTGGGCGGCTATCTGCAGGCCGCCGCTGAACCGATGCTGAACGCCATTGGGCGCGAGGCACTGCGACTAAACCGTGACAGCATTGCAATACCGCACGAACCAGTTCATAATGAAAGCACACCAACACAATTGAACAGCCGAGAGGAGGCCGTTACTCATGACGTACACGAAGAACCGCGAAGGCTACCTGATTCCGAGCCTTTCCCTGCCGAACCAGCCGAACCCGTACCTGAACCGCTACGCGAGGCTGCGTCTGGAATATCTGGAGCAGAACGAGCCGACGCTCTGCGACCAGCTGATGCTGGAGGGCACGCTGCTGACGAGCTGCAGCCGAATCGGACGAGTCGCACAGCGGATGGTGGACAAGACCCTGCGCGAGCTGATGCAGACCACCCCGATGCCGGACCGCAGGACGAACCCGCTGGGCTGGGCACAGTTGACCAACAGCCTGAAGAAGCAGGCGGAGGAAGCAGTCCTTCCGATGCTGTACGAAGTTTAACCGAAACACCCGCACAGGCGGAGAGCGAGCCATCGCCCTCCGCTTTTGCTTTGCCTGAATTTCCGCCCACGCTGCTGCCGCAGCTGCTGGCTGCGGAGACTTCTTCCCGAGCATCCAACGCCGAATATCTTACCTTTTATAATAAGAATTCCCTGCTCATTGACCGGCTGCGCTTTGTGCGGGAAAGCTACAAGGATATTTTTACAGAGCTTTTGCTGGCCGATGATACCCGCGTGGGCTTTCACAGGCAGGACAACGGCCTGCTTGTCTGGCAAGGCGCGTATCTGACACGCAGCGCGGAAACGCTGCTGCCATGGCGTGCCGTGGCCAATGCACTGAACGACTTGATTGAACAGCATGAGCTTATTGCGGCCATCGACCCGAAGAAACTGCCGCAGGTAGAGGAACAGCTTTCCTTTGAACTGCCTGACGGTTCGCCGCCGAGTGCGGAAGATAACAGGTTGGAAAAGGATGATTTTCTCACCCCGGAAAAGCAGGAAACCGTCATTCGCTCTGCCCTGCCTGTTGCCGAGTACAATGCGCCGCAGATGGATGACGGCAGCGTTATCACAGACGAGGAAATCAACCTGGCTCTGACAGCGGGCAGCAATTTTGAGAACAGCAAATTCCGTATTTATCAGCAGTTCACAACCACGCAGGGCGACCACGCTGCTTTTTTGAAGAAGGAATACGGCAGTGGTGGTCGGTCATGGGATTACCAATGCGGTGCTCAAGGCTGGGTGGACCACGGCCCTGCCGGACTGAAGCTGATTTTGACAAATGAGGAAGGACGCTTTGAGCGCAGGCTGCTATGGCGGGCTGCAGCCAAGCGCATTGCTTATCTGATCGAGATGCAGCGCTTTCTGACACCGCAGGAGCTGGAACAGTATCCCGCATGGGCTGCCGAACAGCGAGAGACCGCCAGTGCGGTGCGCGATGAACCCAGTACCATACCGGAAAGCAGGCCCATTTGCGCCGAGGGCAGCGTTGTCTACTTGGAGGATGACCACCGATTTACGGTGGAGCGCATCGGGCAGTTTGACGTGCATCTGCGGGACGAGGAATTTCCCCTGGTTGGACGCGCCATCAGTCGGGAGGAGTTTCAGCGGCTGCTTGACGCCAACCCGCGCAACGGCGGCATGATGCTCTCCGAGCAGCAGCACGAAGCTCTTGTGCAAGCGCAGACGGAACAGGCGCTATCCTACATTGAGGATTATCTCAAGGACGAATTTGAGATCACCGAGCCGGACTTTTCCGACCTGACACGAATCGATTTGGGCTATACCACTACCGAGGATGAGAAGCACGTCATTCAGGTGTATGCCGACTTGGAGCACTGCACCGTCACCAAGCTGGTGGACGATACTCTCTACGCACAGGAACGGTATGGCTCGCTCGATGATCTGAACCAAGCGGTGCTCTCCAATCTCGATTTTGACAGCCTCATGGAAATGGACCTCGACGAGGCGGAAGAACACGAGCCGCAGGAAAACGCCCTTCCTACCGACGAGTCCGCCGCGCATGACCCCACCAACTACCTTGCACCCTATGAGCCGGAGGTTCCCACAGGGGCAAAGGCCAAGTTCGCTGCGAACTTAAATGCAATTCGGACACTAAAGCAAATCGAACAGCGCGGCACACCGGCCACGGAAGCCGAGCAGGATGTTTTGGCCGGGTATCTCGGTTGGGGCGGTCTGGCCGATGCCTTTGATTCCAAAAAGGACAGCTGGCACAGCGAATATGAGCAGCTAAAGGATCTGCTGACGCCGGAGGAATACGCCGCCGCACAGGAATCTACGCTAACAGCGTTCTATACCCCGCCTGCCGTTATCCATGCTATGTACCGCGCGCTGACCCGCATGGGCTGTGTGGGCGGCAATGTGCTGGAGCCCAGCATGGGTGTGGGTGCGTTCTTTGGCCACCGCAGCGGCAGCTTTGATATGAACAATGCAAAGCTCTACGGCGTCGAGCTGGACAGTGTATCGGGCCGCATCGCGCAGCAGTTATACCAGAAAGCAAAAATTCAAATCTGCGGCTACGAAAAAGCCGACCTGCCGGACAGCTTCTTTGATTTGGCTTTCGGCAATGTGCCGTTTGGGCAGTATCAGGTTACGGACCGTCAATATGACAAGCTGCACTTTCAAATTCACGATTACTTTCTAGCCAAAACCGTAGATAAACTCCGCGTCGGCGGTATTATGGCGTTTATAACGACCTCCGGCACGATGGATAAAAAGTCCGAAGGCGTGCGCCGGTATCTGGCTGCCCGCTGTGATTTGATTGGCGCGGTGCGGCTGCCCAACAATACCTTTACCGCGCAGGCAGGTACAACCGTCACCTCGGACATTCTATTTCTGCAAAAGCGCGGGCGGGTCTTGGATCAGGACGCGCCGTGGATTCATGTGGGCGAAACTGCCGATGGCATTCCGCTGAACCGGTATTTCATCGACCATCCCGAGATGATCTGCGGTGAGATGCAGATGGTCAGCGGCCCCTACGGACAGCGCCCCACCTGCGCACCGCTGGAAAATGGAACATCACTGGAAGTTCAGCTTGACGCGGCCCTTGCAAATTTGCAGGCCGAGTACACGCTGGCGGATGAGCGGGAGGACGCGCAGGAGGAAAGTGACACGCTCGACGCCGACCCCGATACGCGAAATTTTAGCTATGTTGTTAAAGACGACACAGTTTATTACCGTGAAAATTCCAAAATGCGCGCCGTGAAGGCCAGCACCACCGCGTTAGCCCGCATCAAGGCGCTGGTTCCTCTGCGGGATACCTGCCGGGAGCTGATTCGGGCACAGCTGGACAATCTGCCCGATGAAACGATTGCCGCTTTGCAAGCGCAGCTGACCGCCCAGTATGATTCCTACCACGATACGTATGGGCTAATCAACAGCCGCGGCACGGCTTCGGCGTTTCGTGAGGATTCCGGGTATTTCCTGCTCTGTTCGCTGGAAGACATCGACAGTGAGGGCCATTACAGGGGCAAGACGGATATGTTCACGAAGCGGACCATCCGCCCGGCCCAGGTGGTGGACCATGTGGACACCGCCGATGAAGCGCTGGTGCTGAGCCTGACCGAGAAGGCCCGTGTGGACCTTGCCTACATGGCACAGGTCACGGGAAAATCGCAGGAGGAAATCATCCGCGATTTGACCGGCGTTATCTTCCGTGACCCGGAGCAATCCGAGCCGGTTTATCTGCCGGCTGACGAATATCTTTCCGGCAATGTGCGGCAAAAGCTGGCCGTTGCCCGGCTGGCCGTCGCGTCCGACCCTGACTATCAGGTCAACGTGAAGGCGCTGGAGCAGGTACAGCCGAAGGACCTCGACGCCAGTGAAATTGCGGTGCGGCTGGGTGCTACCTGGATACCGCCTGAATACATTCATGATTTTCTCATGGAGCTGTTGGAGCCGCCGTTGTCTACACGGCTCTCCGTGAAGGTGCTGTTTGCTCCGTTTACCGGTGAATGGAACATCACGAACAAGCGCTATGGAAACGGCAGCATCAAGGCAACCGTCACCTACGGCACAAACCGGAAGAATGCCTATGAAATCACAGAGGCGGCGCTGAACCTGCGGCCTGTGCAGGTGTTTGATACAGTTACCGACGCAGAGGGAAACAAAAAAAGCGTACTGAACCACGCCGCCACCGAGGCTGCCTACGCCAAGCAGTGTTTGATCAAGGACAAGTTTGAGGAATGGATTTTCAAGGAACCGCAGCGGCGGCAGGCGCTGGTAAGCCTGTACAACAGCAAATTCAACTGCATCCGCCCGCGGGAATACGACGGCAGCAATCTGCGCTTTCCCGGCATGAACCCGGAAATTACGCTGCGGCCCCACCAGCGCAATGCCATTGCCCATGTGCTGTACGGCAACAACGTACTGCTGGCACATGAGGTGGGGGCTGGAAAAACGTTCGAGATGGTCGCCAGTGCCATGGAGAAAAAACGTTTGGGTCTTTGCAATAAAACCTTGATCGTAGTGCCCAACCATTTGACCGAGCAGATGGCGTCCGAGGCGCTGCTGCTCTATCCCAACGCGGAAATTCTGGTGGCGCGCAAAACAGATTTTGAAAAAGCCAATCGCAAAAAGTTCTGTGCCCGTATTGCTACCGGCAACTTTGACATTATTGTGATCGGGCACAGTCAGTTTGAAAAGATACCGCTTTCCGATGAACGACAGAAAATGTACCTGCAAAAGCAAATCGACGATGTAGTGGCACAGACAGCTGCACTGAAGACCCAGCGCGCCGAGAATTTTACCATCAAGCAGATGGAGCGCATGAAAAAGCAGCTGCAACGGAAGCTGGACAAGCTCAACGACCAGAGCCGCAAGGATGACGTAATCTCCTTTGAGGAGCTGGGCGTGGACAGTCTGATGGTGGACGAGGCGCACTACTTCAAAAACGCAATGGTCACTACCAAGATGACCCGCGTGGCCGGTATCTCCCAGACTGAAAGCCAAAAGGCCAGCGACATGTACATGAAGTGCATGTACATGGACGAGCTGACCGGCGGGCACGGCATTGTCTTTGCTACCGGCACGCCGATTTCCAACTCGATGACTGAAATGTACATCATGATGCGGTATCTGCAATATGGGCTTTTGGAGCAGGAAGGCCTGCTGAACTTTGATGCGTGGGCCTCTACGTTTGGCGAGAGCGTTACCGCGATTGAGCTTGCCCCCGAGGGAACCGGCTACCGTTCTAAAACGCGGTTTGCAAAGTTTTACAATCTGCCCGAACTTATGAATATGTTCAAGCAGTGCGCCGACATTCAGACCGCCGATATGCTGAAGCTGCCGGTCCCGGAAATCACGGACGGCAAGCCCACGATTGTAAAGCTGCCGCCCAGCGAGCTGCAGCGCCAGATGGTGGCGGCGCTGGGTGAGCGGGCCGAGGCGGTGCGCAATCGCCTGGTTGCCCCGAACGAGGACAACATGCTGCGCATCACAAATGATGGCCGCAAGCTGGCACTGGACCAGCGCCTGATGAATCCCCTGCTGCCTGATGACCCCGACAGTAAGGCAAATGCCTGCGTGGAGCGGGTCTTTACCATTTGGGAAAGAACAAAGGCGCAGCGCTCCACGCAGATGATTTTCTGCGATTTGAGCACACCCCGTGCGGACGGCTTTGATGTGTACAACGATATTCGAGACAAGTTCGTGGCGCGTGGCATTCCCAAAGAGGAGGTACAGTTCATCCATGATGCCGATACGGAAGCCAAGAAGGCAGAGCTGTTCGGAAAAGTTCGCAGCGGTGCGGTTCGCGTGCTGATGGGCAGCACCCAGAAGATGGGCGCTGGCACCAACGTACAGACGCGGCTGTGCGCACTCCATCACCTTGATTGCCCATGGCGGCCAGCCGATATTGCCCAGCGCAACGGACGTATGGTACGGCAGGGTAACATGAACAAAGAGGTTTCTATCTTTATTTATATAACCGAAGCTACATTTGACGCCTACAGTTATCAGTTGGTCGAAAACAAACAGAAGTTTATTTCGCAAATCATGACGTCGAAATCACCCGCCCGCAGCTGTGAGGACCTGGACGAGGCAGCGCTCTCCTACGCTGAGGTAAAGGCGCTGGCTGCCGGAAACCCGATGATCAAAGAAAAGATGGACCTTGATATTCAGGTTGCGCGGCTTCGCACGCTGAAGGCCGCCTACAACAGCCAGCACTACCGGCTTGAGGACGCCGTGACCTGCATCTTTCTGCGAGAGATCCGCGGCACCGAATGCCGGATTCAGGCGTTTGAGAAGGATATGCAGACCGCCAAGGGCAGTCAGAGCTATGACAAGGACGGCAAGCTGGTTTTCAGCATTGAGCTGGACGGCACGTCTTACGACAAGCGCGAGGATGCCGGTAAGGCACTGCTCGGGCTGGTGGGTGCTGCTGTGCGGGCCGACCATCCTGTTTTGGTGGGGCACTATGCGGGTTTTGAAGTCACCGTTGCCTATGTACCGCTTTCCAAGGTGTTTGTGGCACATCTGGTTGGCCAGGCCACCCATACTACAGAGCTGGGCAGCGACGCTGCCGGCAATATGATCCGCCTGCAAAACGTTGTTGCTGCCCTGCCGCAGGAGGTCAGCGGTCTACGCAACAATCTACAGCAGCTGCGCGTCCAGTTGGACAGCGCCAAAGAAGAACTGCAGCAGCCCTTTCTGCAGGAGCAGGAGCTTAACGACAAGAGCGCGCGCCTGGCCGAGCTGGATGCCCTGCTGAATGTGGGCAATGATGCCCCGGTTTTGGAGGGTGAGGCCGAGGTCGTAAACGAGGACGATTCTGTGCGAACGCCTAGAGAGGAAAACGAACTGGAACGCTGAAATCGACAGCCTTGCATTATTTCGCAGACCATGTATCATAGAGGTAGGAGGTGGCCATTATGCCCATTCAACGTAAAAATCTGTTCCTTACCTGGGGTATCCGCATTAGTCTCGTGCCTGTCATTCTGGTACTTCTTGCACTGGGCCTGATTGCAATCGTGCTGTTTGCTATCTGCGGAGTTTGCGGCAGGTTTTTGGCGGCACTGGGCGGTCTGGCTGCTCTGTTGGCGCTATTCGATAAGTGCTACCAAGAGGCGGTAGTATCCGCCATCGTGGCATTCTTGCTCAGCCCTTACGGCGCGCCGCAGGTGCTGTTCTGGCTGGGCAGAAAGCTGCTCGAGTTTGCTGGTAGGCTGTATGATTTATACTACTGATTGGAGAAATTTATAATATGAAAAAATGTCTGTTATCCATTCTTTTAGCTACGGTGTTACTCTGCGCCTGCGCACAGCAGACCGATAACACCTTGCAAACGCCGGAAAGCAGTACGCTGGTAGAACTTACCGTTGCTACTGAAGAAACTGCCGTTGAAACACCTGCGCCGCTTGCCACGGAAAGCCCGGCACCTGCGCCGACACAGACTCCAGAACCGACTGCTACACCGGCACCAACTCAAATTCCCACACCCGAGCCTACTGCAGCGCCTACCGAAGCGCCGACTACGGAACCCGTTGCCGCGGAGAGTCAGCCTGCACAGGTCAGCATGAGCTACGGTGCTGTCCCCTTTGACCTGGCGGCGGGCAGTGAGGAGTGGTGGAGCATCGACAGCTCGGACAGTGCCTACTGGGCTGTGCAGGAAAACATCAATGCTATGCGCGCAGCAGCTGGTCTGTCCCCTTTGACGATGGACAGTGGCCTGAGTGCTGCCGCCGATGCACGCTGTGAGAGCTTTGTGGCGGGCGGGCCGTTCGACCACAGCGGCATGACGACCCGCAGCGAGATTTGCGCTGCAGGTCCGATTGGCTCGGCCAGCAGCGTTTGCACCTACTGGCAGGGCAGCCCTGCCCACTATGCCAATATTATGGAGCCCAGCTTCACCAGCATGGGCGTGGGCTGCTGGTTCTGCAGCACAGCCGAAGGCCAGTACACTTACTGGACCGTAACCTTTCAGTGATTGGAGAATGGATATGAAAAAGCAAAACTCCCTGTATCGGATGACGACCTCCGAAATGCAGATCATGACATACCTTTGGAATTCCAAGGAGCCGGCCATCGCCAGCCAGATTGTTTCCGATTTGATTCCGACCCAGAACTGCACCTGGAAGCCGCGTTCTGTCTTTACCATCCTGAAAAGCCTTTCAGAGAAAGACCTGATTCACGATGTTGGGTACGTGAGAACCGGCAAGACCTACTCCCGCAAGTTTGCCCCCAAGGTGAGCCGCGCAGAATACCTGGCCATGCAGGTCATGAATGAGCTGCCGGACCAGGAGCTGCCGGAGTTTTTGGAGTTCTTTCAGGGAAAGGTCGGTTGAGCGTTACAGGTAAATCAAACTCTCAAGTGTCTGCTGTTTTTTCGGCAGGCACTTTTTTATATAGATAAAATTTTACAACGGAAGGAAAAGTGTGTAATGAATCAAAGGTTCAATCTCAAGCAGCGCGTGGCGGCCTTGTGTATGGCAGCTATGATGTACTGCTCCATGTTCCCGGCTGGGGTGTTTGCGGAGGCTCCGCTGCCCGATGCAGATGGTACGCCTATCGTGGTGCAGGACAACGAAAACGTCACACCGGATGCACCGCAAACTGATGAAAGCGGTCCAGACCCAGGTGAAAATACCCCCGAGGACAGCGAAACTTCTATGGTTACCCAAAGCGCCGACGAGGATGCGCCGGTGGAGACATCCACCGACTACACCTTCGACGGCGCTGTTTTGTACACAGACTTACCGGATGCACCGATTGGTTCCTATATGGGCAGCCAGGGCTTGCCCGTTGCCACGGGTGAAACAAAAATCGGCATTTCTGCCTGGCCGAATGACCAGTTGGAAGAAAGCACGGATAGCTACCTGAGTGCGGACACCCTGAACAGCGACGACCTGACGTTGACGGCTCCGTTATTGGAGGGTACCGACTATGCCGTTGTGCCCATTCTGGCACAGGTGGAATACCCTGCAGACGGCAGTAGTCTGGATGTGGTGCTTCCCAACGAGGTGACTGTGCTGGACTTCTACGGTGTTCCTGCCGATGAGACTACGCGCAGCAGCCTTATGCACAGCGAGTATACGGAAACATCCGCTGCTGTTATGGGACTGTATGTACAGGCGAATGCGGATTTTTCCGCAAAGCTTGTCTACACTGCTCCGGACGGCAGCACGCTGACAAAGGCACTGCACGTCACCATTGACCGTAGCAGCACCATTGCCGCACCGTTCGCAGAAACTACAGACGTTGCCGCCTACGCCGAGCGCCCCACGCCTGCCGTTACCAGCGGCAAAATCACCAAGGTCGAGAAGGTCAACGGCACATGGCTGATCTGGTTCAATGGCGAGGAAGCCTACTGCTGCACCCACGGTGCCAACGGCCAGCCCAAAGGCTGTCCGCCGTACACTTATACGAACACTTCTCTGGTCAGTGCAGATCAGTGTATTCCCGGTGACCACTATGGCAACCAGTACCGCATCTGGGGCGGTCTGGACCAGCTTTCTATGGTCTTGCTACCCGATACGCCCGTCGCTTTTTCTGCAGAAGATGCTGAAAGAATCTCTCTTTTGGATTTCTGCCGCACGATTTACGATGACACCCAGTTGTGGCTGATTGAAAATTATCCCGAGAGCACTGCTGCAAAAATCTATCTGGAATCCGCGCAGGCCCTGCTGGACGGCGCTGTTGCCTATGCAAAGCCCCGTGGCTACTACACCTACATTTATACCCCTGCGCGCAGCGGTTGGCAGACCGTTGCCCTGATTGGCCCTGAAATCAGTGAGGAGGAAACGGAAGAGCCGAAGCCTGTCGTACAGGAGTATTATGCCAGTTGGGAAGCCCCTGCACAGTCCGCCAGCGGCACCGTAGATCTGACCTATGGTATCACCACAGATAAGATCCAGCTGAAAACGCTGGAAAAGGTGGACGGTGCCACGATTGAAATCGAGCCGATCACCAAATCCGGCACGATTGACGGCGGCAGCTGGAGCATCTCCCCTGCCGGTGTCCAGACTGTCACCACAAGCGGCCACACCAACGACGACAATTACCAGAATAACGGCGGTGCAGCATCTGCCAGCTGGTCTGTGCATTACACTGTATCCAAGACCGTAGATGGCCGCAGTGGCAGCGTCGGCCCCTATACTACGAAAGAAGCTGCAGACGCAGCCGCCAACAGCGAGCGAGATTCTGCGGTTGCCTCCATTCAGGCAGAAGCACAGAGCGCTGTAAATAATGCTATTGCCAGCGCGCAGGCACAGCTTGCATCTTTACAGTTCCGTTATGACGAAGTCACCATCCCCTACGGTTTTGAATCCTACTGGGGCAGCAACGGTAGCCACCAGACCATTACAGTGCCGGCTAACTCCAACAACGCCTACGAGATGCGCAATGCTGAGTGGTCACTGCAGATCAACATCAAAAAGACGGACAGTGAGACCGGCAGCCAGATTGCAGGTGATGCCCGGTATGAAATCTACCAGTGGGACGTCGTGACCGGCAAATACCAGCCCACGGGCGGCTACAACACCTACAGCGTTCAGCGCCAGGGTGACGGCACCTATGCCGTCATCAACAACGCCGCCTACGCCACAAACGACACGATGCGCCATACACTGTACTACACGCAGCGCAATGAGGGCAGGTTCATCCTTGTGGAGACGAAGGCCCCCGCGGGGTATTTCGGCGATTGGACAGACGTTGACCATCCCGGCACGGCGGGCACGCCGCTGGGCAAGCGCGCCTACTATGTGGAAATTACCGCTGACAACAACAATTCCGTCCTGTGGCTGGGCAATGGTGACTACAATGCCGACATTGCCACTGGCGATAAGGGCGGCACAAAGCTGGTGACCAGCGGCGGTGTAGAAACCACAGTCACCATCTATGACTTCCCCAAGGACGCCTCCCGGAGCTATACCACCGATGCCAGCGGCAAGGCTGCCAATGAGAACGGCTACACCACCACGGCGGCGGACAGCATCATGAAGAATGACCGCACGCTGGGCGAAATCAGCATTTCCAAGGTTGATTTGGATGCACAGCGGTATGTGACAGGCGACGCTGCTCACGGCAATGCCGTGCTGGACGGCGCAGTGTACGACCTGTACGCCGCCGAGGATATTACCCACCCTGATGGTGTGACCGGCGTTGTGGATTATTCCAAAATCGTAGATGCCAATGGCAATCCCCTCTGGCACACTACGATTCGTGACAATAGTGGGCAGTGGATCAGCGATTATCTGCCCGTGCTGAAAAAGGACAATCTCGTAGCCAGTGCCAAAATCAAGGACGGCTGGCTGACCTTCGCAAACCTGTACCTCGGTAAATATTATGTAGTAGAGCGCTCCACCGGCACGGTCATTCCGCTGCGTGAGGGCGCTCTTGCTGTTTCCGGCACCTATCCTACGGTGGACAGCCGCACCAAGGCAGCTACCGGGCAGGTTGCCGCGCTGGCAGCCAGCAACGGGCAGTATACAGATTGGGTATACAAGAACCAATTCAGCACCATCTCCAAGAGCAAGGCTTTGGACGGCACCTGGACCTACGATGCCTATTACCTGTCCTATGCGCCCGGGTATCTCTGCGATGAGCACAACTACTACATCACGCCCAGCTATGCAGATGAGGGCTGGTATGTGGAGAAATCCACCTTTGCCAATGACACAGCCGCCTACAACGGCAACTACCATATCCACAAGGATAACGGCCTGACCGAAAGTCAGGATCAGGTCGCCAAGGGCAACGTGGAGATCAGCAAGGTCGTCTCCTCCAGCGGTCAGTCCAATGGGCTGGAGCTGGAGGGCGCTGGGTTCACCTTCTATCTTGTGTCCGACTTGTCCAAGGTCGAGCAGTTTGACCAGACCCGCACCGGAAGCTACACACTGCAAAGCATTCTGGATGCCTACATCAACAAGGAATACGACAACGAACACCCCCAGTGGGATTTCTCCGGTGAGACACAGGCCATTGCCAGGACCTACGAGGTCAACGCCGACGAAATGGCCGCCTATAACAGGACGCTGACTGCGGCGGGCGACAACAAGAACGGCAAGGGCGATGGCTGGCAGCCCACGGGGCGTGCCAATGAGTATCAGCTGGCCGAAATCTTCAGCAATGATTCCGGCAACATTCGCGTGCAGGGCCTGCCCTACGGCACCTATCTGGTCGTGGAGACGACCACCCCGCACGATTTGTTCCAGGCAGAGCCGTTCCTGGTCAGCATTGACCCCGAGCAGGACAACAACCCTTGGGGCGCGATGGCCACGCCGAAGGACAGTGTGATGAAAGCATCGGATTCCTATCAGAAATTTACGGTACTGGATGAGGAGATTGAAGTGTATTTAAAAATCACGAAACTCGATACGGAAACCGGCAAACCGGTCCTGCTGCCGAACACCGCCTTCCAGATCTACTGGCTGGATGACAACGGCAACTATCGGCTGGAAAACGGGAAGCCCAAGCTGGTCACGATGACGGACACGGTAAACGGGCATCTGACCAAGAACGTGGATACCTTCTACACCAACGAGGAAGGTATCCTGACCCTGCCTGAAAAGCTGCCGCTGGGCAAATACCGCATTGTGGAGACTGTCGGTCCGAACGGCTTCTACAACGAGTGGGCTGACAGCGGTAACTACTATGTGGATTTCGATATTTCCACGGACCGCATCTACAAGGCCACCGGTGATGACAATGAAAACGGAATGGACACGCTGGTCATCGGCGAGGACTACTGGAATGAGGAAACGCTGGGCAAGCTGACCATCCGTAAGACCGGCAATGCCTTGACAGGAAAGATTGAAACCAACGATCTGATTGACCCCTGGATGACCGGCGAGGCCGATTCCGACTTTGCCTATACGCTGCGCCCGCTGGCCGGTGCTGAGTACACCATCACGGCAGCCGAGGACATTTACACGCAGGACCGCCAGCTGGATGCCAACGGAAGCCGCACGCTCTGGTATGCCAAGGGTGACGTGGTAGCGGTTGTTACCACCGGTGACGGCAGTGCAGACACTGCTGTGTTTGCGCCGTCCCGCACCAAGGCGACCTATGATTTTCTGTCGGTCATCCACGACGGCACGCTCGGAGAGGTCAGCGTCACCCTGCCTCTGGGCAGCTACCATGTGGAGGAAACCAAGCCGCCCTATGGGTATGTCGGTACGACGGACAGCTGCGATGTGACATTTGTCTGGGATAATCAGCTGAACGATGTAGTCATGGCAAAGAGCATCGTCAAAAATGGCGACAGTGAACAGCATTTTGATGTTGTACGCGCTTCGGAAACTTCCGCAGAATTGGCTGAACAGCAGACCCTTGGTTTCTACAATGACCGTGAGCATGCCCGCGTGGGTGTGTACAAGATCAATCAGGAAACCGACAAATATCTGGCCGGTGCCGTGTTCAACCTGTACACCCGCGATGACATCTACGACGTGAACGGCAACAAACTGTTCTCTGCCGGTGATTTGATTTCCACCAGTCCCGAGACTGTTGCGGACGGCTACACCTATTTCAACTGCGATGTTCCCATCCGCGGCGAGTGGTACGGCCAGAGTGACCGGCTGGATGCATCAACAAACAGCGGCAATTACTTTATCCGTGAGTTGCGCGCCCCGCTGGGATACTATCTCAACGATGCAGAGATGGATGTCACCTTCACCTATGACGGTGAGGTTCTACAAGTGCTGGACAGCACCTGCGCCAACAAGCCTACTGAAATGTGGGTAAGCAAGCGCGATTTGACCAACGACGAGGAACTGCCCGGTGCAACGCTGATCATCAAGGATGCAAAGGACAACATCGTTGACACCTGGGTATCCACCGACACGCCGCACCGTGTGACGGGGCTGCATTTTGACGAAGAATACACGTTGACAGAAAAGCGGCCTGCTGATGGGTATGCCGTTTCGGATGACATTGCTTTCCGACTGGAACGCAAAACGGACGCCGACGGCCACGAGCTGGACGAGGCAGACGTCTACTATCTGAAGGATAAAAAGAAGCTCTGGATCATTCCCTGGGAGGAATGGGAGCTGCTGGACAATGCCACGGTGATCATGCGTGATGACATTACCAAAGTACAAATCTCCAAGGTTGACATTGCCACGGGTAAAGAGCTGCCCGGCGCTGAGCTGGTCATCAAGGATAAAGACGGCAACACGGTTGCACAGTGGATTTCCGAGGACAAGCCCCACTATATTGAAAAGCTGCCTGCCGGAGAGTACACGCTGACCGAGATCACCGCCCCCAATGGCTATCAGCTTGCGGAAAGCATTGCCTTTACCGTGCTGCCCACCGGTGAGCTTCAGACTGTCGCTATGAAGGATGCACGCATCCCCGAGGAAACACCGCATGAGGACATCCCGAGCAATACGCCGCAGCCGACGCCGAACAGCACGCCTACGCCTGCCCCTGCACCGGCAAGCACACCCACGGCAACGCCTGCGCCGATGCCGATTATTCCCCAAACGGGCGATGTGTTCCCCTTTGCGCTGATTTCGACGGCGGTATTTGGGTCTATCGTCGGTTTCGGAATTCTTGCATACAAGCGCCGCAAATCCAAACTGGATGAGAGCGAGCACTAAAAATCTATGAAACACGTACATGGTATGGGCGACTCTCGCGGGCCGCCCTATTTTTATTGGTGAATGACATGAAACATATCATCTGTTCGAGCTTCGGCAAAGACAGCAATGCAACAGCGCTGCTGGCCCTACAGCATGGCGAACCGCTGGACGAAATCATATACACAGAGGTCATGTTCAGCAAGGAGATTTCCGGCGAGCTGCCCGAGCATGCGCGGTTTATCTATGAGACAGCAATTCCGTACTTTGAAAAGCGCGGCATCCCCACAAGGGTTTTTCACGCTGAAAAGACATATCTGGATTGCTTTTACCATGTGGTGAGCCGCGGCAATGCACAGGGAAAGCTTGCCGCTTTTCCGCTGGCTGGGCGCTGTGCAATTCAACGAGATTGCAAGGTCCCGCCACTGGAAGCCTATAAAAAGAGGTTGCCGCCGGGTACAGTTTCCTATTTAGGGATTGCCGCGGATGAAACGATCAGACTGGAGCGGCTAAAGCCTGACCAGGTTTCCCTTATGGCAAAGTACGGCGTGACAGAGCAGGATGCATTTGCCATGTGCAGGCAGGAGGGGCTGCTGTCGCCGCTGTATGAGTACAGCCACCGCGGCGGATGCTGGTTCTGCCCCAATGCGTCCATGACCGAGCTGCGGCATCTGTACCATGCACATCCTGATTTATGGCAGCTGATGCTGGAATTGCAGGATGCACCGAATAAGGCGACGGAACGCTTCAATCGGAATTTCACATTTGCCGAACTGGACCTGCGGTTCCGCTTAGAAGGCGAGCAATTGAGCTTTTATGATCAAGAGCTGGAGGTAGAGAGATAATGCCAAATCAAGAAAAATTGCCCCGTGCATGGGTGTATGCGCGTATTCCCGGTGACTGCGCAGCGACCCGCGCGAGCTACGATGCCTGCTGCAGGCAGGCCGGTGACGACGGCTGCACGGTAGTCGGCGGCAGCATCGATTATAAAGGGCACGGCCCGCTGCGCGATGGGTATCAGAGTATGCTGCGCAGTATCAGAGACGGCAAAGTCAACTGCGTGTAGGTCTGCCGTATGCGCCAGATCAGCGGCAAGGAGCGGTACCTGTATGCCTTTTTCAAGTGCGCAATGAAGCACCATGTAAAAGTCCGCACACTGGAATACAGTCTGCCGGACCGCTTGCAGCAATACAGGTTGGGAAAAAGAATCGAAGCATACGCCCGACGCACCGGCGCTCCGCTGCCGTGGTGAGGTTGAAATTTTATTACGGAGAAAGCGAAGGTGATACCGCATGGTAGAAGAAACGGCCATCCGGGTGCAAATCAACGCAGCCAAGCTTGCCGGACAGGGCATCTTTGGGATATTGCAGACGGTTGCCAATATGCTGCAAGCGCGGCAGTACGGGCAGCAATCAATTCAATCACTGAACCGGCAGTCGCAGGCTCTCGCTTCGGTGGAGCTGAACGACAAAACGCTGCCCTATGTCAGGCGACAGCTCAAGGAATACTCGGTGGACTTTGCCATTACCAAGGACAAGGACACCGGGCAGCTGAACCTGTGGTTCAAGGGGCAGGACGTAGACCGCATCCAGACCGCTATTGAAAACTGCATTGCAGCGCGCGGCAAGGAGCGGCCCACCAGCCTGCTGCAGGAGTTGTCCGAACGGGCTATGCAGCGCACGAAGGAGCTGAACCAGCACCGCCCGCCGCCGGCGCAGGAGCGAGGTGAGCGGCTATGAAGGAACAGCGCACAAAGCAAATTCTGATCTGTCTTGCTGCAAGTCTGGGCTGTTTTTGGCTGGGTAACCGGGTGGGACTTCTCTATGTATCAGCTGTCGGAACGGTCACGCAAAGGCTGGCCGCTGCGGTAAATCTTAGCAAAATTGTACTGCATCCCTTGCAGCTATCCCCTGCGCCGATTCCTGTGGGCTGTGGTGTTGGGGCTATTCTGCTGGCGGGTCTTGTTTACCTCTGCATAAAGTACAGCGGCCATCGGCTGGTGCCGCTGAAGGAGTATGGCAGCGCCCGCTGGGGCACTGCGGCAGACATTGCGCCGTTTCTCCATGAAAAGGCAAGCGAAAATATCCTCCTGACGGCCACAGAGTCCCTGAGCCTTGCCATGAAGATGCCGGTAACAGCGGAGAACAACTACAACCGCAACAAGAACGTCATTGTGTTCGGCCCGTCCGGCTCCGGCAAAAGCTACAGCGTGGCAGGTCCGCAACTATTGCAGTTCAACAGCAACTACGTTCTCAGCAATCCGAAGGGCGAACTGCTTGACACCTACGGAAATGTCCTGTTATCGCAAGGGTATGACGTAAAGGTGTTCAACCTGAAGGACCGTGACAAATCCGACCACTACAATCCGTTTGCGTACATCCATGATACGGATGACATTGTGGTTGTTGCCAAGAATCTTATCAAAAACATGAAAGAGGACCCGCGCCAGAAAAACACAGCCGACCCGATATGGGAAGAAGGCTCTACTTCACTGCTGGAAGCGCTGCTTGCCTATGTATATTTTGAGCAACCACCTGAGATGCACAATATGAACAGTGTAATGGAGCTTTTTGTGCTGATGCAGCATCGTTACGGACCACAGGGACGCAGCCAGTTGGACGATATATTCGAAGATCTGGCTATGGAAAAGCCTGCGTCATTCGCAGCGCGCCAATATGGACTGTACCATATGGCACCGGACAAAACCGCACAGAGTATTGACGTATCCCTCGGTATGCGTATGAGTGCGTTCAATATTCCTTCCATCATGAAGATCTGCGAAGATGATACCATCCATCTGGAAGAGCTGGCCAGCGACAAAAAGGTAGCGCTGTTCGTTGTCACACCAGACACCACCACAGCCTATAACTTTCTGGCAGCGGTCATGTTCCAGCAATGCTTTCAGATTCTTGTGCATACCGCAGACAATCGTGAGGATCACTGCCTGCCTCGCCATGTGCGGTTTCTTTTAGACGAATTTCCGAACATCGGCATGATTCCGGACTTCCAGATTCTGATCAGCACCATCCGCAGCCGAAATATCGGATGTACCCTGATTTACCAGTCAATCGCACAGCTGAAATCTCAGTACGGTGATGACTGGGGCACGATTCTGGAGAACTGTGATTCAGAGCTTGTGCTGGGTGGCGGCAATAACCCGGAGTCACTGGAGTTCTTCGGTAAACAGCTGGGCAAACGGACCATCGAGGTGCTGAACACCACAGAGAACCTCGGCGCACAGGGCTCCTTCTCCAAGAACTATCAGGTGGCCAGCCGTGATCTGATGACACCGGAAGAAATACGCACCATGCCGCGAAATCGCTGTTTATTGATGATTTCCGGTGTTGTGCCATTTTACTCTTACAAGTTTGATCTTAAAAAGCACCCTAATTACGCATTGGTTGAAAAAGAGGGGCATCATCCCTTCGACTACGAGAGGCGCGCAGAAAATAACTTTGCAGCCTTTATGAAAAATGTGCAGGAAATCAACAACATCGAACTCGACGATGACGAGTCTGACACATAAACAGAAAGAAGGAAACTCACATGGAAATGGTATCTACAATCACTTCTCTTATCACGAATGTTGTCAATTTTGCAGGCGGCCTGTTGCTGCTGTTTGGCGCAGTCACGCTGGGCACGAACCTCAAGGATCACAACGGCCCCGGCATCAGCAGCGGTGCTTGGTCTATTGCAGGCGGCGTGCTGATCATTGCCGTTGCCACCTACTTTGGCACACTGACGGTCAGCTGATGGGAGGTATGCGCTATTTTTGAGGATACGATACGAAGCCAACTGGCGGGCATTTCGGCCACCATAAACGCTATGGGGCAGAACTCCGGTCTGCTGAGCAATCTGACCGATTGGAACAGCACACTGGCCGGCTATGCAGATTCTATCAGCTCCGGCGTAGTTATGCCGATTGCACTTACCGTTCTGGCACTTTTTATGGTTTTAGAGCTGTACAATTTCACCCAGACCATAGCCATGAACGGCGGCAGCACAGCTTTTACGATTCAGCAGGTGGCGCTGGTCATGCTGAAAATCACGCTTTGCCGCTGGGCTGTTCTACACTCCACGGAAATTCTAAATGCGATGTTTGAGGTAGCGGCCACGGTGACAAACGGCATAGCCGGTTATGTGGGCAGCGGACAGGTCAACACCGAGGTCGACATCGAAAACGCAATCAGCGCACTGCCGGGCGGCATCGGTAATATGCCTGTGGCCATGGAGCTTATGGTCGTAAGCTGGATGCTGCGTCTTGTCAACATTGTGATCAATACCATCGTTGCGGCCCGCTTCATTGAGCTGTACATTTATAATGCCCTGGCTTCCCTGCCAATTGCCACGCTCTGCTATCGGGAGCTACATGGTATTGCTGTAAACTTCCTAAAAAACTACATGGCGGTGGCGCTGCAAGGGGCCGTTCTCTATCTTGTCATTGGCTTCTACCCTGCCCTGACAGCTTCATTGGGCAGTGGCGGTGACATTACCGAGCAGGCCTGGGCCATGCTGGGCAAATCCGTTATTCTGCTGGTGGCCGTGTTTATGAGCGGACGGTTCACCAAAGCCATCACCAGCGCCATTTAATGGAGGAGTTCACCTATGCTCTCAACAAAAACCAATCTGGAAATCACGGAATATCACGAGAAATTCTTTCTCGGGCTTTCACTGCGTCAGCTGGCCTGCTTTGGTGTCGCTGCCGTGCTGGCCATAGCAACCTGCTTCGTTTGTCTGCAATGGCTTCAGCTGGATATTCAGCTGGTTTCCTACATCGTAATGGTAGAAGTTCTCCCCTTTCTTGGGCTGGGCTTTATCAGCCATAACGGGTATCCGTTTGAAAAGCTTGTAAAAATCTACTGGGCATGGTACTGCGGCCCCGCCGAGGTCGCAGTCTGCCCCCGTCAGGAGAAAAATTATGTTTTTACCAAAAAAGCACGCCGACTTGCCCATCGAACCGAGTGTGTTGGAGTCTTTGCGCGCACAGGAAAAATCGTTAAAACGAGAAAAAAGGAAAGCCGCCAAAGAACGGCGGCAGCACGCAAAGCAGTTAAAGAAAGACGAAAAGCATGCAAAAAAGCGCATTGCCGCACGCAAAGCGCCACAGAAAGCCAGTGACTGCCTGCAATACCTGAGTATATCGCAGGATGGCATCTGCGAGGTGGAGCCGGGACTTTTCTCGATGACGATGGCGTTCACCGATGTGAACTTCCAAATCGCCATGTTGGAAGAGCAAAAGAACATTTTTACGAAATACAGCGAGTTTTTGAACTACTTCGATCCTTCGCTGCATCTAGAAATCAACCTTGTCACCCGCAGCATGGACGAGGAGCAGTTTCGCCGCGACACCTTCCTGCCGCTGCACGGTGATGACCGTGACCGCTACGCCGAGGAGATGAACCAAGTCGTGGCGGAAAAAGCACTGCGCGGTCAAAATGGCCTGATTCGTGAAAAGTACGTCACCTTCAGCCTGCACGCCGAAAATTACCAGCAGGCGAAAGAGCATCTGGAGAACCGTGCTGCAGATATTACCGATCACTTCAAGCGTATGGGCAGCAGTACACGCATCTTGTCCGGCATTGAGCGCCTGAGCCTTTTACAAGGTATCATGCGACCCCGTGAGGAAATGAGCTTTTCCTATGACTGGCTGCTGACTGAGGATGACCTTACTACGAAGGATTTTATTTCACCCAGCTCTTACAACTGGCACCCGGAGCATGACGACTCGCGCGCCGTTTACCGTGACCGCTATCAGTTTGGCGATAAAATCGGCAAGACAATGTATCTGCGGGGCATAGCACCGGAAATGAAGAACGGTTTGTTCTCTATGCTGTCCGAACTTCCTTTTGATCACGTCATCACCATGCATGTTGACGCTATGGACCAGGCCGAAGCCGTCCAGGAAATTGAGAAAAAGCTTGCCTATATGCACAAGGAAGAATACGATGCCATTGCCAAAGCACGCGAGCGAAATATGCCTGCCAGCATAGCTGTGAGCTATGATCTGAAATCCAAAATGCACCACACAGAGCAGATGATGGATGACATTACAACCAAAAACCAAAAAATCTTCAAAGTCTGCATCCTCATTCACACCTACGGCGATTCCAATGCGCAGTTGGACGAGCGCGTGCGGCGCATTTGCAGCACCGTACAGCAGCAGACCTGCCGCTTTGACAGCATTTTGTATGAGCAGCGCAACGCCATGAACAGTATGCTGCCGCTTGGCAAGAAATGGCTCGGGTTGGAGCGCACGCTGGAAACCGTCAGCACGGCCATCTATGTGCCGTTCACCACACAGGAACTGTTCCAGCCGGGCGGACTGTACGAGGGCATCAACGCCCGCAGTAAGAATCTGATACTGTGTAACCGCAAGCTGCTGCCCGCCCCTGCCGGTATGGTGCTGGGTATGACGGGCTACGGCAAATCTTTCTCCGTAATGCAGATGGTCACCAATATCATGCTTCGCTGGCCAGATGATGATATTGTTCTCATTGACCCGGAACAGGAGTACACGCACCTCGTTACAGCCATGGGTGGCGTAGTGATTGACATTTCCGCGTCCAGCCCCTCCCATATCAATCCCATGGACATCACGGAAGATTACGGCGATGACGAGGACCCCATCCGACTGAAAAGTCAGTTCTTGCAGAATTTCTGCCAGCTCATTCTACACAGCTCCGAATTGTCGCCCCAGGAGCGAACCTTTATTGATGTAGCTGCCGGCCTGACCTATCAGCGCTATATGGCAAATCCCAAGCGCGAGGAAATGCCAACGCTGCACGACTTTTATAGAAATCTTGCGCTGCAGGGAGAGGAAGCCAAGCCACTGCTTACGGCGTTGAAGCTATATGTAAGTGGCTCTATGGACCTGTTTGCCCACCAGACCAATGTGAACGTGCAGAATCATTGCATCTGCTTTAATACGGTCAAGCTGGGCAAATCGATGCAGTCTATCGGCATGCTGACAGTGCTGGATCAGGTATGGAACCGCATCACTCGGAACCGCGTGTTGGGTCGCCGCACCTGGGTGTTTACCGACGAGTTCCAGCAGTTGCTGGGCAACAAGGACTGCACGGACTTTTACTTTCAGCTGTCCAGCCGCGCCCGCAAGTGGGGTGCGATTTTGACCTCCATCACCCAGCACGTGCGTTCGGTGCTGGACAACGAGGACGCGCGCCGCATGCTGTCCGACTGCGGGTACATCAAGCTGCTGAACCAGTCCCCCGACGATGCCAACGATCTGGCGCGGTTGCTGCACATTTCCAACGAGGAAAAGCGGTACATCGAGAATGCAGAGGTCGGCAGCGGACTGCTGATCGTGTCTAAGACGGTGGTGCCCTTCAACAACGATTTTCCGAAGGATACCGAGCTGTTCAGGCTGATGGATACATCTCCTAATCGAAAGTCTTAATGCGTTATGCTTACACCAGCACATCTCTAAAACCAACCTCACGGAGTCTACCATGTCAGAACTATTCACGCAAAATTATAGCGACAAACCTTTATTCCATACCGATACTGACATATCGGAAAGCCTGCACAATCAGGTAGAAGAAGCATCAAATGGCGAGGAACTGCTGGATGACACCGAAGGGCAAGCCGAATCTCTGCTATCAAATGACGATTATGTAAGTGAAACGAAAAATAGTATTTCAGACGATAGCGATGATGCAGCAGAAAGCCTATCACCTCCCGCCGAAGGCAACCGGAAATATATCACCGGTACCAATACGCCCCGTGCCAGCCGCAGCAATGCCTACTACGAACTGCTGTGCAAACAGCAGACAAGCGGCTACCGCTCCCCTGCCATGCGCGGCACAACAGCCGCAGCGCACAGCATCACGAGTGCAAGCGGGCTGGTCAGCTATCAAGAGGACTTTGCCACCGATGCCGCGCAGGATCTCGGTGTGCACGGCGCGGCGGCGGAACTGATTATGCAGGAGACGTTTCTCGGGACTGCTGCGGAGGACGTCGGCATACTGGGCAGCTACGCCGTGAAGGGCATCAAGGATGTGCAGGACGGCACACGCACCGCCGAGGAGGTCCTGCACACAGGCGGCGACGTGCTGCGGATGGAGTTGGGAAGCTCTGCGGTAAAAATCGGCTCTGCCGGTGCACGTACCGCTCTGCACTATGCAGAGACCTTCTCGACCAGTGCGGATGATTTTGCTGACCGTGCGCCGGGTATCATCAGTAATACAGGCTTTCAGGCCGGTCATAGCGTTATCAAAGTTGCACGGTTCTTTGCCCATCCTGTCAAAGCGCTTGCTTCTATCGGCAGGACGGCTCTTATTTGTAGCACAATCGTTCTATTGTTGCTGATTATTGGGCTGCTAGGCCAGATGGGCGGTACTACAACGACCAGCGTGCTGTGTGCCGACAGGCCGGAGGATATTCAGCAGCTTATCGAAAGCATCAATACCTACCGCAATGAAGCTGCCACTGATGAGCTTCGCAGGGCCTTTCGCAATGATGTTGACCCTAATGGGAATCCTTACGGCTACGATACTCTGACAGGTCAACGCAGCAACAATATGCAGCACGGCGTCACCTGGAGCTACGCCAACGGCATCTACAATGACACTGCAGAGATCATCTCAATGGCCGCGGTCTATTATCAGCAGGACTGGCCCAGTTCACAGGAGCTTGCGGCTTTTACGGACGACGTACCTTTTACTCAATATTGCCGCGCCCTGACAGCCTACGGCATGGAAATCACCGCACGCGAGTCCGCGCCTTACTCCTGCATCAGCTATGGCGGCTGCGTCAATGGCTACCGCAGCGAGGGCGAGACTGTAAGCATCACAGAGTATCGATGCGAAACGCACACCTGTGCCCAAGGCAACGAAGAATGCGGGCACTACTACAACGGAATATGGGAATGGAGTGACGACCACGCGGAAGGCAGCAGCCGCCCCGAATGGATCGAAGACGGCACACACGATGTGACCGTCTTTTTTCCTGTCATTTTCCCGGATGGGGCCACGCAGTCAGAGCTGTGTACCCTGCCGGATGACTACACCCAAGTTGTCGACGGCAAAATCGCCGCAGAGAATTGCACCGGCAGCATCGTGCTGGATGAAAGTGCAAATCTCCACAAGGGCGAGCTGAATGATTGGTTCTATGCTCCGAACGAGCGCACCGCCACCTTTACAGTGGAGACCACCGACGGCGATGAAGCTATGACGAAGGACTATACCGTGACCTTTGCCAACGCAACCGCTATCCCATGGTGTCCCGGAGAGCTGCACGACGGCCAGTACGGCCATTATGACCTGAACTGCACCATTTACCTAACCGGCTATGACCGCTATGCCGACCCGGAAACCGAAGCCCCCAATGGTGCGGACGGCGGCACGGGCAACCTTGAGGCACTGGCCGAAAGCAGCAACGACGGCACGCTGACACGTACCGTCATCAAGCAGGACCAGTACGGCAATGCGTATGCGGGCAATGCGGTCACCGCCCGCTTTACGAAAACTGTAACGCTGCCGCCCGGTGCGGCGGGCTTCAATGGCTGGTATGAGAACGGCGCGGACACTTATGGCAACGTGGAATGGGCATCCCTGTTGTATCGCATGGACTGGGAAGCACTGTACGGCGCGTCTGACGGCATCAAGTGCCGTTCGGTAGGCTCCGCTTTGACTGCTGAAGAACTGCAGGCATTGCTGGCCGGACTGAACATTGATCCCGACACCGCGCGCGGGCAGGTCGTAGCCTTTGCCATTAGCTGCCAAGGTCATTTTGTGTACGGACAGCCCTCGTCGCTGCGCGGCGGCCCCGGCAATGCCAGCGTCGGGATGAATTTGGATTGCTCCAGCTTTGTGCAGTACTGCTACTGGGCACAGGGGCTGCCATTTGCAGCGGGTAATACAGCCGCCTACGGGCGTACCAGCGATTTGCGAGCAATCTCCCCTGCCGAGGTCCAGCCGGGCGACCTACGGGTCGTCTATGCCGCTGGCGGTGAGCAAGGCCATGTGCAGATGGCGCTTGGCGGCGGCGCTTGGATCGAATGCTGTTATGGCTACGGCGTCTGCGTAAACATGTCCAACGCATGGATGGAGAGCCGCGGCTGTCATTACTTTACCTATGCCGGATTTTAAGGAGGCGCTTTTCATGAAAAGAGTTCTGGCGATTTTGCTTTTTGTTCCGTTTGTCATGGCGCTGGCACCACCCTGCCATGCGGCGGGAAACGGCGAGGTTGCGGTATCCTTGGTAGATGTTCCCGCGGAGCTGCAGAAGCGTTCCGTGCTGGTCACGTTGGGCAACGGCCCCAACGACCCGGACGCTGTTCTTGTAACGCTGAACGGCTTGAACCAGTATAGCCAGACTGTGACGTTGCCGGCGAGTACCTATTACTGCAATGCCGCTGTGCAATACGACGCTCTAAACGATTGGCCGCTGCGCGAGGTTGACGGCACCACCTTTTTGCAGGTCGAGCCTGGTGGTCAGTATGAGCTGCAATATGAGTTTGCAGGTGAGAGTTGGTTCACGGAAGTAACCGGGCAGACACGCTACTATACGCCGCAGCCGTTGCGCCAACCACCCTCCGACTATCAGCCAACAACGGCCCAGGTCAGCGCATACCTGACGGCACCAGTCGGCTTTTCTCAACACTGTATCGTCTACCTGCAGAACCTGTACAGCGGTACAGTGTACGCGCTGGATGTATATGAATCCAATCAGCTGGCCGCCGTTTGCACGGAGGCTGACAGCGGACTGTATACGTTTCTATCTGCCCGTGTTGCAGGCGATGCAGCGGAGCGCTACGAGTTCGAGTGCGAGCAGAAGGAGCTGAATACCGATGACGGCGCAAGCTTTCATCTGACGGTAACAGACACAAAAAATCCAGACACTGATTTGAGTACGCCCAGCCATGACGAGAACACCACTGTACAGCGAGCGGCAAGCTATAATGCACCAGCTGCCGCTGCGCCGTCCGCAACGCCGACACCGGAGCCGACCTCTTCTCAACCTGTCCAGCAGAGCAAAAAGCCGGCAAATCCGTTCTGGAATGTGCTGGACTTTTTGCCCATCGTTTTTATCGGAGCCGGGCTGTTCTGGTTTCACCAGAAGAACCGCCGGGGCGGCCCGAAGGGGTAACGTGAGCGAAAGCGAACGTTAGCAAGCATTGCATCTGTAAAACAGATGCGCATTTAGGGACACCCTAAAACCCGTTTGAGTACAGATTTTCAAAAGAGTACTTTGAAAATCAAGAGGATATTATATGGACAAACGTGAACGACCAATTTATAAAGGCATCTTTTTTTCTGAGCAAGAATGGCAACAGGTAGCAACAAAGATGGCAGAAAGTGATATGCCTAATTTTTCGGCTTTTTGTCGGGAAATGCTGCTTACCGGTAAAGTCAAGCATTATGATTTTTCTGTTATAAAAGAAATCTCATCTAGCTTGAGTCATATCTCAGGTAACATTAACCAAGTAGCTAAACGCTGCAACACGAATCAATCTGTTACCACCAACGATGTTGAGCAGTTGCGGCGTGAATATTTACAGCTGAAGTCGCTCTATCAGGAACGATTGATAAAAGCTCTGCGAAAGCTAGTCTAATATGTATGCAACGAAATATTATGCAAACCCCAAGCATGTCTTTCGCAAGTGGGCGTGCGAGAGTGGCTATTTGTTTTTGTCTGCTATTGAGGTTTTTCGCCCGGCCCTGAGTGACAATCTTCACCTGTTTCTAACATAGAAGGAATCTACTATGGCTATAACCAAAATTCATGCGGTAAAAGTTCGGCTTGGTGATGCAATCAACTACATAGAAAATCCGGACAAAACCGATGGGCAGGAATTGATTTCAGGTTACAATACTGCTCCACAGACTGCAGTGCTTGATTTTTCTGTTACTGCAGCAATGGCACGCAAAGCACGAAATGCAAGTGCGAAAAAGCAAGGAAATCTTGCCTACCACCTGATTCAATCCTTTTCCCCGGACGATGCTGTCACGCCAGAACAAGCCCATGAATTAGGTCGTAAACTTGCAATTGAATTTACCGATGGAAAATTCGAGTTTGTCGTTGCCACCCATATCAATAAAGATTCTATCCATAACCACATTATTATCAATGCCGTTTCTTTTTATGATTATAAAAAGCTGCGCACTGTTCCCTACCGCACCGCGCAGCAAATCCGTAGTATCTCGGATCGGCTCTGTATGGAATCACAGCTATCTGTCATTAAAGACCCGCAACAGCTAGGCCAACTCTACCCCACTTACATACAGAAAAAACGCACACCCAGCAATCGTACTAAAGTCCGCAAGAAGCTTAACTTCTGTCTGGAGCGTGCCACGAATTATGCCCAGTTTCTGCAAATGGCGCAGGAACTGGGCATTTCTGTTTGCCAGCGAGGCAAGCACATGACTTACTTGCTGGATGGTGCGGGGCGTGCAATCAGAGATACATCTTTGGTTGATACCGACAAGTTTACGTATCCCGGCCTCGCGGAGCGCTTAGAGGATAACGCTGCCGAGCAGCAATTTATTCGTGAGCGCATAGCCAAGATTTTTCCGAGTGTCTCGACTTTTACCGATTTTATAAAGCAGCTGCAGTCGGAGGGCGTCAAAGCGCGTGTAAAGAAGCAAACCGGACAGCTTTTGTATAAGGCTGCCGACTTAGATGGCACATGGGTGCCTGCTGACGCTTTAGGAGATGGATTTACACTTGCGGGCTTGGAGAACACAATAAAGAATAAATCGGAAAACCTTGATACAAATCATAGTACACCGATTGCAGAGCTATATCAAAAATTGACTACAAACTATCCGCAGAGTTGTGATACATCTGTCAGACTCACGTCACGCCAGATATGTTCTGCCGGCAAGCGTGGTGTTCTGCTGCAAATCCATGACTCAAGTGGCAATCCGGCAAAGCTGATGATTGATAACAGCCATATTCATACGACTCCTGATGGGTCTGTATCTGCCGATATTGGCGCCGCCTTTTCGTATGATATAACCTACGATGACGGCACACATGGCACAATTCGAGGCACAGATTTGATTCAACAAATCGATGAAGCGAATCTGACGCAACCCTTGATTGTAAGCTTGACCGCTGATCAGATTATCGCCATGAGCCTGCGTGGCGTAACGGTGCATTTGCCGCAATATGGCATTGAGCGGCTATTCATTCCGGAACATTATGTACAGCGAAACGTCGAGCAAGGAAGCTGTGCAATCAGTCTATATCCCGGTTGGCAGTACAGCTATGTGCCAATTGGCAGCGAGAAGACGCGAAAATCAATCAGTGGCGCTGAACTAGCGCAGTCGCTAGGGGGTGTGGTGCAGGTTGGCACTTCTGAAAGCAGTTTGGCCCGTCGAGTCGCTAATGTGGAACGCCGTGCAGGAATTGCAAATGCCCAAGTGCTTGGAAAACTCTTGGGCAGCATGGCTGATAATGGTCTACATTCAGCTGCTGATTTTGATAACCAAATCAGTGCATATCAACGCGAAGAAATGAAGCTCCGCAACAAGATTGCAGAGCATCGTTCCAAAAGCAAAACGTATGCAGCAACGGCTCATAATCTGCAGGTGTGCCGTACCAATAAATCTGTTTGGTTGGAGTATGCATCCAAACCACTTGCCCAGAAGGATACCTTCTACAAGCAAAATGAAGCCGCCCTGCAGGCCTATAGCAGAGCGGCTTCGCAACTTGATAAAATGGGAATTTCACTGGGTACTGAACCTGAAAAGGTAAGACAATTAGTTACAGAAACAGAAAGCCGGATAGCTGATCTTATTGCTGAATTAGAAATAGTTCGGACAACCAATCAAGCCATACAAGAAGATAAGGAAAAAGTCGAACAGATACAAAGTGGTTAAGCAAGATAATATTTAATTTCGTTTTCATCACAAAAGGAGGCTACTTCCAATAATATATGAAGCGCTCTTTGCTTGTGTTCCTCAACCGAAAGCTCCTTCCTTGTGGCAATATCATTAATACCACCGTTCATCAGATCTTCCTCCACACCATCTTATTGACCACGTTTACATACCCCTGAATGATGCGAACCACCTTCATGGAAACGGTCTCGTCCACATAATCGGGGCAGGGCTTACCCAGAACGCCCTTCTGCTTCATCTCGATGGCCATATCGGTGGCGTTGAGAAGTTCCCGGGTGGTAATGCCAGCCAGAATGAAGTCACCGGCTTCCAATGCCTCGGGGCGTTCCGTGCTGGTACGGATGCACACGGCGGCGATGGGATGACCGATGGACAGATAGAAGCTGCTCTCCTCGGGCAGAGTGCCGGAGTCGGAGACGATTGCCAGAGCGTTCATTTGCAGCTTGTTATAGTCGTTGAAGCCCAGCGGCTCGTTGACCCGGACGCGAGGGTCCAGCTGGAAGCCACTCTTCTCCAAACGATGCTTGCTGCGGGGATGGCAGGAATACAGGATGGGCATATCGTACTTCTCTGCCAGAGCATTGATGGCGGTGAACAGGCTCAGGAAGTTCTTTTCAGAGTCGATGTTCTCCTCCCTGTGGGCGGACAGTAGAATGTACTTGTCCTTCTCCAGTCCCAGACGCTCCAGCACATCGCTTTTCTGGATCTTCTCCAGATTCATGTGCAGCACCTCCGCCATGGGAGAGCCGGTCTGGTAGGTGCGCTCCTTGGGCAGACCGGTATCCGCCAGATACTTCCGGGCAAACTCGGAGTAGCACAGGTTCACATCGGAGATCACATCCACGACACGGCGGTTGGTCTCCTCTGGCAGGCACTCGTCCTTGCAGCGGTTGCCCGCCTCCATGTGAAACAGCGGAATGTGCAGCCGCTTAGCGGAGATGGCAGACAGACAGGAGTTGGTATCGCCCAGCACAAGATAGCCCTCCGGCTGCAGCTCGGACAGAAGCTCATAGCTGCGACCCAGAATGTTACCGCAGGTCACGCCCAGATTCTCACCAACCACCGGCACCAGAATGTCGGGTCCGAATTCCCCGAAGGTGTTCTTCAGTTCGAAATCCTCCCAGAAAACGGTAGAAAGATTTCTGTCCCAATTCTGATTGTAATAGACCACGCAGCAGTCAAAATATTCCCGGCAGCGTTTGATAACCGCAGCCAGTCGGATGATTTCCGGACGGGTGCCGCAGCCAATCATGACCTTGGTACGCCCGTCGTTTTTCCATTTAAAATTGTGTTCCATAAAAATTTCCTAACGTCAACCAGTATCTTCTCTTACACCGTTTCGAAGAAAGTGTCCGGGTGGTTCGGGTTGAAAATCTCGTTGCAGGTCATCACCGTTACCAGATTCTCCGTTTCAGACAGATTGATGATGTTGTGGGTCCAGCCGGGGATCATGTGGACAGCCTCGATTTTATCGCCGGAAACCTCAAACTCCACCGTTTCTCCAGTATTGATGTTCCTCTCTTGAATCAAGCCGTGGCCAGCGACCACGATAAACAGTTCCCACTTGGAGTTGTGCCAGTGCTGGCCTTTGGTAATACCGGGCTTCGAGATATTGATGCTCACCTGTCCACAGTCAGCAGTGTGTACCAGCTCGGTAAAGGAACCTCGGTTGTCCACGTTCATCTTGAGGGCATACTTGAACTTGTCCGTAGGCAGATAGGTCAGGTACAGGGAGTAAAGTTTCTTGGCAAAGGAGCCGTCCGGCATCTTGGGCATCATGAGGGTCGTGGGCTGTGCCTTGAACTCCTGCAGAAGATCCACGATTTCGCCCAGCGTGACCTTGTGGGTCACGGGGACGCAGCAGTAACGACCATTTGCTTTCAGGACAGTTGCCACACCGTCAAATTCACAGTGCTGCTCCTTGCCTTCCAGCAGGTCGAACATCCCTTCTACAAGGTCGTCGATGTACAGCAGTTCCAGCTCGGTGCTGCGGTCGTTGACGGTGAACGGCTCATCATTGGCAACCGCCCAGCAGAAGGTGCTGACAGCACTGTTGTACTTGGGACGGCTGTGTCCCATCAGGTTCACGAAACGGTAAACCGCAACCTTAGCCCCTGTTTCTTCAGCATACTGGAAGAACAGCTCCTCGCCCGCTTTTTTGCTGCGACCGTACTCGCTGTTGCCGAAGCGGCCAGCCAGTGTAGCCTGAATAGAGGAGGACAGCATGATGGTTGCCTTGTTGTTGTACTTTTTCAGGCAGTTCAGTAGATCAGATGCAAAGCCGAAGTTGCCCTTCATGAAATCTTCCGGGTTTTCCGGACGATTTACACCCGCCAGATTGAACACGAAGTCTGCCTTGCGGCAGTACTCGTCCAGCTCCGCCGGAGTAGATTCCAGATCATACTCGTAGATTTCTTCAATATGCAATGCCGGGCGGGTCTTATTCTTCCCATCCCGGATGTTTTTCAGGTTGTTGCACAGGGCGGTTCCCACCA
>OKUM01000240.1_pt1 | contig 38104 bp, 34 predicted proteins | sample 1606801 | NCBI WGS metagenome assembly OKUM01 (sample SAMEA3882546, study PRJEB24775) | human gut metagenome | biome: human-associated habitat; feature: intestine environment; material: feces | place: Netherlands | collected 2009/2010
CAAGGTGGAGGTAGCGAGTTCGAGCCTCGTCGGCCGCTCCACTTTTGACCACCCTTCGGGGTGGTTTTTTTGTGCCGAAATCTCACCAAAATAGTGCATACCTCGACTTTTGCCCATTGACAGCGGCACTTTTATAACAGTATACTTAAACTGTTCTTTTGCGAAAGCGGCGGAACGATTTGCGGTATAGTATTAAAAGGAGTGCGGAATCATGAAAAACTCGAACAGTAAAACCTTCGTTGCCGTCGGCATCGGCGCAGCCCTGTTCTTTGTTCTGGGGCGCTTTGTCGCTATCCCCAGCCCGGTGCCCAACACCAACATCAGCCTGCAGTACGCGGTGCTCGGTCTGCTGGCCGCCATGTACGGCCCTGTGGCCGGCGCCCTGATCGGCTTCATCGGCCATGCCCTCATCGACCTGTCCTGGGGCGGCATCCCGTGGTGGAGCTGGGTCATCGCCTCCGCCTTCACCGGCGTGGTCGTCGGCCTGTTTGCCAAGAAGCTGAATGTGCAGGAGGGCGACTTCAACAAGCGTAAGGTTGCCACCTTCGCCATCGCCAATGTCGCGGCCCATGCCATTGCCTGGATCGTCGTTGCGCCTGTGCTGGACATTCTGATCTACGCCGAGCCCGCCAAAAAGGTCTTTGCACAGGGCGCATTTGCCGCTGTGTCCAACATCATCACGGCTGTCGTCGTCGGCGGCCTGCTGATTCTGGCCTACACCAAGACCATCGCCAAGAAGGGCTCTCTGGACAAAGAGTAATCCGCTGTTAAACCCGTATGCCTTCCCACAAACGCGGGAAGGCATTTTGCTGTTCCACCACAATTTCCCCTGCGAGGTGCCGTATGGCTGAAACGAGAACCCCGATCATATCCTTCAAAAATTTTTCCTTCCAATACCGCGCCCAGAAGCAGCCCACGCTGCATGACATCAATCTGGACATCTACCCCGGGGAGCGCGTGCTGATCGCCGGGCCGTCCGGCAGCGGCAAGTCCACGCTGGCGGCCTGCATCAACGGCCTGAACCCGTTCTCCTACCCCGGCGAGTGCACGGGCACGCTGACCGTGGACGGCGTGGACGCGCCCCACAGCAGTATTTTTGAGCTGGCGGGCCACGTCGGCACGGTGCTGCAGGACCCAGACGGCCAGTTCATCGGCCTGACGGTGGGGGAGGACATCGCCTTTGCGCTGGAAAACAGCTGCACCCCGCAGGACGAAATGCACGAGATCACCCGCCGCGCCGCTGAGCTGGTCGGCATCGAGAACCACCTCGACTACGCTCCGCACGAGCTTTCCGGCGGCCAAAAGCAGCGCGTCAGCCTCGCGGGCGTCATGGTCGACGAGGTGAAGATTTTACTGTTCGATGAGCCGCTGGCAAACCTTGACCCGGCCACGGGCAAGCAGGCCATTGAGCTGATCGACTCGATCCAGCAAAAGACCGACACGACGGTCCTCATCATTGAGCACCGCCTTGAGGACGTGCTCTGGCGCAGCGTGGACCGCATTGTGCTGGTCAACGAGGGCCGCATCCTGGCCGACCTGCGCCCCGACGAGCTGCTGTCCGGCGCACTGCTGGCAGAAAACGGCATCCGTGAGCCGCTTTACATCACGGCCATGCGGTATGCGGGCATTGACATCACGCCCGCCAAGCACCCCGCCCACGTTGACTCCGTCGTGCTGGATGACGCCGATACCGAGAAGCTGCGCGCCTGGTTCCGCGCCGAGCCGCTGCCTGCGGCCAAGCCTGCCCCGACCCCGCTGCTGGAGGTCAAGGGCCTGTCCTTCGGCTACAGCAAGGACCAGCACACCCTGTCTGACGTGAACTTCACGATTGGAAAAGGGGAGATGGTCAGCATCGTGGGCCGCAACGGCGCGGGCAAGTCAACGCTCTCCAAGCTGATCTGCGGCTTTGAGACGCCCGACAGCGGTGAAATTTTCTTTGACGGAAAAGACCTGAAAGACGAAAACATCCGCCGCCGCGCCAGGCATATCGGCTATGTCATGCAGAACCCGAACCAGATGATCTCCAAGACGATGATCTTTGATGAGGTCGCGCTGGGCCTGCAGGGCAGTGGCCTGACCGATGCTGAGATTCGCGCCAGGGTCGAGGACACGCTGAAGGTCTGCGGCTTGTACCCGTTCCGCAACTGGCCCATCTCGGCGCTGAGCTTCGGCCAGAAAAAGCGCGTGACCATCGCCAGCGTGCTGGTGCAGGACCCCGAGCTTATCATTCTGGACGAGCCGACGGCGGGCCAGGATTTCCGACATTACACCGACATTATGGAGTTTCTGCGCGGGCTGAACGCCAAGGGTGTGACCGTGGTCATGATCACCCACGACATGCACCTGATGCTGGAATACACGCCGCGGGCGCTGGCCTTTTGCGACGGGCGGCTTATTGCGGACCGCAGTGCGGCGGCCATCCTCTGTGACCCGGCGCTGATCGAGCAGGCGGCCTTGAAGGAGACGAGCCTTTACACGCTGGCCAACCGCTGCGGCATCACGCCCGCCGAGGAATTTGTGGAGCGCTTTATCGCGGCAGACAGGGAGGTGCGCGCCGATGGCTGCTAATACCGTTTTGAACTATATACCGCGCAAAAGTGTGGTACACGACCTGACCGGCACGACAAAGCTGGCGTTCTTTCTGCTGTTTACCTTCGCCAGCATGATCACCTACAACACCTGGGTGCTGCTGGGGCTGATGGCCGTCAGCCTTGCGGTGTTCAGGCTCAGTCACATCAAGCTGCGCGAGGTTCGTTTCATGCTGGTCTTTATGCTGGTGTTCCTCGCACTGAACGACCTGTTCATCTTCCTGTTCGATCCGAACCAGGGCACGGCGCTCTACGGCACCCGCACGGTGCTTTGCCACCTGTTCTGGCGGTACGACCTGACCGCCGAGCAGCTGTTTTACATGTTCAACATCTCGCTGAAATATTTTGTCGCGCTGCCGGTGGCCATTCTGTTCATCTCGGCCACGAACCCCAGTGAGTTCGCCGCCAGCCTGAACAGCATCGGCATCTCATACAAGGTCGGCTATTCCGTCGCCATTGCGCTGCGGTACATTCCGGATATTCAGCGCGATTACCACAGCATCAGCCAGGCACAGCAGGCCCGCGGCGTCGAGCTGGGCCGCAGCGAGCCGTTCTTCAAGCGGCTGAAGAATTCGGTCAGCATCCTGCTGCCGCTGATTCTGACGAGCTTGAACCGCATCGACACGATCTCCAACGCCATGGAGCTGCGCGGCTTCGGCAAGCATGACAAGCGCACTTGGTACACCCGCCGCCCCTTTGCCCGCCGCGATTTTATCGCGCTGGCAGTCGGCGTCGTGCTGCTGCTCATCAGCCTGACCGTGACGATCAGGTTTGGACGGTTTTACAATCCGTTTGTGTAAAAACGGAAATTGCGCCCCTGCGGCATAACTCCGCAGGGGCGCATTCTATATGAGCCCGTGCCCGTTTGCGGTGGCGGAAGCTTTCCCGGGCGGATATGGAATCCGCCCCTACACATAGGGACGGTGCCTGCATCGACTCGGAAAGTCCGTGTTGCCGTGGTCGAACAATGCCCGCCCTTACAACCCCATCAAAAAAACAGCCGCCCGCTCAGGCATCGTACCTGGGCGGGCGGCTGTTATTCTGATTTTACTGCATCAGCCCACACACCAGCTGTGCATAGGCAACGGGGTCCTCAATAGGCAGACCGGCAATCAGCAGGGCCTGGTCATAGAGCAGCTCGGCGTACTTGGAGACCTTGTCGGTGTCGCCTGCGGCGTGGGCAGCCTTCAGGGCGGCAAAGACCGTGTGGTTCGGGTTCAGCTCCAGCACCTTCGTGCTCTCGACGCCCTCTGCGTTGGGCATGCGGCGCAGTACCTTCTCCATCTCCATCGAGATACCGCCCTCGGCAGACAGGGTGACGGGGTGTTCCTGCAGGGTCGGATTGACCTTGACCTCCTTGACCTTGCCGTTCAGATCCTTCTTGATTTCCTCAAACAGGTCCTTGTTCTCGGTCTCGGCAGCCTCGGCAGCCTTCTTCTCGTCCTCGGTCTCCAGACCCAGGTCACCGGAGTTGATGTTCTTAAACTCCTTCTCCTTGTAGTCGCGCATCATCTGCAGGCAGAACTCATCCACATCCTCGGTGCAGAGCAGCAGGTCATAGCCCTTGCTCAACACCAGCTGGGCGTTGGGCAGCTTGCCCAGACGGTCCGTATCGTCACCGGCGGCAAAGTAGATGCACTTCTGCTCCTCGGGCATCTTCTCGACGTACTCGTCCAGCGTGACGAGCTTTTTCTCCTTGGCGGAGTAGAACATCAGCAGGTCGCCCAGCAGATCCTTGTGCATGCCGTAGTCGCCGTAGATGCCGAACTTGATCTGGCGGCCAAAGTTCTTCCAGAAGGTCTCATACTTCTCGCGGTCATTGACGAGCATCGCGTGCAGCTCGTTCTTGATCTTCTTTTCCAGAGAATTGCGCATCAGCTTGAGCTGGTTGTCTTTCTGCAGCGTCTCACGGCTGATGTTCAGACTCAGATCCTCGCTGTCCACAACACCCTTCACAAAGCTGAAATAATCCGGCAGCAGGTCGGCACACTTCTCCATGATCATAACGCCGGAGGCATACAGCGCCAGACCCTTCTCGTACTCCTTGGTGTAGTAGTCGTACGGGGTCGAGCCGGGGATGAACAGCAGCGCGGTGTAGGTCGCCGTACCCTCGGTGCGGCTGGTGATGACGCGCAGCGGGTCGGTGTAGTCCATGAACTTGTTCTTGTAGAACTCGTTGTAGTCCTCGTCCTTGACCTCGTTCTTCGGGCGCTTCCAGATGGGCACCATGCTGTTCAGCGTTTCCAGCTCGGTGTAGGTCTCGTACTCGGGCTTGTAGTCGTCGCCCGCGTCCTCCGGCTTCGGCTTCTGGCGGGATTTCTCGCGGTACATCGTGATGGGGAAGCGGATGTAGTCGCTGTACTTCTTGACGAGGTTTGCAAGCTCGTAATCCTCGAGGTACTCACTGTACTTGTCGGTATCGGTGTCGTCCTTCAGCACCAGAATGATCTCGGTGCCGACGTCCTGCTTGTCAGCCTCGGTCAGGGTGTAGCCCTCGACGCCGGTGGACTCCCACTTCCAGGCCGTGTCAGCGTCCTGCGCGCGGGAGATGACGGTGACCTTTTTGGCCACCATGAACGCGGAATAGAAGCCGACGCCGAACTGACCGATGATGTCGATGTTATCGCTCTGGTTCTCGGTCTTGAAGTCAAGGGAGCCGGACCTGGCAATCGTGCCGAGGTTCTTCTCCAGTTCCTCCTTCGTCATGCCGATGCCGTTATCGGTGATGGTCAGCGTGCGGCTGTCCTTGTCGGGCTGGATGTGGATTTTCAGGTCGTCCTTCGTGATGCCGATGGACGTGTCGGTCAGGCTCTTGAAGTAGCGCTTGTCGCAGGCGTCCGATGCGTTGGAGATCAGCTCACGCAGGAAGATCTCGCGGTTTGTATAGATAGAATTGATCATCAGGTCAAGCAACTTTTTGCTCTCGGCCTTAAACTGATGCATAGCCATGGTAGAAAACCTCACTTTATACAAATGAAATTAGCACTCGTTTATTTCAACTGCTAAAGCTAGTTTAGCACTCTTTTTAATAAAGTGCAACCCTTGCACAGCATTTTAACAAAAAATTTAAATTCAGGGCTTTTCAAACGTGGGAATTTGCGGTATGCTAACAATGTATAAGGTATTCTGTTAAACAGCGCGGTAGGGGCCGGGTATGCCCGGCCCGCGGCTTGCCCGTGAATGTGTATGCCTGCGTACAGCTGCGGGCCGCATATAGGCGGCCCCTACGCCCTGCCGACAAAAAACGATCCCTTACCATAGAAATACCATAGAAAGAAGAATCCATCATGCAAATATACACCCACACTCTCCCCGGCGGCGCACAGCTCATCGGGTATCTGCGCGATAGGACCGTCGAGATGCCTGCCTTCAACACCCGTCCGGCCATTCTCATCCTGCCGGGCGGCGGCTACGCCTGGTGCAGCATGCGCGAGGCCGACCCCGTTGCCATGCAGTTTCTGCAGGCTGGCTACAACGTCTTTACCCTCTATTACACCTGCCGAAGTGACGAGACCGTGCCCGCGCTGCGTTGGCAGCCGCTGATCGATGCTGCCGGGGCGATCCTGCATATCCGCCGCAATGCAGAGCAGTTCGGCACCGACCCGGCGAAAATCGCCATCTGCGGCTTCTCGGCGGGCGGCCATCTGGCGGCGTCCACGGCCATCCTGTGGGACGCCGAGCCTGTGCAGACCGCCCTTGGCATCCACGGCACCGAGGCCCGCCCCGATGCCGTTGTGCTGGGCTATCCGGTCATCACGGCGGGGGAATACCGCCACGACGGCTCCATTGTCAACCTCTGCGGCGATGACGCCGACCTGCGCGCCACAATGAGCCTGGAAAACCAGGTTCGCGACGGTCTGCCGCCCTTCTTCGTCTGGCATACGGTGGAGGACCCGTCCGTCCCCGTGCAGAACTCTTTGATGCTTGCCGGTGCGCTGACAGCCCATAAGGTCCCGCTGGAGCTGCATCTTTTCGCCCACGACGGCCACGGCACAAGCACCTGCACGCGGGAGGTCAACACCCCCAACAAGCACAACAGCGCCTGGGTGGCCCTCTGCACGGACTGGCTGGCCGAAACCTTTGATTTTCACCTGTAACAGGAGATGACAAAGCATGAAAATCATGTTTTACGCGCTGCGCCCCTTTGATGAGCAGCAATACTGCGAGCCCTACAAAGCCCGCTACGGCATCGACTACACCGGCACGCCCGACGTGCCGCGCCCGGATAACCTGCATCTGGCCGAGGGCTGCGACGCCGTCAGCACGAACCCCTGCGAGATACGCCCTGAATATTTGCAGACATGGGCTGAAATGGGCGTCAAATATCTGCCCTGCCGCAGCATCGGCTATGATCATATCCCGCTGGACACCGCCAAAAAGCTGGGTCTGCGCATCAGCCACAGCCACTACCCGCCGGACGGCGTGGCCAACTATACGATCATGCTCATGCTGATGTGTACCCGCCGCATGAACGAAATCATGCTGCGCGCCAATGTGCAGGACTACTCGCTGCCCGGCAAGATGGGCCGCGATATTTCCGGCTGCACGGTGGGTGTCATCGGTACGGGCAAGATCGGCCAGACGGTCATCCGTCACCTGAGCGGCTTCGGCTGCAAGATCTTGGCCTACGACCTCTACCCGAACGACGCGGTCAGGCAGTACGCCGACTACGTCACGCTGGACGAGCTTTACGCGCAAAGTGACATTATCACGCTGCACACGAACGCCACGGCGGAAAACCACCACCTCATCAACGCCGGCGCCCTTGCAAAAATGAAGGACGGCGTGTTGCTCGTCAACACGGCGCGGGGCACGCTCATTGACCCCGACGCGCTGATCGCCGGGCTGGAAAGCGGCAAGATCGGCGGCGCGGGCCTCGACGTCATTGAGGATGAGACCGGTATTTACTATTACAACCGCATGGGGCAGGCCATCCCGAACCGCGAACTGAACCTGCTGCGCAGCTATCCCAATGTCATCGTCAGCCCGCACACGGCGTTTTACACCGACGTCAATGTCGCCAGCATGGTGCAGAGCCCGTTTGAGGCGCTGGACGCCTACGCCCACGGCCAGCCCTACGCCGGTGAGGTGCAGCTGTGATGCCAGCCGTTGAGCCGGGCCGCTGCGGCGAACACTGGGACGACTGCCCGCGGCTGGCGGCAGGGGACCGCTTTGACTTTGCCTGTGCGGGCTGCGGCGACTGCTGCCGCCAAAGGCGCGACCTGGTGCTGTCGGGGTATGACCTCTACCGCATTGCGCGGCGGCTTAGCTTGCCGCCCCGTATCGTGGCGGCGGCGTTCTGCAAAAGCTACCTTGCGCCTGAAAGCTGCCTGCCCGCCCTGCGCCTGACGCCGGACCCCAAAACCGGCAACTGTCGCTTTTTTGAGGGCAGCGCCTGCACCATCCACGCCGCGCGCCCGCTGGCCTGTGCGCTCTACCCGCTGGGGCAGAGCATCGACACGGTGACAGCGCAGACGGAATATTACGTCCAGACGCCGCTTTGCGGTGCACGGGCAGGGGAGGCACGGACGCTGCAGGACTATCTGCAGGATTCCGCCGTGCTGGACCGCGCGGGGGTGGATGCCCGCTGGGCCATCGTCTGCACGCAGCTTTCCCACCGGTTACAGGCCGCGGGCGGCGCGGATAACCCCCGCTTCTCCGCCGCTGTCAGGCGTATGGAGCGTGCCCTCTACTACGATTACGAGCTCGGCGACGACTTCTACCCGCAGTTTTGTCAAAACATAGAAATTTTAATGCCGCTTTTGGACAGGATGCTGTAAAAAACAGCTTTGTAGGGAGCGGTCTTGACCGCTCCGTGCAGCTCTGCGGCAGAAACCAACGCCCTGGAGGGGTCAAGACCCCTCCCTACAAAATTTCCCGTAAATTGTCGGATGCGGGTAAATAGACGCCTTGTAGGGGAGACATTCATGTCTCCCGTGCACCTTCCCACCGCCGCCAACGCCCCGGGAGAGACAAATCCTTCCCCTACAAAACAACAACAAAAGCGCTGTGACCTTTTCAAACAGTCACAGCGCTTTTCCTATATTGCTTTGTAGGGGCCGCACATGTGCGGCCCGCAGCCTGAAGATAACCGCGCATCTGCGGGAAAGCCGCAGGCCGGGCATGCCCGGCCCCTACGTGTAAATCAGCAGATAAAGAATCCGCCTCTGCCGCAGCAGCACCAGCTCAAAATATTGCACACCAATAAATACATCCAGAACGACAGACAGAAAGACCCCGGGCTGCCGCTGGGCTGGGCGTAAGGCTGCTGGTAGCTTGTGTAGCTGCGGCCCGGGCTTTGCAGCTGATCCAGCAGGTTTTGATAAGCGTAGTTGTTCGGCTCTATCGAGACCGCCGTCCGGGCCTCCTCCTGCGCGCGGATGTTGTTGCCAAGCCCCTGATTGGCCAGCGCGGCGTAGTAGTGCCACTGGGCCGTGCGGTTGGCAGTGGGGATGCCGTTCAGCGTGTTCATGGCCTCCTCATAGAAGCCGCTGCGGATGTAGTTTGCCGCGGCACGCAGCTCTGGGTCACCGGCAGCGCTGCCGTAGCTCTGCCGCCCGGACGAGCCGCTTGTGCTGTAATACCCAAACCCGAACGGTCCAAAGCCAAACCCGGCCCCGCTGAACGGGTCCTGATACTGTTGGCTGTAGCCGTTCTGGCTGCTGCCATAGCGCTGCCCGCCAGCACTGTAAGACGCCCCGCCGCCCTGCTTGATGCGCATGATCTCGCTGTAAGCGGCCTGTACCTCTTTAAAGTGCTCCTCCGCCGACGGGTCATCGGGGTGCAGGTCGGGGTGGTACTCCTTGCATTTTTTGCGGTAGGCTTTTTTAATCGTTTCGTCGTCGGCACTGGGGGTGATGCCCAATACACTGTATGGATCAGTCATGGCGCTTTGCCTCCCTGTGCTTGCGTACCAGCGCGTATTTGCTCCACACGCCGGAATAGATCGTGTTGTACAATAGCTTCCCCTCCGGGGTGTCCTTTAAAATCGGCAGCATCTCAAACTGCTGTGCGCAGCGGCCCATCTGCTGGGTCAAAAGCTCGTGGCAGCGCTGCTCATAGGCGGCGGGCGGCAGCTCGTCCGCCAGCTGCTGCAGGGCGTTGAACTGCCCGCGGCGGCTGTCCTTTTCCAGATCGTCGTAGGCGTCCATCAGGTAGATGAACGCCCCCAGCCCATTGCCCATGCCGCGCAGCGCCGGGGCCCAGATGTCGTCGCGGCAAGCGAACACCTCGCCCAGCAGTGCGCCAAAGGCGTTGCACAGTGCGTCCAAATCGTGGCTGCCGGCGTTTTCCAGCGCGTTCAGCCTGTCCAGCTGTGCGGCCATGGTCTGCAGCTGGCGCGGCCAGCGCTCCCGCAGGGCGGGCAGGCTTGGCTCCAGCTTTTGCGCCTGCGCCAGACTGGCGCGGCGGTGATCGTCCTGCCAGTCATCGAGAAAGTTGTAGTACGCCAGCGCGGCGGTCATGTCGGCGGCGTAGTCCAGCAGCTCGTTGTCCGCGCGGGGGCGTTTTTTCAGTGGGTGGGGCACGCAGCGGCCCTCGGAAAAGGCTGTGGGCGAGTCATACAGTGCTGTCAGCAGAATGGCGACAAACGCCATGTCATAGCTTAATGCCAACTGTCCGGTGCGTCCGTAGCGGCGGCCCAGCGTCCGGCACAGCCCGCAGTAGTAAGCCTGGTAGCGGTCCATCTCGGCGTCTGCCAGGCCCTTACGGTAAAGCGTAACATATCCGAACATCGCGCGTCAACTCTTTTTGATGAACTGATGGCCGCACTTCGGGCAGGTGATGCTGATCTTGCCGCGTCCACGGGGCACGCGCAGCTGCTGGCCGCACTGGGGGCAGCGGTAATAGTGATAGTCCTTGCGCTGCTTGAACCGCACCTGCTGCTTGCCAAACCACGTGGTAACGCGGTTCTGGTAGGAAAGATATTTGAGGTTTTCACTGTACCGCTTGCGGGTGTTGCGGCTCAAAATGCGGAAATAGCTGTAGACGATGGCCGCCAGCCCCAGCCAGTACAGCACCGGTGACACCCACGCGCCGATGACAATAAGGATAAGCGACGAAATACACAGGAAACCGCCGAACTGGTCGAACCCATATCGGCCCGCCATAAACCGCTGAAACCAGCCTTTCATGTAAAAACCACCTTTTTGCGGCAAAGCCGCATTGTTTTCATCGTACTATTATGGCACACAAATATGGGCAAATCGTGAACAAGCGGGGAATAGAGTTTGAACAAAAGGGAAAAGCGCATTAAATCTCTTCCGCAAAATAGTCGCTGTCAATGCGCTTGAGCTTGTAGACCTTTTGAACAGAAACACCTAAGCCGTATTCAATCATCAAAGAAGTGAGCTTTTGCCCGTCGACTAGAATAATATGCTGTGCATCGGCGTACTCTTTGGCTCCCTTGGAAAATTTAGCAGTTGTAATGAAAAGTCCTTTTTCCACACGGGGCGGGCCCATCATGGCACCGAAAAATTTTTGAATCTCCGGCTTGCCGATGGTAACATCGGGGTTCCAACGTTTAGCCTGGATGTAAATCAGATTGAAACCGAGTTTGTCCTCATGTATAACGCCGTCAATGCCGTCGTCACCACTGGATTTTGTCTTGAAACCATCGCCGTAATCCATGGCTTTCATCAAGTCAACGACCAGTTGCTCAAAAAATACAGGCGTCTGCTGCATGATTTCGGCAAGCAGGTCATCAGCCAGAGTATCATTGATTGTTTTGTGAAGGGCATCCATCTGCTCTTCGGGAGTTTGCGTATCAGATGGTGTGATGCTTGCAGTGTCGTTTGCGGTATCTACATCGTCAGTCTTGTTTACGAACGCAGCGAAAGATGGATAATTGCTCTCCAAAAATTCGTTTGTGATGGCGACGTCACTGTGAAGAAGTGTGCTCCCGGCTGTAGTGATGATGTAGGTGCCTCGTTTGGGTGAATCTACAAGTCCGGCCTTTTTTAGATATGTCTTTGCCCAATTCAACCGATTGGCAAACGTAGTCTGCCGCTGGCTCGGCAGCTGCTCAGCTAAATCTTCCGGGGAAAGCTGAAGAATATTTGCTACAGTAGAGGCAACTTCTTTAGCAGTATGAATTTTTCCATCGCTGATTGCGGTAAGGAAGGGGTCATATAGTTCGTTGTACTTAGGTATCGCCATTTTACATCTCCACTTCTTTTATCCGCGCACCATCTTCACCACGCACTCCACGTGCTTCGTCCTCGGGAACAGATCCACCGGCTGGACCTCCACGGCTTTATACCCGTGCTCGGTCAGCCACTTGGCATCCCTTGCCGCTGTTGCGGCGTTGCAGCTGACCATGACCACGGTCCGCGGGGCCATCTCGGCAATGGCGGTCAGGGTCGCCTCGTCGCAGCCCTTGCGGGGCGGGTCTACGACGATCACGTCGGGACGCGCACCCTCGGCGGCGAGCTGGGCGGCGGCTGCACCGGCATCCTGACAGCGGAAGTCCGCTCTGTCCGCGTCCAGTCCCAGCCGCGCGGCGGTCTCCTTCGCGCCCTCGACAGCCTGCGGCACGACCTCAACGCCGACTAAGCGCTTGCAGTCCGCCAGCATCGAAAGCCCGATCGTGCCCATGCCGCAGTACAGGTCCAGCAAAAAATCGTCCGGTTTCAGCCCGGCGTACTCCCGCGCCTTGGCGTAGAGCACCTCGGCGGCGGGGGTGTTGACCTGGTAAAATTCATGCACACCCATCCGCAGCGGCACACCGGCCAGCGTGTCCTCAATGACGCCGGAACCCAGCACGGTGCGGGTCCTGCGGCCCAAAATCACGTTCGTCCGCTCACTGTTGCGGTTGACCAAAATTGTCGTTAAGGCAAACTCTTTTTGCAGTGTGGCGCAAATTTCCGCCTCGTTCGGCAGGCCGTTGCCGTTTACCACAAAGCACAAAAGCCGCTGCCCGCTGTGCCAGCCCTGACGCATGTACAAATGGCGCACGCGGCCTGTGTGGGTCTCCTCGTTGTAGGCAGTGATGCCGTTCTCCTCCAGCAGCGCACAGGCGCGGGCGGCCAGCTCGTTCATCCACGCGGGCTGCAGCTTGCAGTCGGTGCAGGCCACAATGCGGTGGCTGCGCCCGGCAAAAAAGCCGGTCACAATATGCCCGTTCTCGTCGGTGCCCACGGGCAGCTGGACCTTGTTGCGGTAGCGGTCCGTTTCGGGTGCGCCCAGCACGTCCGGCACCGGTACGTCCAGCTTGCCCAGCCGCGCAAAGGCGTCCCGTACAAACTGCGTCTTGGCGGCGCACTCGGCCTCATAGCTGATATGCCGCAGTCCGCAGCCGCCGCAGGGGCCGGCCACCGGGCAGTCCTGCCTGACGCGGCCCGGCCCGGCGGTCAACAGCTTCTCCACGCGGCCAAAGGCATAGGTTTTCATCGGCTTGACAATGCGCACCTCGGCCACATCGCCGGGGGCGGTCAGCGGCACAAAAACGGCCTGACCGTCCTTGTGGGCCACGCCGTTTCCGTCGTTGGAGAGCGCTTCGATCTCCAGAGTAATGATCTGATTTTTCGTAAAAGGCATGTCTGCTCCTTATAAATAGTGCGGGAAATGTTACGGGTTGATGGCCTGCGGTGCGGCAGGGCCCTCCTTCTCCAGCGTGGCCAGGTACTTGCTCGGCGGCACGCCCTTGACCTTCTTGAACACGCGGGAAAAATAGAACTGGTCAAAAAAGCCCACAGATACGGCAATTTCCGCAATCGACAGGCTGGAATTCTTCAGCAGGCTGCACGCCTCGCTGATGCGGTAGCTTGTCAGGTAGTCGATGGGGCTCTGCCCGACGTTCGACATGAACACGCGGTACAGGTGGCTGCGGCTGACGCCGACGGCCTTGGCAATATCGTCCACCGAAATATCATGCGAGTAGTTGAACTGGATATACTTGATGGCGGCCAGCACGTACTGGCTGCTGGACGAGCCTACGTTGGGCATCGCCTCGCGGGCCTCCTTCATCAGGTGCGCCATAAAGATATACAGATAGCCCGTCATCAGGGCCTCGCACTGCGGCTCCGGCCCGCGGGACAGGTAGATGTTGTACAGCGCCTCCCGCACGGTCTGCGGGTCCTTGCAGTGGTGTACGGGGTGCGCGTCGGAGAACGGCGTCTGCTGCACCAGCTTGTTGGCACACGCGCCGTTGAAGCCGACCCAGTAGTACTCCCACGGGTCGGTCTCGTCGGCGGCGTAGGTGATGAGCTGGTTCGGCTTGGCCAGGAACAGATCGCCCTCCTGCAGTGTGTGCGAGGCCCCGTTGACCTGATACACACCCTTGCCCGCCACCACCAGATGGATCAGGTAGTGGTCGCGCACGCCGGGGCCCCAGGTATGGCCAGGCTGGCAGTATTCATGCCCGCAGTTAAAAATCGAGAGCTCGACGTTGTCGGTGTAGCTCTGCTTGTAGGATTGCTTCATCTCATTGATGGTCATGGCGGCACCTCGCTCGTGTGATATTTTCATTATACCAAGCTATTCATCAAAAGTCCATAAAAGAGGCGGAAAAAATGTTTGCTTTTTTTGCAGGATTTGCTATACTGAAAACAAGAAACCCGCAGAGAGCCGCTCCTTTGGCTGTCTGCCTAAAAAATAAGGCTCAATTTGTGCATATCTACGAAAAGAGCCGCCCGACAGGAAAGGTGAGTGGAATCATGGCAAATACCATTGAACTCAAACAGCAGATCGCACAGGGCGAATACGACGCCGCCTTTGCCAAGCTGTACGGTGCAGACGCCGTGCAGGAGCAGCGCAAGCGCTATACCGACCTGATCGACGAATTTGAAAAGAAATACGGCACCAACCGCATGGTGCGCCTCTATTCCGCCCCGGGCCGCACCGAGATCGGCGGCAACCACACCGACCACAACAACGGCGTGGTGCTGGCAGGCTCTGTCAACCTGGATATGGTGGCCGTCGTCTCCCCGAATGAGGAAAATGTCATCCGCGTCAAGTCCCTGGGCTTTGACAAAATTGACGATGTCGATGTCACCAACCTCGTCCCGCAGCCGCGCGAGGCCGAGCACTCCGCGTCCCTGATCCGCGGTGTCGCCAAGGGCATTGTGGATGCGGGCGGCAAGGTGGGCGGCTTTGACTGCTACACCACCAGCAACGTGCTGCGCGGCTCCGGTCTGTCCAGCTCCGCAGCCTTTGAGGTCTGCATCGGTGCCATCCTGCGCGGCGAGTACAACAACAATGACATGGAGAAGTTCAACCAGGTCAAGATCGCCCAGATCGGCCAGTATGCCGAGAACGTGTTCTTTGGCAAGCCATGCGGCCTGATGGACCAGACCGCCTGCGCCGTCGGCGGCGTTATCACCATCGACTTCAAGGACCCGGCCCACCCGGTGGTCGGCCAGACGGCCATCGACCTGGCGAAGCACGGCTTTGTCATGTGCATCAGCGATACGAAGGGCAGCCACGCCGACCTGACCGATGACTATGCCGCCATCCGCCATGAGATGGAGAGTGTGGCCGAGCAGTTCGGCAAAAAGGTCCTGCGCGAGGTCGATGAGGACGAGTTCTACAAGGCTCTGCCCAAGCTGCGCAAGGCCGTGGGGGACCGCGCCGTCGTGCGTGCGATGCACTTCTACAACGACTGCCGCCGCGCCGCCCAGCTCTGCGACGCCGTGCGCGAGGATGATTTTGAAACGTTCCTGCGCCTGATTATCGAGGGCGGTCACTCCAGCTTTGAGTTCAACCAGAACGCCTACAGCATCAAGAACCCGAAGGAGCAGGGCGTGCCTGTGGCCCTGGCCCTGAGCCAGCGCGTTCTGAATGGCCGCGGCGCGTGGCGTCTGCAGGGCGGCGGCTTTGCCGGCACCATTCAGGCGTTTGTGCCCGTTGACCTGCTGGACGCCTACAAGGCCGCCATCGACGGCTGCTTCGGCGAAGGCAGCTGCCACGTCCTGAACATCCGCAACTACGGTGCCGTGCCCGTGACGCCGGACATGTGAGCGCCTAAAAGAGTGTAAATAAAGCCGCAGCTGTGCAGAAAACGCATAGCTGCGGCTTTTTGTATCGTCGCGCAGTAGGGGCCGGGCATGCCCGGCCCGGCGACTGCCCGCAAACGAGCGCCTCTGTACAGCCGCGGGCCGCACATGTGCGGCCCCTACAAACCAGTGGATAGGCAGGCAGCAACTCCGCAGAGGTCGGCGTCCCCGACGACCCGTGGCCGTTTCCGTCGCAGCAAGCGCCCATGGGATGTATAAAGGCATCCCACAGCCCGTAGGGGCGGATTCCATATCCGCCCGGGTACCCTCCGCAACCGCAGACCTCAGGGGAGGAATAAATCCCTCCCCTGAACCGCAGCCTCATTTCCCGTTCCTCTCCCAGATCAGTGCCAGCCCCTTGAACAGCAAATCAGCGTCATAGATGATCTTCCGCTTGCAGCAGGGCATAATGTACGGCGCTAACCCACCGGTGGCGACCACGGTCAGCGGCTGGTCCAGCTCGGCCTCAACGCGGTCCGCTAACCCGTCCAGCATGGCGGCGGTGCCGAACATGGCCCCGTTGTTCAGCGCGGCGACGGTGTTCGCACCAATCAGATGCTCCGGCGGCTCGGGCGCGATGGGCGGCAGCTGCGCCGTGCCCGCGCTGATGGCCCGCAGACTCGTCTGCACGCCGGGCACGATGAACCCGCCGAGAAACACATTTTTGTCCGATATAACGTTGTATGTCGTCGCCGTGCCCAGATCCACGGTCATGCAGGGCAGGGGATAGTGCTCCGCTGCCGCAGCGGCATCGGCGATGCGGTCCCGGCCCACCTTAGCGGGCTCGTCCACGGCGAAGGTCAGCCCGGTGTCCAGCGTGTAATTCACGACCAGTGCCTCGCGCCCGGTCAGCCGCTTGCAGGCGGCGGCCAGCACGCCGGTCAGCCGCGGCACGACGCTGCACACAATAACGCCCTCACAGGCGGTGGGGTCCACAGGCAGGCGCCGCAGCAGAAATTTCATCTCGGCGGCGTACTCGTCCTCGGTGCAGCGGGGGCGGGTGACCATGCGGGTCGTGAACGCAATGGTGCGGTGGTCCGCCCCGTCCAGCCCGCCAATGCAGATGTTGGAGTTGCCGATGTCAACTGCTAAAACCATAGTGAAGTCCTTTTTATAGATAAAAGATAAGAGATAATAGATAAAAAAGGTGGATCGCGGCGCTTTGCGCCGCTCAAAAATATTATACGCATTTGCATAGAAAGCGTCAATCTGCTATAATGACTACAGCGTAATTTTGTTTTCGCCAAAGGCGAAAACTCCACTATTCTATTGCCTTTTATCTATTATCTCTTATCTACTAATAAGGTGTTGATTCTTTTATGCTGCTTTCCAACAAAACCGTTGTCCTCGGCATCACCGGGGGCATTGCCGCCTACAAAATGCCCAACGTGGCGCATGCACTCGTCAAGCTGGGCGCGGATGTACACGTTCTTATGACGAAAAACGCCACCGAGTTTATCTCGCCGCTGGTGTTTGAGACGCTGACCCACCGCCGCTGCCAGGTCGATACGTTTGACCGCAACTTCCAGTACGACGTGGCCCATATCAGCCTTGCCAACGCGGCAGATTTGATGCTCATCGCCCCGGCCACGGCCAACGTCATCGCCAAGCTGGCCCACGGTCAGGCCGACGACATGCTTACCACCGTCACGCTGGCCGCGACCTGCCCCAAGCTCGTCGCGCCCGCCATGAACACCCATATGCTCGAAAACCCCATCACCCAGGATAACCTCAAAACGCTGGAACACTACGGCTTCACGGTCATCCCGTCCGGCTCCGGTATGCTGGCCTGCGGCGACGTCGGCTCGGGCCGTCTGCCCGATGAGGGCGTGCTGGTTGACTACGTCCTGCGGGAGCTGGCCTGCACGAAAGACCTTAAAGGCAAAAAGGTCGTCGTCTCCGCCGGTGCCACGCAGGAGCCGATGGACCCCGTGCGCTACCTGACGAACCACTCCACCGGCAAGATGGGCTACGCCGTGGCCCGCGTCTGTATGCAGCGCGGCGCAGACGTCACGCTGCTGGCGTCCACCGGCTGCACGCTGCCGCCCGTGCCGTTTGTAAAGACCGTTCCGTTCACCACCGCCGCCGACCTGTTTGAGGCCGTCAAGGCAAACGCCATGGACGCTGACGCCCTCGTCATGGCCGCCGCCGTGGCCGACTACCGCCCGGCCACTGTCGCCGCGGACAAGGTCAAAAAGCACGACGGCGAGATGAGTATTGCCCTGGAACGCACCGACGATATTTTAGCCTGGGTCGGTGCGCATAAGCCGGAAAAGCTGTTTGTCTGCGGCTTCTCGATGGAGACCCGCGACTTGATTGAAAACAGCACGGCCAAGCTGCACAAGAAGAACATGGATATGATCGTGGCCAACAACCTGAAGGTGCCCGGCGCAGGCTTCGGCGTGGACACGAACGTTGTGACCATCATCACCGCCCAAGGCACCACCGAGCTGCCCCTCCAGAGCAAGGATGCCGTCGCCGGTCACATCGCAGACGCGATTGCGGGAAAGTAAGAAACAGACCGCAAACGGCCAAAGCCCTTTCCCGAAACCAAAAAGATCATACCCCCGCCCCCACCTGCATATTCATTTGTGAATCATGCAAAGGGGGCGTTTTTATGTGCGGAATTGCGGGGCAGGTCGGGCGCGACCCCCGGACCATCCAGCGGCGGTACGCGGCCTACTGCGCCATGCAGCAAACGCTGGCGCGGCGCGGGCCGGACCAGCGCGGTATGTACATCTGCGGCGCGGCGGCGCTCATCCACGCACGGCTGGCGGTTGTGGATCTCGAAAACGGCCTGCAGCCCATGCAGCTGGACTGGCAGGGTGAAACCTACGTGCTGGTTTATAACGGCGAGCTCTACAACACGCCCGAGCTGCGCGCCGCACTGGCCGCCCGCGGGCACAGCTTCAACGGGCACTCCGACACCGAGGTACTGCTCCACGCTTTTGCCGAGTGGGGCGCAAACTGCGTGCCCAAGTGCAACGGTATTTTTGCGTTTGCTGTCTGGCAGCAAAACGCAGGTACGCTGTTTTTGGCGCGGGACCGCTGCGGCGTCAAGCCGCTGTTCTACACGCAGGCGGAGGACTCGCTGATATTTGGCAGTGAGCTGAAGACCCTGCTGGCGCACCCCGCTGTGCCGCCCCGCGCCGATGCCAACGGCCTGGCCGAGGTGCTGCTGCTTGGCCCCGGGCGCACGCCGGGCTGCGGCGTATTTCAAAATGTGCGGGAGCTGCTGCCCGGCCAGTACGCTGTCTATGAGACCCAAACCGCCCGCCTGACCCTGCACACCTACTGGCGGCTCGAGGACCACGACCACCCCGACGACTTCGCCGCCACGGCCCGCAGGGTGCGCGACCTCGTCACCGATGCTATCGAGCGGCAGCTCGTGTCCGACGTGCCCGTGGCAACGTTTTTGTCCGGCGGGCTGGATTCCAGCCTGATTTCGGCCATTGCCGATGCGCATTTTACGGCGCAGGGCAACCAGCTGCAAACGTTCTCGGTGGGCTACCGTGATAACAAAAAGTACTTCCACGCGACAAAATTTCAGCCCGGCGCGGATGCACCCTACATCCGCAAAATGAACGACTTTCTCCATGCCAGGCACCACTGGGTCACGCTGGACACGCCGGAGCTTGTGCCCGCGCTGTACGCCGCAGTGGACGCCCGCGACCTGCCTGGCATGGCGGACGTGGATGCGTCGCTGCTCGTGTTCTGCCGGCATATCAAGCCCCACGCCACGGTGGCGCTGTCGGGGGAGTGCGCGGACGAAATTTTCGGCGGCTACCCGTGGTACCGCGACCCCACGGTGCGCGAGCGGTACGGCTTCCCATGGGCGCAGTCCACGGCCTACCGCGCGTCGTTCATCAAGCCCGGTGTGCTGGGCGGCATCGACCCGGCAGTGTTCGTGGATGAACGCTATCGCGCCACGCTGGCACAGACCTCCGTCCGCCCCGGCCTGCCCGCCGCAGAACAGCGGATGCGCCAGATGATGAACCTGAATTTCAAATGGTTCATGCAGACGCTGCTGGACCGCAAGGACCGCATGAGCATGTACAGCGGCCTCGAGGTCCGCGTGCCGTTCTGCGATTACCGCATTGCGGAGTATCTCTACTCGGTCCCATGGGAGTTCAAGGACTATCACGGGCAGGAAAAGGGCCTCCTGCGCGAGGCCATGCGCGGCGTGCTGCCCGACGAGGTTCTGTGGCGGCGCAAAAGCCCGTACCCCAAAACGTGGAACCCCAGCTACCTGGCTGCCGTCTCGGCGGAGCTGCGCACCGTCCTGAACGACCCCGCCGCGCCGCTTCTGCGCATCATTCGGGCGGACGCACTGGAAACGCTGCTGGCCTCCGGCGCGGATAACCCCATCCCGTGGTACGGTCAGCTGATGACCACGCCCCAGACTATCGCGTGGTTTTTGCAGCTGAACTATTGGCTGGCAAAGTATAAGGTGGAGCTGGTGTGAACTTGCGGCGGGGTGGGGCACTCCGCCCTACGTGTATCATTTATGCGGGAACGTAGGGCGGCATGCACTCATGCCGCCATGCCCGTTCCCGCCGCCGCAAGCCTCCCGCCACCACCGTAGGGGCGGATCCCCAATCCGCCTGCGAACCTAACGCAGCCGCACACGGCCCGGGCACATATACAAGGTGCCCCTGCGCCACACAAACGCAAAAATAATTTATTTTCCCTCCCCATCTGTTCAAACCCGCTAAAACGTGCTATAATAACCCAATAGGACTATAAATAGAGAAGGGAGTCTCCTCATGCAGCAGGAAACTGTCATCGTTCTGGATTTCGGCGGCCAGTATAATCAGCTGATCGCCCGCCGCGTCCGCGAATGCAACGTATATTGCGAGATTTATTCGTACCGCACCGACCTTGCCAAAATCAAGGCCAAAAACCCCAAGGGCATCATCTTCACCGGCGGTCCCAACAGCGCCTACCTGCCGGATTCGCCCACGATCGACCCCGATATTTATAACTGGGGCGTGCCCATCCTCGGCATCTGCTACGGCAGCCAGCTGATGATGCACATGCTGGGCGGCAAGGTCTGCAAGGCACCCGAGCGCGAGTACGGCAAGACGCTGGTCGACTTGGACACCGCCAGCCCGCTGTTTGACACGCTGCCCGCGCAGAATGTCTGCTGGATGAGCCATAACGACTACATCGAGCAGGCCGCCCCCGGCTTTGAGATCGTGGCCCACACGCCAAACTGTCCGGTGGCTGCCGCGCAGGATAAGGCACGCGGCCTCTACGCCGTGCAGTTCCACCCCGAGGTCCTGCACACCGAGAACGGCACGAAAATTCTGCATAACTTCGTCTATAATGTCTGCCGCTGCGCCGGTGACTGGAAGATGGACTCCTTCGTGGAAAACTCCGTCAAGGCCCTGCGCGAAAAGATCGGCGACGGCAAGGTACTCTGCGCCCTGTCCGGCGGCGTGGATTCCAGCGTCTGCGCGGCCATGCTGGCCAAGGCCATCGGCAAGCAGCTGACCTGCGTGTTCGTGGACCACGGTCTGCTGCGCAAGAATGAGCGCGAGCAGGTCTGTGAGGTCTTTGGCGAGGGCGGCCAGTTCGACATCAACTTTGTCTGCGTCGATGCCCGTGACCGCTTCTACAAGAAGCTGGCCGGTCAGGACGCCCCCGAGCGCAAGCGCAAGATCATCGGCGAGGAGTTCATCCGCGTCTTTGAGGATGAGGCTAAAAAGATCGGTGCTGTGGACTTTTTGGCGCAGGGCACGATTTACCCCGACGTGGTCGAGTCCGGCCTCGGCGGCGAATCTGCCACGATCAAGAGCCACCACAACGTCGGCGGTCTGCCCGACTACGTTGACTTTAAGGAAATCGTCGAGCCGCTGCGCGACCTGTTCAAGGACGAGGTCCGTCAGGCTGGCCGTGAGCTGGGCCTGCCGGAGTACCTTGTCGCCCGCCAGCCGTTCCCCGGCCCGGGCCTGGCCATCCGCATCATCGGCGATGTGACCCCCGAGAAGGTCGCCATCGTGCAGGATGCCGACGCCATCTGGCGTGAGGAGATCGACAAGCTGCCCATGGCCCAGCGCCCGAGCCAGTACTTTGCCGCGCTGACCAACATGCGCAGTGTCGGCGTCATGGGCGACGAGCGCACCTACGACTACGCCATCGCTCTGCGCGCCGTCACCACGACGGATTTTATGACCGCCGAGGTCACGATCCTGCCGACGGAGACCATCACCACCGCCGCCAACCGCATCGTGAACGAGGTCAAGAACATCAACCGCGTCATGTTCGACTACACCACAAAACCGCCGGCAACGATTGAGTTTGAATAATCGCGAAACCTAAATAGAGCCTGTATATTGAACGTTCTATCGTTCAATATACAGGCTCTTTCTTTTTGCTGACTCCGTTTTGACTCCCGTTTTCCAATATTGAGTTAATTGTCTTTTTTTCAGCAGGTCGGAAATGCAAACTTTTACTAGCTTTTCCCTATGGATTTAATCGAAAAAGTAATCTTTAAGCATCTTTGCAAATTTGGATTCTTTAGACAGCTTCTCATGAATTTGCTCGTCTTCTTGTTCCCATTGATCCAAGATGGGATTATCAATAGACTCATCCAGCAAATACGTGTTGGTTTGCACTTGAATTTCAAGCTTGGCTAAGCTTTCAGCAATGTCGTCTAAATGTGCCTTGATCGATTCGTCGTGACTATCCTCATAAAGCTGTTTAACTTCTTTATAAATATACTCGCCTTTCTCCCATGCTGTTAGCGAACCGCTAATGTATTCTGGCAGCTGGATTTCTATTTTTTCTCCCGGAATGTCTTTTGTGTCAAGAGAATCCTTTATGGAAAGTGTAAGAAGGTGCGCAATCATAGGGCTGATAGTGATTCTCAAGCTATCCCTATCAATTCTCTTGGTATCCGGATTACGAGAACCCTCGAACTTTATTAGATTTTTTTGCTTTAATTGCATAAGAAAGCCTATGAAATCTCCCTGTGTGACAAGATCCAAATTGGCACTTTCCAGTCCGGCAAGCGCAGTATATCCGACGCATAGGGCGCGGCAAAGTCGTTTGATTTGCTCAGGCTGCGGAACAATCTTGTTCGTTTCATATTTTCGAATTGTTACAGGGTGTATACCAGTCGCCTCCGCAAGGTCATTTTGGGTCATATGAATTCGCTTGCGGCAGTACTTTATTCGTTCTCCTATTGTCATAAGGCATCCCCCTTGCAGAAATTCAATTCATTATATCATATTTAACACAACAAATCTATTATAAAATATAATTATACTATTGACAGTAGCGTGCTAGCTACATATAATAGAAATGTAGCTAGCGTGCTACATCCATATTAATTAAGTAAGGAGCTAACACTATGGAAAATGAGAACAGATTTTACCTTACCGCAGGCGAACTCTCTGACCTTATGGGCATTTCCATCGGTCACGCCTACAAGCTAATCCGTGACATGAACGCCGAACTTGCCAAAGAGGGCTACATTGTGGTCGCGGGGAAAGTGCCGAAGCGCTATGTGGAAAAGCGCTGCTATGGCTATACGCCGCAGTGAGGTGGTTCTGTGATTGCAAGGAAGAATCCATCGACAGGGAAGTGGGATGCCCAATACAGCTACACAGATTGGCAGGGAAAACGCAAAAAGACAACGAAGCGGGGATTCCGTACCAAGCGTGAAGCAGTGGAATGGTACGACCACTTCAGGGCAACGCAAGATGCCGACTTCAATATGCTCTTTAAGGACTTTATCGAAATCTATATGGAAGATCAAAGCCACCGCCTACGGCAGCATACAATGATGAACAAGCGCTTCCTCTTTGATAAGCAATATCATACCGTACTTTGGAAACAAAAAGGTCAATGCCATCAAAGCACCGGATATAAGGGCTTGGCAAAATAAGCTGATGGCAACAGACTTGAAGCCAACCTACTTAAAAACCATCAATAACCAGCTAAACGCCGTATTCAATTATGCAATGAAATATTATGACCTAAAAGAAAATCCCTGCCGAAAAGCAGGGAGCATGGGCAAGAGTAAGGCCGAGGAGATGCACATCTGGACGCGGGAAGAGTTCACGCAGTTTCTGAATGCCATCATCGACAAAAAGCCCTCTTACATTGCATTTGAAGTACTGTTCTGGACGGGGCTGCGGCTTGGTGAACTGCTGGCCATGACACCTGCTGATATTGATTTTGATAAGCGTACACTTCGCGTCAATAAATCGTATCAGCGGTTGAAAGGCGAAGATGTTGTAACGCCGCCTAAAACATCGAAAAGTATTCGAACAATTTCGATTCCGAAATTTCTTGCAGCGGATTTGATGGACTATATCAACAGCAACTATGGCATGGAAGATTCGGACAGGCTTTTCCCTTATACGAAATACTTTTTTGAACATGAACTGAAGCGCGGCATCAAGCTGACCGGGCTGCACAAAATCCGCGTACATGATACCCGGCACAGCCACGCCGCCCATCTGATTCACATGGGTGCAAGCCCCTTGCAGATTCGCGATAGGCTCGGTCACGAGGACATTAAGACAACGCTGAACACCTACGGGCATCTTTATCCCAACACGGACCAGAAGATGGCTGAACACCTTGAAAGCGAATACAGGGAGGAAATACGGTGAGTGGATTAGACAAGAATCGTCAGCGCAACTGCACAGTTTGTTTCCGGGCAACGCCACAGGAAGTACAAATGCTGGAAGCGCGGGTCAAAGCAAGTGGAATGCCAAAAGGCAAATATATTCTTGAATCGGTGCTGCATCAAAAAATCAGTATTGCCGTGGGAAAATACCAGAGCGACCGCATGAGCCTTGAATTACAAAAACTGCGCATGGCGCTGGAAAGCACAGATGGCGCGGAACAGCAAGAAGTTCTGACGGAATGTAAGAGTTTGTTGGAGCAGCTGATTGAAATCAGCAGGAAACCTGCCGACACAGAATTGGAAATGGAACGATAATGGCTATAAGAAGAAAAAGAGCCCTTGCATCTGCAAATGCAAGAACTCTAAGCTGTGGTAAAAGGGCGAACCCTAACCAACGCTATTTTACCACAGCCCACTTCTTCTTACAATAGAAAGATTGGTGAAATGAGTAAGAATACCGATGTAAAGCTGATTTCAATGGATACAATTCCTATTGAAGAAGTGACATGGCTGCTAAAGCCGTTCATACCTTATGGAAAAATCACAATTATCCAAGGCGACCCCGGCGAGGGTAAAACCACGCTGGTACTGCAAATCATCGCAGCACTGACTACCGGCAGACCGATTTGGGATGGCTTGCCGGAGATGGAACCAATCCATGTGATTTACCAGACTGCAGAGGACGGCTTGTCCGATACGATTAAACCGCGCCTTGTGGCCGCCGGTGCAGACTGCGCAAGGGTGCTTGTGATTGACGACTCCGAAAAGGCACTGACGCTGGACGATGACCGATTGGAACAGGCGTTAGAGCAAACCGGCGCACGGCTTGTGGTGCTTGACCCGATTCAAGGTTATATAGGCTCCGGCGTAGATATGCACCGCGCCAACGAAATCAGACCGCTGATGCACCGACTCGCAAAGCTGGCCGAAAAGTATAGCTGCGCTGTCATCTTGATTGGACACATGAATAAGAACAGCGGCGACAAGTCCAGCTATCGGGGACTTGGCTCTATTGATTTTCAGGCGGCGGCAAGAAGCGTACTGGTAGTTGGGCGTATCAAAGATGATCCTACGCTACGAGTCGTATGCCCAACGAAAAGTTCTTTGGCACCGGAGGGTAAGGCAGTTGCCTTTCGCCTTGATTCAGAACAGGGCTTTCAGTGGGTGGGGCAGTATGATATCAGCGCCGACGAACTTCTCTCCGGCAGCAGCCGGGGACATAAGATGCGGGCGGCGCAGGACTTCCTGAAAGAGATTCTGGCAGATGGTGCAGTACCGCAAACCGAGATAGAAACCGCTGCCGAAAAAGCAGGGATTAAGCCGAAAACATTGCGCAATGCCCGCTATGAGTTGGGCGTTGTTTCCAGCAAGGTCGGCAGACAATGGGTGTGGGCGCTGCCCGAAGAATAATTCAAGAAGGCAAGATGACCTATTCCTTAGGAAATGGTCATCTTGCCTTCTTGAAAATGAAAGTTGTTTTTTCCAACAGGTAGCCCCGCAGGGCGCAAAGGCGCTTTTGATACGAAGTGTCAAAAGTGCTTTTGCGTTACTCTTGGCAAGAGTAACAGAACCGTGCCGGCTTGCGCCGGAGATAAGGAGTGGATTTGAAAAGGACAATCAGTGCAATGGTGGGAAAAGGCTCCCTCAACCATAACAGCCGTGAATTTTACGCATCCAACGTAGATCCCAACCGCAGCCATCTGAATATAGAGTTTTGCCGCGAGGATATACGAAACGTCTACCACGAACTGTTCGATGATGCGCAGGAAAGATTCAATGCTAAACAGACCCGAAATGACCGTAGGATTGAGGATTACTACGAGAAAATCTGTTCCTCAAAACAGGAAAAGCCTTTCCATGAAATTGTCTTACAGATTGGAAATAAGGACGATACAGGCATCCATACGGAACTGGCAGAAACGGCTAAACAGTGCTTGATTGAATATGCGAACAGATTTCAAGCACGCAACCCAACGCTCCGCGTGTTCTGGAGTCATCTGCACATGGACGAGGCAACACCCCATGTACATATAGATTTTGTGCCTTATATCACAGGCAGCAAACGCAGCATGAATACGCGCGTGTCACTCAAGCAGGCGCTTGCACAGCTTGGTTTCAAGGGCGGTACGCGCAGCGCTACCGAGTGGAATCAGTGGGCGCAGAGTGAGAAGCAAGTGCTGGCCGAAATTATGCAAGAACACGGCATTGAGTGGGAGCAGCTTGGAACGCACGAGGAACATTTATCTGTTCTGGACTATAAAAAGCAGGAACGAGCGAAAGAAGTTCGCGCGCTTGATAGCACCATTGTGGAAAAGCAAACGCAGATAAACGAAATCGAGCAGACGCTGCAATCAGTGCAGAAACAGGTCGTTGACCTTGACAAAATCGAGAATATCAGCGTGAAAAAGGCATTACTAAGCGACAAGGTAACACTGCCCCGCAACGACTTTGAAAATCTGTTGAACGCTGCCAAACAGTATGTTGTCTACCGCCGCCAAGATGACCGCCTACAAGGACTGTTGGACGCTGCAAATGCTAAAATCATGCAGTTGGAAAGCGTTGTTGGCGAACTGAAGCGAAAAGTTTCCGGGTTGGTAGACGAACTTAGCAATATTGAATTTTGGCATAGGCGAGAACTGGACAAAGTTAAATCCGAGAGCAGGGAAGTGCGCCGTGAAAATCTTATGCTGAAGCGTGAGCAAAAAGGCTTGATGAGCTTTTTACGGCGACACGGTATCGACCCTGTAAAAGAACAAACTTGTGAACAAGAACGTGACGAAAGATAAGGAGTGCAATATGACTTATAACGATTTAGGTTGCTGGGCAAATATGCGCCTTGCATTTATCAAACAGCACCGCCTGCAACTATACCAAAGTCTGCTGAAGGAAAACAGGTTACACAGCTACCTAGTAGAATTTGACAGCCAAGTGCGCGATACTCTGATTTTGACCGAGGAAGAGATGCGTCAAACCGAGGGCATCACCGAAGAACTGAAACGGCAGGATCAACTTGAATGGGTGTGCCGTATGAACAATATCCGCAGCCGCGCCGAAGAAATTGTAACCGCTGAATTCGTCTGCGAATAATTTTGTTGCAGTTTGGATTTGAATAAGGTATTATAAAATCAGACGTTCTTATGTGGAGGATGCTATGAAACAAGAACTGAATTTGCTGGACGGATACACCCCTACAAATGATTTGCTCAATGATGCAAAGCAGATTATTGAGGTGTCCCAAAAGGCTGCATACAGAGCCGTAAATCTGGCGCTGGTGCAGCGCAACTGGCTGTTGGGGTATCGTATCGCACAGGAAGAATTAAAGGGCGAGGGGCGCTCTGAATACGGTACGGCGGTTATCAGAAAACTGGCAAAGGAATTGACTGCTGAGTATGGTAAAGGATTTGATTACAGCAGTCTGTATAAGTATTTTCGTTTCTATAAATTGTACCCTGAGATTGTGGACTCACTGAGTCCACAATCTGGTGCGCTACTATCTTGGACGCACTATCGTGTATTATTGCAGGTTGAGGACAAAACAGCCCGCGATTGGTACACGAAAGAAGCGGCCAATCAAACATGGAGCGTCCGCACGTTGCAACGCAATATTTCCTCCCAATACTACTACCGTTTGCTGAAATCCCAGAACCAAGAGCCGGTCAAGCAGGAAATGGAAAAGCTGACAGCCGGTTATCAAGCGGACAAGCTGGAGTTCATCAAGAATCCGATGATTACGGAATTTTTGGGACTTTCCGGCAGCACAGATTTTACCGAAAGCAAGCTGGAGAGCTGCATCATCACGAACATTCAGAAATTCCTCATGGAATTGGGCAAGGGCTATGCCTTTGTAGCCCGCCAGCAGCATATCCACACAGAAAAAGAGGACTACTATATCGACCTTGTGTTCTACAACTATATTCTTAAGTGCTTTGTGCTGGTGGATCTGAAAACCAGCAAAATTACCCATCAGGACGTAGTTCAGATGGATATGTATATTCGTATGTATGACGAACTGAAGCGCGGCGAGGGTGATAACCCGACCATCGGCATCGTCCTTTGCTCCGATACGGACGAGGATATTGCTAAATACTCCGTCCTGCATGGCAATGAGCAGCTTTTTGCCAGCAAATATAAGCTGTATCTGCCCACAGAGGAAGAACTGCGCGCAGAGATTGAGATGCAGAAAGAAATGTTCTATTTGCAGACGGAAAAACGGAGAATTTTATGAGTGATATTTATGCGAGTACACGTTTCGTTCCACAACATGAAACAGATAGTTCAAGCGAGCAAATAATTGAGGAAGTGGAAACTGCAGCGAAACGAGGCTCAGCGGAAGCACAGTATCTCTTAGCAAAAATGTATGATGTGGGAGATAATATGGAGCAAAGCTTGAGCAAAGCTGAAAAATGGTACCAATTATCAGCAAAACAGGGGTATACTGATGCGCAATTAGCGCTTGGACGATTATATATGTCTCAAAGGGAGTGTGTAAATGCGATAAAGTGGTATGAAATAGCAGCAAAAGACGGAAACAAATATGCGCAGTATATCCTTGGAAAAATTTACGAGGCAGGAATAGAAGATGGAAAACCTAATTATATAAAAGCTGTTGAATGGTATTTGTGCGCAACTGAAAATGGAATGAACGCGGCATTAGAACGACTACAGATACTTTACTGTAGAAAAAAGTTTGCATTCAAAATGTTGCAAAGTGAAGATGCAATTAAAGCACTTTACTGTGTCGCTTTACATGGGGACCATCAAGCTGAATTAGAAATTGCACAAACACTCGAAAAAAGTGTTAATCGTAACTATGCGGCAATTATAAAGTGGTATTGTAAAGCGGCAAGGGGACAGAATGAAACAGCACAAAGGGCTTTAAGAAGATATGGAGTTACGCTGGGAAACAATTCGACTTTTGAAAGAAAAGATGTAGAAAGGAGTAACTTTGAAAAAATATTGGATGAACTAGATGAGCTTACTGGGTTGGAAAGTGTAAAAAGGGAGGTGACATCGCTTGTAAATTTACTTGAATTAAAGAAAATGAGAGCAAAATATAATATGCCTGAAATTCCATTGTCACTTCATCTTGTTTTTATAGGAAATCCAGGTACAGGGAAAACTACTGTAGCGAGAATAATTTCAAAGATATACTGCGAATTAGGATTCCTTTCGAAAGGGCAATTGGTAGAGGTTGATAGGGCGGGACTGGTAGGTGCTTATGTAGGACAAACAGCAATAAAGACACGCTCTGTCATACAATCTGCATTGGGCGGCGTCTTGTTTATAGATGAGGCGTATACGTTGGTAAAAGGGGAAAATACTTCGGATTATGGACAGGAAGCAATCGATACGATTTTGAAAGCTATGGAGGATTATCGTGAAGATTTTGCGGTAATCGTAGCAGGATACCCAAAATTAATGGAAAAATTTATTAGTTCAAATCCGGGACTTAAATCACGTTTTAACAAATATATATATTTTGAAGACTATGCGCCACAAGAATTATTCATTATACTTAATAGTATGTGTAATAATGCAGGTATGGAGATAACTGATGATGCGTGCAAGTATATATTGGAGTATTTCGAGAACAAGACTCATCAGAGAATAAATGATTTTGGGAATGGACGCGGTGTTAGAAACTATTTCGAACGATTGCTGCTATGCCAAGCTAACAGATTGGCGTTGTTAGATACAGTAAATCGAAATGATATTCGCACATTAACAATAGAAGATGCAATTGGAGCCTCAAATGAATGAAAATGGCTTTGCTGACTCTCCATTGACTCCGTAAAGTACAAAACGAAAGAAAATTAGCATATTACACGCAAATATATGCAGAAAAATTGACGTAACAACAGCACAAAAATAGCCATAAAATATCTCCGCCCTCGAGTTTGAGTAACCCCTAACCCTGCCATCCCGCCTTGGCCTGACGCCTGGCGGGATTTTTTGTTGCGCGGGGGGCGCGGGTGGTGTACAATGGTCTATATTATGGTGAAGCGGCATTCGCGGAAAGGACACTCCCATGAAAGAAATCCCCATTACATCCTTTGACAACCTCCAAATCGGCCAGGCGGAAAACACGGCGGCGGGCACGGGCTGCACGGTGGTGCTGCTGGGCAAGGACGGCGCCCCGGCGGGGCTGGATGTGCGCGGCGGCGGGCCGGCCTCGCGAGAGAGCGAGTTGCTCAAGCCGCTGGCGGCGGCGCAGGTCATCCACGCCATTGTGCTGGCGGGCGGCAGCGCCTTCGGACTGGATGCCGCAGGCGGCGTCATGCGGTATCTCGAGGAACGCGGCATTGGTTTTGACGTGGGTGTGACGAAAGTGCCCCTCGTCTGCCAGTCCGACCTGTTCGATTTGACCGTGGCCGACGCCCGCACCCGGCCCGATGCAGCCATGGCCTACGCGGCCTGCGTCAACGCCGAAATCGGCAACTACCGCGACGGCAACCACGGCGCGGGCACCGGTGCGACTGTCGGCAAGCTGCTGGGCATGGACCACTGCATGAAGTCCGGCATTGGCAGCTACGCCGTGCAGGTGGGCGACCTGAAGGTCGGCGCGCTCGTCGCGGTCAACGCGGTGGGCGACGTCTACGATTTTGAGACGGGCCGCAAGGTCGCCGGGCTGCGGGCTGACGACGGCAAAACGTTTTTGGATTCCGAGCGGGTGCTGATGCAGCAGCTCGACGCACCGCAGGAAAAATTCGTCGGCAACACGACACTTGGCATCCTTTTCACCAATGCAAAGCTCGACAAGACGCGGTTGTGCAAGGCCGCGGGCATGGCGCACGACGGCTACGCCCGCGCCATCCGCCCGGTGCACACCTCGATGGACGGCGACAGCATCTACGCGGTCTCGCTGGGCGGCGTGCCCGCTGACCTCGACGCCGTCGGCGTGATCGGCGCGCGGGTCATGGCCAAAGCCATCGTCCGGGCCGTGGAGGCCGCGGACAGCGCGTACGGCTTCCCGGCGGCGCGGGATATGTAAAGCCCGCCTTGCCCCGACACCGTAGGGACGGATTCCATATCCGCCCGGGTGCCGTGCCCCAGCCGCAGGTCGGCGTCAAAACAGCATTGCGCCCGCCCCAAAATCGCGGTATAATAGTGCCAGAATCACAACAGGGGAGAACCACCACACGCTATGCCAAAATTGGACGAACAAATCAAAACGCTGGCGGGCTACTTTGCGGCGGACTGTGAGCCGGACGGCAAGCTGACGCTGCAATTGGAGGTCGAGCACTTCCTCACCCGGTCCGACGGGCAGCCCCCGGCCTTTGCCGATGTGCAGGCCGCGCTGCGCGATTTGCAGCAGCAGACAGACGCGCAGATCATCACCGACGGCGAATATTTCGGCTACAGCGGCCCGGCGCTGACGGCCACGCTGGGGCCCGCGTGCCAGCTGCGCATCAGCCTGGCCCCGCTGCGCGACGTGCAGGACATCATGGATCTGTACAACCGCTTCTATTTGCAGCTGGGGCTGGCGCTGGCTGCCCACGGGCTGCGCGCCTGGACGGCGGGCTGCCACCCGACCTGCCATGCCGAGGATCTGCCCCTGGTGCCCCGCACCCGGGACGAGGCCATGGACGCCTACCTGCGGGAAAAGGGTGCCTGCAGCGTGCAGATGATGCGCGCCACGGCGGCGACGCAGGTGTCCATTGACTATCAGGATGAGACTGATTTTGTCCGCAAAATGCGCGCGGCCAGTCTGCTGACGCCGTTCTTTGCGCTGCTCAGCGACAACGCCCCGGTCTATCAGGCCAGCCGCAACAGCAGCTATTGCATCCGCACGCGGCTCTGGCAGGATGTGGACCGTGACCGCTGCGGCGTCACGCCGCATCTGATGGACGCGGATTTCGGCTACGCCCGCTACGCGGAGAACGTGCTGACCAAGCCCCAAATCACTGCACTGCGGCTGGGCCGCGTCAGGGCTGCGGGCGGAAAGATCGCGCCGGAGCTTTACGCCGGGCACGTCAGCCGTCAGGAAACCGCGCAGATTTTGTCCAATTTCTTTTACGATGTACGTCTCAAATCCCGCATTGAGCTGCGCGCCGCGGACAGCATGCCGCCGCGGTACATCGCCGCGTATGTGCAGCTGGTCAAGTCGGTGTTCGGCAGCCCGGCAGCGCTGCAAAATGTGTTGCGCCACTACGCGGGCGTGACGACGCTGGACATAACGTCGGCTAAGCTGGCCGTCTGCAAGGACGGCTACAACGCGCTGGTCTATGGCCGCCCCGTCAGCGGCGAGCTGGCCTGGCTGCTGATGCAGGCCCGCAGCCGCACGCCCTCGCAGGAGGAACGCGCACTGCTCGACCCGTTCATGCAGCTGCTGACGACCCGCAAAACCATCCGCGAGACGGAAAATTACAACGAATAAACGTGCTTTCTGCGGGCATACTGACCCTGAAAGGGGGCATGTGCCATGCGGGAAACATCCTACCACGCGGTCATTGCCGAGATGACCGTCCGCGCACTGTGGGAACTGCAAAACCTGCTGGACTGTATCCCCGACGCGTTGTGGGACCGCTGCTACGGCGGCGCACCGCTGTGGCAGCACGTCTACCACACCCTGCACGAGCTGGACCAGTGGTTCATCAACCCGCGGGACACCGACTTTGTCGAGCCGCCCATCCACACGCCGCACTTGCAGGAACTGCACATTTACCCGGCAGTGCGTCTTGACAGACCGGCGATAGATGACTATTTTTATACAATCAAGGCCAAGTTGTCCATCTATCTGACCTCGCTCCACGACGAGGATCTGCTGCAGCGGCCCGACAACTGCGAGTGGACGCGGTTTACGCTGATTTTGTCGCAGTATCGACATTTATACCGCCACATGGGCATGGTGATGGGTTTTATTGAGGCCGAGACCGGCCTCTGCCCGCGCACGCTGGAGGTGGGGGAGGACCCGCCCGCTGCGCCCTACGACCCTTATCAATGAGAGGAACTTTTCAATGAAGTATCGCTGTTTTGCGGCGCTTGCGCTGGCGTTGCTGCTGCCCGGCTGCGCCGCCGCGCCCGACCTGACGCCGGTCTGGCAGCGCGACCTGCCCGCCAGCGGCGTACATATAGAGCTTGCCAACGCGGCGCTGCTCTCCGACGCGGACGTCTACTACGCCGCAACGCGGGAGGAGCTGTACGTGCACAATGTGTCGGTTTTGCCCGCCGTCAAGGCCGACGGTCAGCCCGTTGTAACGATTTACGGCGCTGCAGCGCAGGATATTGACCTTGTGTATCTGGAGGACATCGGCGACGTGTACGTCGATTATGACCGCGTCAAGCCGCAGATCAAGCTGGATTACATCCTGACAGAAGGGGACGGGTACGTCTCCTACGAGTTGGACACCGCGTATAATTTTGAGTTCACGGTGACGACGCAGACCGGCGAGGATAAGATTCTGGTCGTCAGCGAGAGAAGCGACGTGAAATGAAAATGCCCCGCTCGGGTTGGCCGAGCGGGGATTTTTTGTGAGTTAAATGCCTTCCTCTTTGGGGGAAGGTGGCCGAGGCCCCGCCCGAGGTCGGATGAGGGGAAAGTCCGCGCGATTTCCCACATACGGGCAGCCACGGGAACTCAGCCCTCATCAGTCGCCTGCGGCGACAGCTTCCCCCGATGGGGAAGCCTTTGCTGTCGTTTCCGCCCACAGCCTCACTTCCTCTCCGGCAAATCCACCGTCGTCGTCGGGAAGGCAAACTCGCAGCCTTCCTCCTTCATCAAATCCAAAATTTGCAGATTCAGCGTGTTTTTTACCTGCATGAAATCCCGCAGATTGACTTTGGTGATGTACACCCGGCACGCCAGATCAATACTGTAATCGTTGAATTTGTCCAGCGCAATCGTCACGCCGTCGGGCTGCACGTCGGGCTGGGCTTGCAGCATGGCGGTCAGATCGGCGGTCAGCTGTTCGATTTTTTCGCGCGGGGTGTCGAAGGTCAGACCAATCGTAAACTTCCACAGGCGGCTCTGGCGGCGGTCATAGTTTTGGATGTACTCCGCCGTGATTTTGGAATTTTCTATCGTGATAGCGACATTATCCGGGCTGCGGATGCGGGTGGAGCGGAAGGAAATGTCCTCAACGGTGCCCTCACAGTCGCCCAGCACGATGTAATCCCCGATGCCGAAGGGCCGCTCCAACACCAGCGTGATTCCCGCAATCAGGCTGTTCAGTGTGGACTGCGCGGCCAGCGAGACCGCCAGTCCGGCGACACCCGCGCCGGTCAGCAGGCCGGAGACCGGCACGCCGAGGCGGTCCAGCATGGCGATACCCGCAAACAGGCCGACCAGCGCATGAAAGATGTTCTCAAAAAAGTGTCCCATCGTCTGATTTGTTTCCAAATCTAGATGGTTCTGGGCGCTGCGCAGCAAAAGCCGGGTGACCGGGGCCGCACGCCAGCAGCCGAGCGCGATATAGAAGATGACCAGCAGGTCGGCAGCCAGATTCAGGTATTGCAAAAAAACGGCGTCGCGCACCAGCTCAAACGGCAGCGACTTGACGGCAGCTGCGCCCAGCAGTACCCGAAAAAGGCCCGCCACCGGCGTAAGGAAACTGTCCAACAAGATATAAAGCCACGATGCCGTGTGACTTTTTGCGCGTTCCAGAAAACGCCGGGCGGCGAGCTTGTACACCTCGGGTGCACCGGCAGCCGCCAGCGTCAGCAGCGCCGCGGGCAGAAACGAGAGAAAATCGTGGGTGAGTTCTTCCATGGTGGGTACCTCAGTTTATGGTTGTGGAAATCCTTGGCCTCCTCTGGGCGGGGGCTCCGCCCGCAGGCGGTGGGGGAGAGAACCTGACGCGGCCCGAAATGTTTCGGATAGCCGCAAGGTTCTCTCCCTCCGGCCCTGCGGGGCCACCTCCCTCGCAGAGGGAGGCAAGAAGGTGGTGGGCAAGAATTTCCTTAATTATACCACACCCCCTTGCATTTTGTAAAATCTATGCTATAATACTTCCCGGAAAGTCTGTTTCAGGGCGGGGTGTGATTCCCCACCGGCGGTGAGCGGCATGGCCCGCAAGCCCGCGACCAGCTGCAAATGCGGCTGCTGACCCGGTGTGATTCCGGGGCCGACGGTTAAAGTCCGGATGAAAGAAACGGAAAGCTGTTTGCTTTGCTTTTTTGCGCCCTGTCGTATATTTTGCGGCAGGGCGTTTTGTTTTCGCAAGGGCAGGGCAGAGCCTCCCGGGTTCGTGAGCTGACTTTCACAAATTTTTACGGGAGGCATCTTCTCATGCAAAACAAGACTACCAACATCCGCAAGCTCACCGGCACCGCCATGCTCGGCGCTGTCGCCGCCGTACTTATGTACATGGAGTTTCCGATCCCCATCATGCCGTCCTTCGTCAAGCTGGACGTGTCCGAGCTGCCCGCGCTGCTGGCCGCCTACGCCTACGGGCCGGTGTCCGGCATCGCTGTGTGCCTGATCAAAAACCTCATCAAGCTGCCCAGCACCAGCACTGCTGCGGTGGGTGAACTGTTCAATTTCGTCATGGGGGCGTTGTTTGTTGGCGTCGCCGGCTTTGTGTACAAGCGCAGCAAGACCCGCCGCAGCGCACTCATCGGCGCAGGGCTGGGCGCACTGGCCATGGCCGTTGTGTCCGTGCCGTACAACTACTTCATCGTCTACCCGGCCTATGTAGTTTTGTATCATCTGCCGCTCGAGGCCATCATCGGTATGTACCAGGCCATCAACCCCAGCGTGGACGGCCTGCTGACCTGCCTGATCACCTTCAACTTCCCGTTTACCTTGTTTAAAGGTCTGCTGGACGCGGCGCTCTGCTTCCTGATTTACAAGCCGCTGTCCGGTGTGCTGCACGGGAGAAAGTGAGAAAGGCTTCCCCCGCGCAGGGGGAAGCTGTCACCGAAGGTGACTGATGAGGGCCGGGTTGACGCAACCACTCGCCTATGGGAGGCAAGGAAAGCTTTGCCCTCATCCGGCCTCGGGCGGGGCCTCGGCCACCTTCCCCCGATGGGGAAGGCTCTCCTCCAAAACCACACACGCTGCCGCATCTGACCCACTTTTGTGCAAACCGTCTGAACTGCACAACGAAATATCGTTGACTTTGCCAAAAACCTGTGGTACACTAACTTCACAACAACAGAATAGCAACTTATCAAGAGCGGCTGAGGGAACAGGCCCGATGAAGCCCGACAACCTGCGTGTATGCGCAAGGTGCCAAGTCCTGCGGGAAACCGAAAGATAAGCGTTTTCGCGCGCAGTCTTTCCGGCTGCGCGCTTTTTGTTTCCACGGTTGCGTTTCTGCCGAATATTTTATAGGAGGCTTTTCCCAATGTCCAAAGTTCTTTTCACGTCCGAATCCGTCACCGAGGGGCATCCCGACAAAATCTGCGACCAGATCTCCGATGCCATCCTCGACGCCATCCTGGCGCAGGACCCCGGTGCCCGCGTCGCCTGCGAGACGACCTGCTCCACCGGTCTTGTCCACATCATGGGCGAGATCACGACCAACTGCTATGTTGACATCCCCGGCACGGCGCGCGAGGTCATCCGCTCCATCGGCTATGACCGCGCCAAGTACGGCTTTGACTGCGACACCTGCGGCGTCATCACCAACATCGACGGCCAGAGCCCCGACATTGCGCTGGGCACCAACGACGACGTGGCCGGTGCGGGCGACCAGGGCATGATGTTCGGCTACGCCTGCAATGAGACGCCAGAGCTGATGCCGCTGCCCATCAGCCTGGCCCACAAGCTGGCCAAGCGCCTGACCGAGGTGCGCAAGAACGGCACGCTGGACTACCTGCGCCCGGACGGCAAGAGCCAGGTCACCGTCGAGTACAACGATGGCAAGCCCGTGCGCATCGACGCGGTGGTCATTTCCAGCCAGCACAGCCCCGACATCAGCCAGGAGCAGCTGCATGAGGACATCCGCCGCGAGGTCATTGAAAAGGTCATTCCCGCCGAGCTGCTGGACGAGAACACGAAGTACTACATCAACCCCACGGGCCGCTTTGTTGTGGGCGGCCCGCAGGGCGACTCCGGCCTGACGGGCCGCAAGATCATCGTGGACACCTACGGCGGCTATGCCCGCCACGGCGGCGGTGCGTTCAGCGGCAAGGACCCCAGCAAGGTGGACCGTTCCGCCGCGTATGCCGCCCGCTGGGTCGCCAAAAACGTCGTTGCCGCGGGCCTGGCTACCAAGTGCGAGGTCGAGCTGGCCTATGCCATTGGCGTGGCAAAGCCCGTCTCCATCATGGTGGACACCTTCGGCACCGGCACCGTTGCCGACGAGAAGATCGTGCAGGCTGTCGAGAAGGTCTTTGACCTGACGCCCGCCGCCATCATCCGCGACCTTGACCTGCGCAAGCCCATCTACCGCCAGCTGGCCGCCTACGGCCACATGGGCCGTGAGGATCTGGGCGTCAAGTGGGAGAACACCGACCGCGCCGAGGCCCTGAAGGCCGCCGTCGCTGAATAATTGCTGCTTATGCTGCGCCCCGCACCGCCAATGGTGCGGGGCGCTTTTTTGTGCGCGGGGCAAAGGCGGCTTTTCAAAAAAATGTATCTGCAATCCTGCCAAACATTTTACATCCGCACCGCCGATTTTTGGTTTGCCAAATGCCCCTGTATGGGGTATAATATCTTTATCTGTGAAAGTGCGGCGATTTTGCGGGAAAGGAGGGCAAGGATGGAGCAGAACGAACAGCAGCTGATGAAGCTGGAAGGCACGGTCGAGCATGTGATCTACGAAAATGCCGATACCGGCTATGCGGTTTTTGAGGTCGATGCAAACGGAACCGATGTTGTGGTGGCCGGCAATGTGGGCGGCGTGGACAACGGCATGTCCGTGACGGTTTACGACCACATGATCAACCACCCCAGCTATGGCGAGCAGTTCCGTGCTGAGACCATTGAGGCCCGC
>OKUM01000243.1_pt1 | contig 37721 bp, 30 predicted proteins | sample 1606801 | NCBI WGS metagenome assembly OKUM01 (sample SAMEA3882546, study PRJEB24775) | human gut metagenome | biome: human-associated habitat; feature: intestine environment; material: feces | place: Netherlands | collected 2009/2010
CCACCGACTGCACGCGCCCGGCGGACAGGCCGGGCTTGACCTTGCGCCAGAGCAGCGGGCTGAGCTTGTAGCCCACGATGCGGTCGAGCACGCGGCGCGCCTGCTGCGCATCGACCAGATCCTGATCGATCTCGCGCGGGTGCTGGATGCTCTCGGTGACGACCTTCTTCGTGATCTCGTTGAAGGTCACGCGCTTGGCCTTATCGTCCGGCAGATTCAGCAGCTCCTTCAGGTGCCACGAAATGGCCTCTCCCTCGCGGTCAGGGTCGGTCGCGAGATAGACGGTGTCGGCAGATTTGGCGCGCTTTTTCAGGTCGGCGATCACGTCGGCGCGATCCTTCACGGGCAGATACTGCGGCGTGAAGTCGCCGTCAATATCGACGCCCATCGTGCTCTTGGGCAGGTCGCGCAAATGGCCCATCGAGGCCACGACCTGATAGTTGCTGCCCAGATACTTTTCGATTGTTCTGGCCTTCGCCGGAGACTCGACGATCACCAGATCCGTTTTTGCTTTTGCCATCGGGTCTGTTCCAACTCCTTATGATTCCTGCGCAGTGCCTGCGCGTATATTTAATGAAAAGCGTTTGCCCGGTTCCTGCCGGACCACGCCGCGGATCTGCAGCACGGTCAGCTCCGCGAGCACCTTGCTCGCCGGCAGCCGGGTCCTGGCGATGATGAGATCCACCTGCGTGGCGGGCGCATCGATCGCCGCGACGATCTGCAGCTGCTCCGTCGTGAGCGATCGCAGCTGCGCTTCCAGGTCAATATATGCCTCCGGCTGCGGCTTGTCAATCCTTTTCTCCGCGACCGGGCGGCGCACCTGTGCAAAGCCGTCGCCCGTCTCGGGCGGGGCCTGCGGCGCGGCGGGTTCGGGTTCGGGCGCGATGCGCTCGTGCAGCGTGCCGGGAAACATACGGCGAAAATCGCCCAGCACATCCCATGCGCACGTCGCCGGACGCGCCCCGTCCTTGAGCAGCGCGTTGCTGCCGACGGAGGCGTGGGAATCGGCGTTTCCGGGCACGGCAAAGACCTCCCTGCCCTGCGTGATCGCATCTTCGGCGAAGAGCAGCGCGCCGCTTTTCTCCGGCGCCTCGACCACGACCGTCGCCACGGCGAGACCGGAGGTAATGCGGTTGCGCAGCCGGAAGCCGAAGCGCGGCACGGACATATTCGGCGCAAACTCGCTCACGACCGCACCGCAGCGCGCGACGCTCTGCGTGCACGCGCCCGCAAAATCCAGATTGATTGCCGTACCGGACACGCCCACGCAGACACCGCCCGCATCCAGCGCACCCTCGGCGGCTGAGCGGTCGATGCCGGCGGTGAGACCGGAGAGCACGATGCCGCCGTGACGCACGATCTCCGAACCGAGCTTGTGCGCCGTGCGCATCCCGTAAGGCGTGGCGCTGCGCGTGCCGACGACGGCGACGGCCGCGCGGTCATCCAGCGGCGGCAGTGTGCCGCGCACATAGAGCACGAGCGGCGGGTCATAGATCTGCAGCAGCCGCTGCGGATAGGCGGCGTCCTGGATCGTCAGGGCGCGGATATCCTCCCGGTCGCAGATGGCGAGCGCGCGCTCGACCTCATGCAGGTCCTTATCCAGCAGCAGACGCAGCTCCTCCGGGCGCAGTGAGGCACGGACGCGGTAGTCCGCCTCCGTGGCAAAATACACATCGCGCGGCGTGCCGAAATGCTCCACAAGCGCGAGCTTCACCTTCGGCCGCACACCGAAGCGCATGGACAGCCAGACCCAGTATTTGAGCTGCGACATCTCACGCCCTCCTCATGTCTCGGTGCGGGCGATCTCCCACATGACGACCGCCGCGGCTACCGCCGCATTGAGCGACTCCGCGCCCGGCTGCATGGGGATGATGATCTGCCCGTCGCACTGCGCGAGCAGCTGCGCACTCAGACCGCGCCCCTCGCTGCCGATCGCCACGGCTGCCGGCGTGAGCGGCACGCACCGCAGATCCTGCGCCGTGTCCGTCAGCGCCGCGCCGTAGAGCTTGAGACCGTTTGCGCGCAGCAGCTGCATCAGCTCGTCCGTCGCGCACGTCAGCACCGGCTGACGAAAGAGCGCGCCCATCGCCGCGCGCACGGTCTTCGGGCCGTAGAGATCGGCGCACGCGCCGGTGAGCACCACGGCGTCCATGCCGAGGGCGTTGGCCGTGCGGATGACCGTGCCGACGTTGCCGGGATCCTGCACCCCTTCGAGCACGATGACGCGGCGCAGCGGTTCCGGCAGGCGCATCGCCGGGATACGCACGGTAAAGACCGGACCCGGCGAGTGCATGAGCGGCGAGGCGTACTCGACGAGCTCAGCATCCGCCACGTACTGCGCGATGCCGTCCGGCAGCGAAAACGCCGCCGCCTCGCGCCAGAGCACGGACGTGACCTCCGCGCCGAACTGCAGCGCCTCGCGCAGCAGCTTTTCGCCGTCGCAGACGTACTCCCCCGCCTCCCGGCGCGCATCCGCCGACTTTGCCAGCGCGCGCAGGTGCAGGATATATTGATTTTTCCGCGACCGAATCTGCTCCATTGTCCTGTTCTCCGCATATTCTATTACAATGTAATTAGATATTGTCCTTCATCTTATAACATCGCTCCACAATTTTCAAGACCTGTCGGTCAGGAATTTGCAAAGCGGTGCAAATTTTCCGCCGCATATGCCAGCAGTGCCGCCCGCTCATTTGCGACCCGCTCATCCATGACGGCGTCCAGGCACGCCTGCAGCGCCGCGCCCACAGCCCGCCCGCGCAGGCCGAGCGCGAGCAGGTCGCTGCCGTTGACGGCGAGATCCCGGAGCGAAAAGCAGGCATCCGCCGCAAGCAGCGCATCGAGCACGCGCCCGGCCTCCTGATAGGTCTGCACGCGTCCGGCGCAGATGGCAGACTGCCCGCAGGTATCGGCGATGTGCAGCGCGAAGAGCTGCCGCACCGGCTCGACGCCGAGCTTATGCATCAGCCGCCGGATGGGCTTCGCTTCCGGCGCGATGGGCAGGTCGTGATAGCGGATGAGCTGCGTGATGCGCGTGCGCCCGGCCGTATCCATGCGCAGCCGCGTCAGGATCGCATCCGCGAGCTCCGTGCTCTTGGCGGCATGACCGTAGAAGTGTCCGACGCCGTCGTCTGCAAGCGAAAAGCACGGCGGCTTTCCGACGTCGTGCAGCAGCGCTGCCCAGCGCAGCACCGGCTCGGGCGGGATATGCTCCACAACCGCGACCGTGTGCTGCCAGACGTCCCGGTCGTGGTGCGGGTTGTGCTGCGCAAAGCCGAACATCGGCCGCAGCTCCGGGATGGGGACGGCCAGCACATCGGAAAACTCCCGCAGCACCGCGCCTGCATTCTGCCCGCAGAGCAGCTTTGTCAGCTCGCTCAGCACGCGTTCCGCCGCAAGATACCGCAGCAGCTCGGCGCAGCGGTGGATGGCCGCCGCCGTCTCCGGCTCGATGGTGAAGCCGAGCACGGACGCAAAGCGCAGCGCACGCAAAATGCGCAGCCCGTCCTCACGAAAGCGGCGCTCGGGCTCACCCACGCAGCGTACGACGCCGTGCGCGAGATCCTCCGCCCCGCCGCAGATATCCACGAGTCCCGTGCGCGGATTATAAGCGAGCGCATTCATCGTAAAATCGCGCCGCAGCAGATCGGCGCGCAGGCTGCGCGTAAACGTCACGCTGTCCGGCCGCCGGTGATCTGAGTAGCCGCCGTCGACGCGGTAGGTCGTGATCTCCAGCGGCAGACCGTCAAGCAGGACGGTCACCGTGCCGTGCCGGAGTCCCGTTTCGATGAGCCGTTCGCCGGAAAAGACCCGCTCGACCTGCTCGGGCTCGGCATCGGTCGTGATGTCCCAGTCCCCCGCCGCGCAGCCGCGCAGTGCATCGCGCACCGCGCCGCCGACGACGAAGGCCTCCCACCCCGCCGCCTCGAGGCGGTCGAGCGCCATATGCACTTGTGCCGGCAGGGTCATCATGGGCAAGCTCCTCAGTTGTGGTGATAGATCTTCTTTTCCAGCGCAAAAATACGCCCGCTGAAGCCGCCTGCCGGCACGCCCGGGAGCGTCTCGGCATAGATCTCCATGCGGCTGTCAATGAGGTCGATGTACGACAGCAGCTCCGCCTCGGCGCACATGGGGCGCACGGCCGCGCCGAAGTCCGGCTCGCCGTGGTGCGAGAGGATCATGTGCTGCAGCAGCAGGCTCTTTTCCTGCGGCAGGCCGAGGGACTCGGCGCACTGCTGCACCTCCTGCGCGCCCATGACCAGATGGCCGATCAGCTGGCCGGAGAGCGAATAATCCGTGACCATGCCGAGCCCCGAGAACGTAAATTCCCGCTCCTTGGCAAAATCGTGCAGCAGCGTGCCGGTCAGAAGCAGGCTCCGGTCAATGATCCCGGCATAGAGCCCCGACAGGTAATCGGCCAGCCGCAGCATGTTGGACGTGTGCATCAGAAGGCCGGACAGGAAGCTGTGGTGCACGCTCTTGGCCGCCGGGATGGATCGGAAGGCCTCGAGATGCCGCTCGAGCATCGTGCGGGCGACGGACTGATAGTCGGCATCCTCCATGGAGTCGATCAGGCGGCGGATCTCCTGCAGGCGCTCGTCCGGATCGATCGGAGCGACCGGCACGAGGGCCGACACGTCATACTGGTCATTGCCGTCCGCCATACGGATGCGGCCCGCCGTGAGCTGCGGCGCGCCCTTGAACTCGGAGACCTGCCCGCGGATCTTGACGATCCGGCCGGTGTCGGCCGGGTTCGCGCCGATGGGGCCGGAGTAGTCCCAGACCTTCAGGTCGATCGTGCCGGAGCGGTCGGCCAGCACGCCGGATAAAAACGGCTTGCCCGCCGCGGTGGTCTTGAGAAAGGCGTCCTTCAGGACGTAAAACCCCTCCACATCGTCGCCGGTATGCATCCCGGCGATCAGCTTGTTGTATTCCATATACGCATCCTCGCTGTTCTTATGTTTTCTTATGATTATAGCAGTCTTTTCGTCCGTCTGCAATCATACAATGAAAACCTTTAGCAGCGCCAACAATACCGCCAACTTTACCATAGCTAAGAGCCGTACTCTTTACGTCGCCGTAGTTCGTGCAGTTGGATACCGTATTCGCAACGCTGCCATTCGCAAACGCATAACCGACGATGCCGCCGTATGCAGCACTCGAGTTATTATATTGGCCGGTTACCGTGCCGCGGTTCGTGCAGTTATTTACAGTCGTTCCAGCACTGCCGTATCCTATCTTTGCATATACCTTTAGGCTTCTGCTATGAGCCTGTTGGCTGGATTGCGCCTGTAACGCAATATGGTTTTTCATAGCTACAACTTTTACTAAACCACACCAACTGCGATTTCTCGCCTGCGCACATTTCTATGCGCCCGAATTGTAGACCCGTACATTCGCAGATTCGTCAGTCGTTTCTGACCATTCTCGCCTTGGGTATTTTATAGACCCCCGGCATATAGGCAGCACCGTCCACCTCTGGACAGCTTTCGCCGCAGATTCTTCCGCGGTACGGCTGCTCTCTGCCGACTTCACCGAGCTTCCAACAATCTACGTTTCCGTTTACATTGCTGGTCGGAGTATCAGGGCGGCGTTTCAAGGCGTTACCCCATCATTCCGCCTGTCGGATAATCAGTTCGCTGATTGTGATTCATCACTTCCTTTTTATCAGCGTCTAACCTTTTCAGTTAGAAACAAGTCGCACTCCAGCAACTCGTTATAGCCAAACGCATAGTCGCCGACAAACGTGACTGTGGACGGAACTACAATTGTGCTGATTCTGCTATCAAGCCCAGTATATAAGAACGCCGACTGGCCGATCTTTGTTACTGTTACGCCATTGATAGATGCAGGGATCACAACATTCTCAACAGAAAAATCAAATCCCGTGATCTCTCCATTGCTAGACTCAAACGCAGACGCCACTGTCGGCGTCGGTGTTGCTGCTGCCGGGCCTGTTCCCGCTGCCAGCGCGGTCACGCTCAGGCCGGTGAACAGGGACAGGATCATGCTGCAGACGAGCAGCAGACTCATCAACCGTTTCTTCATACATTTCCTCCCAAAATATCATTGTTTTTCCGGTAAAACCGAAAAAACAGGCGGGGATCCCCGCCTACGTGTTCGTGCGCGCATGGCTGCGCGCTGGTTCCACGCGTTATATTTTATAAAAATGAACGACTGTGTCAAATCGTTTGTCTGATATTATCGCATTTTATTTCGTCCATGTCGAATACAAAGATTTTCTGCGATTTAGCCAAATACACCGTGATATTTCTGCACGAATAACCATATTTTTTGGATTGCGCCTTCCAGCCCGGCAGGCTATACTGAATAAAAAAACCACGTCCCGGCCCGGCCGGGAGAGGAGGCAGTATGGAAGACCTTCTGCAGCTGCAGCTGCTCGCGCGGCAGCAGCGCACGCCCTACGCCGTCGCCACCATCGTGGAGGCGACCGGCTCCACGCCCCGGACCGAGGGCAAAATGCTCGTCTACGCGGACGGCCGCAGCGCCGGGACCATCGGCGGCGGACTTGCCGAGCTGCGGGCGAAAAAAGACGCCGCCGATGCCATCCGCTGCGGCAAAAACCGCCTCGTGCGCTACGAAGTCGTGCCGCAGGCGGCGGCGAGCGGCATGGCCTGCGGCGGGGCGCTGCAGGTGTTCATCGAGGTGTACGGCACGCGTCCGCTGCTCGTCGTCTGCGGCGGCGGGCACGTGGGCACGTGCGTGCTGCGCGCGGCGAAGCTCACGGGCTTCGAGCTCTGGCTCTTTGACGACCGGCCGCAGGAGGCCGTCGCGGAGGCCGCGGCGCTGGCCGACCGGTTCTTCCCGGTCGCGGGCGATTTTTACGAGGGGATCGCCGCGCAGGCGGTCTCGCCTGGGGCGTTTTTCGTGATCTGCGGCCACAGCCACACGCAGGACGGCGAAGCGCTGCACGCCGCGCTCGAAAAAGACGCGGCCTACGTCGGCATGCTCGGCAGCCGGAGAAAGATCGCCGCGCTGTTTGAGCGGCTGCGCAGCCTCGGCGTCCCGCAGGCGCAGCTGGACACGGTCTGCACGCCCATCGGCTTCGATCTCGGCGGCGAGACGCCGGAGGAGCTGGCCATCGCCATTCTGGCGCAGATCCTGCTGGTCAAAAACCGCGGCCGGCAGTCGCTGACCGACGCAAAGGAGGACAAGGCATGATCTGGCTCACCGGCGACACACACGGACATTTTGACCGCGTGGAGGCGTTCTGCCGCGAACAGCAGACCACGACGGACGATATTCTGATCATTCTCGGCGACTCCGGCTTCAACTTCGGCGGCGGCGAGCGCGACCGGTTTTTGAAGACGCGCGCCTCGCAGTTCCCCATCACGATCTTCTCCCTGCACGGCAACCGCGAGAACCGGCCGCAGAACATCCCAGGCTACGTGGAGGGCAGCTTCCACGGCGGGAAGATCCTGTACGAGCCGCAGTATCCGAACCTGCTGTTCGCGGTGGACGGCGAGGTCTACCTGTTCGCGGGGACCGACTGCCTCGTCGTAGGCGGCGCGTACTCCACCGGCAAGGAATACCGGCTGGTCAAGGGCCTCGACTGGTGGCCGGACGAGCAGCCCTCGGACGAGACAAAGCGGCAGGTCGAAGCCCTGCTCGCGCGCCGCGGCTGGCAGATGCCCGTCGTGCTGACGCACACCTGCCCGCTGCGCTATAAGCCCCTCGAAGCCCTCAAGCCCGATCTCGACCAGTCGACCGTCGACTGCACGACCGAGCTCTGGATGGACGCGATCGAATCCCGCCTCCGCTATGACCACTGGTTCTGCGGCCACTTCCACACCGATAAACAGATCGATAACCTCCAGATCCTCTTTCAGACCTTCGTGCCGTTCCCGTCGGAAGGCTGAGCACCCGTTCTTCCGATGAAATCGGCACCAGCGGGCGGAGCAGAGCCCCGCCCCTACAAGGTGCAGAGAAAATAAAGAAGACCTACTCGCAAAAAGGTGCAGCCTGACAGATCCAGACTGCACCTTCTATTTATAGCAATCGTTCTAAGGCAACTAGCTGCAAACTTGATACCTACCGTATCAGGCGGCGCGTACCAAGACGCCCGTAAGGTGAGTATCGAGTGGAACGCCAGACCGAAACATTGGGGCTTACCTGAATTCAGATGCAGGAAGCACCAAACGTAGCCAAGTGCCCCTTTTCTCCCCTATCTTTTCCGGCAAGACGGAAAAGATAGGGCCGTCGGAGACATAAGGCAGCTGCAAATTTGCAAGAGCCAATCCCTCAGTCACCTGCGGTGACAGCTCCCTTTACACAAGGGAGCCTTTCAATCGCACCGCCGGGGGTGCGGCAAAAATGGGCGACAACCTCTCAGTCAGCCTGCGGCTGACAGATCCCCTTCCAGGGGAGCCTTTGGGAATTACACGCGGCGTTTTACGCTGGGGTAGAGGGAGGCGTCAGTGTGGGGGAGGAAGCGGGCGGCGTGCATGTTTTCCACGAACTTCTCCATCTCCCCAAACTGCACATAGGTCGCAAGCGCCCGGATGCGCTCCAGCCGTGCGCGGCAGCTCCGGTCCAGCAGGAGCCGTCTGGCTCCGGCGAGCGAGGAATTGCCGAGGATCCGGAACTTTTCCCGCGGCAGGTCGGGATACAGCCCGACCGTGATCGCGGACTCCAGATCGTAATGCGTGCCGAAGCCCCCGGCGAGGTAGAACGTGCCGATCTCCGCCGGGCTGACGTTCACGCTCTGCAGCATCGTTGCGACCATGGTGTGCGCGGCGGCCTTGCAGGTGAGGAACTCGCCGATGTCGTCCTGGGTAAAATAGAGCGGCACATTGCCGTCGTAAGCGTAGATGATCGCGGGGACGTTGCGCTGGCGATCCTCCTCCCAGACCTCGCGGATGCAGGGCGCGGCGTCCTTCTGCAGCCGCCCGGCCGAGTCGATCCAGCCCGAGAGAAAGCCCTCGGCGATGAGGTCCAGAATGCCGGAGCCGCAGATGCCCTTCGGCGGCAGATCGCCGATGGTCCGATACCGCAGGCGGTTGTCCGCGCCGATCTTCACGCTGCAGATCGCGCCCGGCTCTGCCCGCATGCCGGAATGGCTGACCGCGCCCTCCAGCGCGGGCCCGGCCGCGCCCGCGCCCATGAGCAGAAAGTCCCGGCAGCCCAGCACCAGCTCGCCGTTCGTGCCGATGTCGAGAAACAGCGCCAGATCCTCCCGCGTGTCCAGATCCGTCTCCAGCAGCCCGCCCGTGATGTCGCCGCCCAGATAATTGGCGATCGCGGGCATGCAGTAGACATTTCCGCAGATGGGCAGTCCCAGCTCCGCCGCCCGGATCACGCCGGGGTCAAAAAACACCGGCGTGTACGGGCTCTGAAACACGAGCCACGGGTCGCAGCCGAGGAAGAAGTGCAGCATCGTCGTGTTGCCGCCGACGGTCATGGCGGAGATCGCCTCCGGACGGATATCTGCCGCCCGGCAGCAGGTATCGATCATGCCGCGCACGTCCGAAAGCGTCAGCGCCTGTAAAGTCTTCAGGTTTTCCCGGTCCGCCTTCACCGCGAGGATGCGGTCGAGGATGTTCGCGCCGAACTGCGTCTGGCTGTTGGTGCAGGCAGCCTGCGAAAGCGTCCGGCCGCGCACGAGATCCACCAGCTCCATCTGCATGATCGTGCTGCCGATGTCGAGGCACAGGCCGTAGTGTTCAGCGGTCGTATCGCCCGGCTCCACGCGCACAGCGTCGGTCCCGCCCGGCCCGGGGCAGAGCGTCACGGTGACGCGGTAGTCCGCCGCGGATAAGACGGGATACAGCTGCTGCAGGCAGCCCAGTGTCAGTCTGCATCCGTCCGGCAGCGCGGCCAGCAGCCGCTCCCGCGCGGCAAGAAAATCGCCGCCCGCCGGCGCGTGCAGTTCCAGATAACGTTTTTCACTCAGTGGTTCCATAGCAATACTCCTACGCGCTGCGTCCGAGCAGGAGGCACAGCGCGCCGTAGCCGTGCGACAGCAGGTCGAAGACCCAGCGGTTCGTGTCCACGCTGCGCTCGCCCATGTCGATGACGGCGGTCGCGTTCTTCAGCCGCCGGGCGGTCCGGTAGAATTTCCCGTCCTGCCGCCCGCGTGTTTCGCCTGCGCGCACCCAGGCGGCAAAAACGCCGTCCAGATACGCGTGGATCAGCAGCTCCGTCGCCATCGAGCGCTCGGTGATCTGCAGCGCCGCGCCGCATTCTGCCTCGTAGCCCGCAAGGATCGCGCGGCTGAGCGGCAGCGAGCCGTTGCCCTTCTGCCGCAGGAAGGTCATGAGCGCGTCGTTCGTCGTCAGGTGGACGGCCTTGTCGGTATAATAGAGCGTCACGCCCCCGGGCAGCTGCGAAGCATCCATCTGCGCCGCCTCCTTTGTCTGTTTGTGTCTATCTTACCACATCCCGCGCAGGATGCAAGAGGCAGATGCCCCTTGCGCCTGCGGGCGTTTGCAGGTATAATTAGGGTGTATCTGAAAACTCCCAACGCGCCCGGACAGCGGGCCTTTTCGCGCTGCGCTGCGTCATTTTTCCTTGAAATACGTCAGTATTCCTGCGAAAAAATGTCTTTCTCAGCGCGAAAATTCCTCGCTGCCGGTCTCATTGCTGGTTTTCAGATACACCCTAAGACAAAATCGACAAAAGAGGTATCGCCATGCTTGATTCTTATATTTCCGCCCTCTGCCGCTATGCCGATCGCACGGGGCTCCTCCAGCCGGAGGATCTGGTCTTTGCGCGCAACGCGCTGCTCGAGGCGCTGCAGCTCGATTCCTTCGACGAAGCCGCCGCCCCGGCAGAGGCCTCGCTGGCCGATATTTTGCAGGTGCTGACCGGCGATGCCGTCGCCCGCGGCGTCTGCCCGGACAACCAGGTCGCCCGCGACCTGTTCGACACGAAGCTCATGGGCGTGCTGACGCCCCGGCCGCACGAGGTCCGCACCTGCTTCCATACGCTCTACCAGATCTCCCCGCAGAAGGCGACCGACTGGTTCTACCGCTTCAGCCAGGACACCAACTACATCCGCCGCGACCGCATCGCGAAGGACAAAAAGTGGACCTACGCCTGCGAATACGGCGAGCTGGACATCACCATCAACCTCTCCAAGCCCGAGAAGGACCCGCGCGCCATCGCCGCGGCCAAGCTCGCGCCGCAGTCCGGCTATCCCAAATGCGCCCTGTGCGCGGAAAACGAGGGCTACGCGGGCCGCATGAACCATCCCGCCCGGCAGAACCACCGCATCATCCCCCTTGAGCTGGACAGCGGCAGCTGGTATCTGCAGTATTCCCCCTACGTCTATTACAACGAGCACTGCATCGTCCTCAACGCCGAGCATACGCCCATGCGCATCAGCGCGGCGACGTTCCGCCGGCTGCTGGACTTTACGAAGCTGTTCCCGCATTATTTTCTCGGCTCGAACGCGGATCTGCCCATCGTCGGCGGCTCGATTTTGAGCCACGACCATTTCCAGGGCGGCCACTATACCTTCGCCATGGAAAAGGCTCCGGTCGAGACGCCGGTCTCGTTTGCCGGATTCCCGGACATTGCAGCCGGGATCGTCAAATGGCCGATGTCCGTCCTGCGCCTGACCGGCAGCGATCCGGACCAGCTGTGCCTGCTGGCGGAGAAGATCCTGACTGCCTGGCGCGGCTACACCGATGAAGCCGCCATGGTCTTTGCCGAGACTGACGGCACGCCGCACAACACCATCACGCCCATCGCCCGCCGCCGCGGGGAAGATTTTGAGCTGGATCTTGTTCTGCGCAACAATCTCACGACGCCGGAGCATCCGCTCGGCCTCTATCACCCGCACGAGCAGCTGCACCACATCAAAAAAGAGAACATCGGCCTCATCGAGGTCATGGGTCTGGCCGTCCTGCCCGCACGGCTGGACAAGGAGCTGGCGCTTCTGAAGGACGCGATCCTCTCTGGCCGCGACCTGCGCGCGGACGAGACGCTGCAGAAGCACGCCGACTGGGCCGAGGCGCTGCAGGGCCGCTATACCTTCACGCCGGAGAATACCGAGCAGATCCTGCAGCAGGAGGTCGGCGCCGTCTTCATGCAGGTCCTCGAAGACGCCGGCGTCTACAAACGCACCCCCGCCGGCCAATCCGCCTTCCTCCGCTTCACCGCCAGCGTGTAAAGCATGAAAAGGCTCCCCTGGAAGGGGAGCTTTTTGCTTGCTGCGGAATATGAAAGATCCCCGCGGCTGCGTGGACCGCAGCGCGGGGATGCTGGTCATTGCGGCGTTGTCGGCTGGGCGCAGCGGACGGCGGCGGTTTCATGGAGGATGCGCTGCATCTCCGGCCATTTGTCTTCCATGTCGGCGACCAGCTTCAGCTGCGTGCGGCAGCGGTCAAGGTTCTGGGTGGGATAGTCGATCTTGAAATAGACGTCGCCGTCCAGATAATCCTTCAAAAACCGCATAGCCAGCTCCGCCGTGATGATCTTCGCGCCAAGCGGCAGGACCTCGATCTCCTTCGGGGTCAGCGCGTGACCACAGGCGTCGAGATAGCCCTCCAGGAACGCCTGGTACATGTCGAGCTTCAGCCAGACCTGATCCAGATCCTTCTCATCCTCTGCGGCCGAGGACGCGCCGAAGCGCACGCCGTCGCCGAAATCATAGGCAGACAAACCCGGCATCACCGTGTCGAGATCGAGCACGCACTTGGCGCAGCCGGTCTGCGGGTCGAGCAGGACGTTGTTGAGCTTGGTGTCGTTGTGCGTCACGCGCAGCGGCAGCTCGCCGGCTGCGAGCATGCGGCAGAGCGTCCCGAGCTCCTGCTCCCGCGCGAGCAGGAAGTCGATCTCGGGCCCGACATCCTTCACGCGGCCGCAGACATCGGCTTCGATGGCGGCGCGGAACTGACGCAGGCGGTCGATGGTGTCGTGGAAATGCGGGATGGTCTCATACAGGGAGGCCGCCGGGAAATCTGCCAGCGCCTGCTGGAACTTGCCGAAGGCCACCGCGGCCTGGTAAAAGTCGTTTCTGTCGCGCGGCATATCCAGGCTGATGCCGCCGGAGATGAAGTTGTAGGCGCGCCAGAACTCGCCCTGGTCATCGATGCAGTATTTTCTGCCGTCCTTGGCCCTGCAGAGGCGGATGCACTCCAGACCAATCTGCTTGCGGTCGATGAACCGGGAGACCGCGTCGATATTCTCGATCAGCTCCTCCGGGTGGCGGAAGGCGACGCGGTTGATCCGCTGCAGGGTGTAGGCCTTCCGGTTGTCGCAGACGACGCGGAAGGTGCGGTTGATATGGCCGTTGCCGAGCGGCTCACAGGAGATGGGCGTTCCGTCCAGGCAGAACTGCTGTAAAACCTGTTCCATAGATACAATGTCCTTTTTTCTTTCTATTGGGAGCTCCCGAAGAGAGGGAGTATCGTTTGCGCACACGTGCAGCCGCACGTTCTTTCTATTGTATCCCATTTGCAGGATAATTGCAACCATCTTGCAGCTATTCCCCGCGGATCCGACAGAAAAACGGCCTGCCGCAGCGCGGCAGGCCGTCAGATCCGGTCGCTTATTTCATCTGCGCGATGTCGCAGACGATCTCGACGCACTTGTCGACGCCGAGCTTGCCGCTGTCGAGGCAGATGTCGTAGTTCTCGGCTTCGCCCCAGTTGCGGTTGGTGTAGTGCTTGTAGTAGACCTTCCGCTTGCTGTCCTTCTCCTGCAGGCGCTTTTCCATGGGCTTGCTGGTCTCGCCGTAGCGCTCGCGCACGCGGGCGGCGCGGTGCTGCATGTCGGAATGGACGAAGATGTGCAGGCAGTCCGGCTGGTCCTTCAGGATGAAATCCGCGCAGCGGCCGACGATGACGCACGGGCCCTTGCTGGCCAGATCGCGGATGACGTTTGTCTGGCAGACGTAGAGCTTATCCGACACGGACATGGTGTCGATCAGCCCCATCGGGTGGGACGACACGGCGATGTTGAACAGGAAGCTGCTGGTGACGGAGGCGTATTCGCCGATCTCCTCGATGAACTCGTGCGAGAAGCCGCTCTCCTTTGCGACCTTGTCGACCAGCTCCTTATCGTAATAGGGGATGCCGAGTTTCTCGGCCACCGCCTTGCCGATGCTTCTTCCGCCGCTGCCAAACTGGCGGCTGATGGTGATGACCTTGTTTGTCATAAAGACTCCCCCTTGTTTTTGATGCCCCTATTATACACCAAAATGCTCGGGATGACAATGAAAAATTTCCGTCAGGACGGCATCAAAGATACGGCCTCATGTCCTTGACCAGCTGATCCTCCAGCCGGATGAGCGACTGGGCGATGTCCTTCGCCTCGCGGCTGGCCGTCGGATACTGGTTGCAGTAGCGGGCGAGCGACTTGATGCCCATCGAGCAGCCGGTCGAGATGAGGTCGGCCGTCGTCGCGTCGCCGGGCTTCATGGCGAGCATCGCCTCCGTCTTCATCCAGGACATGGCGCGGGCGGCCGGATCGGCGGACTTTGCCTCCTTGCCCTGCGCGCGCAGCAGCGCCTTCGTCTCGGCGGCGAGCGACTCATGCTGGCGCTTGCTGCTCGCGAGCCGCCGCTGCAGCGGCCCGTCCGGGCTGTTTTTCAGCACGTCGTCCAGCGAGCGGATGGCCATATCAGTCCCCGCCGCGCACTCGGACAACAGGTGCAGCGTGTCTTCGTTCATCTTGCATCTCCTCCTTTCAGACTCTGCAATTATTGTGTTCCAAAAGCGGAAAAAATATGATACAATGCGGAAAAAGGAGGCATGCATATGCGTATGGAACGAACGGTCCGCGAGATCGCGGGCGACTACGCCGTGCTGGAAAACGAATCCGGCGGCACGACCGAGGTCGCGCTGGCCCTGCTGCCGGACGGCGTCCGCGAGGGCATGGTGCTCATTTTTGAAAATTTCGAATACCGAATCAAAGAATAAAGGAGAAGGGCTATGATCCGTCATATCGTGATGTGGAAGTTCCGCGAAGGAGAAGAAGAAAACCGGGAGAAATTTCTCTCCGGCCTGCAGGCGCTGGATGGTGTGATCCCCGAGATCCGCCATATGGAGATCCACCGCAGCTGCAAGCCCGGCAACCCCTACGACGCCTGCCTGATCGCCGACTTTGACGATCTGGAGGCCCTCAGCCGCTATAAAAACGACCCCCGCCACGTCGCCGTCTCCACCCTCTGCAAATCCATCCGCGAATCCCGCGGCGCGATCGACTACGAGCTGTGAAAAAGGCTCCCCTCCCAGGGGAGCTTTTTTCGCTGTGGGATTATTTTCCCAAGCGGCACAAGGCGACGGGTTCTGCGGGGGAAAGGTGGCAAACTGGGAGCATCCTGTGAGAAGAGGGGATGCGCATGAAAAAACGGCTGCCGGAGATCCTGTGCATGGCGGCGGTGCTCGTGGGGCTGCTGGCGCTGGCGGCGCAGGCCGGGGCGGAGCAGACGCACCGGGCGTACCTGTACGGCTACCCGGACGGGTCCATCCGGCCGGAGGCGGAGGTGAGCCGCGCAGCCTTCGCCTGTATTCTGCTGCGGCTGGCAGAGAATGAGCTGCCGGAGGGCGCGCGCGTGCGCTTCTGGGATGTACCGGGGACGAGCTGGGCCTACGCGGCCGTTACGCGGCTGGCGGGGCTGGGGCTGCTGCCGTTCGGGTCGGACGGCTGGTTCCGGCCGGACGCGGGGCTCACGTGGCGGGACTTTTCCGGCGTGCTGGACAAGCTCGCGCAGACGGAGGCCGGGCGTGCGGCCTTCCCGGTGCTGGCCGCGGCCTGGAGCGAGAAGACGCTGGCCGCCGCCGAGGCGGATGAGGCCGCGGCAGAGGCCGTCCTTACCCGCGCGGAGCTGGCCCGGGCGCTCAACAGTCTGCTCGGCCGCTGCCCGGACGGGCAGGACGCGCAGCTGCAGGCTGCCGCCTGGTACCGCGACAACCAGGACCAGACCGCCTGGTACTACGCGGACCTCATCGAAGCCTCTGTCGACCACACCTGCAGGCTTTTGCCGCAGGGCGAGCAGTGGACAGCCATCGGGTAAGGCAGCACCGCACAATTGCGTCTGCGCGCTTCGGCGGATCTTTTCCGCCGATCCTGCGGCGTTGCCTCAAAAAGTCTGCCCTTCCGGGCAGACTTTTTCTCTGCGTGTTCACGATTTATTCAAGCAAAATGTGTGCCGGTATGGCATAATATACTATTCAGAAAGCAAAAAAAAGTGAGGGGCGGACGCATGCAGGATTTTGTTGTATTTGACCATGTCTGTAAGACCTATCAGATGGGAGACGTGCGCATTGAGGCGCTGAAGGACGCGTCGTTTACGATCGACGAGGGGGAGATCTGCGTCATCGTCGGCCAGTCCGGCGCGGGCAAGACCACGCTCCTGAACATCCTCGGCGGCATGGACCGGCTTACCTCCGGCCATGTGCTGCTCGCGGGCGAGGACGTGGCGGACTACAGCCGCAAGCGCCTGACGACCTACCGCCGCCACGAGGTCGGGTTCGTGTTCCAGTTTTACAATCTGCTGCCCAATATGACGGCGCTGGAAAACGTGCAGATCGCAAGCCAGCTGTGCAAGGATCCGCTGCCGGCCGACGAGGTCCTGCGGCAGGTCGGCCTCGGCGAGCGGATGCAGAATTTCCCCGCGCAGCTCTCCGGCGGTGAGCAGCAGCGCGTGGCCATTGCCCGCGCGCTGGCAAAGCGGCCGAAGCTGCTGCTGTGCGACGAGCCGACCGGCGCGCTCGATGACCAGACCGGCAAGCAGATCTTGTCCCTGCTGCAGGCGCAGAGCCGCGCGGGCGGCATGACCGTCGTCATCATCACGCACAACTCGGCGCTGACCGCCATGGCTGACCGGGTCATCCGCGTGAAAAGCGGGCAGATCGCCGGCGCCCGGATCAATGAACATCCGACGCCCGTCGAGCAGATCGAGTGGTGAGCGGCATGGGGAAGCTGACGCTGCGGGAGATCCGCAGAAGTTTGGGCCGGTTTCTGGCCATCGCGGCCATCGTGGCGCTGGGCGTGGGCTTTTTCTGCGGCCTGCGGCTGACGAAGACGGCCATGGTGCGCACGCTGGACGCCTACGCCGAGGCGCAGCAGATGTACGATTTCCGCCTCGTGAGCACCATTGGCTTTGACGAGACCGACGCGGCCAAAATCGCCGCCGACAGCCGCGTCGCCGCGTGCGAGGGCACAAAGAGCGCCGACGCGCTGACCAGCACGGCGGGCGGCGCGTCGCGGGCGTGCAAATTTCTGTCGCTGCCCGAGACGCTCGACCTGCCGAGCCTGAAGGCCGGACGGCTGCCGCAGACGGCGGACGAGTGTCTGGCCGACGGGATGCTGTACTCGGAACAGGATCTCGGGCAGAAGATCGTGCTCTCGGAGGAGAATGACGACGATACGCTGGGGCAGTTCACCCGGCGGGAATTCACCATCGTCGGCATCGCCAAGAGCGTTCTGTACATCAACTATGAGCGCGGCAGCACGTCGGTCGGCAGCGGATCGCTGTCCGCCTTCGTGTACGTGCTGCCGGAGGCGTTTGACTTTGACTATGATACGGAGCTGTATCTGCGCCTGACGGACCGGGCGGGCGAGATCTACTCGGACGAATACAAGGCGCACATCGACGACGCCGAGCCCTGGGTCACCGCGCTTGCGGAGCAGTGCGCGGACGACCGCGGCACGCGGCTGCATGACGACGCGGCCGAGACGCTGGCTGACGCCCGCGAAACGCTCGACGAAAAGCAGCAGGAGCTGGCGGACGCGAAGCAGAAGCTCGAAGACGCCAAGCAGACGCTGGCGGACGCCGAACAGGACGTCCTGGACGGCGAGCAGAAGCTCGCCGATGCGAAGGAGGAGGCCGACCGCGAGCTGGCCGACGCCTATCAGAAGCTCGTCGACGGCCAGAAGGAGATCGAGGAGAACGAGCAGAAGCTTGCAGACGCCCGCAAGGAGCTCGCGGACGGCGAACAGAAGCTCGCCGACGCGCAGGCAGAATATGACGACGGCGCGGCCAAGCTGGCCGAGGCCAGAGAGGAGCTTCGCAAACAGTTTAACGAGACTGTCGGCGAGCTGCAGGCCGGGCAGGCGGAGATCGACAAGAATCAGGCGCAGCTCGACCAGAAGCGCGCGGAGCTCGCCGCGCAGAAGGCCGAGCTCGAAGCGACCAAGGCGCAGCTGGCGGCGGCGCTGGGCAGCGGTCAGCTGTCAGAGGACCAGAAAGCGCAGCTGCAGGCGCAGCTCGCGCAGGTCGAGGCCGGGCTGCAGAAGATCGAAGCTGCCGGACCGGAGCTTGACGCGGCGCAGCAGCAGATCGACGCGGCGCAGGCGGAGCTCAACACAGGCAGCGAGGAATTCGGCGACGGGCTGGAGGAGGCCAACGCTGAGATCAGCGAAAACCAGAAAAAGCTCGACGAGGCCAAGGCCACGCTCGATGAAAAGAATCAGGAGCTGGCCGACGCAAAGCAGGAGCTCGCCGATGGCGAGCAGCAGCTGGCCGACGCAAAGCAGGAGCTGGCGGACGGCTGGGCCGATTACTACAGCGGCAAGGCCGAGGCCGAACAGAAGATCGCCGACGCGGAAGCCGAGCTTGCCGACGCGAAGCAGCAGCTCACGGATGGCAAGCAGGACATCGCCGACGCCGAAGTGGAGCTCTCGGACGGCGAACAGAAGCTGGCCGATGCGGAGCAGGAGTATCAGGACGGGCAGGACGCGCTCGAAAAGCTCGAAAACCCGGACGTGTTCGTGCTGGACCGCAGCAGCAACATCGGCTACGCCTGTTTTGAGAGCGATTCGGATATCGTGCGGGGCGTCTCGCGTGTGTTCCCGTTGTTTTTCTTCGCCGTGGCGGCGCTCGTGTGCATCACGACGATGACGCGCATGGTCGACGAGCAGCGCACGCAGGCGGGCGTTTTGAAGGCCATGGGCTATTCCAACGGCGCGATCTTCCTGGTCTATTTCCTCTACGCCGGGAGCGCTTCGGTGCTCGGCTGCGTGGTTGGCATCGCGGCGGGCTCGTATTTCCTGCCGAAGATGATCTGGCAGGGGTATAATATCATGTACGGCTTTACGGACATCCTGTATGCGTTCGACTGGCCGCTGGCGCTGTTGTCCGCGGGGGCGTATCTGCTCTGCGCGCTCGGCACGACGTGGTACGTCGCGCATGCGGAGCTGCAGCGGCCCGCGGCGGAGCTCATCCGCCCCAAGGCCCCGAAGGCGGGCAAGCGGATCTTGCTGGAGCGGCTGCCGGGCCTCTGGAACCGGATCCCGTTTTTGCATAAGGTCTCCATCCGCAACATCCTGCGGTATAAAAAGCGGATGATCATGATGATCATCGGCATCGGCGGCTGCACGGCCCTGCTCATCACCGGCTATGGCATCCAGGATTCCATCAGCAACGTCGTCGACTATCAGTACAGCGAGATCACCCGCTACGACGCGTCGGTCACGTTCCAGCACGCGCTGAACGAGACGGAGCGCACGGCCTTCGCCGCGCTCTGCGAGGAAGAAGCCGAAGAATATCTCTTCGTGGCCGAAAAGAGCGCCGACGCCAGCGCGGGCAGCACGGTCAAGACGACGAACGTCGTCTGCCCGGCCTCCGGCAGCGTGGAGGGCTTTGTCGACCTGCATGAGAAGGACAAAACGCCGGTCGCCTATCCCGAAAACGGCGCGTGCGTCATCAGCCGCGGGCTGGCCGAGGCGCTGCAGCTGTCGGCGGGCGACACCATCACGCTGCAGAGCGGCACGCGCGAAGCGCAGCTGCAGGTCGCGGCGGTCTTTGAAAACTATGTCTACAACTACGTCTACCTGACGGCGGAAAGCTGGGCGCAGTGCTTCGGCGAAGCGCCGGCATACGAGCAGGCCTGGGTCAACTTCCCACCTGACGCCGATGCCCACGCGGCCTCGGCCGCGCTGGCGGGGGCGAAGAACGTCGCCTCCGTGAGCCTCAGCAGCGATTTCCGTGCGCGCGTGGCGACGATGATGGAAAGCCTGCGGTACATCGTGGTGGTCGTGGTGGTCTGCGCGGCGGCGCTGGCGTTCATCGTGCTGTATAACCTCACAAACATCAACATCACCGAGCGCGAGCGGGAGATCGCCACCATCAAGGTCCTCGGCTTCTACGACAGCGAGACGAACCGCTATGTGTTCCGCGAGAACATCATCCTGACGGTGCTCGGCGCGCTTGTGGGTCTGCCGATGGGCAAGGCGCTGCACGCCTACGTCATGTCGCAGATCCGCATCGACCTCATGTGCTTCGACGTGCGGGTGGCGCCGGGCAGCTATCTGCTCTCCGCGGCGCTGACGCTCGCGTTCGGGCTGCTGGTCAATCTGGCGCTGCGCCGGAAGATCCGCGCCATCGACATGGCCCAGGCGCTCAAATCCATCGAATAGCATCCGAAGAGAGAAGAGAAACGAATGAAGAAACTGCTTGTCTATCTGCGGCCCTACCGGCTGCAGGCCATCCTCGCGCCCGTGTTCAAGCTGCTGGAGGCGGCGTTTGAGCTGCTGGTGCCGCTCATCATGGCGGATATCATCGACGTCGGCATCGCGGCGGGCGACACGGGCTATATCCTGAAAAAATGCCTGCTGCTCGTGGGCCTCGGCCTGTGCGGCTTTGCCAGCGCGACCTGCGCGCAGTATTTTTCCGCCAAGGCCGCGACCGGCGCGACGGCCAGTCTGCGCCACGCGCTCTTTGCGCATATCCAGTCGCTGTCGTATGCGGAGCTCGATACCATCGGCCCGGCCACGCTCGTCACGCGGATGACGAGCGACATGAACCAGGTGCAGACCGGCCTCAACCTCACGCTGCGGCTGCTGCTGCGCTCGCCGATCGTCGTGTTCGGCGCGATGATCATGGCGTTTACGATCGACGTGCGCTCGGCGCTCATCTTCGTCGTGACGATCCCGGTGCTCTTTGCCATCGTCTTTGCCATCATGCTCAGCTGCATCCCGCTCTACCGCCGGGTGCAGGCGAAGCTCGACGGCGTGACGGGCGCGGCGCAGGAGAACCTGTCCGGCGTGCGCGTTATCCGCGCCTTTACCCGCGAGCAGACCGAGACGGAGAGCTTTGACGGCCGTCTGGACGGACTGTTTGCCGCGCAGCGGTTCGTGGGCAAGCTGTCGGCGCTTTTGAACCCGCTGACGTATGTGGTCATCAATCTGGCGATCGTGGCGATCTTAAAGACCGGCAGTGTCCGCGTGGACGCGGGCGTCATCACGCAGGGCCAGCTGATCGCGCTGTATAACTACATGTCGCAGATCCTGGTCGAGCTCATCAAGTTCGCCAACCTGATCCTGAACATCACAAAATCCGTCGCCTGCGCGGGCCGGATCTCGCAGGTGCTGGAGACGAAGTCCAGCATGGCCGACGGGCAGGACGCCCTGCCGGACGGCAGCGGCAGCCCGGCGCTGCAGTTCTGCGAGGTCTCGTTCCGCTATCCCGGCGCGGGCGCGGACGCGCTCAGCAGCATCAGCTTCTCCGCCGCGCCCGGGCAGACCATCGGCGTCATCGGCGGCACCGGCGCGGGCAAATCCACGCTGGCGAACCTCATCCCGCGGTTTTACGACGTGACGCAGGGACAGGTCCTTGTGTGCGGCGAAGACGTGCGGCAGCTGCGGCTGCAGGCGCTGCGGCCCTCGATCGGCGTCGTGCCGCAGAAGGCGCTGCTCTTCTCCGGCACCATCCGCGACAATCTCCGCTGGGGCAATGCCCAGGCCAGCGATGAAGACCTCTGGCAGGCACTGCAGGACGCGCAGGCCGATCAGGTCGTCCGCGGCAAGCAGGGCGGGCTGGACGCGGAAGTCGAGCCCGGCGGGCGCAATTTCTCCGGCGGCCAGCGCCAGCGGCTGACGATCGCCCGCGCACTGGTGCGGAGGCCCGCCATCCTCATCCTCGACGACAGCGCCTCCGCGCTGGACTTTGCCACCGACGCTGCGCTTCGCAAGGCGCTGGCGCATCTGCCGTGGAAGCCCACGGTCGTGCTGATCTCGCAGCGCGTGTCCTCCATCCGCCACGCGGATCAGATCCTCGTGCTCGACGACGGCCGTCTGGCCGGGACCGGCACGCATGACGAGCTGCTGCAGAGTTGCCCGGTCTATCAGGAGATCTGCCGCTCGCAGTATAAGAAGGAGGATGCGCAATGAAGCATGATTCATCCTGGGCGCTTCGGCGCGTGCTCAAAAGCCTCGGGCGGTATCTGCCGCTTCTGATCGTGTCTCTGGTGCTGGCGGCGGCCAGCGTGGCGGGGACGCTCTATATCCCCATTCTGGTCGGCGACGCTATCGACGCCGTCGTCGGCCCGGGGCAGGTCGATTTTGCCGCGGTCGGCATGCTGGCTGCGAAGATCGCCGTGCTGGCCGCGGGGACGGCGCTTCTGCAGTGGGTCATGGCGGCCGTCCACAACCGGGTCTGCTTCGCCGTGACGCGCGACGTGCGCCGGCAGGCGTTCGCCCACCTGCAGCGTCTGCCGCTGGCCTATCTCGACAGCCATCCGGCGGGCGATACGCTCAGCCGCATGATCGCGGACGTCGACCAGTTTGCCGACGGTCTGCTCATGGGCTTCACACAGCTGTTTACGGGCGTTTTGACCATCGTGGGGACGCTCGGCTTCATGCTCTCGATCAGCGTGAAGATCACGCTGGTGGTCGTCGTGCTGACGCCGCTATCCCTGCTGGTGGCGAAGTTCATCGCGGGGCACACCTACTCCATGTTCCAGACGCAGTCCAAGGCCCGCGGCGAGCAGACCGCGCTCATCAATGAGCAGCTCGGCGGCCAGCGCGTCGTGCAGGCGTTCTCGCATGAGGCCGAGAGCCTTGCGCAGTTTGACGAGATCAATGACCGCCTGACCGCCGCGACCATGCGTGCGACCTTCTTCTCGTCAATGACGAACCCCTCCACCCGCATCATCTACAATATCATCTACGCCTGCGTGGGCTTTACCGGGGCGCTGAGCGCGGTGGCGGGGGCCATCACGGTCGGCGGGCTGTCGTGCTTCCTCAGCTATGCCAACCAGTACGCCAAGCCCTTCAATGAGATCACCGGCGTCGTCACCGAGCTGCAGAACGCGCTGGCCTGCGCCGCGCGGGTCTTCGAGCTCATCGACGAGCCGGCGGAGATCCCCGACGCGCCCGATGCCAGGGTGTTGACCGACGCCTCCGGCAGCGCGCAGCTGACGAACGTCGCCTTCTCCTACACGCCGGAGCAGCGGCTCATCGAGGATCTGGACCTCACGGTCCGGCCCGGCGAGCGCGTGGCCATCGTCGGCCCGACGGGCTGCGGCAAGACGACGCTCATCAACCTCCTCATGCGCTTCTACGACGTGAAGGACGGCTCCATCGCCGTGGACGGCAGCGACATCCGCACCGTGACGCGGCAGAGCCTGCGCCATCAGTATGGTATGGTCCTGCAGGACACCTGGCTCAAATCCGGTACCGTGCGGGAAAATATCCGCCTGGCCAAGCCCGATGCGGCCGACGAAGAGGTCGAGACGGCCGCGAAAAAGGCGCACGCCGATTCGTTCATCCGCCGCCTGCCGAACGGCTACGATACGATGCTCTCCGACACGGGCGGGGCGCTGTCCGCGGGGCAGTGGCAGCTGCTGTGCATCGCGCGCGTGATGCTCTGCCTGCCGCCGATGCTGATCCTCGACGAGGCCACGAGCTCCATCGATACCCGCACGGAAGTGAAGATCCAGCAGGCCTTCGACGAGATGATGCAGGGCCGGACGAGCTTCGTCGTGGCCCACCGCCTCTCGACCATCCGCGAAGCGGACGTCATCCTCGTCATGCGGGACGGCCACATCGTCGAGCAGGGCAAACACGATGAGCTGCTCGCGAGAAACGGCTTCTACGCCAAGCTGTACCACAGTCAGTTCGAAGGATAACACACGCAGCCGCTTCCCAGGGGCGTATCGAAAACCCCACGGAAGCGGCTGCGCCTTTTTCTTGCATTTGCTGCCGGATGATGTTAATATGATACTATAAAAAAGCAAAGGAGCGGTCCCTTTGGCAAAACAGATCACGCGGATCGTACTGACCGGCGGGCCGGCCGCCGGCAAGACGACGCTCATCAGCCGGGTACTCAAGGAATTCAAGCAGGACGAGGGCTGGAAGGTCATCACCATCCCTGAAACGTCGACGGAGCTCATCTCCGGCTTTGGCATCAAGCCCTTCGGCGGCTGCGTGTCCATGCTGGATTTTCAGGATTTTGTCGTCGCCGACCAGCTGCACAAGGAGCAGCTGGCGCTCAAGGCTGCCCAGATGGTGCCTGAGGAGCGCGTGATCGTGCTGTATGACCGCGCGCTGTTCGACAACAAGGCCTACGTCTCCGACGATGAGTTCCGGCAGGTGCTTTCCCACTTCGGCCTGACGGAGCAGCAGGCGCTGACGCACTACGATACCGTGCTCCACCTCGTTTCCTGCGCCAAGGGCGCGGAATTTGCCTACAATTTCGGCAACGAGGCCCGCTATGAGCCTCTGGAGGTCGCGCGGGAGAAGGACGAGCTGACGCTCCGCGCCTGGAGCGCGCATCCCAACGTCCACGTGATCGACAATTCCGTCGATTTTGAAGACAAGATCGCTAGAGGTCTGCGCGCGGTCTACGCCGCGATCGGCCGGCCGGCGCAGCAGGAGGTCTGGCACAAGTATCTCATCGCCCTGCCCACCCTCCAGACCCTGGAGCAGACTTACCACGCCGCCAGCATCGACATGATGCAGACCTACCTGACCCGCGCCAACCCCAACGTCGTGCGCCGCGTCCGCCAGCAGAAAAACGGCGGGGATTACCTCTATTTCTACACCGAGAAGCGCACGACCGACTCCGGCCAGTGGGAGACGGAGAAGCCGATCTCCGAGAAGGAGTACATCCGCTATCTGATGGAGGGCGACACGAGCCTGCACACCGTCCACAAGACGAAGTACCGCTTCGTCTATCAGGGCTGCCGGTTTGAGATCGACGTCTACCCGTTCTCCAACGACCGCGCCATCATGCGCGCCGCCCTGCCGCAGGACGCGCCCGCGCTTCAGGCCCCGCCGGAGATCACCGTCCTGCGCGAGGTCACCGACGATCCCGCCTACAAAAACCGCCAGCTGGCCAAAAACCAGCGCCTGTAAACGAGAAAGAGAGCTCCCCCGGCCAGAGCGGCCGGGGGAGCTTTTTCGGTTTTCGGGAGAATTTTTCTCAGCCCCACAGGGCGGTCAGCGACGGAATGACCTGCTTTTTCCGGGATACGACGCCCGGCAGGAAGCAGGTGTGGTCCTTGAGCTGCACGCCGAAGGCCTGCGTGATGATGTCCTCGTCGCCGAGGTACAGCAGGTGCGTGCCCTCGAGCAGCACGTCGGTCAGCATGAGGATCATGAGCGTGTAGCCGCGCTCTTCCATCGTCTTGCGCATGACGGACAGGAACTCGTCCTTGCGCTGCATCATGCGGTTGGAGTCGACGCAGGTGATCTGGCTGACGCCGAAATCGTGGTCGGCGATGTGGAAATCCTTGAAATCCGTGAACAGCAGCACATCGGCCGGCTTGTCGTCGGAGATGGAGGCGGAGAAGATGGTCTGCCCGAGCTCCTCGAGCGAAATATTGGCGATGCGGGCCATGCGGTCGGCCATGCGGCGGTCGACGGCGGTGGAGGTCGGGGATTTGAACATGACGGTATCCGCGACGATGGCGGCGGCGATCAGCCCCGCGAGCTTCGCCGGGGGCATGAGCCCGCGCTCCTGATACATCTCGGAGATGATCGTCGCGGTCGAGCCGACGGGCTCGTTGCGGAAGTAGATGGGGCCGCCGGTCTGGATGTCGGCGAGGCGGTGGTGGTCGATGATCTCGAGGATCTCCGCCTGCTCGAGGCCGGGGACGGACTGCGCCGCCTCATTGTGGTCGACGAGGACGACACGCTTGCGCCGCGGCTTGATGAGATGATACCGCGAGAGCGTGCCGACGACCTTGTCGTTTTCGTCGAGGATCGGGTAGCTGCGGTGGCGGCTTTTGAGTACGATCTCGCGCACGTCGTCAAGATAATCGGTCAGGTGGAAGGCCTCAAGATCCTCCGTCCGGCAGACGCGGGCAACCTCGATGGCGTAGTAGACCATCCGGGCGGCCTTGTAGGCGTCGAACGGCGTGGCGATGATGCAGGTGTTCGTCTGCTGCTGGCGCAGCTCCTCCGGCAGCTCCGCCTGGCAGACGATCAGGCAGCTGACCTGCTGCTCGAGCGCGCGGCGGGCCATCTCCGGCTGTTCGCCGATGATGACGATGGCGTCCGGGCCGCGGAACAGGAGATTTTCATTGTCCTGCGGCAGCGCGATGCTGACCTCGCCGCTGATGGTGTCGGCGAGATACCCGTCCTCATTGATGATCTTGCCGTCGAGCACGCTCAGGAGGTTGAACACCGGGATCCGGTCGACCCGGGAGTCGGAGAGCGTGCGCATGTCGTAGCTCGCGATCTCGCTCGGCGAGAGCATGCCGTAGAGCTCGCCGTTGTCGTTCGTGACGGGGATGGCGGGGATGGATCTGTTGTTCTGCAGCACGGTCCAGGCGCGGCTGACCGTCACGGCCCCGGACAGGGCGGGCGGCGTGTCGTAGTCGAGATCGCGGACCTGCGTGCGCATGGTCTGGATGCGGATGGGCGGCTCAAAGCCGAAGCGGCCGAGCACCAGCCGCGTCTCATCGGAGATGTGCCCGAGCCGGGCCGGGACGAATTCCCGGTCGCCCAGCGCGTTGCGCAGCGCCGCATAGGCCATGGCAGAGACGATCGAGTCGGTATCCGGGTTGCGGTGGCCGGTGACATAGATGGGTTCCATGAGAAGCCTCCTTATGCTTGCGGAAATTCGATGCCCTGATGATGCAGGATGAAGCGCACGGGGTAATAGCGGTCAAGATAGTTTTTGCAGTACCATTCGTAGGTCGCGTCAGGCAGGTGGACGAGCTCGGGCGCCTGCGTGCGGAAGAGCTTGAAGGTGGTCTCGTCGCCGGAGAGCAGGGCGGCGGCCAGCTCCATCTCGCCCTCCTGCTCGAGGCGGTGGAGGGCTTTGTCCATGATGGCGGCGCAGGCCTGCTCTTCTTCGCCCGCCAGCAGCTCCATGTTGCCGAGCCAGGCGAGGAAATCGTCGAGCTTCAGCTCGGTCCGGGCCGCGGCGTGGGAGAGCTTGGTGAACTCCGGCTCCGCGTGCCGCTTGAGAATGTCGATGAGGTAGGTCAGCAGGTCATCGTCGAGGCAGACGCTGTCGAGGAAGATCTCGAAGATATCGCGCGTCTCGGTCCTGACCGGTTCCTGCGGCGCGGCGGGCGCGGCGGGGGCCTCCTGCGTCTCCTGCGGCTGCGCGGCCGCGGCCAGCTGGGCGATGGCGGCGTTCAGCTCGGCGGGGTCGAAGCTGTCGTAGTCGGACTGGGGGATCTCGGTGCCGTCCTGCGCGGCGCAGGCGCGGACGAAGGCGGGGATGCCCATCTCAGCGATCCCGGCCTGCAGCTGCAGCGCCTTTTTCAGATCGTCCTGCTCACTCAGCGCAAGCCCCTCCGGCGCCTGCCGCGTCCCCTCGCAGATCTCGGAGAGATACTGCAGATAATACGGAATGAGAGACATAATTGTCCTCCTGTTTTTTCTTTCAGTGTACCATGCAGCAGGGGAAATGTCAAAAGCTTCACACTGGCTTTTTCCGCTGCAGCAAAAAACCTTCCCCTCATAGGGGAAGCCTTGGGATGCGCCCCTACAAAGTGCAAAGCAAATAAAGATAACTTCCCCGCAAAAAGGTGCAGACCAACAAATTTGGCCTGCACCTTCTATTGATGGCAAATATTCTAAGTCAGCTAGTTGCGAATCTGATCCCCCCGTATCAGGCGGCGCGTAGTATGACGCCCGTAAGGTGACTCCCGAGTGGAATGACGCCTGAAACATTGGTTCCAGCCTGAATTCAGAGGCAGCACGCACCAAACGCGTCCAAGCACTCTTTTCTCCCCTATCTTTTCTCTTGCGAGAGAAAAGATAGGGCCGCCGGAGGCGCGTCAGAAACGACCACGACGGAACGAATCCTTGCAAGCAAGGCTTCTTATCCTCTGTGCTCGTTTCTTCCTTTCCAAACCGCGAACTGAATTTGCGGTTTGGGTCTATCCCTGCAGATCTGCGGCAACCTCTCAGTCAGCCTGTGGCTGACAGCTCCCCTCCCAAGGGAGCCTTGGGGCGGGGTCAGACGACGGTGTCGTATTCTCCGGCGCCGCCGGACTGGAAGTAGCGGTGCAGGTCGAAGGGGGAGAAGACGCCGCGGTCGGTGACAATGCCGGAGATGAGGTGCGGCGGCGTCATGTCGAACGCGGGGTAGTAGCCCTTGACGCCCGCGGCAGCCGTGCGCACGCACATGGCCTGCAGGGTGAAATCGGGGTCGCGCATCTCGATCCGGACGGTGTCCTTCGTCTCGTGGCCGATATCCGGCGCGCCGGTGACGAAGGTCGGGATGCCGAAGTGGTTGGCGCAGATGGCGATCTGCAGTGTGCCGACCTTGTTGACGACATAGCCGTCGAGGCAGATGGCGTCCGCCGCGCAGGTGAACAGATCCACGTGCTCGCGCTCCATGACGAACGCGGGCATGTTGTCGGTGATGACGGTCACGTCGAAGCCCATGTCACGGCAGACCGTGGCGGTGAGGCGCGCGCCCTGGAAATACGGCCGCGTCTCCGGGCAGAACAGGCGGAAGTCCTTGCCCGCCAGCTTCGCCTCCTTCAGCATCATGCCGACGATCGTCTCGCCGAAGCACTGCGTCATGACCGTACCGCCCGCGGGGATGAGCGGTACGAGATATTTTGCGATCTCGTTGACCTTGCTGTAGCGGCGGTTGTTGGCGTTCACCGCGTGCTCGCGGATGGCCAGGTCGACTGGCCGCCCCTCGCGGAGCGCCAGCTTCGCCGCCTCCAGACAGCCGTCGCAGACGAGCTTCATGCGCTTGGCCGTGGTCGGCCGGGCGTTCGAGATCGTCTCGTCCGCTGCGGCGAGGAAGGCGAGCTGCTCCGCCTCTGTTTTTTCGCGGCACTCATAGGCCGCCAGCGCCATGCCCATGGCGGCTGCGGTGTACGGTCCGGCGCTCTGCGTGACCATGTCGCGGATCGCCTGCGCGACCTCGACGTGCGTCCGGCAGGTGACGAATTCGGTCTTCGCCGGATACACGCGGCGGTCCAGGATCCGCACCTCGCCCGCGTCGTACCAGGCGACATTCTCATACTGCAGCAGGAAAGCAAGGCCCTCGTCGGCCCGGAAAGTCGTTGTCATACGTCCATCTCCTCTACGATCTTTGTCAGATACCGGCTGAATCGGCCGGCGACGGCGGCGCCGGTCTCGTTGACCTCCTCGCCGGTGACGGCGGCGCCGGTCATGCCGGCGGCCAGATTGGTAATGACCGAGATGCCGAGCAGCGGCAGACCGCAATGCGCCGCGGTCAGCGCCTCCGTCACGGTCGACATGCCGACGGCGTCGCCGCCGAGCGCGCGGATGGCGCGGATCTCCGCCGGAGTCTCAAACTGCGGGCCGGGCATGAAGAAATAGACGCCCTCCTGTACGCGGATGCCGAGCTCGTCGGCGCAGGTCTTTGCCAGCGCGCGCAGTTCCGGCGTGTACATCCGGGTGACGTCAAAAAACCGCGAGCCGAATTCGTCGACGTTCCGGCCGCGCAGAGGGCTTGCGCCGTTGAGCTTGATCTGGTCGGCGATCAGCATGAAATCGCCGGGGCGGTAGCGCTCATTCACGCCGCCAGCCGCGTTCGTCACGATCAGCGCCCGGACGCCCAGCAGCTTCAAAAGCCGCACCGGCTGCGTCAGCTGCTCGAAGTCATAGCCCTCATAGCTGTGGAACCGGCCCGACAGGCACACGAGCCGCTTGCCCGCGAGCGTCCCGAAGATGAGCTTGCCCGCGTGGCCGGGCGCGGTGGAGGTGAGGAAGTTGGGGATCTCGTGGTAGTCGATCTCTACCGGGTCCTGCAGCTGTCCGGCAAACGGCCCGAGCGACGAGCCGAGGATCACCGCGATCTGCGGCTCGAACGGCATGCGCGCGCGGACATAGTCGGCGCTCTGCTGATAAAATGCAAACGGTTCGTTCATAATATTTCCGCCTTTTTTGATGATACCCTCATCATACCGCACGGCGGCGGGAAGGTCAACGGCCGCGGAAAAACTTCCCCGCCGCGTTGACTTTCTCCGGCCGGAATGCTATGCTTGTACCAATACAGTTCATACAGTCAGGAGGAGCGGCCGTGATCACCATCAACTACCGGGACCCGCGCCCGATCTATGAGCAGATCCAGACGGAGCTGCGCCGTCTCATGCTGACCGGCTTGCTGCCGCCGGGGAGTCGACTGCCGTCCGTGCGCGAGCTGGCGGGACAGCTCGCCATCAACCCCAACACCATCCAGCGGGCCTATCGCGAGCTGGAGGCAGACGGCTATATCCTGTCCGTGGCCGGCAAGGGCTCGTTTGTCGCGCAGGTCGACCAGCTGGCCGAGCAGCAGAAAAAGCAGGCCGTGGACGCCTTCTGCGCCGCGGCGCAGAAGCTGCGCCAGCTGGGGCTTACACAGGCGCAGCTCGCGCAGCTGCTCACAGAGGAGGAACCAACGCCATGATCGAGCTTTCCCATGTCACAAAGACCTTCGGCGGCAAAAAAGCGCTGGACGAGCTGTCGCTCCGCGTGCCGCAGGGGGCGGTCTACGGCCTGATCGGCTCGAATGGCGCGGGTAAATCCACGGCCATCCGGCACCTGACCGGCATCTACCGGCCGGACGCAGGGACGGTCACGATCGGCGGTCTGCCGGTCTATGAAAACCCGGAGATCAAAAGCCGCATCGGCTATATCCCGGACGATCTGGGCGTGCTCGGCGGCGGGACGATCCGCGAGCTTGCGGCCTTTTACCGCGCGATGTACCCGCGCTTTGACGCGGCCCGCTTTGACGCGCTGCGCGAGGTCTTTTGTCTGGACGAGCGCACGCCGCTGCGCCGCTTTTCCAAGGGCATGCAGAAGCACGCGGCCTTCTGGCTGACGCTGTGCATCCGGCCGGACTATCTCGTGCTCGACGAGCCGGTCGACGGGCTCGACCCCGTCATGCGCCGTCAGGTCTGGAATCTCGTGCTGGCCGATGTCGCCGAAAACGGCACGACCGTGCTCATCTCGTCGCACAACCTGCGCGAGCTCGAGGACGTGTGCGACCACGTGGGCATCATGAACGGCGGCAAGGTTCTGCTCGAGCACCCGCTCGCGGAGCTGCAGGCCAACATCGTCAAGGTGTTCGTCGCCCTGCCGGACGAGGCGCAGCTGCCCGAGGGGCTCGACATCCTGCACCGCAGCGCGCAGGGACACCTGCACACGCTCATCGTGCACGGCGACGCCGCCGAGGTCATGAACCGGCTCTCGACCGCGCAGCCGCAGTATCTCGACGTCGTGCCGCTGACGCTCGAGGAGATCTTTATTTATGAACTGGGAGGTGCAGACTATGCCGTCAAAGACATCCTTCTGTAACGGGACGGAATTTCGCAAGTGCCTGTCGCGCTGGTGGCCGCTGTGGGTCATCTACGGCGTGATCCTGTTCATCCTGCTGCCGGGTGTGCTGCTCAACGCGCGCTCGACGATACCGTATGTGTCGACCGAGCAGATCAGCTACCTCTCGAACGTCATTCTCTCCGAGACGCAGATGCTGCTGCCGCTGACGGCGTTTTGCGCGGGTCTGCTCGCGGCCGCTGCCATGTTCGGCTACCTGTACACGCCGCGCGGCGCGGGGCTGGCAGCGTCGCTGCCCATAAAGCGCGGGTGTATGTTCCGCACGCATCTGCTGGCGGGGCTTGCGATGCTGCTGTCGGCAGAGGTCGTAGTGTTCGGTCTTGCCGTGCTCATCGAGGCGGTGCGCTTCACGCTCGTCATCGAGCCGCTGCTCACCTGGCTGGGCATACTCGCGCTCGAGACGGTCGTGTTCTACGGCATCGCCGTGCTGTGCGCCATGTTCACCGGCCATGTGGTCATGCTGCCGTGCCTGTACCTGCTCGTGAACTTCATCGCCGTGGGCTTCCAGGTGCTCATCGAATCCGTGCTCTACACGTTCGTGTACGGCATGTCGGGCATGATGGATCTGCCGGTCGACTGGCTCTCCCCGCTGGTGCTGTTCATGCGGCGCACAAGTGTCGGTCACGCCGATCTGGTGCGCCCGATCAGCGGCACGGAGGCGGAGGTCGCCATTTCCAACTTCTCCGGCTGGACCTATCCGCTCGTCTGGGCGGCGTTCGCGCTGCTGCTGCTCGTGTGCGCGGGTCAGCTCTACCGGCGCCGCCGCATGGAGAGTGCGGGCGACACCGTCGCCATCCCGGTGCTCAAGCCGGTGCTGAAGTATATCGTGGCGCTCTTCGCCGGTCTGGCGCTGCCGGTCGGCGTGTACGGCATGCTGCTCAACGTGCCGGCCTACCGGACACATCTGGCGCCGTTCCTGCTGCTGACCGTTCTTGGCGCGGCGCTCGGCTTTGTCATCAGCGAGATGGTCATCCGCAAGTCCCTGCGCATCCCGCGCACGGTCTGGCGCGGCTGCGCGGTCACGGCGGCCGTGTGCTGCCTCGTCGTGGTCGGCGCAAAGTGCGACCTCTCGGGCTACGCCCGCCGCATCCCGGATACCGCGCAGGTCAAAAGCGTGCGCATCATCTGCAACGGTTACAACTCCACGCTCACCGAGGCGGAGAACATTCAGGCCGTGGAGGACATCCACCGCGCCGTCGTGGCGGAGCGCGAAAAGATCACGGACGACACCAGCATCACCAGTCTGCAGCTGACCTACAAGCTCTCGAACGGCAAGGTGCTGATGCGCGAATACGTGCTCCCCGACACGAGCGCACGCCTGGCGCAGATCGAGCAGGTGCTCAACTGCGACGAAGCGCGCGCCACGCGCAACACGCCGGCGCTGCCCGTGACGCTCGAGCACCTCACCTACGCCAACATCGGCTATGAGACCGAAAGCGGCGACTACCTCTACATGGAGCTCACGGCCGAGCAGGCGCTCGACCTGTACGAAAACGCCATCGTGCCCGACTGCGCGGACGGCACCATGGGCCGCGCCTGGCTGACCGACAGCGGCATGCGCAAGAGCACAGCCTACGCCGTGACCATCGACTATCAGCTCAGTCAATATGACCCGGCAACGGGCGAAACCGTCTATGCCAACGTTGACTATGTTCCGCTGACCGACTCCACACGCACGCTCGCGTGGCTGCGCGCGCACGACATCAAGCCGCTGCTCGAGGGCGACTCGATCAAGTACGGCGGCGAGCCTGACACCCAGCCGGCCGTCAACACCTACGAAACGGCCGACAGCAGCTCCGGCCGGTAACATCCGCACAAACAACATCCGACGCCCGCACAGGATCTGTGCGGGCGGTTTTTTGCCGCGCGTTCATAAATCAGACGCAGTGTTCACAAATGCTTTCGGGAATATTCGAAAAATCTTCGCCCTTTGTTCATGCGCGTGTTACAAATATCGACTACGATATAGACACTTCAAAAACAACAGCCGGGAGGCAAACAACATGAACGACGCTTCCAATATCCCTGAAAACGAACAGCCGGAAGGCATCCCCGCAGCATCGGATGCAGCCCAAGAGGCGGACGCGAACACATCCGCGCAGGCACAGACGCCCGCAGACGACAACGCCGCTGCGGCGCGCACCTGCCCGCAGTGCGGTGCGGCGCTCAAGCCGGGCGCCAGCTTCTGCGCAAACTGCGGCGCGCCGGTGGACGGCAGCGACGACGTGACCTACCACATCGTCCGCCCCGAGACCGAGCGCAGCTACGCCGACGCAAACTTCCAGCCCAGTGACGACGCGGCCAACACCCCGCCGCGCTACTACACGCCGGACGCCGACGCATGGGCGGAAAAGCCCAAACGCAAGCGCCGCGCCCGCAGGCCCAGGACCGCGCGCACACCCGAACAGAAGCGTCTCATCACGCGCATCGCGTGCCTGTGCCTCGTGTGTGCACTGCTGGGCGGGCTCGGCGGCGGCGCAGTCGCAGGGCTCATCAACCGCTCCGGCAGGACCGGCAGCAGCTCCGCCTCCAACTCCGGCGGCACGCTCGTGACGCAGCCGGTCAGCTCCGACCCGAGCTCCGCCTCGGCCATCTACAGTCAGGCATGCAAGCAGGTCGTTGCCATCACGACCGAGGTGACCTACACCAACTACTTCGGCCAGACGAGCTCGCAGGCGAGCTGCGGCAGCGGCTTCTTCATCACGGAGGACGGCTACGTGCTCACAAACTACCACGTCATCTCCACCGCGCACCAGTACGGCTACGCCGTGTCCGTGCTCACCTACGACGGCACGACCTATCAGGCGACCATCGTCGGCGTGGACGAGGACAATGACATCGCCCTGCTCAAGATCGACGCCACCGGCGTGACGCCCGTCACCTTCGGCGACAGCGACAGTATGTCCGTCGGCGACACGGTCTACGCCGTCGGCAACCCGCTCGGCGAGCTGGAGTTCACCATGACGAGCGGCATGATCAGCGCGCTCGACCGCACCATCACCACCTCCGACGGCACCGACAGCGGCATCAACATGTTCCAGATCGACGCCGCCGTCAACGCCGGCAACTCCGGCGGTCCGGTGTACAACACCTCCGGTCAGGTCATCGGCATCGTGACCGCGAAATACAGCTCCTCCGGCGTGGAGGGTCTGGGCTTCGCCATCCCGGTCAATGACGCCGTGGCCATCGCAAACGACCTCATGAAAAACGGCACCGTGACCGACCGCGCCCAACTCGGCATCACGCTGCAGACCATTCCAGACAGTGCCGCGCAGTACTACAACATGCCGGACGGCGCGTATGTCAACGCCGTCAACAGCGGCAGCTGCGCCGAGAAGGCCGGTCTGAAGGCGGGCGACATCATCACCGCCATCGACGGCACGGCCGTCTCCTCCGGCGATGCGCTGCGCAGTGCACTGCGCGGCTACTCCGCCGGTGAGAGCGCCACGCTGACCGTCTCGCGCAGCGGCGAGACGCTGAAGCTGACCGTCACCTTTGACCGCGCCAGCGACAGCACAAAATAATCTGCTTCTCCCCAACTCCGGCGGCGGGTGACCGCCCCGCCGCCGAGCGTTTTATGCATCCTCTCTTTTTCTTTCTCCATCTTCTTTCCCCAAGCGGAAAAGCGCCGCGCAGAGCGATCTGCACGGCGCTTTTTCCATGTCCGGACGAGGACTGCACGGTGACCGCCGCCGCAGCGCACGGCACAACCGCAACCGGCAGCCAGAAGGCTGCCGGTTGCGGTTGTTTTGTTGGGTTGCAAGCTTACGCTGCTGCGATCAGTTGAACCAGCCCAGACCGAAGAACGTGCTGATCTGCACAAGCAGGATGAAGAACATGATCACGGGGCAGAGATACTTGATGCAGAAGGTGTAGAAGCCGTGGATGTGGCCATTGTAGCCGCTGTCGATCTCGCCGTACAGGGATTTCGGCTTGATCTCCCAGCCGACCATGATGGACATGAGCATGGCGCCGAGCGGCATGGCGATGCCTTCGGAGATCATATCCATGAAGTCGAGCCAGTCAGCGCACCAGTCAGCCTTGGAGTTGATGTGGAACAGATCCTTCGGCGCGATGCCGTTGGAGCCGAGACCGTCAACCGCGACGAGGCAGGCCAGCAGGGTGATGGCGAGGCAGACGACGGCGAGCACCTTGTTGCGGTCACGCTCGTGACCCTTGGCGCTGGCGTGGTCGATGAAGGTGACGGAGACCGCCTCGATCAGGGAGATGGCGGACGAGATGGCCGCGATCAGAACGAGGGCGTAGAAGATCAGGCCGAAGATGCCGCCGATGGTGCCCATGTCATGGAACACGTCCTGCAGCGTGGCGAACAGGAGGTTCGGGCCGCCGAGCTCGATCTCAGAGACGGCCATGCCCTTGGCGATGCCGTTGGCGACGGCCGCCGGGATAACGGCGAGACCGGCCATGATGGCGACCATGGTATCGGAGATAACGATGATAACGGAGTTTTTCGGCAGGTTCTCACCCTTGCCGAGATAGGAGCCGTAGGTGATCATGGCGCCCATGGCCAGAGACAGGGAGAAGAACATCTGGCCGCCGGCCGTTGCGAGAACTTCCATAAAGCCGGGCGCCTTGTCAAAGAAGCCCGCCTTCAGAGCGTAGCCGGGGACGAACATGTACTTGAGGCCGACGTCCGCATTCGGAAGCGTCCAGGCACGGATGATGACGATGACGAGCATGACGAACAGTGCGGGCATGCCGATCGTGTTGAACTTCTCAATGCCGCCGCCGACACCGCCGCGGTTGATGAGATAGCAGATGGCCATGAACAGAACCATGCAGCCGATGCTGGCCCACGGGTTGGTGAGCAGGGCCCCGAAGGAGCTGCTATCCGGCATGCCGCTGAACATGCCGACGACGTTGATGACCATGTAATAGATGCAGTAGCCGCCGAGGACCGAGTAGAAGGTCATGATCAGGAACGGGGCGATGATGGCCAGCCAGCCGATCCACTTGAACTTCTTCGAGATCTTCTTGTAGGCGTTGACCGGGCCGAAGCCGGTGCTGCGGCCGATCGCCAGCTCAGAGAGCATGATCGCGAAGCCGACAAATGCCGCCAGAGCCAGGTAAACGATCAGGAAAGTGAAGCCGCCGCATCTGCCCATCTTGTACGGGAAGCCCCAGATGTTGCCGAGGCCGACGGCGGAACCGATGGCAGAGAGCAGAAAGCCGATTGTGCTGCCAAATGAATCACGTTTGTTTTCGTCCATTGTTTTTCCTCCAATTTCAAATTGCTTTTCCCCGGAACTCCCCCCAATAGCGCCGGACGATAACCGCTTCGTCCGGGCATCCATAACCGCAAGTGGGAAATTCTCGATGAACTTATTGCTAATTTACACTAAAAACCCGAAATTCGCAACCGTTTTTCGTGAATTTCGTTCACAAACTGTTCATTTTAGACGATGCCATAGATTGGGCCAGCCGAACATGACCACTTTTTAGATATTCTGACGGCGTCACGAAAATGGCAACTCCCATTATTTTGATATTCTGTTTTCGAATGGGTAACTTTACTGAAATATATTCGAAACACATTCGTCCATATGACACATACACAAAGACATCTTTTGCCGTCGGGAGTCTTGCATTTTTCCGGCGTTCATGTATAATGTCTTTGTTACCCTGTGATTATGATTAGGAGGAATTTCAAATGACATATGAGATGGATATCGCCGGGCTAAAGCGCGATCTGCCCCTGTGCAAGGTCTCCGATGACCTGTACATCGGCGCGTTCGTCATGTTTGGCGATGTGGAGCTGACCGTGCACTGCGCGGCCGAGCTGCTCAAGCTGACGCCGGAATATGACTATCTGATCGCCCCCGAAGCGAAAGCCATCCCGCTGGTGTATGAAATGGCCCGTCAGAGCGGTGCGGACAAGTACTTCGTCGCCCGCAAGAAGGCCAAGGCCTACATGAGCAGCGTGTTTCAGGTGCACGTCAAGTCCATCACGACGCAGGGCGTGCAGACGCTCGTGCTCGACCAGACGGACGCGGAGCTGATCCACGGCAAGCGCATCGTCATCGTCGACGACGTGATCTCGACCGGCGAGTCGCTGCGCGCGATGGAGGAGCTCGTCAACGAGGCCGGCGGCATCATCGTCGGCAAGATGGCCGTGCTCGCCGAGGGCGACGCCAACGACCGCCCCGACATCACCGTGCTGGGCAAGCTGCCGCTGTTTAACCCCGACGGCACACCGAAGGCATAATAACACACAGACTTTCGCGGGCGCTGCATCGGCAGCGCCC
>OKUM01000256.1_pt1 | contig 36828 bp, 46 predicted proteins | sample 1606801 | NCBI WGS metagenome assembly OKUM01 (sample SAMEA3882546, study PRJEB24775) | human gut metagenome | biome: human-associated habitat; feature: intestine environment; material: feces | place: Netherlands | collected 2009/2010
AAAACGTGGTGTATCATCTCTCGAGGATTGGAGGAAAAGGAGGATAAGAAGGATGGATAGAGAAGTTCTGGAATCAATGGAGGGCAGCGCAGATGTCTAAGCCGAAAAAGCTGGGTATGCCAGCCGCCTATACCTCGAACGCCAGAGCTGATTTCCTGCGCCGCCCGAAATCGGCAGAACGTCGGAAAAGGGCTGTCGCAAGCGACGATCGGCTGGAACGTATGGAACAGAAACGGAGGGAACGTGAAAAGGAGACTATGGACTATGACCAGAAAACGCGCAGTTAAGCTGCTGATGGCTCGCGGATATAGCCGCAACCGGGCAAACAGGATTATGCAGAGCAAGGCGCCAGGTGACAGCAATCTCCGGGCATACAGAACATATCTTCGCTGCGATAGTGTCTGCGATACCATTGCTCAACTCTCACGTCGTTTTTTCAAATGTCTTGTTTCCGCAAACGCTCTCACCGAAGCCCTGCTCTTTATGGGTGAGGCGTTGGCTGGGAGGTGACGGCATGAAGCGAAAAAGAGCTTTAAAAATACTGATGGGCGCTGGCATGAGCAGAAACGATGCCTGCCGGTTTATCCAAGAACCTTTTGCGGTCGAGAACGATGCCAAAGTTTTCGTTGGTCTATACAGGATGGCGGTCAGGAAATCTCACGTGCATATCATGGCCGATGGCGACAAAACGTTCATTCGTTTCATTCCGAAGAACAAGCAGCCACGTTGCTACTTCAACACGCACCTCGAATGCCCCGCAGACCGCGTTTGCGCGATTTGCCGAAATGATGTTTTCTATGTTCAAAGCGTGGAGTGAAGAAGTATGACGACTGCAATCAGCAGACTACTGCTTGGTGACGCGCTGGAACAGCTGCGAACATTGCCATCCGAAAGCGTCCATACCTGCGTTACCTCTCCGCCGTATTATAATTTGCGAGATTACGGCATAGCAGGTCAGATTGGAAGAGAGACAAGCGTAGAAAAGTACCTGCAAAAATTGGTCCGTGTTTTCCGCGAGGTTCGGCGGGTCTTGCGGGAAGACGGAACCCTATGGGTAAACATGGGTGACAGTTACGCTACCAGATCGGGCAAGCAGCCGCCGACGAACACCCGTAATTCTTACGGGCACACGGAAAAACGCACACCGCAAGGTTACAAATACAAGGATTTGATCGGCGTTCCGTGGCAGTTGGCTTTTGCGCTCCGGGAAGACGGGTGGTATTTGCGGCAGGACATCGTCTGGTATAAAACAAATGCCATGCCAGAGAGTGTAAAAGACCGCTGCACAAAAAGCCATGAGTACATTTTTCTGCTGTCGAAGTCAGAGCGCTATTATTTCAACGCGGCAGCAATCAGAGAGCCGGTTACATCGATCAAGGGAAACGCCAGAACGTTCCGCGGCGGTGGCGCCTACGTGGGCGGTCAATGCCATAGCAACAGCGCCTGCGTGGAACGCAAGAGCCATGGAAACTGTGAGAATCAAGCGGGCTATAGGAACAAGCGTGACGTGTGGCCCGTCAGCACAACCGGATTTCGCGGTGCGCACTTTGCCGTATTTCCTGAGAAGCTGATTGAGCCTTGCGTTGTGGCGGGCTGTCCAGAAAGCGGCATCGTTCTCGACCCCTTTATGGGGTCTGGTACAACCGGCGTTGTGGCAAAACGGCTGGGGCGGGAGTTCATCGGGATTGACTTGAACTCCGAGTATGTAGAGATTTCAGCCAATAGGATAAAGATGGAGGGAACAAATTATGCCGAGAACCGATGAATTGACCTGCCGATTTTGCGGCGCAGACAGCCGCTGCAAGGTCGAAGAAGTATATCTGCGCCCCAGAACACCGCCTATGTTTTGCGTCAGGTGCTATAATTGCGGTAGAGCGGGTACACCGAAAGGCACGAAGAAGACCGCAATCCGTGCTTGGAAAAAGGCTAAATGATGATGGGAAGGGGCGGCACACATGACTCTGGCGGAACTGAATGGACACCTTGATCTTGTCCAGCAGCTTCAGAAAACCGAAGAACTGATTCAGGGCTTGTGGAATGCGGCCGTTCCCGGTGCGCAAAAGCTGGATGGAATGCCGCACGCCTCCGGCGTCAATGACAAGGTCGGCGTCCTCGGCGCGGAGATCGCGGACATGGAGACGCAGCGCGACGCGCTGAAAGAACAGATTGCCAGAAGCGAGGAAACGATCGCTGTCTGGATCGCCGGAATCGAGGATAACACCACACGCCTTGTATTCCGGCTGCGTTTCATCCGAGGTATGCCGTGGAAGGTAGTTGCAAGTGTGCTTGGTGGGCGAAATTCCGAGGATGGTGTGAAGTCCATATGTTATCGCTTCCTCGAAACTTGCCCCGCCATGACGCGCGCTGACGCGCTGTGACGCTTGCAATCACCCCTAAGATGTGATTTCATGTAAACTGTAAAATTCCAAATCAAGCCGGGCGGCGCTCCTGATCGGGGCGCTGCTCATTTTATTCGGAAGGAGGACTTGCCTCCACGATGCTCCTTGCGTGGAGGATGGCTCGGACTTGCAGCGTATCGCCAACGCTGCCGGCTGCGGGTACATCGAAAAAAGGAGGAAGCCCTATGTTGCTCACATGAGCGGCGCGGGGTCAGCAGCAATGATCTACTTGCAAAACAACGTATTCGATGAAGCATTGGAACGGCTGCGGATGATCTTCGACGGCCACGACGATGTGATCGTCAGCATGTCCGGCGGCAAGGACAGCACAGTTCTTTTCCGCATGGCGCTTATGGTTGCGCAGGAGCGCGGGCGTCTGCCGCTCAAGGTATTCTGGCTCGATCAAGAAGCCGAGTGGCAAGCGACGGTGGACTATATGCAGCACATCATGGAGCTGCCGGAAGTCACGCCGTATTGGTATCAGATTCCCTTTGAGTTCACAAACACGCTCTCCCCGGAGAAGAATTTTATCAGTGTTTGGAATCCGGAGGACAAAGCGATCTGGATTCACCCGCAGCACCCGCTCTCCATCAAGGAAAACCCCAGCGGCGAAAGCCGGTTCCATGAGCTTGTCAACGCGCTCCCATCCTACTGCACCGATTCTGAAAACTGCGCCGTGCTGGTGGGAATGCGCATGACGGAAAGCTTGAACCGGCGTGTTGCCATCACGCAGCATGAAGCGCGGTACAAGGGCGTCACATGGTGCAAGAAGAAGGTCGGCAAATGTCAGGTGTTTTGGCCGATCTATGATTTCACCAATGACGATATTTGGACAGCCATCGCAAAGAATCACTGGGGATACAATCGCGTCTATGATCTGCAATACCAGTGGGGCTTGGCGAAGGAGGCGATGCGTGTTTCGGCGCTCATCCACGAAACCGCCTGGCACTCGATTGAAATGCTGCAGGAGTTTGAGCCGGACACCTACAACAAGTTCATCCGTCGCGTATCTGGCGTCGGTACATTCGCCCATACCTTTGACAGCGGCGACATCATCCCGCGCCAGCTCCCCTTTGCGTTCCGTTCGTGGCAGGAATACCGCGACTATCTGCTTGTCAATATCGTAAAGCCGGAATACCATGAGTTATTCCGTAACCGCTGGAAGAATCAAACCGGCGACGAATGGTATCGCGTCCATGTCAAAGAGATCGTCCTGAACGATATTGATGGCACGAACAACGCAAATGCCCGCTCCCGTTTCCGCATTCGGGAAAAGGCTCCCACCTATCGCAAACGCGACGCCGCGCAGTTTGAGCAATATATGGGCAGCAAGAAATGATTTCAGATCAGCCCATTCATCAGGTCGAGTGGATACCCATTGAAAAGGTCCACGCAAACGACTACAACCCCAACAGTGTCGCCACGCAGGAGATGAAGCTGCTTTATCGCTCCGTCAAAGCGGACGGCTACACGCAGCCCGTCGTTACCATCTACGACGAAAAGAAAGACCGGTATGTTATCGTCGACGGCTTCCACCGATACAGCATCATGCGCAGATTCAAAGACATCTACGCTTCATGCGAGGGGAAGCTGCCCTGTGTTGTGCTTCATGGCAAGACCATGAATGATCTCATGGCCTCGACCGTTCGGCACAACCGCGCCAGAGGCAAGCACTCCATTAACGGTATGTCCAATATCGTCATGGAAATGCTGATGAACGGCGCGACCGATCTGCAGGTCTGCAATGAGCTTGGCCTAGAACCGGAAGAACTGGTGCGCCTCAAGCACATCACCGGCTACGCAAAGCTCTACGAAAACAATTCGTTCACACGCGCTGCAATCTCCGAGAATCAGGCGCGTCAGCTTCAGAAGTATCGAAAGGAGGCTGGCACTGATGGAGATTGTTAATCAGATCGTGATGAAGAAGATTTCCGAGGTCAAGCCCTATGTCCGCAATCCCCGGAAAAACGATAAGACGGTCAACCTGCTTGTCGAGATCATTCCGAAGGTTGGCTTCAACGTGCCGCTGGTCATCGACCGCAACGGTATCATCGTCAAAGGTCATGCCCGTTATGCTGCCGCCATTCGGCTCGGCATGGAGGAAATACCCTGCGTCGTAACAGACGCCGACGAAGAAACGATCAAGCTCGACCGTCTGGCCGACAACCGCATTTCCGAATTCTCCGAGTGGATCAACGACGAGCTGCTCCACGAGATCGATATGCTCAACCTTGACTTTGACTTCGATCTCGAATCCCTTGGCTTCCCCGCTCCCAGCGACGATTTTGACGCCGATGCTCTTTTCGATGATGGGGTGGTCGGTGAATCCGAAGAGGACCGCCGTGCCAGATACCAAGCCTATCTGGATAACGCCGCAAAGGAAGAAGCACAGAATGTTGCAATCACCACGCAGGAGCAAGTAGACCGCGCCAAAGCGTCCGCTCTGAGCGTAGCCGAGAAGCCGCCCAAGTATGCCAAGGTCGTTTGTGAGCATTGCGGCCACGTCATGTTCATCAAGGAGGGCGATGCAGTTTTCTCCGTAGAACAATCGTAGCCACCGGTAATTATTCATAAGGGCTGGGTGGGTATGCAGCCAATCCCCTGTCAAATCCGTACCGATGTGAGGCGATAAACGATGCAAGAACAAGAGAAGATTCCTGTCTGGGTGCAGATCGTCAATGGAAAGACGGTGTGCATCTGCCATCGAGGGCGCAAAGGCTGCAAGAAGCCCTGCGAGAAGGACGTTGTCACGCGCGATAAGTTTGCTGGGTGGCAGGGTATCATGCGTCGTGATCGATTCGGCCGCTGAAAAGGTACTGTCGGGAGGGGGCGGCATCTGTTGCGGGCTCGACGACCCCATTTTTCACCTAGTTAGTTTCCTGTTTTTCGGGTAATTTCGTTACGATTACCGCTGGAATATGCGCTGGTATCGAAGCAGATACCGCGCATTTTTCATACCACGGCGCGGGTGAGGCATACCGCGCCGACCTCCTAATGTTCATATGGTCACATCGGGGTAAGGACCACGCCCGTGCAGCACGGGTGCCGCGGTGGAATTCCGCTGAGCCCCATCCGAAAAAGCGTGAAAGGAGTTTGCTATATGGCTGAAACAAAAGCGAAGATCGATGCCGAAGCGGAAGTCAGCACGACGGAGCTTGCCGCGATCCTCGGCGTGACGGCGCGGCGTGTGCAGCAGATGGCGCAGGATGGAACGATCGTTCCGGTGCGGCGCGGTTACTTCCAGCTCGGCGACGCGGTTCAGCGATATATCAACTTCCTTTCTAAACCGCAGATCAGCGAGGCCGAACAGAAGCTGGAAACAGCGAAGCGGCAGTCCGAAGCGCAGCTCAAGCTCTCCAAAGCTCAGCTCGCGAAGATGGAGGTCGAGGAGCTGAAAGGCAAGCTGCACCGCTCAGAAGATGTGGAGGGCTTCACGGAAGATCTGATTTACACCATCCGCGCTGCGCTGCTATCGCTTCCGGGGCGGCTGTCTGTTGACGTCACCGCCGCGCAAAGCCCGGCTGAGGCTGCCGAGATCATCCGCAAGGAAGTCCATAAGGTCATGCGCGAGCTGGCTGCGTATCATTACGACCCTGAGAAATACGCTGAGAAAGTAAACGAGCGGCGCGACTGGAGCAATGCGGGGCGCAGCTATGACGAAGAATGAGGCAGCGGCCGATGCGCTGAAAAAAGCCGAAGCCGAACGCCAAGCCAAGCGGCGCGGTGCGGCACGTCTGAACAAAGCCATGCGCAAGGCGCTGGCCGGTATGACGCCGCCTGATGATCTCACGGTCACCCAATGGGCAGAAGCCAAGCGACGCCTTTCTGCCGAGAGTGCAGCCGAACCCGGCCCGTGGCGCACGGAGCGCACCCCCTATCTGCGTGAGCCGATGGACGCTTTCACAGACCCAAAGGTGCGGCACATCGTCATGGTAGCCGCGTCGCAGGTCGGCAAGTCCGAGTTTCTGAACAACTGCATCGGCTACATCATTGACGAAGACCCCGGCTCTATTCTGTTCATTCATCCTACGACCATTGACGCGCAGGAGTATTCCAAACTCCGTATCGCGCCGATGCTGCGTGACAGCCCGGCTCTGCGGCAGAAGATCGCCGCGCCGAAAAGCCGTGACTCTCACAATACGATTCTCCAAAAAGCCTATCCGGGCGGCATCCTTACGATGTGCGGCTCGACCGAGGCTCACGCTCTGGCGTCAAAGCCCATTCGGTATGTGTTCGGCGACGAACGCGACCGCTGGGCAACGAGCGCCGGCAATGAGGGCGATCCGTGGGATCTGGCAATGGCCAGACAGACCACGTTTTATAATGCGAAGGCCGTCGAAGTATCAACTACGACGATCAAAAACGCCAGCGCCATCGAAGCCGCCTACTACACAGGCACGATGGAGCGGTGGAACTCCAAATGCCCGCATTGCGGCGAGTACCACGAAATCCGCTGGTCTGATATTCGCTTTGAGTACGACGAAATCATCGTATCTCACAAAAAGACCTACAAGGTCAAGAAGGTGTACTACACCTGCCCCGGCTGCGGCTGCATTTCCACGGAAGCGGAAATGAAACGCGCCCCGGCGAAATGGATTGCCGAGAATCCGGAGGCCTACGGCCAAGGAACCCGTTCTTTCTGGCTGAACGCTTTCGTCAGCCAGTGGGCCTCGTGGGAATCTATCGTTCTGAAATATCTCAACGCGCTTGGCAGCACGAAAAAGATGCAGGTCGTTTTCAACACCTGCTTCGGTGAGCCATGGGAAGACCGCGGCGACATTGAGGATGAAGATTCCCTGCTCGCTCGCCGCGAGGACTACGGCAAGGACAAAAACGGCGAGCCGGTCGAGCTGCCGCCGGGCGTCCTCGTTCTGACGGCCGGCGTTGATACGCAGGATGATCGCATGGAGTATGAGATCGTCGGGCACGGGTTCTTCGGCGAAACATGGGGCATTGAAAAAGGAATCGTCATGGGCCGCCCGGATGATGACGCCACATGGAACAAGCTCGATGAAGTCGTGTTCGACCGTGTGATACGTTTTGAGAACGGTGTCGGCCTGCGGGTGTCCATGTCCTTCGTGGATGAGGGCGGTCACTTCACGCAGAGCGTTCGCGCACAATGCAACGCCAGAATCAGCAAGAAAGTATTCTGCATAAAAGGTATGCCCGGACAGGATAAGCCCTATATCTCGCCGCCGAAGAAGCAGAAGATCTTCGTCAATCAGATCGCGGTCGGCACCTGCTGGCAATATCAGCTCGGCGTCGATTCCGGAAAGGAAATCATCATGGACAATCTGCGCGTACAGACGCCCGGACAGAAATATTGCCATTTCCCAAAGCGTGACGATTACGGCAGCGCCTATTTTGCGGGCCTGCTGTCGGAAACGAAGGTTTATGATCCGAACAAGAAGCAGCCGTGGTCGTGGAAGAAGATTCCCGGACACGAGCGGAACGAGCCTTTGGACTGCCGCAACTACGCGCTGGCCGCGTTCAAGGCTCTGCCGAAGAATCTCGATGAGATCGACCGCCAGATCAAGGCCGCCTCCGGGGTCCGTGTGCCTGCTCCGCCCTCGGCGAACATCACACCGCCGAAGCGCCGCACAGCGCAGCGCGGCAGGCAGAAATACTACGACGATTGGTAAGGAGCGTGTTTTATGGCAAGCAGAATCATCATTGAAAAGCGGCTCGCGTTCCGCGAAGCGGCGCTTGAAAAGCTCTACGACGCATACACGGCGCTGGTTGACGGCGGTGTAAAATCCTACATGATCGATGATCGGCAGCTCACCCGTTTTGATCTCCCGGCGCTGTCTGAGGAAATTAAGCAGATGGAGAACGAGATCGATCAACTGACCTCGGAGCTGAATGGCAGCAAGCGCCGCAAGGCGTTCGGCGTCATCCCCCGCGATTGGTGACCTTTTTCGTGAGGTCACGAAAATGATAAATACAGCAATTCGCCCGAAAGGGCTTTTGCACGGACAGTCTGGCGGAGTTTTCTCCTTTCGCCGTCAGACCGTCCGTTTTCTATTTCACAGGAGGCGAAAGCATTGAGCAAGAAAAACTACCGCTGGAGCGCTGCGCCGTATGTCAAGGGGTATAGCGAAGCTGGCGCGAGCGTTACCCGGCGCGCGCTCAAAGGGTTCACCCCAGACAGCGGTTCGCCCAACGAAGATATTAACCGCAACAACGCCACGCTGCGCCAGCGGTCGAGAATGCTTTATATGGCATCGCCCGTGGCCACGAGCGCCATCAACACCAACCGCACAAAGGTTGTCGGTACCGGCTTGACGCTGAAAGCAACCGTCGACCGCGACCTGCTGGGGCTTTCTCCGGAGGCGGCAAAAGAATGGCAGCACAAGGCCGAGATGGAATTTCGGCTCTGGGGCGGTAAAAAGCAGAACTGCGACGCGCTCGGCCTGAACAACTTCATGGCGCTGCAGCAGCTCGCGCTCAAATCGTGGCTCATGTCCGGAGACGTGTTTGTCCTGGTGAAGCGTTACCCGGCGACGCCGCTGAATCCATACTCCATGCGGCTGCACGTCATTGAGGCAGACCGTGTTTCCACGCCTACCGACTTCAGCGGAGGCTATACCTACGGCGGCTTCGTGGACGCTGTCGTTCCGGACGGGAGGCCCGGCGCCGGTCACCGCGTTTTCGACGGCGTGGAGGTCGACAAAAACGGCCGCGTCGTTGCCTATTACATCAGCAACACCTATCCGCACCAGATCACAACCGAGAAGCAGGAATGGACGCGCGTCCCGGCCTACGGTGAGCGCACCGGCCTGCCGAATATCCTGCACATCATGGACAGCGAACGCCCCGATCAGTACCGCGGCGTTCCGTATCTGGCGCAGGTTATTGAACCGCTGCTGCAGCTTCGCCGCTACACGGAGTCGGAGCTGATGGCCGCGCTGGTGCAGAGCTTCTTCACGGCGTGGATTGAGACGGAAACCGATCCGTCCGGTACGCCGTTCAATGAAGTCGGTACAGGAGACATTGCCGGCGTTCCGACTGCCAGCCCGGATGGCGCTGGCGCGAGCAATATTTCCGACGATCCCAACGAGTACGAAATGGGGCCGGGTACGGTAGCGCATCTTGCCCCCGGCGAGAAAGTTGTTTTCGGCAGTCCGAATATCCCGACCGCAGGATTCGAGACGTTCGTGAAGACAATTTGCCGTCTGGTCGGCTCGGCGCTGGAGCTGCCTTATGACGTACTCATCAAGGAATTCAACAGCTCCTATTCTGCGAGCCGCGGTGCGCTGCTGGAGGCATGGGAAGCGTTCAAAATGCGCCGGTCTTGGTTCGTGAATGACTTCTGCCAGCCGATCTACGAGCTGTTCATGGCCGAAGCTGTTGCGCTCGGACGCATCAATGCTCTGGGCTTCCACACAGATCCGCTCTTGCGCGAGGCGTGGTGCGGCGCTCGCTGGATCGGCCCGGTGCAAGGCTCCCTCGACCCGAAGAAGGAGGCCGAGGCCGCTCTGATGTTGACCAATCGTGCCATCAAGACGAACGATCAGGTCACGCGTGAAATGTCTGGCGGCGACTGGGAAGAAAACGTCGATCAGCTTGCGCGTGAAAATGAATTGCTCGCAGCCATCGGGAGCGTGCAGCAGCCAGCAGGAAACACACCGCCCGCGAGCGGTGAAGAATGAAGGAGGAATCGGGCATGAAAACGAAAAATGCGCCGGCTATTTCGATCAGCAAAAAGGTCTACACCATGGCCACTACGGATGAATCTGGAAGCTCGGCCGAGATCACCATGTATGGCGACATTTACGAGCAGCAGCCGACAAACTGGTGGGGCGAACCCATCGAGGGGCAGTACATTCTGCTCAGTGAGTTTTTGGAGGACCTCAAGCAGATTTCTTCCTGCAAAAACATCACAATCCGCATGAACAGCTACGGCGGCGACGCCGGGGCCTCGAATATGATTCATAACCGGCTGCGCGAGCTTTCCCGAAGCGGCGCAAAGCTCACCTGCATTGTGGATGGCGTCGCCATGTCGGGCGGCAGCATCATCATGTGCGCCTGCGATACGGTCAAGGTCAATCCGTCCAGCATCATTATGATTCACAAGTGCTGGCAGTTTCTTTTCGGCGGCTATAACGCCGATGAGCTGCGGGAGCAGGCTACGCAGCAGGACGCATGGGATAAGATGCAGTCCGAGGTCTACAAGCGCAAAACCGGGCTTTCCGAAACGGTCATCATGCACATGATGGCAGACACAACCTACATGACAGGCCGTGAGGCCATTGAAAAGGGCTTCGCGGATGAACTGATCGAAGATGCCGAGCCTGTCGGTATCGCCGCCAGTGCAGATGGGCGCAGCCTGTTTGTGCGCGGCAAGCAGTTTCATCTCGCTCCGGGTATGTTTGCCCCGGACAACATTCCTACGGTCGATTCCGAGGCAGCGGCCCCGGTTGAGGCGAATAAAAGCAAGCCGGAGAATCCCGGCGAAGAAGGAGGAAACTCTATGACACTGGAAGAGCTCCGGGCAAAATACCCGGACGAAATCGCTCAGGCTGAAGCTGCTGCACGGGCCGCTGTCGATCACACCGAAGCGGTCAATGCAGCGGTTCAGGCCGAACGGGAACGGATGCAGGAAATTGACGAAGTTGCCAGCCTGCTCGATCCTGCCGACGTGCGCGAAGCCAAGTATGGCGAAAAGCCTTGCACCGCCGCCGATCTGGTGATGGCCGACGCGAAGAAGCGTGCAAAGCAGGGCAAGAAATTCTTGTCCGACCTCAAGGACGATGCCGACGAATCCAACGCTGAAGACGTTGGCGCGACGCCTCCCCCCGCTGAGGAAGATGAAGAAGACGATGATGCGAAGAAGACCCCGGAAGCGCGGATGGCCGATGCAAGAGCCAAGGTTTCTGCGCTGTTCGGCAAGAAGGAGGGCTAAGCTATGACGAACCTGAGCAAGAAACTCGGCGAAATGAATTTCGACGGTCTGTTTACGGACGTCGTGCCTGCCGTTCAGGTACGCGGTGGCACCATTCGCAAGCAGACCACTTCTGCTGTCACGCTCAAGCGCGGCACGATCCTCGCAAAATCCTACGGCACGGCTGGCGACGGCAAGCTGGTGATCCTCGGCTCCACTGCCGCGACCAATGAAACGCTGACGCCGGATTGCGTACTCTGCGACGATGTTACCGTTGGCAGCGACGCCGACGAAAAGGTTGCAGTCTACACGGCCGGCTGCTTCGACCCCGATAAGGTGAGCGTCGCTGCCAGCTACAGCATCACCGAAACCGACAAAGACAATCTGCGTATGCGCGGTATCGTCTTCAAGGACGCTACCGCCGCCAACTAAGGAGGGAAACCCATGAGTGCAGAACTGAATTTCTTTGATACCTATGTCCTGATGGCTATCACCGAAGAAATCGTGCCCCGGCAGACGTTCTTCAAGGACCGCTACTTCCCGACCGGCGATGGCGACATCTTCGCGTCTGACAAGGTGCCGCAAGGGCGACCGCAAGATGGCGGCGTTCGTATCCTCCCGCGCCGGTGATATTCCGATGGAGCGCCGGGGCTACGAAATCCATGAGCTTCAGCCCGCGTTCATTGCGCCCTCCCGTCTGCTGACGATGGACGATCTGCGCAAGCGCGGTTTCGGCGAAGCAATCTACGCCAACAGCACCCCGGCCCAGCGCGCAGCCCGTCTGCAGCGTGACGATCTTGCAGACATGGAACTTCGTATCACTCGCCGTGAAGAGTGGATGGCTGTTCAGACCATGATCAACAACGCCTGCACGATGCAGTCCTACATCGATGACAAGACTGAGGGTGAGAAGCTGTATGTGCAGTTTTACGACACGACGAGCGATCACATCTACACTGTCAACACCAAGTGGAACGCAACGAACGAGAAGGGCAAAGCGTTCTTCGGCGACGTGAAGAATATGTGCCGCAAGCTCTCCAAGCGTGGTCTTCACGCAGCCGACCTCGTGATCGGCTCTGATGTTGCCGACGCGATTCTCGGTCTGGATGACGTCAAGACCCTGCTCGACCGCAACAGCGGCATCATCATCGGCACAATCGATCAGCAGCTCAGCCCCTATGACGGCGTTGTCTACATGGGTACGCTGAACTTCGGCGGCTTCCGTCTCAACGTGATTTGCGTGGACGAAACCTACGTCGATGACAGCGGTGCGGAGCAGAGGTACTTCCCCGCAACCTCCGCAATGATCACGGCTCCCGATTGCGGCCACATGATGTACGGCCAGATCACGCAGATCGATTACGGTTCGACCGACTTTACCACCTACGTTGCAAAGCGTGTGCCGAAGTTTGTCCTTGACCAGCCCGGCGATAAGCGCAAGCTGCGCCTTGCCACCCGTCCGTTGGCTGCACCGAAAGATGATTGCCCGTACATCTACGCGGCAAACGTCGTGTCCTGATCGGCGCTTGAAAGGAGTACGGCATGAAAATTGAAATTATCAGCGGTTCCTACGGCTGGCGTAAAACCAAGGACGCCATGCCGAAGCTCGTTGAGCGTGGCGGCATCTGCGAGGTGAATGAAGCCGAAGCAAGGCGCCTCGTCGCGCTCGGCGTCGCAGCAATCGTCCACGAAGCAGACGAAGCGCCTGTTGCAAGCGGCAGCACGGTCGAAAGCGGCGACATCCCCTGCGTCGATATGCCCTGTGAAGAAAACGGCGCAGAGAGCGACGCAGAAGCCCATCTCGACGCGGAGCAGTTGCAGGAAATGACGGTGGCACAGCTCAAAGAGCTTGCCGCCGAGCTTGGCATTGAAACGGCAAAGCTCCGCAAGAAAGATGACCTGATTGCGGCAATCGTCGCTGTGCCCGTCGAGCCGGGCGAGGAAATCAGCGAGGACGATCTTCCGGAGCTGAGCGCCGACGCGCCGGTGGTATGAGCAAATTCAAGGATATGGTCGCGCGTGACAACGCGCGGACCTTTATGAACCTTGACGAGTTTGCGGAGAAGCGGATCGTGGTCTACGACGGCGTGACCTACGACGGCGAGGATCACGCCGGTATTCCGGTCGTGCTGTCCGGGCTGAAAGAGAAAGACCGCCGCCAGCTTATGAGCGATCATATTCAGGGACTGTTCCTCGTTTCGTCCGTGCTGCATTGCAGGATTCAGGATCTAGGCGGCAACCAACCGGAGAAAGGGACGCGCATGGAGATCAGCGATCCCGATGACGCTACTTTCTTCCGACGCTTCTACGTCGCCTCGTCGGTCTGCGAGCTGGGGCTGCTTCGCGTGGAATTGGAGGCGTTCAACGAATGAGCAGCTTCTATGTCGAGTTTATCGGCGCTGAGAAATTTCAGAAAGCGGAACAAATGCTCGCCGATGTGCCGGGCGGAATGGATCGTGCGCTGAAATCTGCCACAAAACGTGCCGTATCGTTCCTGCGAACGCAAAGCACGAAAGAAATCCGGCAGCGGTATGACATCACCAGAAAAGATATTCGCGCAGAGCAGAATATCCGTGTCAATTACCGCTATTTCAATGGCATTGAAGCGCGTGTCTCGTTCCGCGGCAACAAAATTCCACTCTGGCGCTATGGCGGCTCGTCTCCGAAGACGCCGACCGTCAATCCAGATAAGACCGTCATGGCCATTGTCAACGGCAATCTTCGCCCGGTTCATCCGGGCATTGCCGCGGCAGGCCATCAGCTCGTTTCAACTTCGCCGACCACGTTCTCCCGCGCGTTCGTCGCGCAGATGAAATCCGGACACATCGGCATCTTCGAGCGGACAGGCGGCACGACGGCGACCGGAGACGCGGAGATCAAGGAAATCATGGGTTCGTCTGTTCCGCAGATGCTCGGCAACGAAGATGTCCAGGAAAGCCTCGCTGAAAAGACGATGACGAAAATGGATGAACGTTTGGAGCATGAAGTGAACCGAATCCTTGCAGGATGGGGAGGCTAAATTTTGACACGACTGAATTTATTGGATGCGCTCACGAGCTTCACGAATGAGGTCATGCGCGAAACGCTCCTTCCCGTGCGGCGGCAGAAGGGTGACGAGGAAGAACCTGCCGAGCGCCCGCCGCTGGTCTACCGCCAGCGCTTGCCCGACGTCAAATCCGCGACCTCAAAAGCGCCGTACATTCTGCATCAGATCGTCACTGGCGAAGATGAGCAGAAGCCCGGCGAGCCGACGGGCAGCAGCGTTGAGGTCCGCTCTCTTTTCTGCGTGTACGGCGAAGACGATCAGGAAGGTGCGCTGCGGCTGCTTACGACGGTCGAGCATTTCCGCCAAGAGCTTCTGATGCACGGCGTAATCGCCAAGCAGTTTGCGCTGGATCTTTCGCAGAAGCTGTCCACACTCTACTATACCGACAACACCGCGCCGTACTTCTGCGCGGAGCTGGTGTCGGTCTGGAAAATCCCCAGTGTCAACAGGGAGGCATTTGCATGGTAAAAGCCAAAGGCAAAGCCGGTGCGAAAAGCGCCGGCTTTTGTATGTACATCGGGCCGAGCATTGTCGGCACGATCCAGCAGGCACGTATTCTGTACGGTGACAAGCAGGACGCGCTCGCGCAGATCTCGGCAGCGGTTGAGAAATATCCGCTGATTGCCACGCTGGTTATCCCCGGCGATCAGGTATCCGAGGCAAGAATCAAAGTCAAAACACCCGGCAATCTGCTCTATGTGAATTATCACAAGCTGGCAGACCGGAGAAAGAAGGAGGAGTAACCATTGAAGCATGGCGTATATGTGCGGGAGCAGAAAACGAGCGTTTCGACGCCCGTTGTCGCTGAATCCGGTGTGCCGTTCGTTGTCGGCGCAGCACCGGTTCACTCCGCAGAATCCCCGGCCGCACTCTTTACCCCGGTGCTTTGCACCGACTGGGAAGACGCGGTAAAGAAGCTGGGCTATTCCGACGACTGGAAGACCTACACGATCTGCGAAGTCATGTACTCGCATTTCAAGCTGTTCCAGCGCCAGCCCATCATCTTCTGCAACGTGCTTGATCCGAGCACCAACAAGGAGGCCGTCGCGGGCGCGGAAGTCACCCTTTCTGGTAAGCAGGCAAAGCTGCCGTTCGACGCGATCCTGTCCAGTCTCGTTGTCAAGGCGGCGTCTTCGTCTGAACCGGCGCTTGTCAAGGACACGGACTATGCCGCGTACTACTCGGACGGCAACCTCATTGTCGAGACGATCGAGGACGGCGCAGCCAAGGCCGCGACCAAGCTGTATATCAGCTACGACAAGATCAAGACCGCCGACATCGACGACGATGACATCGTCAAGGGCATCGAGGCCATCGACCTTTGCATGGCAACCGTCAGCACCACGCCCGACCTCATTATCGCGCCCGGCTGGTCGCATACCAGCACGGTGCAGGCCGTCATGGCAGCGAAAGCCGAAGTCATCAACGGCATTCTCGGTGCAAAGTCCATCTGCGACATCGACTGCTCCGCCAGCGGCGCACGCAGCTATGATGCCGTTGCCGCGAAGAAGTCTGCGACGAACCTGATCGACCCGGCTCAGATCGCGGTCTGGCCGCAGGTGAAGCTCGGCAGCAAGCAGTTCCATCTCTCCACGCAGCTCGCGGGTCTGATGGCGAAGGTGGACAGCGGCAACGACGGTGTGCCGTATGAATCGCCCTCTAATAAGGCCCTCCAGTGCGACGGCGCTTGCCTGGAAGACGGCACAGACGTCACACTCACGCTGGAGCAGGCGAACATTCTGAACGCCAACGGCATTTGCACGGCGCTCAAGTTTATGAATGGCTTCGTGGCGTGGGGCAACTACACCGCCTGCTACCCCAGCAACACCGACATCAAGGACTATTTCATCCCGATCAGCAGGATGTTCAAGTGGGTCGGCAACTCCCTCATCAAGACGTTCTGGTCGAAGACGGATAGCCCCATGAACCGGCGCCTGCTGGACAACATCAAGGATTCCGCGAACAACTGGCTCGCAGGGCTTGTGGGCAGCGAGTATCTGCTCGGCGCCCGCGTTGAGATCCTCGACTCCGAGAATCCCATGACGGACCTCATGGCCGGTATTGTGAGAATCCACATCTACATGACGCCGCCCAGCCCTGCACAGGAGATCGACTTCGTACTCGAATACGACACCGATTACGTGCAGAGCGCGTTGGCGTGACGAAGGAGGACTGAACAATGGGAATGGTAGATCAGGCCGTAATCAACTTTGCCTGCTACGAAGACGCCAAAGACTTCCTCGGTCTGGCTTCCGTGACGCTGCCCGATGTTGATTTCATTGTTGCGACCGTCTCCGGTGCTGGCATTGCCGGCAACGTGGAGGCGCCGATCATCGGCCATATGAACGCCATGACCGCGCAGCTCAAATTCCGCACCTTCAGCGCTGAGAGCCTGAAGCTGCAGGAGCCGCGCGAACACAACATCGACCTGCGCGCGCCGCAGCAGGTGTACGACCCGATTGCGGGCGTTTACAAGACGCAGTCCGTCAAGCACGTCCTCGTGCTTGTTCCGAAGACGCTGTCGAACGGCAATATCGCCCCGGCGTCTCCCACGGACGGCTCTGGCAGCTACGCCGTGCGCCGCTGGGTGACGTACATCGATGACGCGAAGGTCATGGAGCTTGACCCGTACAACTACATCTGCGAGGTGAACGGTGTCGACTATCTTTCCGACACCCGCAAGGCCCTCGGCAAATCGTAAATCTTTGGGGCGGCGCGCGATGCGTCGCCCCGTCATTTTTGAAAGGAGCCTCGAATCATGGAAAACAAGAAGCAGAACACCGCCGCAGAAGAAAGCGGCAACATCTTCGCAGTCGCGGAGAAGCAGGACGAAGCAACCGCCAACGATGGCGTCTTCACGCTGCATCTTACGCGCCCTCTGGAGCATGAGGGCAAGAGCTATTCCGACCTCACGTTCGATTTTGACAGTCTGAGCGGCAGCGACTCTCTGGCGATTGAACGGGAGCTGCAGATGCTCGGCCATACGGTGATCGTTGCGAATTTCGACAGCGAATACCTCATCCGCGTATGTGTCAAGGCGTGTACGGAACCCCTTGGCATTGATGCGCTGGGCAAGCTCAGTATCCGCGATTTCAACCGTCTGCGGAACACCGTAAGAGGTTTTTTATCGCGCAAGGAGTGATCGTCGGAGATGGCGGCGTATGGCTTCGCAGGCAATGCCTCGCCATGGCCCGGACGAACAACACTCCGGTAGATTTCTGGTTATCTCTACGTCTCGGCGAATTTTTGCAATGGGTGAAAGCCTCTAATGCGCTGATTGCCGAGGAAATGGAGAAGCGAAAACAAAAACGCAAGTGAAAGTGAGGCGGAGATATTGGCATCGCGGAAAGAATATGAGATGCTATTTGCGCTTGAAGCGCAGCTTGGCCGCGAGTTTCGCACGACCTTTGCAAAGGCCCGCGGCGAGCTCGGCGACACGGCCGATAGTGCAGAATCTTTCGGCAGCCGCGCGACACAGGCCGTGGACGCGGTGTCGAGCGTTCTTGCTGCGGCTGGTATCTCCGCTGCGCTTAAAGAAATAAAGGAAGGCTTTGACGAGTGTGTGCAGGCGTCGATGGATTTCGAGTCTGCCATCACCGGTGTCGCCAAAACGACAGACCTGACAGACGAAGAACTGGCAGATATGTCGGACGCAATTAAAGCCATGTCCACAGAGATCCCGGCGTCTACGACCGAGATTGCCGCCGTCGCTGAAGCTGCTGGCCAGCTTGGCATTCAGAAAGACGCGCTGCTCGATTTTACGCGCGTTATGACAATGCTCGGCACAGCGACGAACATGACAGCCGAAGATGCCGCAACCGCCCTCGCGCGGTTCGCGAACATTACAGGCATGTCCGCAGACAATTATGATCGTCTCGGCGCCGTGATTGTTGATCTTGGCAATAACTTTGCAACGACCGAATCTGAGATCACGCAGATGGGTACGCGCCTTGCCTCTGGCGGCAAGCTGGCCGGTCTGACGGAACCTCAGATCATGGCGCTTGCCGCAGCAATGTCCTCCGTCGGCATCGAGGCCGAAGCTGGCGGCACGGCCATGACGCAGACGCTCAATGCCATCGAAAAGGCTGTTGCAACCGGCGAAGATTCTTTACAGAGCTTCGCAGATGTTGCAGGAATGTCTGCGGATTCGTTCGCGGAAATGTGGAATACGGACGCGCTGGGCGCTCTGACAGCGTTTATCCGCGGGCTTGGCAATCTGGACGAACAGGGCGAAAGCGCTGTTCTGGTGCTGGAAGACCTCGGCCTTACCGGCATTCGCCAGAGCAATATGCTCAAATCCCTCGCTCTGGCAGCAGACCAGATGGACAGCGCCGTACAGACGGCAAATACCGCGTGGGATGAGAATATCGCTCTGACGAACGAAGCCAACAAGCGATACGCCACTACGCAATCCAAGCTGGATATGATGCAGAACGCCTACAACAACCTCAAGGTTGCCGTAGGCGATGCTTTTACCCCGGCGCTGCGCGATGCCTACGACGCCGGTACGGACGTGCTGAATGTCCTCGGCGAGTTTGTGCAGGAGAATCCTGCGCTCGTCAAGGGTGTTGCAACATTCACGGGCGTAGTCGGCGGTGCAACGGTCGCATTGACGGCATACGCCGCAATCTCCAAAGTCATTAAAGCGCTGGACATTGCCACAACATTCGGTGGAATGGCCGGGCCGATTATGTTGGGCGTGACCGCCGTGGCTGCGCTGGCCGGTGGAATCGTGGCGATGGCTGATGCCGCCGAAGACCGTGCGGCTCCGTCCGTAAAGGAATTGACGGAAGCAGCGCGTGACATGAACGAAGCGCTTGCCGACGCAAAGTCTGGCTTCGATGATTCCGTCGGCAGCACAATGGCAACGGCCACAGTTGCGGAGCAGTACATTGACCGCCTGAAAGAGTTGGATTCTGTCGGTGAAAAAACGACTGCCCAGCAGCAGGAATATCACGGAATCCTCATGAAGCTGGTTGAGACCATTCCGGAGCTATCCAGCTATATTGACCTTGAAAACGACTCCATCGACGGCGGCACGGCTGCGCTCAAAGCAAATACGGACGCATGGGTAGAAAATGCCCGCGCACAGGCATACCAAAACGAGCTTTCCGAGATCTATGCGAAGTATGCCGATGTTGAAATCGAGCGGGCAAAGCGCCGGGCAGAGCTGACGGATGCAGAGGAAGCCGCGCATGAAGCTACTCAGGCCTATAATGACGCGCTTGCCAAGCAAAATGCGCTTTACGCCGAAGCGCAGAAAAAGGCTGATGCCTATTACGAAGAAACCGGCGTTCTCCGCGATGCCGAATACTTCCTTGGTGACGAAATCAACGCCGTCAACGATGAGGTCACAGACGCCAACATTGCGTGGATTGAGGCCGCGACGCACGTTACAAACCTGAAAGAAGCGATTGAGGAAGACAACAATGCGCTCAGTGCGGCGGATGAAGAAATTCAGGCCGTAACGGACGCATACGAAAGCCTCACGGAAGCAACGGATGATTCGACCGAAGCAACCGAAAATGCTTCGCGCGGACAGACGGAGCTGAACACCGAGATCAGCAGCGTCAAGGAACGTGTCGAGGCTCTCCAGCAGGCGTATCAGGAAGCCTATAAAGCTGCCGCAGAAAGCGTTCAGGGCCAATATGCACTTTGGCAGCAGGCAGACAGCATCGTTGCGACCTCTGCGTCCAGCATCAACAGTAATCTCCAAGGCCAGATCACGCATTGGCAGACCTACAACGATAATCTGGCCAGCCTGCGTGACAGGGCTGGTGATATTGAGGGCCTGACCGAAATGATCGGTTCTTTCGCAGACGGCAGCTCCGACAGCGTGAATGCGGTTGCCGGCATGGCTGCGGCCAGCGATGAAGAATTGGCCGCGATGGTCGAAAGCTGGAATAAGCTGCGCGAGGAACAGAATAAAGCCGCCGAGGACATCGCAGACTTCCGCACCGGCTTCTCTGAAACTATGGACGCGATCAGTGGAGACCTCGAAGCCACCATTGACGACATGGATCTTGGCACGGAAGCTGCGGAAGCCGGTCGTGCGACCATTCAGGGCTTCATTGATGGTGCAACCGGAATGCTGCCGACAGTGCAATCGGCGTATTCCCAGCTCGGATACGCCGCCCTCGCTGCTCTCAGCCGAAACGTGCAGAACAATAATTCTGTTGCTTCGAGCCGTCGCATGAGCGGGTTCTCCCGATATGCCAGCGGCACAACCTCTGCCGAGACCGGTCTTGCCCTCGTCGGCGAAGAAGGCCCGGAGTTTGTGATGATGCACGGCGGCGAAGCGGTCTTGAACGCGGCCGACACACACAGCGCCATCGAAGCTATGACTTCCACTTCGGACAGCTCCGTTCCAGTGCAGGTCAATATCACTGTCGAGGGCGATGTCAATGACGGCGTTATAGAGCGCCTTGAAACCTATGGCGAGGAATTTGCCGCACAGGTACGCGCGGTGATTCGAGAAGACAATATCAATGCACAACGGGGGGCGTACAGATGAGCAGAATCTACACGACTGTGCAGGGCGATATGTGGGATATGATCGCCTACAAGGAGATGGGCAGCGTCGACTATACCGACGATCTGATGAACGCCAATAGCTCGCTGCTCAGTTATTTCTCCTTTCCCGCAGGCGTCATGCTGACAATCCCTGATGTGGTGGAGCGCCGCGCATCTACGCTGCCGCCGTGGAAGCAGGTGCAGCGATGAGCAGCCGAAATCTCGCGAGACGCACAAAAGCCGAGGTTTCCTTTGGCGGCATCGACATCACAAAATCCATTCAGCCGTATCTTTTGTCGATCTCCTATACGGACAACGAAGAAGACGAAACGGACGATCTGCAAATCAAAATCCAAGACCGCGACGATCTCTGGCTCACGCAGTGGCTCGATGAGATCTCTGAAAAGCTGTCCTGGGCATCGCCCTCCGGTGGCAGCGCATCTGGTGATGCCGTTGTCAGCGAAGCGAACAAATACCTCGGCACGCCGTATGTTTGGGGCGGCAGCAGTCCGAGCGGCTTTGACTGCTCCGGTCTTGTCTACTACGCGCTCAACGAAGCTGGAATCAATGTTCCCAGAGCAACTGCGCAGGGCTACAAGGATATGGCTACACCGGTCAATGAAGCCACAGCGCAGCCCGGCGATCTCATCTTCTTCGGCACGCAGGGCGTTGTTGACCACGTGGGTATCTACATGGGCAATGGGCAAATGGTCAATGCGACCGGTTCGTGCGTCCAGATCACAGACATCAACACCCGCAGAGCCGGGATTATCAGTTGGGGCAGAATTGGCGGCGCCACGCAGAGCGGCTCTGCTGCCTCTGCACAGGCAGGCACGCAAAGCAGCGGCTCAGGATCTTCTACTTCCTCTGGCGAACAGGGTGCATCCTCCGATGGCGGCGGCGCAGAAGAACGGCTCGCCATGGACGTTGTGTTTGTCCGTGAGAACTGGAACAGCGACGGCTCCGACGCGGTGCTGCCGTGCGGAGAATTTGAGCTTGACAACATCTCCTGCAGCGGGCCACCGAACACAGTCTGCATCAAAGGATCTTCGATTCCGTTTTCTTCGCAGCTCCGGCAGACCTGCAAGAGCAAGGCATGGGAAAGCTACACGCTTAGCGGCATTGCGAATGAAATCGCCGGGAGCGGCGGTATGACCTGCATGTATGAATCGGACAGCGACCCATATTATGAGCGCGTCGAGCAGATCGACATGAGCGACATTGAGTTTCTGTCGCAGCTTTGCCATGATGCCGGCATTTCTCTCAAGGCAACAAACCGGATCCTTGTACTGTTCGATCAGCGCAAGTACGAGCAGAAGCCAGAAGTCCGCACCATCAGACGCTATGACCACAGCTATAAGACGTACCAGCTCAGCACCAGCGCAGCCGATGCGCAGTATGCGTCGTGCCGGGTGTCCTACGTCAACCCCGAAACCGGACAGTGTATTGAGGGCATCGCCAAGGTCGAGGGATACACCGAAGACCCGAACAATCAGCAGCTTGAAATCACCGCCAAGGTTGGAACAGTGGACGAAGCGAAGGAGCTTGCAGAAAAGAATCTCCGTCTTCGCAACAAATTCTGCCGCCAGGCACAATTCCTGCTGCCGGGAGATACCGACCTCGTTGCGGGCGTCAATGTCGCGCTCAAAGGCTGGGGCGGCTACGACGGAAAATACATCATCAAGCAGGCTGTCCACAAGCTGGACAGCGGCGGCTATACAACGCAGATCTCGCTGCGCATGGTATTGGAGGGATATTGATGGACGCAGAAAAAGTGTTAAAGCGGCTCGTTCGCGTCGGAACTGTGACGGACATCGACAATGCCAAGCGAAAAGCGCGAGTGAAGTTTCAGGACTGCAATATGACGTCCGGATGGCTCTATGTGCTGGACACGCACCCGCACATTCCAGCTTATGACCCTGCGCAGCAGAAGACAGAGTTGCAGGATGGGCATCAGCACGACCTCACGATCAAGCCGTGGATGCCGCTTGTCAACGACACCGTCCTCACGCTCTATCTGCCTGTGTTCAACGGGGATGGCTTCGTGCTGGGAGGTATCGGATGATTGTAGGGGCACTTGGAGACGTTGTTTTTTCAGTTTCGTCGCGCACGCTGAAAACAATCAGCAATTTCGTATGGTCCGGTTCTGCGCGGTACGCCACGCATGATCTCCATGCCGGCAACAGCATTTCGGAATACACCGGCACAGACCTTGCGAAGATCACCTTTGACATTCAGCTTCTTGCTTCCCTCGGCGTTGACCCAATGTCCGAGATTTGGCGGCTGTTCGATCTGGAACGGCAGGGCGTGACGCTGCCGCTTACGATTGGCAATCATGGATACGGCCGCTATCGCTGGACGATCCTGAGCCATAAGACCAAGGCGGAGCATTATGACGGGCATGGAAACATCATCAGTGCGACGCTGAGCATTTCCTTGCAGGAATATCTACGATGAGGGGCGCACACTATGGGCTACAAAATCACCATGTCGGAGATCGGGCCGATCAGCCTGAACGAAACCGACCCTGTAAAATCCATTCTGCAGAACGTGTCCATCATCCTGCGGACGATCAAAGGCTCCTGCCCGATGTATCGCGGCTTCGGTATTGACGCTACCTTGATCGACCGCCCGATTCCTGCGGCAAAGGTGCTGCTTTTCTCTCAAATCCGCGAGGCCATTGAGGAATATGAGCCGCGCGTCCGTGTCAAGAGCGTCGATTTTGATACGCAGGAAGAAATGCAGGGCGTTCTAAGCCCTATCGTGGAGGTGGAAATCGTCGATGAGTCGTAATACCGAATTTCAGTTTGTTTCGACCGACGCTGCGGAAATCACAAATTTTCTGATTACCGTTTATGAGAACCTGACCGGAGTAAGCGTCCGCCCCGCCAGTCCGGAAAAGCTGTTCGCGCAATGGGTAGCCAGCGTCATCATTCAGGAGCGGGTCTACAACAACTACACCGCAAATCAGAATATTCCGAGCCGCGCCGAAGGCAAGAACCTTGACGCGCTGGCAGAACTGTACTATCTGCAGCAGCGCCCACAGGCAAAACCTGCTTACTGCACGGAACGGTTTACGATCTCCGAGGCGCAGACGTTCGCCATCCTCGTCCCCAAGGGGACGCGCGTCACAGACGCCAGCAACACCCTGATCTGGGAAACTGTCGCCGACGCCTACATCAACGCTGGCGATACCTACGTCGACACCGCCATCCGGTGCCAGACGGACGGCACGGTCGGCAACGGCTACGCCGTCGGCCAGCTCAACGTGATCGTTGATGTGTTCGACTACTACACGTCCTGCACCAATATCACGACTTCCGACGACGGTTCGGAGATCGCCAGCGACGAAGAATTCTACGAGCTGATGCGCGAATCCATGTTCGCGTTTTCGACGGCCGGCGCGGTTGGCTCCTACATCTACCACGCGAAATCCGTATCTACGGAGATTGCTGACGTACAGGCCGTTCGCCCGGCTGTCGTAAAGAAAGTGACGCTTGATCTCTATACGAAAGGCGGCGCCAAGTACGCTTTTTGGGGCGGCGACACCATCGACCTGTCCTCTCTGGCGGTCTACGCCAAGGGCAGCAGCACGGCTGCGAGCGCCGACACAGATTATACCGTCACCTACGAAAACGGTCTGCTGCAAGTTGCAATCGCCGCAGACGGCGCGCTGGCAAGCGCGAGCCAGATCGACGTGTCGCTCACCTTTGACGGTGCCGGGCACGTCGATATTTATGTCCTGATGAACGACGGAACGATTGCCACGACGGAGATCAAGAACGCCGTCCTTGCCGCCTGTAACGAAAGCAAGGTGCGGCCGCTGGCCGATTATGTCAGCGTCAAAGACCCCGGCCTCGTTTCGTACAATATCGACTTCACCTACTATGTCCCCACCGACACGACGCTCTCCGGTGCGGCGATTCAGGAAGCCGTAGACGCAGCCGTCGAGGAATACATCGCTTGGCAGTCCGGCAAGCTCGGCCGCGATATTAACCCGGATAAGCTGCGCGACCTCCTGTTCCACACGGGTGTCAAGCGGATCGTGCTGCGCTCCCCGACCTACAAGGTGCTGGAGGGCGGCAAAAACAACGCCGCGCCGCAGATTGCAAAGCTGGGAACGAAAACAATCGTGAACGGAGGCTACGAGGATGAATGAGCAGTACGGCCTCACGGTTGAGAACCTGCTGAACGTCCTCCCCGATGTGCTGCGGCAGGATGAAAAAATGCTCGCGCTCGCAACCGGCGTCGCGGAGATCCTGACGGCGCGGCCGACCGAGATTGAGCAGAATATGCTCTATCAGCACATCGACACTCTGCCAGAAGATCTTCTCGACCAGCTTGCGCACGACTTCGGCGTAAGCTGGTGGGACAACGACTGGGATATTGAGCAGAAGCGCGCCACGTTCCGCGAGTCCTGGCACGTTCGCCGTCACCTCGGCACGAAGTACGCCGTCGAGCTGGCGTTGTCCACTTCGTTCGGCTCCGGTAAGGTGCAGGAATGGTTTGAATATGGCGGCGAGCCGAATCACTATCGCATCTTTGACGTTGACATCAGACAGGTCAACGACAATATCCGCACGTTCCTGCAGATCCTCGAAGTTGTCAGCCGTAAGAGCGCGGTGCTGGACAGTATTCGTGCAATTTCCGTCCGTGAGCTGATTCTGTACTTCGGCGCGGTTATGAGCGTCACGAAGAAATTCAAGCTCACCACGGGCGAGGTCAATACGGACATTGACATCATGGGCGACGAAGCCGGGAACGCCCTGTGCGACTGGGACGGCGGTCTGATTATGATAGATAAGGAGGCAACGGTATGACACACTGGTTGACCCCGGATGGGTACAACGTCATGCTTCGCGGGCTCATGGGCGACGCGATCAAATTCACACGCATCAAATACGGCAACGGTACGCCGGGTGACGGCGCGAACGATCTGAAGAACCCGTTGCTCTCTCTGAAAATTGCTTCTGCGACGCGCAGCGAGAAGTACGTCACACTGTCTGTGTCGTTCAAGAATGTCGAGCTGGAGATCACCGGCTTCTGGGCAACCGAAATTGGCATTTACGTCGAGGACCCCGACGATTCCACGAAGGAACTCTGCTATTGCATCTGGGAGGAAACAGAGGTCGAGAAAGCCGACTATATCAACCCCAACGTCGAGCGCCTGCTTGCATCGCAGTACGACTTTGTGGTGTTCGTCAGCGAGGCCAAAAACGTGTCTGCGGCGCTTGGTGAAACGCTGGTCTACGCAACCGTTACGGAACTGAACAATCACAAAAACGACAAGAACAATCCACACAAGGTGACCAAGGAGCAGATCGGGCTTGGAAACGTGGAAAACAAGGCTCTGATCGACCAGACGCCCACCTTTGCGACAGCAAAGGAGCTGTCGGATATTTCATCCGGCGAGAAGATGGGGTCTATCCTCGGAAAGATTGCAAAGGCGCTGTCGCTGCTGAAATCGCACCTTTCCGACTTCAACAATCCGCATAAGGTAAAAGCCGCCGATATTGGCGCCGCTGCGTCGAACCACTCGCACAACGCAAATGACATCAACGATGGCACGGTCATTGTGCAGCGCGGTGGTACTGGCCGCAACGAGTGGACGAAGAACTGCATCGTTTTCGCGGACGGTGAGAAATCGCTTGGGCAGGTCTCGGCACCATCGGAGGTTTCGCTTCTGGCGCAGGGGCCTGATTCCGCCCCTGTCTTTATGAAGTTGTCCAGCTTGGCCATGTTTGTCACGGGCAGCACACCGCCGACACAGACGAATCTCTTCTGGATCGACCCGACGCCCGTCACTGGCGGCTTGAAATACCACAACGGTACGGAGTGGACGCATGTTCCGGTTGCTTATTCTTGATTTTAGGAGGATACGCGCATGAAAATTCAGATCGAAGCCGAACTGTCCAATTACATCGAATCCCTGCATTATGACCGTAATTCCATTCAGGAGCTGCTGCTCATGGCGGCAAAGCAGGGCTTGAAGGACACCGACGCATACAACGCATGGATGAAGGACTACCTCGGCAAGAGCAAGGAATACGAGATCGCAAAAGCGACGCTGGAACGCGAGTTTATCATTCCTGCCGTCGGCAATGCAGCGGTTGACTGGGTGCTTGATTTCTCGACCGCCACGGTGACGGTGACGCCGCGGGAGCAGACCGATGACTAGGCCGCAGGAAACCTTCACCGATATGCTGGCGCGGCTTTTCCCTATGCCGGGTATCCAGCTTGGCATCAACTCGCCGCACTCCAAGTGCATTACATTTCAGGTGACGGAAGACTGCAACCTGCGCTGCAGCTACTGCTATCAGGGCTGCAAGACGCACCGGAAGATGTCGCTTGAAACCGCCAAGGCCGCCGTCGATATGCTGCTCGCCGCAGACGAGCGGACAAATCAGTACATCACGTCCACGGAGGTTGCCGGGGCCGTTCTTGACTTTATCGGCGGTGAGCCGCTGCTGGAAGTCGAGCTGATCGACCAGATCCTCGACTACTTCGTGGCGCAGACCTTCCGCCTGCATCATCCATGGGCGACGCGCTGGAAAGCGTCGATGTCCACAAACGGAACGCTGTACTTCCGCCCGGAGGTACAGCGGTTTTTGGATAAGTGGGCAAAGCACCTGTCGCTCTCCATCAGCATTGACGGAGATAAGCAGCTCCACGATTCCTGCCGCGTCTTCCCGGACGGCTCTGGCAGCTATGATCTTGCTATCGCGGCCGCGAAGGATTACATGACCAAGGGAAACGCCCTTGGCTCGAAGATGACGATTGCTCCCGGCAACGTCGATTATCTGTACCACGCAGTAATTGGTCTGCTGGACACGGGGTATCGGGCGATCAATCTGAACTGCGTTTACGAAAAGGGCTGGACGCTCGACCATGCGGCTACACTCTACACACAGCTCAAACGGCTCGCCGATTTCGTCCTGCTCTCGGACGAGCAGCCGTATCTGTCGATCTTCAGCGAAAGCGTCGGCCATCCGCTTCCGGAGGACGATAATCAGAACTGGTGCGGCGGTACGGGGCTTATGCTGGCGGTTGACTGCGATGGCCTGTTCTTCCCGTGCCTGCGCTACATGGGAACCTCCCTCGGCCATGAGCAGCGGCCCTATACCATCGGCGATCTGGAACACGGCATCAACGTTCTTCCGGAACATCGGGCGCGGGTGGCAGAAATGGCCGCAGTCACGCGGCGCAGCCAGTCCACCGACGAATGCTTTGCGTGCCAGATCGCGTCCGGCTGCTCTTGGTGCAGCGCGTACAACTACCAATGCACAGGGACTCCGGATAAGCGCGTGACGTACATCTGCCCGATGCACAAGGCCCGCGTCCTGGCGAACGCCTACTACTGGAACAATCTGTACCGAAAACGCGGCGACACCGCACGTTACCGACTGGATATTCCTGACGCATGGGCGCTTGAAATCATCCCCTATGCAGAGCTGTCAATGCTCAAATCAATCTCCAAGGAGGGCTGAGTATGGCATATATCGAGGCCGAACGCTTCGCCGAATTGAAAGCGCGTGTCAAGTCCGAGTGCCTGCGGCGCTGCCATACCGGATCTGTTGCGGAATACGGCGGCGAAAAATACGAATACACGAACAGCCCCACCGAAGATCACACCGTCGACGTGGAGCATTATGAGAAGCTGGCGCTTCCGCTGTCGAAGATCCACAGCGAGAAAGTGCCGAGCCTCGACGGCCGCAGAATCGTGTTTGACGAGGACATCACCGAGTTTGAAGCGGCGTTGACGCTCTTTGAAACACGCCCCATGACGGACAAGACGCGGGGCGACTGCGAAACGTCCTGCACGGGCGCTTGCTACACCGGCTGCTCTGGCGATTGCACTGGCGGCTGCGAAACGACGTGTTCCGGCGAATGTCAAGGATCTTGTACCGGCTGCGGGAGCGGCTGTGCGAACACCTGCGAAGGTTCCTGCTCTGGCGGCTGTTACGGCTGCGGCGGCAACTGCACAGGCGGCTGTTCCGGTTCCTGCGACGGTAGCTGCTCTGGCTGCTCCGGTTCCTGCTCTGGCGGCTGTTCCAGCAGTTGTTCCGGTGGCTGCAAATCGTCCTGCACAGTGACCTGCGGCAACACTGGCTGCGTCGGCTCGTGCCTCGGCCTCTGCTCTGCCGGCTGCACGACTTCGTGCCAGACGTCCTGCGGCTATTGCGGCACAAACTGCACAGCCGTATCGAAGTAAGGAGGTAGCCCTTTGGAAATTGCAAGTAAATACGAAATTGCTGCGGCGAACCTTGCAATCGCTTTACAGACGGACACGGTTTCCGTCGAGCAGCGAAGTGAGCTGCGAGCGGCAATCGGCAGCAGCATCGACAAACTCGTCGACGCGCTCAACATGATTATCGTCTGCTACAACAAGCGAATGTACGCTGGAGAGATCGCGCCCGAAAAAGCCGCAAAGTGCGTCAAGGCAGAATACGCCGCCATCGGCCTTTCCAACGTGGTCGCATACGATTATTTCTCCGCGGCGGTCGGCGCGTTCTTCACGCGCAAAACCCTGATGGCGCTGTCGACCGATGAAAAGCTCGCGTGGGTGAAAACAATCTTCGAGCAGAACGAACGCTGCGGCTGTCAGCGCGTCAAAGACGCTCTGTTCATCTACTGCTTGCGGCTGCTGTCTCACATGGGCATCGTCACGGCGGATCTCTCTTTCACGAACCTTGTCATGCGTGAGATCAACGCCATCACGGAAGACCGAAAGAACGCCGCGATCATGCCGCAGGCGCTCGTCACAGAATTGTAAGGGGTGATCGTATGGCAGTAGAAAACGTAAATTCCAAGCCGATTGCCGCCTCTGCGGCGATTGCCGACTTTATCCTCGCATCGATCGGCGGCAAGGTACGCCGTGTTCCGATCAGCACCCTTGCTGAAACGCTCACCGACGCCGAAGTTGAGCTTATCAGCGCCGCTGCGTCCGCGCTGGTGTCGGCTGCGGGCAGAGCCTGCTATATCGGCGAAAATGAAAACTGGTACGTGTGGGATGGCGCACAGGGCGCATTTATCGATTCAGGCTATCCATCGCGCGGCACACAGGGCAATCCTGGCGTAATCTTTACGCCACACGTGACCGACGCCGGTATTCTGAGCTGGACGAACGACGGCGGTCTTCCGAATCCGGAGCCCGTGAGCCTGCTCGGACCCGCGGGCGGTGTAACTTCGTTCAATAACCGCTCCGGTGCAGTTGTTCCGAAAAACGGCGACTATACCGCAGAGATGGTCGGAGCGGAAGAGAAAGACGCCGTCAAGAATCACAACGAGTCCAAGGCCGCACACAAAGCCCTGTTCGATGCGAAACTGAATACGGACGGCGACGGCGGCACTCTGAAACCCACCTTCACGCAGTCCGCGACGCGAACGCAGCTCGAATCCGGCTCAGAGCTGAAAGTGCTGCTTGGTCGGATTATGAAGTGGCTGTCAGACCTCGGCTCTGCGGCATTCAAGGACAGCAGCAACTTTGAATCCGCAGGCGCTGGCGCTACAGCGGTTACCTCGCACAATGCCGCCGCGCAGGCCCACGCAGATCTGTTTTCCAAGAAAAGCGGCAAGGCTGTTTCGTTCACGCTGCCGCTGCCGGTCAACGGCTGGTCGAATCTTGCGCAGACGCTGGAAGACGCACGGTTTCTGGAATCCGGTTATGCCTACATCGTGACGCCGGTTTCCGCAAGCCTTACGGCGTGGGACGACGCTGGCGTGAAAGTGGGAGACATCACTGAGAACGGAAAAATGCCGTTCACCTGCACCGATACGCCGACAAGCGCAATCTCGGTAAACATTCTCAGAGCGGAGGTCTCACAATGAGCAAGGTATTTCAGATGATCGGCGGGAGCGGTGGCGGTATCAAGCTCGCGTCTATTGAGATCACAACGCCGCCTACAAAGACCGCATACAAGGCTGGTGAGCCGTTTTCTATGGCGGGCATGGTGGTCAAAGCGACATATTCCAACGGCGCCACGCTGATTGCAACAGGCGTATCGGTCGAGCCAAGCGGCGGTCTGGAAGCAGGTCGCACCAGCGTCACCATCCGATACACGGAGGGCGGCGTATCCTGCACCGCAACACAGGCGATCACAGTCACCAAGACGAATGTGACCGTGCCGAGCCAGAGCGGAAGCCTGACCTATTCGGGCGGCTCGCAAAGCCCGGCATGGTACAACTACGATACGACGAAAATGACGCTCGGCGGCACGACCAGCGGCACGAACGCCGGCAATTACAGCGCGAAGTTTACGCTGAAAGACACAGCCCTCTATCAGTGGGCAGACGGCTCGACCGCGCCGAAAACCGTATCGTGGAAGATCGGCAAGGCAGATGGCTCACTGACGCTCAGCAAGACTTCGATCAAGCTGGAAGACGGAAAGCTGACAGATTCTTTCACGGTCACACGGCTTGGCACAGGAACAATCACAGCCGTGTCCAACCGCCCCGATATTGCCAGTGTTTCCATTTCGGGAAATATTGTGACCGTCCACAGCGTCGATGAAAACTCCGGCACGGTTACGATCACGGTTTCCGTTGCCAGCGACACGAACTACAACGCGCCGGCAAGCAAGACCTGCACCGTGTCGTGCGTGTTCGTGACAATCTTTGGCGTCTGCTGGACGTACAGCAACTCCTCTCCGGCTCTTTCCCGCCTGACGCCGAGCAACGACCCGAACGGCTATGTCAATGCCGCCGTGTCCTCGGAGCCGAGCGCTGCCATCGGCACAGGCGCTGGCAGCTCTCCATTCGACGCATTCATGCCGTGGCAAGGCATGGAGGAATACAACATCATCAACGGCGCGGTGTCGTACAAGAAAGGCCAGTCCGGATTCTCCCGCACGTCCTACGATACGATGGTCTTTATCCCTGAGTTTTACTACAAGATCGTCTATAACAGCAGCCAGAGCAAGATCTATTACTACGTTGCAAACGCGCCGTTCACCGGCTTTGCCAAGCACCCCGGTTCCGGTCGCTATGTTGGACGATACAATACGATCTCCGGCTATGCTTCCAAATCTGGTGCAAATCCACTGACAAACATCACACGCGCCACAGCCCGCACAAACTCCCGGAAAAAGGGCAGCAAGTGGCAGCAGTACGATTATGCGTCGTGGTGCGCGGTCTGGCTGCTCTATCTCGTCGAGTATGCAAACTGGAACAGCCAGAGCAAGATCGGCAACGGTATTGTCGGCAATTCCTCGCTGCAGAAGACGGGTACGACGGACAGCATGACCTACCACACCGGCACGGTCGCTTCCGCCAGGACAGGCTATGGCGGCGTACAGTATCGCGGCATTGAAAACCCGTGGGGCAATGTCTATGACTGGATTGACGGCATCAACTTCAACAACCGCGCGGCTTATATCTGCACCGATCCGTCGAAGTACGCAGACGATACGTCCACCAACTACACGGCGGCTGGGCTCAGCCTGCCGAGCAGCGGCAATATCAAAACGCTCGGAAACTGCACGGCCCTCCCATGGGCATTTATTCCGACGGGAACCGGTGGCAGCGGCACGACCTACGTGCCAGACTACGTGCACTCGAATTCTGGCTGGTGTGTTCTCTGCGTCGGCGGCTGCTACGGGGATGATGCTGCGTTCTGCGGCCTGTTCTTTTTCTATGGCTACTACGATTCGTCCAGTGCGAACTCGTACATCGGCGCGCGCCTCCTTTACGTCCCCTAATGGGGGACCGGGGGCCGCAGCCCCCGTGGGCTTCCGCTTTCAGAGCGGCACGTCTTACGCCCTGGCGCGGCAGCGCCATTCTCTATATATCCGCGCGAAGCGCGGCGCGTATATTTTTTCAAAATAACGCATTTCGTTATTTTCTCCCGTTTTCAGACCTTCCCAGCGCATAGACAGTATAATTCTCGACGGGATTGTCTGCGCAGCTTGTGCGGTGTTTTGGGCTTCACGTGAACTCGAATTCTGGCTGGTGTGTTCTCTGCGTCGGCGGCTACTACAGGAATGATGCTGCGAACTGCGGCCTGTTCTTTTTCAATGGCAACTACAATTCGTCCAACGCGAACTCGAACATCGGCGCGCGCCTACTTGTTTGTATGCTCCATTTCTTTGCGCAGGCTCTCCCACACCGCTTGGTGAAAATATTGCCGCTACAGGACGGGCTTTAGTACGGCCGAAAGGTATCTGGAAAGACCCCGATGGCAAACAAGGAGCGAGGCAAATGCCAAAAAGAAAAGGATTCCTGTATGAATGGATGTGTGACAAAGAACACATCCGTGAAGCCATTGTGTTTGGCGCGAAAGACAAACACGATCGGCGCGACGTAAGACGGGTGCTGGCCGACGTGGACGGCTACACGGACCGCGTCTATGATCTTCTGCAGACGCAGACTTTCGCCCCAGCCCAGCCGAAGAAGCGCAAGATCTTCGACAACAGCAGCCGAAAGTGGAGAGAGATCGAATACGTTCCGTTCTTCCCCGACGGCATTGTCCACACGTTGATGGTCTTGGCGGCGGCGCCGGTCTTCCTGCGCGGGATGAATTACTGGTGCTGCGCATCAGTACCGGGACGCGGCGGAAAGCACGCGCTTCGGCGCTGCAAGCGTGTCATTCACCACGGCAAAAAAGGAAGCCGGTACGTCTGCAAAATGGATGTTCACCATTTCTACCACTCTGTCGACCGCCGGAAGCTGATCTGGATGCTGGCACACAAGATCAAGGACAAGAAATACCTGAAGCTGACATGGGATATTCTTCAGACCTGCGAACAGGGGCTTGCCATCGGCTTTTTCATCTGCCAATGGCTTGCGAACTTCTACCTTGAATCGCTCGACCGATACATCTTGACGCTCGACGGCGTGAAGTACAGCGCAAGGTACATGGATGACATCGTTCTGTTCGGCCCGAACAAGAAAAAGCTGCACCGCGCGCGTAAAGCGGTTGCCGAGTATCTGCAAAAGCGGCTGCGCCTGCAGATGAAAGGAAACTGGCAGGTGTTTCCCTTGCGGGCGCGGGCGCTGGACTTTGTCGGGTATCGGTTCTACCGCGACCACACCACCATGCGGCGTAAGAATTTCCTGCGCTTCACACGGCAATGCCGTAGAGTCCGCAAGCGGATCGAGCGGCATCAGCGGATCTCTTATTCGTCCGCTGCCGGTCTGCTGAGCAGAATCGGTCAGCTCAAGCACTGTGATTCTGTTATGGCGCGGAAAAAGTATGTTGACCCTATCGGGGTACGAATCTTGAAGGAGGTTGTGCGAAATGAAAGTAAGAGGCGACAATGCGCCGGCAAATGCGTTCTCGCTGGAGGAGCAGCCTGACAAGCCCGGCTACTGCCTTGTGCGGTTCTATGAGAACGTAGCTCCGTTCTCGGAAACGCAGGGCGAGTTGACGATCTCCGGCTTCGAGTACGATGAGTATTATCTGGAACTGCCATTCTATGACGGGATCTATGATGATATTCTCGGCAGCTTCGACGGCTATTTCGCGCAGGCGAAGCTGGCCGAAGCCGAAAAGGAGACCATTCCGAAGCTGAAACAGCAGGTAAGCGACCTGCAAAGCAACAATGAAGGACTGTCCGCACAGATCACGCAGGCGCAGCTTGCGCTCTGTGACGTCTATGAGCTTGTGATCGGAGGTTGATGGATATGGCGAAAGTGTATGCCGAGCTGATCCGAAAGGGGCTGAAAACACTTGATGATGTGCCGGAACGACTGCGCGAGGAAGTCCGGCGTATCCTTGAAGAAGATGAGGTCGAGGGCGTATGAAGCGCCTTCGACTTTTTCTTTTGACCATTTTGCTTGGGAAGGAGGTGCAGACCATGGCAGTCGTTTACGCTACATTGATTATCAAGGGCAAGAAGACGCTCGATCAGGTGCCGGCTCTTATCAAGCCGCAGGTCGAGGAAATCCTGAAGGATCTCGAAGTAGAGATCTGACACGCAGCAGGAGGGGCGGCACGGTCTGCCTCTCCTGCATTTTGCAAGTAGAGGTGAAAGTGATTATGACAATCAACGCTGGTGAGTTTCTGATCGCGTTTGTCGCGGCTATGGGGATTCCGTCCGCCATCATGGGCCTTATCGTCTGGAAACTGGAACGGAAAATTGCGGCGCGTGATAAGCGCGCCGAAGAGCAGGAGGAAGCGCAGAAAGACTTCTTTCTGCTCATGGTGCAGAGTACAGGCGCAGCAATCGCGCTCGGCGAAGCAACCGCCAAGGCGGTACAGCGCATTCCAGACGCGAACTGCAACGGCGATATGCACGATGCTCTGAACTACGCAGCCAACATCAAGCATAAGCAGAAGGATTTTTTGACAAAGCAGGGCATTCACGCCCTGTATGACTAAGGAGGAACACGATTCATGGAATACAACATTACCACCATCATTCAGGCGGTATTTGCGCTGATCGCAGCAGTCATTACCGTCATTGTCATTCCGTACATCAAGAGCAAGACCACAGCCCAGCAGCAGGCAGAAATCAACGCATGGGTGAAGATTGCCGTATCTGCCGCAGAGCAGATTTACAACGGCTCCGGTCGCGGTCCTGAGAAGAAAGCGTATGTCTTGGAATGGCTCAAGCAGCGCGGCATTACGGTTGACGAAGCCAAACTGGACGCTATGATCGAGTCCGCCGTTTATGAATTGAAAAGCGGCGTTTTGGCTGTCGGTGAGCTTTCGACCTCCGGGGGCGACGAAACATGAGCGTACGCATCGGGCAGGCGTCGCTCGGCGAAACCGGCGCGCATGGGCAGAAACCCGGCAATCAGACCGGTCGCGAATTAAACTTCGCGTATTGGTACTCTGGAAGCTGGCTCGGCGTTCTCCGGTTCAAGGACCGCAGGAAAGCCGAGCTAGCCGCGCGGGCGTGCGAAGCTGGTGTCGGCAACAAGAACATCGGGTACGATCAGGACGGTCGCAACACAGCCTACGTCGCTGCGGAAGCGGTAGACTTCATTCTGAGCAAGATCGCAAAGCCCGTAGAAACGGACTGCAGCGCGTTTATGATGCTCTGCGCAATTTCCGCTGGCGTCGACGCCCTGAAAGAAACCTACCGCAAGCAGGGCAATTCCTGCACGACCTACTGCATGATGCGCTGCTTCCCTGCTACGGGAGAATTTGAATTGCTGACTGACCGGAAGTACCTGACATCTGACGCCTACCTGCGCCGGGGCGATATTCTGGTATCGTCCGGGCATACGGTCATGGTGTTGGAAAACGGAGAAAAGGAGGACGACATGGACAAGGAAACCTTTACCGAGCTGTTCCGCGAAATGCGGAAAGATCTTCAGGACAATGACTGCAGCGATTGGAGCGAAGCTGCTCGCCAGTGGGCAGTCAACAACGGCATCGTGCAGGGCGGCGCACCGCTGCCCGACGGCTCCGCGAACTTCATGTGGCAGGACATGATGACGCGCGAGCAGCTCGTCACGGTTCTTTACCGCTTCGCGCAGAAGCTCGGCATGATCTGATGGCTCAGAAAAAGCGCAGGAGAAAGAAGCTGGACACGAGCAAACTCGTCTGCTTCCTGCTGGTCGGGTCTGGCTTGCTTATCACGCAGGAATGTATTTACCTGATGCGCCTGTGCATCAAGTCCAACTATATGGCTTCTGCCGCTTGGTTGACAGCCGCGCTCAGTCTGGCGCAGGTTATCATCATCACGGGCGGCAAGTGCTATTTTGAGCTGGTCAAGTCCGACCACAAGCGTGGCGGCATCACGTTTGAAGCCGCCAAGGCAAACGGCTTTCAGGAGCAGGACGCATCGGACAACGTGGACAGCGCCTTTATCTGAACACATGAACAAACCCCTCGCATGGCAGAAGTGTCATGTGAGGGGTTTTCTTTTTTGCGCGGCTCTGGCGGCTCGCTACGCCGTTTTTATATCTGCCCATTGATTCTCTCGTCGCTTTGCGCTGCCTAAACTTGCAAGTCCAGCAGCGACGCGACAGAGGCGCTTACTTCGTGCTATACGCTTTCGGTGTTATCTGAATCACAATCTCGTCACGTTTCAATGTCA
>OKUM01000279.1_pt1 | contig 35058 bp, 30 predicted proteins | sample 1606801 | NCBI WGS metagenome assembly OKUM01 (sample SAMEA3882546, study PRJEB24775) | human gut metagenome | biome: human-associated habitat; feature: intestine environment; material: feces | place: Netherlands | collected 2009/2010
CGCTCTCGATGGCGGGCTTTGCCAGCGGCTCCATCTTGACGAACCACTGCTTGGAGACCATGGGCTCGATGGTGGAGTGGCAGCGGTAGCAGGTGCCGACCTCGTGCTTCAGGGGCTCGATCTCTTTCAGGAAGCCGCCCTCCTTCAGGTCTGCCAGAATGGCCTTGCGGGCCTCGAGGGTGGTCATGCCGGCATACTTGCCGCAATCCAGCACCTCGGGCTCGTTCACGGTGTTCTTGCCCGCGGCAAACAGTGCATCGGCAGCGGCCTTATCGGCAGCACCGGTCATGTGGCCGTCGTAGGTAAACACCCGGACGATGGGCAGATCATGGCGCAGACCTACTTCAAAGTCGTTGGGGTCGTGGGCGGGGGTGATCTTGACGACACCGGTGCCCTTGGTCATATCAGCGTGCTCGTCGCAGACGATGGGGATCTCCTTGTTCAGCAGGGGCAGGACAACATGGCAGCCGTGGAGGTGGGCATAGCGGGGGTCCTCGCCGTTGATGGCAACAGCGGTATCACCCAGCATGGTCTCGGGGCGGGTGGTTGCCAGCTCCAGCATCTCGCCGGTCTCCTTGACCGGGTAGAGCAGGTGCCAGAAGCTGCCGTCCTTTTCCTCGTACTCCACCTCGGCATCCGAGATGGAGGTGTTGCAATGGGGGCACCAGTTGACCATCCGGTTGCCGCGGTAGATCAGACCCTTGTCGTACAGGCGCACGAACACTTCCTTGACGGCATCCGAGCAGCCCTCGTCCATGGTAAAGCGCTCCCGCTGCCAGTCACAGCTGGTGCCCAGCTTTTTCAGCTGGCTGACGATGCGGTTGCCGTACTTGGTCTTCCAATCCCAGGCGCGCTCCAGGAAACCGTCGCGGCCCACCATCTCCTTGGTCAGGCCCTCGGCACGCATGGCCTCCACGACCTTGGCCTCGGTGGCGATGGATGCGTGGTCGGTGCCGGGCACCCACAGGGCGGCATAGCCCTGCATCCGCTTGGTGCGGATGAGCACATCCTGCATGGTGTTATCCAGCGCATGGCCCATGTGGAGCTGGCCGGTCACGTTCGGAGGGGGCATGACGATGGTGTAAGGCTTCTTGTCGGGGTCCGCTTCCGTGTGGAAGTAGCCGCCGTCCTGCCAGAACTGGTAGATACGGTCTTCCACCTGGCTGGGATCGTACTGTTTTGCGAGTTCTTTCATTGTATCCTCCCAAAAATGTGATGAGTGGGACGAAAAAAGCCGCCCCACGGAACGTTCCATGGGACGGCTGTAAACTACATACCGCGGTACCACCCAAATTGCACCGGCTGCAAACACAGCCCGTGCCCCTTGATGCCCCGGTAACGTGGGGCAGTTCCGAGGGCGGCTACTGGCTTCACCGCCCCTGCTCAAAAGCGACAGTGCGCGGCGCTTACCTGCCGGGCTCTCACCTGCCCCCGGCTCTCTGCAAGGCGGTTTGCCGCGCACACTCTTTCTCGTTGCATTTATACAAAGAATATAACGTTTTTTTGGCGTTTTGTCAATATGCTCCGAGAACTTCCTGCTTCAATCTGCCGATCAGCCGCTCCATCAGGGCCACCCGGTTGAAGGGGGTCATCAGGTAGAGGCCGTCCGCATACGGCAGGGCGGCCTTTGCCATTTCCAGCGAGATGGCAAGACCCAGCTCCTCGCCCTGGGCACGATCGAGCCCGGCAAACTTTTCAATGATCCAGTCCTCCACATGGATGCCGTTGATCTCGTTCTCCATGAAGATGGCGTTGCGCTGGCTGACCACCGGCATGATACCGGCCAGGATCTTTGCATCGGCCCCCAGCGTCTCCCGGGACTTTTTCAGGTTTTCCACCGCCTGTGCCGAGAGCACCGGCTGGGTCAGAAAGCCGCTCATGCCGTTTTCCAGCTTTTCCTTTGCCCGGCGCAGCTCCACATCAAAGTTGCGGGCGTTCAGATTCAGGGCACCGAACACGGTCATGGGGCCGGGCATCTCCCGGCCTTCCCCTGCCAGCGAGACGATGTATTGGGCCAGCTTGCGGGAGTTGAACTGGTAAACGTTCTTCACCTCGTCCCGCTCTGCCGTGGGGATGGGGTCACCGGTGATGGCCAGCACCTCCCGCACGCCCTCGGCGTACAGGCCCAACAGCAGGGCCTTGGTGGCGTTCAGGTTGCGGTCGCGGCAGGTCATGTGGGGCAGGGTGCACAGCCCCAGCTCCCGGTGGACCCGGCAGGCCACCAGAGAGGAATCCATCCGGGCCTGTGCAATGGGGCAGTCAGCAATGGTCAGCAGGTCAGCGCCCGCCGCCTGCAGCTTTTTTGCCCCTTCCAGATAACCGGTCAGGTCCGCAGTGCGGGGAGAATCCAGCTCAATGGCAATGACCTTTTCCCCTGCGTTCAGCTTACGCAGGAAAGCATCCTCATTTTCCACCGTCTGTTCCTTCACGGTGGAAAACTCTTCTGCCGGAGCCGTTTTTTCCACCACGGGCAGGCTGTCCAGCTCCGCCCGCAGGGCGGCAATGTGGGCGGGGGTAGTGCCGCAGCAGCCGCCCAGGATCTGAACCGTGCCCTCGGCGGCCAGACGGCCCAGCTCCCTTGCAAAGTACTCCGGCCTGCCCTGATACTTCACCTGCGTCCGGGTGACAACGGGATAACCCGCGTTGGGCATGACCGACAGCGGCAGCGTGCCCCCCAGCTGCTTTGCCAGTGTGCGCATGGCACCGGGTGCCGACACGCAGTTCAGGCCCACGGCATCCACGATGCCGCTTTCCTGCATCCGCCGGGCAAGGTCTTTGCAGTACATGCCCTCCCGGGTGTAGCCGTCGGGCAGAACCGCAAAGGACACCAGCACAAAGGCATCCGGCACTTCCGCCTTGATGGCCCCCACGGCATCCAGAAGGCCCGCATCGGAGCTCAGAGTCTCGAACAGGAAATTCTTGGCCCCCAGCGCCGCGAACTGCTTTGCCACAGCCGTATATACCTGCCCCGCCGGAACCGCCTCGGTATCCGGAGCCGGGCCGAGGTCGGCAAAAACGGCGGCACCGGTCTCCCCTGCGGCCTGCACAGCCAGCTGCCAGCCTGCCTGCGCCAGCTGTTCCCAGCCGGACGTGTGTGCCGCCGCCAGCCGGGGCAGGCTGAAGGTATTCGTCTTGACGGCATCAGCCCCTGCCGCCAGATACTCCCGGTGGACGGCCAGCACCCCCGCCGGGTCGGTCAGGTTGGCCTGCTCGCACTCCACCCCGGGAGCCGCCTTATAATAAGTACCCATGGCACCATCAAAAAGCAGGGGGCGGGTCTGTAACAGTTCGCGGATATCTTTCATAAAATGTCTCCTTTTCCCTCAGTTCCCTCTTGCGAATATAAAAAAATTCAGGTATAATTTTGTTATGAAAGCGAGGTGTATTTTCATGCCGAAGATTCGTTCCAGCGCAGACCTGCGCAACAACTACAATGATATCTCTACCTTCTGCCACACCTACGCAGAGCCGGTGTTCATCACCAAAAACGGCAAGGGCGATCTGGCCGTGATGAGCATTGAGACCTACGAAGAGCTGGCAGGCCGCCTTGAGCTGTATTCCAAGCTCCAGGAAGGTCTGGACGATGTTGCCGCCGGACGTACCATCCCTCTGGATGAGGCAATGGCTGAGCTGAAAAATCGCAGGAGTCGTCGATGAATTATTCTATTGATATCACCGTTGCAACCAAACGTGATCTTGCCGATGCCTTTGACTACATCGACGGGATGCTTATGAACCCTTCTGCAGCGGACCGTCTGATCGACAATGCGTGGAAGCAGTTTCGTTCGCTCGATCTCTTTCCACAGCGCTTTCCCATTGTTACCGACCCCATGCTGGCAGGTTGGAAAATTCGCTTCTTTCCTGTTCAGAATTATCTAGTGTTTTACCAAATCGAGGAACCTGCTCAGGTCGTCCACATTCTCCGGTTCCTCTATGGTAAAAGCAACTGGGTCTCCATCCTCAAAACCGACTTCAGCGCAGAATAACCTTCCACTCCCCGGGCTCCGGGGAGTTTTTTGTTGCTCTCTTCCTTCAGTTTAATAAAGTTTCGCCTCTTGTCAAGCGTTTTTTCGTGCCACAGCTTGCAGGCAGGGCAGTTTTGTGCTATCCTATGCGTAACTTTTACATGTGAGGAGAGATGTATCATGCGCCATGCAGGCACACAAACGATCGAAACGGAGCAGCTGCTTCTGCGCCCACTGACCCCGGAGGATGCCCCCATGATGTACGCCAACTGGGCCAACGACCCGGACGTGACCCGCTGGCTGCGGTGGGAGCCCCACAAAAACGTGGACGAGACCCGGGAACTGCTGACCGCATGGGCACTGCTCTACCCCAACGGAGATTACTACCAGTGGGCCATCGTAGAAAAATCTACCAGGCAGGTGTTTGGCTCCATCGGCGTGTTCACATCCAGTTCTGCCGAGCCGGAGCGTGACCCCTGGCCCGGTTTCGACCACACGAACGGCGTGTGGGAGGTCGGCTACTGCATCGGCAAGGCCTGGTGGAACAAAGGCTTTACCACCGAAGCGCTAAAAGCAGTTGTAGAATACTGGTTCAAAAATACAGATAGTAGTTGGCTGGCCTGCTGCCATGCGTTTGAAAATCCTGCCAGCGGCCGGGTCCAGCAGAAAGCCGGCTTTGTCTACGACCACGATTCTGTCTACCACAAATTTGACGGCACACCGGTTGCCTGTAGGTGCTACGCATTGACAAGAGAACATTACGAAGAACTGAGAGGTTTATTTTGAGCGAACTTTATGACATTTTAGTAGAAACGCCCCCCACAAAGGTCATCTTACTGGCCCTGGATCAGGGGCTTTGGGACTGTGAGCGCAGCCTGAACGAGCTGGCTGCACTCTGCGAGGCCAACCACATGGAGGCTGTGGCATCTGTGACCCAGAAGCGGCAGACCCCCGAGACCGGCATTGTGCTGGGCAGCGGCAAGCTGGAGGAGGCCGCCGCTGCCGCCGCGGAGCTGGGTGCCGAATGTGCCGTGTTTGACGGCGAACTGACCGGCAGCCAGATCCGCAACATCTCCACGGCGCTGGGCGGTATGGAGGTCATTGACCGCACCATGCTGATTCTGGAGATCTTCCGCAGCCGCGCCGTGACCAACGAGGGCAAGCTGCAGACCGAGCTGGCGCTTCTGCGCTACCGTCTGCCCCGCCTGCAGGGAATGGGCGAAAGCCTGAGCCGCCAGGGCGGCGGTGGCGGCGGCGGTGGTGGTGCCCGCCGTGGTGCCGGTGAGACCAAGCTGGAGCTGGACCGCCGCCACGTCCACGCCCGCATCGACGCACTGGCCGAAAAGCTGGCCGAGATGGAAAAGCGCCGGGGCGAGAGCCGCAAGGCCCGGGCCAAGACCGGGATGCCGGTGGTCAGCCTTGTGGGTTACACCAACGTGGGCAAATCCAGCCTGATGAATGCCCTGTGCGGCCCCAGCGTAGCCGAGGCCGACATGCTGTTTGCCACCCTGGACCCCACCAGCCGGAAGCTGGTGCTGCCCAGCGGCATGGCCGTTCTGCTGGTGGACACGGTCGGCTTTGTCTCCCGTCTGCCCCACAATCTGGTGGAGGCATTCAAATCCACGCTGGAGGAAGCCGCATGGTCTGATGTCATCGTGCGGGTGGCGGACGCGGGCGACGACCAGCGGGAAGAACAGCTGGCCATTACCGATGAGGTCCTGGACGGGCTGGACTGTGCCGACATCCCCCGCCTGACCGTTTACAACAAGTGTGACAAGCCCAATGCCCTGAACTTTGACCCGGACATCCTGTTGACCAGTGCCAAGACCGGCTACGGTCTGGATGCCCTGCTGAAGAAACTGGACGAGCTGCTCAGTGACCGGGTGCACACCATCCGGGTGCTGCTGCCTTATGATAAGCTGGGCCTGGCCGCCCCCATGCGGGAGCGGGGCAGCGTGCAGGTGGAGGAATACCGGGAGGACGGGCTTTATCTGGAGGGCATCGTCAAAACGGAGGACCTGCACTGTTTTGAAGGATATTTAGTTTAAGCATCTGCTCTCCGGACGCGAATTCGGGTTGCGGCTCCCAGCATCCGCTGCGCGTTGCTTGCGTCTTGCTGGCCGCGGCCCCAACAGCAACTCCCTGTATCCGCCACTGGCGGCGGTCGTTGCCGTTGCAGGGCATTCCATCCCCCGCCCAACTGCCTGACGGCAGTCGGGTCCCACCCTCCGGACACTTGCTTTGGGAAACTCCCCGCCGTCCTATCGTCTCGAACAAATAAAAAAATCCCCAACAAACACAAAAACCCGCCTGGCAGCGGGTTTTTGTGTATAGAGGGGTGGGAAAGTATATAAAGTTGGGAATCGCAATTCAAATGCAGGCACTTGAGAAACAACGTGTTTTTGCGCAGTCTTTGGCGCTTACCGTGCCCTGCGATATGTATTATACGCTTTTTTCTTTTCTTGTCAAACAGAATTTTTGGCATTTGCTTTAATTTAGCACTTTACATTTCGACCGAAACTTTATATAATTAACATAGAAAATACAAAAGCGAGTTTTTTCGCAGTTTATGCGATTATGACAACAGTAAAACTTTACTTTCAAAAATTTTTGTGTAATTCAACAAAAACGTAAAAGGAGACCTTTCTCATGGATGATTTAGACCGCAAGATCCTCTCCCTTCTCGCAAAAAATGCCCGGATGCCTGTCAAGGAGATCGCCGAGCAGGTAGCACTGACCAGCCCGGCTGTTTCCAGCCGCATCCACAAGCTGGAGACCGACGGCATCATCAGCGGCTACACCGTGGTGCTGAACCGCCCGGCAGACCGTGTCTATGTGGACGCGCTCATCAGCCTGTCCGTCACACCCAGCCACCGGGACGAGCTGGTGGAGCTGATGCAGAACAGCAAGGAGGTGCTGCAGTGCTACCATGTCACCGGTGCCTACACCTTCCTCATCAAGGTCAGCTGCGGCAGCATGCCCCAGCTGGAGCACCTGATCCTGCAGTTCCAGAAGCTGGGCACCACCAGCACCCAGATCATCCTTTCTACTCCGGTCAATCATGGTGATCTGGAAGCGCTGCAGCTGTAAGCCGTTCACAGAACTGTTACAACTGCCGTGCAATCTTCCGGCCGACCGGGCCGTATTCCTGATACAAGGCCGCCGTTCAGCGGCTGCATAAACGCCCCCAAAGGCGGGCAGACTGATCACGATCACCCTGCCTTTGTCAGACGAAAGGAACTACGACCATGAAAAAACGCATTCTTGCCGCTCTGCTGGCTCTTGGCTGTGCCCTGCTGGTGTTCACCGGCTGCGGCAGCAAAAAAGATACCACCCCCAAAGACTACACCCAGATCATCCACGATGCCCGGGAAGCCGAGGACAATGATTATTATATGATCTTCTCCCCGGCAGAGGACGGCAAGTTCACCGCCCAGTACGGTTACAGCGCCAGCTATCCGGCAGAGGACCTGAACGATGAGATCCAGAACATGCTGCTCCCCCTGCTGGATCTGCCCGAGGGCAGCTACACCGATCTTGCTGCTTCCCTCTCTGCCATGATGGTGCAGAGCTACGGCGTTGCCATCGTCAAGCCTGCTGAGGGCAAGACGCAGGAGGTCGTGGACGCAATGGATGCCTATATCCAGAACCAGCAGCAGACGATGGAGCACTACCTCGAAGATCAGTATCAGATCGCTGCCGCCGCCAAGGTGGCCACTGTCCCCACCGGCGAAGTGGTCATGGTGTGCTGTGAGAACAGCGATGCCGTGATGAACGCCATCAAGACCGCTCTGGCCGCTTAAATTATCTTTCAAAACAACAATGCCCTGTACCGTTTTGCATGGTACAGGGCATTGTTATTTCTACCAGATGGATTATATCGTTCAAATATCACATATCCGAACGAGAATATGCGTTCTTCATATTGCTGCTCAGCTCAAACAGCACCTTATCCAGCGTGTCGGCGGCGCGGGCCTTGACCTCAGCGGCCAGGGCCTCGTTGGCCTCCTGGCGCAGGGCGGCGCGGCGGGCGGGGTCGGTCTCGGCCAGCTGCTTTGCGTCATACTGATTCAGCAGGGCACGGCAGGCGGAGAGCACCCCCAGCTCATAGCGCTCGACATGGAACACCGACTTGCCATAGGAAGCATCCGCCATCGCAGCGATCATCCGGCTGACCCAGTAGAAGCTGTCGGTGGACACCTCACCGGTGGTGCCGGCCAGATAGGCCGGGGTCGTCTCCACGTTGGCGTAGAAGGGCACCATGGCGTTCAGGGCATTGGAGGCGTAGGCCACCCACTCCACTGCCTGCAGGTCGGCGGGCAGATCAGGCCGCAGCTGGATCAGCGCCACAAAGTCGTTGCGGTTGATGCCGATGGAGCGGTAAACGCCCCGGTTCTCTCTGGCACCGTAGCTTGCATACGGATCGTACGGTGTGCCCTGATAATGGCTGGACAGCACATATTTCACGTCCTCGGGGGTGATCTTCTTCTCCGGCACCATGCACCAGGGCAGGTCGTCGGAAGCCGGGGTATAGTCGGCATCGGGGCCATCCCAGACCCAGGTGGTGGGGTTCAGGGTGCGCAGCATGTACCAGGCGCGGGGCGTGTTGTAAACGTGGTCGGAATCGGTGTGGCTGCCAAAGGCGGCACGAGGGTCGAACACCCCGTCCTGTGCTAGGTCCAGGTGATACTTTGCAATGAACTCCCTCAGGTCAGCCGAGCAAAGGTGGTTTTCCTGCGCGCCAAAGGCATCGTCCAGATCAAAGGCATCAATGCCCAGCTGGTTCGGCATCACCACATAACTGTCATCGGGCACACGGCGTGCCATCCAGTGGTGGCCGCCGATGGTCTCCAGCCACCAGATCTCGTTTACGTCCTGGAATGCAATGCCGTTCATCTCGTAAGTACCGTAAGTCTCCAGCAGCTTGCCCAGCCGCTCCACGCCCTCGCGGGCGGTGTGGATGTAGGGCAGCACCAGATAGACGATGTCCTCCTCGCCGATGCCGCCGGGCACCTCGGGCTGCTCCCCCCTGGCAGGCTGGTACACCACCAGCGGGTCAGCGCCCAGCACGCGGGGGTTGGAGGTGATGGTCTCGGTGGCGGTCATGCCGACATTGGCGGCATTGACACCGGCTGCGGCCCAGATCCCCTTGCCCTCCACGGCGTTGGGCATGGCGGTCATCCGCATGGGGTCACCGGGCAGCGGGATCTCCACATGGGACAGCACCGAGCGGTAGACCGCCGGATGCTCCTCGGGCTGGACCACCACGAATTTCTTTGCCGTGAAATGGCCGGAACCGGAATCGTCGTTGCGGGCGATCATGGTGGAGCCGTCATAGGATGCGTTTTTACCAACCAGAAGCGTTGTACATGCCATAATATCTTCTCCTCCGAATCGAAGTATTTGTCTCTCGGTTTGCCTTGACTGATTGTAATCCTTTTTGTTTCAAAAGGCAAGAGGGCTTACCGGAGCCGTTCCCCGTTTTCCTCCGGGGCCGGAGCAGCTGCCGGGGCGCATTCCCGGCCAAAGTAGAGCGCCACCTCGCCGATCTTCTTTTTGCGCAGCAGGAAGAGAGTCGGGATAAGATAGATCAGGATCGAGAGCATCATGCTGGCATCATAGCCCGAAATGCTCTCGGCCACGTCCTCCGTGCCGTACAGGCCGCCCACCAGCATAGAGGCAATGTCCATGGCCCCGTGCAGGAACACCGTGACCCACAGGTTGCCGGTGCGGAAATAGATGGCTGCGAACAGCGTGCCCAGCGATGCCGCAAAGACACACTGCATCAGCACACCGAAGGGAGCGCTGGACAGCAGATTGGTCAGGTGGGCCGCGCCAAACATCAGGCCCGACAGCAGGCAGGCTTTCCAGACCCCCGCCCTGCCGGTGCCGAAGTGCTCCAGCAGGCTCTGGGCAATGACCCCGCGGAAGATGAACTCCTCCGCCACGCCCACCAGTGCCATGCTCAAAAAGAAGCTGAAGATGCTGAACGCAGGCTGCAGCTGGCCATCCTCGGGCATCCCGAACATCAGCTTGGTATACAGGCTGTAACCGATGAGCACCAGCGGATACATTCCCACCAGCAGCCCATTGAAAAAGCCGCTGCCCCGGCGGCGGAGCAGGTACATCTTACCGGTGCGGCCCAGAATAACCAACGCCACCACCATGCCCACCGCCTCCTGCACGGCGCTGAGGAAGTAGGAGTCCACCCGTTCCAGGTCCACCCCAAAGAGCACCAGTGCAAACACAATGAGATAGGATGCCAGCAGCAGGCTGCCCAGAAACAGCACCTCGGATAAAACGCAGAAGCCGACGGGATGCTTTGCGCGCAGACGTTTCAGCATAAAAATATCCTCCTGAATCTTAGTGGCTCTATTCTAACATACTTTGCCGGAAAGAGAAAGTTTTTGGCATTTTCTGCTCAGGCGAAAAATCTCAAAAAAAGTGTTGACAAGACCCGGGCCGTATAGTATAATATCCCTTGTCAGCGGCGAGGTTCAAAGCTGACGACAACAGAATGATGGGGATTTGCATAGTGGTAGTGCGGTAGACTCTGACTCTACTTGTGGGAGTTCGATTCTCTCATCCCCAACCAGAAAACCGCAGTCGCCTTCCGGCTGCGGTATTTTCGGGGCATAGCGCAGTTGGTAGCGCGCCTCGTTCGGGACGAGGAGGCCGTGGGTTCAAATCCCGCTGCTCCGATCGAAAAAGAGACATACTTCGGTGTGTCTCTTTTTTCTTTTTACAAAATTTTTTCTTGACACATTTCCCCTTTGGGAATACTCTTATAGTACCAGATATCCCCTGCTCTGCGGCGGGAAAGATCAAGAGGAAACGAGGGATTTGTGAGATGAAAAAACGTGTTGGCATCCTGACCTCCGGCGGCGACTGCCCGGGCCTGAACGCAACCATTCGCGGCGTGGCAAAGGCACTGTATGCCCGGATGGGTGATAATGTGGAGATCGTGGGCATCCTGAACGGCTACCACGGCCTGATCAACGGCGAATACAAGGAGATGTGCGAGGATGACTTCCGCGGCATCCTGACACTGGGCGGCACCATTCTGGGCACCAAGCGCACCCCCTTCAAGCTGATGCGCGTGGTCGAGGATGACAAGATCGATAAGGTCGCGGCCATGAAAAAGACCTACAAGGACGCAAAGCTGGACTGCCTGCTCTGCCTGGGCGGCAACGGCACCCATAAAACCGCCAACCTGCTCTCGCAGGAGGGCCTGAACATCATCGGCCTGCCCAAGACCATCGACAATGATATCTACGGCACCGATGTGACTTTTGGCTTCCACACCGCTGTGGACATTGCCACCGAGGTCATCGACCGCATCCATACCACCGCCGGCAGCCACAGCCGCGTGATGTGCATCGAGATCATGGGCAACAAGGCCGGCTGGCTGACCCTCTACTCCGGCATTGCAGGCGGCGCGGATATCATCCTGCTGCCCGAGCAGCCCTACGACATCGACCGCGTCTGCGAGGCCGTGGAGCGCCGGGCAAAGCGCGGCTCCAACTTCTCCATCATCGCCGTGGCCGAGGGTGCCATGAACGTGGATGAGGCCAAACTGAAGCGCAAGGAGTGGGCCGCCAAGCGCGCCGAGGCCGGTTACACCACCGCCACCAACCGCATTGCCGCCGCCGTCCAGAAAAAGACCGGCATGGAGACCCGGGTCTGCATCCCGGGCCACATGCAGCGCGGCGGCAGCCCCAGCGCCTACGACCGCGTGCTGGCCACCGAGTTCGGCAGCTATGCCGCCAAGCTGGTGGAGATCGAGCGCTACGGCGTGACCGTGGCCATGGTGAACGGCCGCGTGACCCAGAACCGTCTAGCCGACATCGCCGGCAAGACCCGCAACGTACCCGAGGGCTGCGAGCTGCTCACCGTGGCACGCCGCATGGGCGTGAACCTGGGCTGAGGATATTTTTTGAATGCCCTCCGCGTTGCTCTGAGCATTTTCAGCGGAAGATATTTTGATAAAAGCATCTCAGCAAAGCCTGCGGGCGTTGCTGAGATGCTTTTTTACAGCCAGGGTCGCACCGACAGACAGATCCATCTTTCGCATGAACTTTTTTCAGGAAGCTATTGAATCTTTGTGTTTTTATTGTCTTGTGTGCAAAAAAGGTTGTCAAAAAGCGGAAAAGAGGGTATGATAAAGACTGGATGTTTGCAAAAACGATTTTCCAATCTACAAATAAAGGAGTGTGCCTCTTATGCGCGCTTATGAACGACTTCTGAATTATGTCCGGGTGTACACCACCTCGGATCCCGAATCCGGTACGCACCCGTCCGCCGCCCGGGAATTTGACCTGGCCCACCAGCTGGTGGAGGAGCTCAAGGCTCTGGGCGTGGAGGATGCCCGTGTGGACGAGCACTGCTACGTCTACGGCAGCCTGCCCGCCACTCCCGGCTGCGAGGACAAGCCCGCACTGGGCCTCATCGCCCACATGGACACCGCCCCCGATGCCAGCGGCGAGAACGTGAACCCCATCCTGCACGAGAATTACGACGGCGGCGACGTGACTCTGCCCGCCACCGGCATGGTGATGAAGGTGTCCTCCTTCCCCTTCCTGGCCTCTATGAAGGGCGAGACCCTGATCACCACCGACGGCACCACCCTGCTGGGTGCTGACGACAAGGCTGGTGTGGCCGAGATCATGACCGCTGTGGAGACCGTGCTGGAAAAGGGCCTGCCCCACGGCAAGCTGTGCATCGGCTTTACCCCCGACGAGGAGATCGGCGAGGGTGCCGACCTGTTTGACATCCCGGGCTTTGGGGCTGATTTTGCCTACACCGTGGACGGCGGCGACGCCGGGTCCATCGAGTACGAGAACTTTAACGCCGCAGCAGCCACCGTGACCATCCATGGCTTCTCGGTGCATCCCGGCTCCGCCAAGGACACCATGATCAACGCTTCCAACGTGGCCATGGAGTTCCACGGCGCTCTGCCGGTCATGGCACGCCCGGAGACCACCGAGGGCCGCCAGGGCTTCTACCACCTGTGCCAGATGTACGGGGACGTTACCACCGCAAAGCTGGGCTACATCCTCCGGGACCACGACGCCGCCAAGCTGCAGTTCAAGAAGGACAACCTGTTGGACATTGCCGCGTATCTGAACGGCAAGTACGGTGACGGCACCGTGGAAGTGGAGATCAAGGACAGCTACCGCAACATGCTGGAAAAGATCAAGCCGCATTTCCATCTGGTAGAGACCGCCCGCAAGGCCATCCGTATGGCCGGACTGGAACCGGAAGAAGTGCCCGTGCGCGGCGGCACCGACGGCGCGACCCTGAGCTGGATGGGCCTGCCCTGCCCCAACCTGGGCACCGGCGGCTTCAACTTCCATGGCGTGTGCGAGTGCACCACCGTGGAGCGGATGGACCGCTGCACCCAAATTGTGCTGAACATCATCGGCCTGTACGCAGAGTAATTTCATCGTCCAATATAGCAAAAATGGAGGCTGTCCGGATTCGGACAGCCTCCATTTTTGCATGATTTGCAGAATGCCTCAGCCCACATTGATGTGGCCAACCGGCATGATCTTGCGCTTGTTGTCGTCCGGCTTGGCGGTCAGGCTCATGGCCAGCGACACCGGGCCCACACGTCCCATAAACATCACGGCCATATACAGGAGCTTTGCCCCATCCTTCAGCCGGGCGGTCACGCCCACCGACAGACCCACCGTGCCAAAGGCCGAGCAGGACTCGAAGATGGCGTCAATGACCGACACCGCATCCGAGGTGTTGTAGTACACCACCACAGCCGAGCCAAAGGCAGCCAGTGCGCCGATGACGATGATGGTCAGGGCACGGTACACCGTTTTGGACTCAATGTGGTGGTCGGCGATCACGCAATCATCCCGGCCCTGCGCCACGCTGCGGATGGTCAGGAACAGCACTGCAAAGGTGGTCACCTTCACGCCGCCGCCCGTGGAACCGGGTGCCGCACCAATGAACTGCAGCACGCTCATCAGCAGCTTGGTGATGGGCCCGCAGGCCGCCAGATCAATGGTATTCATACCGGCCGTGCGGGTGGACACCGACTGGAACAGCGACGCCATGATCTTGTCCGACACGCTGAGGCCGCCCATGCTGGCGGGGTTGTTCCACTCCATCAGGCCGATGAGGGCCGCACCCCCTACCCACAGCAACACCGAAAAGATCAGCACCACCCGGGCGTGGAGGGACAGCTTGCGCTTTTTGGGGTACTGGATCAGCTCCACCCACACCATAAAGCCCAGGCCGCCTGCAATGATCATAAACATGACCACTGCCTGGACATAGTAGTTGTGGACATAGGGCACCAGGGAGGAATAGGCCCCAAACTGACCAAACAGGTCAAAGCCTGCGTTGCAGAAGGCCGAAATGGCAGTAAAGATGCTGATCCAGATGCCCTGGAGCCCAAACTGAGGCACAAAGGCCAACAGCAGCAGCAGGATGCCTGCCCCTTCAAAGCAGGCCGCCAGCCCCACCACAATCTTCAGCACATCTTTGGCCTGGGCGTAGCCGTCTGCCGAGACGCTCTCCCCCAGCACCCGCAGATCCCGGAAGCCCATGCGGCGCCGCATGGCCAGCGCGAAAAAGCTGGTCAGGGTCACCAGACCCAGGCCTCCCACCTGGATCAGGACCAGGATCACCGCCTGCCCGAACACCGTGAACTGGGTCCAGGTGTCCCGCACGACCAGACCGGTCACGCAGGTGGCGCTGGTGGCCGTGAACATGGCGTCGATCACCCGCATCCGCCCGTAGCGGCTGGCAATGGGCAGCGACAGCAACAGCGTACCCAGTGCGATCACGATCACAAAACTGACGCAGATGATCTGGGTAGGGCTGTACCCCCGCGGTTTGTTCCGGTTCTTTGCACGATGATGCCGGAATGGGTTCTTGAATGGCTTTTTCATACGTTCCTCCGCAGGCAGCACACACCTGCACTGCCGCTTTCGTTTTCTCCCTTATAGCATACACCATTTTCCTCGTCGGTTCAACTTGATTTTATGCGCACGATGCGGTATTATAGATAGGCGGTGTGCCTTGTGTGCATCGGTCTGTGTCTCGGTAGCTCAGTTGGATAGAGCGTCCCCCTCCTAAGGGGAAGGCCGCAGGTTCGACTCCTGTCCGGGACATGATATAAAACAGCGGCAGATTTCCGTTTTCGGAAAACTGCCGCTGTTTGTTTTAAGAAGATGCCGCTATCTTGCCGGCCAGTTCTTCCATCTCATCCATCGAAAGATGCACATATCGTACATTCTTATCCTTACATCGAGATCCAGCCCAGAGCATTGGCCACAGAGCTCACCAGAATGATGGCCGCGAACACGGGGCACAGATAGCGGATCATAAAGTTGAAGATCTTTTTCCGACGGAACGGTTTCCCGTCAGCGGTGACCTCCGCTTCGATCTTTTCCACCCCGATGACCCGCGACACCAGCAGGCAGATGGCAATGGCCGCAATGGGCATCATGACCGAGTTTGTCAGGAAATCGAAGAAATCCAGGAACTGCATCCCGAACACCGTCACACCGGCCAGAGGACCATAGCCCAGGGCCGACAGACTGCCCAGTGCCACCATAATGACGCCAATGCAGCCGGTCGCTTTCTGGCGGCTCCAGCCCAATTCATCCTCAAAGGTGGAAACGGCACTCTCGGTCAGAGCAATGGAGCTTGTGACCGCAGCAAAAAGGACCAGAAGGAAGAACAGCACGCCGACAACGTGGCCGAACCCCATGCTCTCGAACACCTTGGGAATGGTGATGAACATCAGCGAGGGACCCGCCTGCAGGGTATCCGGGTCACCGCCGGAGAAGGAGAACACTGCCGGAATGATCATCAGACCTGCCATGATGGCAATGGCCGTATCAAAGACCTCGACGTTCTCGGTGGATTCCTCAATGGAAACGTCCTCTTTCATGTAGGAACCAAAGGTCACGAGAATGCCCATGGCAATGGACAGCGAGTAGAACATCTGCCCCATGGCGGTGACGACGGTCATCCACGAAAAGTTTGCCGCATTGGGCACCAGGAAGTACTTAACGCCTGCCAGTGCACCCGGACGGGTGACCGAGTAAACGGCAATGATCACCGACAGGACCACCAGAACCGGCATCATCAGCTTGGACACCCGTTCCACACCATTGCGTACCCCGGCAAAAATGATGACCAGCGTAAAAATGGTAAAGATGAGGAAACACACCTCTGCAGACAGACCGCTGGAAATAAAGCCGGAAAAATAGCCGTCCTGTGCCAGCTCACTGCCGTGGCCGCTGACATACGCGGAAAGATACCGGATGACCCAGCCGCCAATGACCGAATAATACGGTACGATCAGAATGGGAATGACTGCATTGATCCAGCCGCCGAATTTCAGCCTGCCGCTTTTGCCGAATGTGCCAAATGCCCCCACCGGGCTCTTTTTGGTCATGCGGCCAAGCGCTGTTTCGGCCACGATCATGGTATAGCCAAACGTAACGGCCAGCACGATGTACACCAACAGAAAAATTCCACCGCCATATTTTGCGGCGAGATACGGGAAACGCCAGATGTTGCCCAGACCCACCGAAGCGCCTGCGGCACTCAGCACAAAGCCGATCTTGCCGGAAAAGGCACTTCGTTTGCTATGTTTTTTATCCATAAATCCTTCTTCTCCTATTCTGTGATTCGGTCAGAACGTGGTTCCAGTGTAGCACGGTTCATGAAAAAACTCAATCATTTTCCGGTCTTTATCAAAAATGTTGATATACTTGTTCTGCAAATGAGAGAGGGCCTCCCCCGGCTTGCGCCGGAGAAGGCCCTCTCTCATTTGGCTAACGATGCATATATGGAAGAAGGAGAATCACATAACCAGATAGCCGCCATCCACAGGGATGATGGCACCGCCCAGGTAGTCGCTGGCATGAGAAGCCAGGAAGATGCAGCAGCCCTTCATGTCGTCAGGGGTGCCCCAGCGGTGAGCGGGAATGCGCTGGGTCAGCTCGTCGTAACGCTGCTGGGTGAACTTGGGGTTCTTCGGGTCGGTCAGGGCCACGTTCATTTCGGTGTCCATGTAGCCCGGAGCGATGGCGTTGACGTTGATGCCGTACTGCAGCAGGTCGTTGCTGAAGGCCTTGCACAGCTGCATCACGCCGCCCTTTGCAGCGGAGTAAGCGGGCACGGTCTTGCCGCCAAACCAGGAGCACATGGAGGCGATCATGATGATCTTGCCGTAGCCCTTGGCCTTGAAGATGTTGGAAGCAGCACGGGACAGCCAGAACACAGAGTTCAGGTTGGTGTTGATCACATCATCCCAATCCTTGTCGGGGAACTCGTTGGAGGGGTGACGGCGCTGGATGCCGTGGGCCGGCACCAGGATGTCCAGGTCGCCCAGCAGCTCGACGCACTTGTTGAATGCTTCGTTGCACTGGTCACGGTCGGACAGGTCCGCCTTGACGCCGTAGCACACAAAGCCGCGTGCCTTGAACTCGTCGGCAACCTGATAGACCTTGTCGGAAGTGCCGATGATCGCCACTTCTGCGCCGGACTCCATCAGGCCCTCTGCCATGCCCTTGCCCAGGCCGCGGGTGCCACCGGTAACGATTGCTTTCTTGCCGGTGATATCAAACAGACTATTAACCATTTTTATGCCTCCAAAACAAGATGTTCTTTACAGTTTCTTACGGAGTCTGCAGCGCGCCGTCCATGCGGCGGGTCTGCGTCCAGGTCGTTACGGTATTTTCGCAGGGGTACTTCTCGGCTTCCTTCTCGATCAGGTCCACGCCAAGGCCGGGCTTGTCGTTTGCGTAAACGTAGCCGTCCTTGTACTCGGGCAGACCGGGGAACACCTCCAGCAGAGCACCATGGGGTCCCTTCAGCTTCTGGATGACGAAGTTGGGCGGCTCAATGCCGGACCACTCCTGCACGCCGAAGTTCGGGGCAGCCAAGTCGATGTGAACGTTGGCTGCATGAGCCAGCGGGGACATATCACCGGGGCCATGCCATGCGGTGCGCACGCCGAACTGCTCTGCAAAGATCTGCAGCTTGCGGGCGGGAGTGATGCCGCCCACCTGGGTGATGTGCACACGGATGTAGTCGATCAGGCGCTCGGTGATGAGGGTGCGGTACTCGTAGGGGTTGTTGAACAGCTCGCCTTCCGCGATGGGAATGGAAGAAGCGTTCTTGATCTGGCGGATGTACTCCACCTGTTCCAGAGAAACGGGGTCCTCCAGGAAGGTCAGGTGGTAGGGCTCCAGCTCCTTGGCCAGACGGACGGCATCGGCCGGAGCGATGCGCTCGTGCACATCGTGCACCAGGCCGATCTCATCGCCCATCTTGCTGCGGATGCCGTCGAACAGTTTGACGGTATCACGGATGTAGGCATTGCCGTCCAGATACACGCCGGGCTTTGCGCCCACCGGTGCACCGGCCGGGGTATGGCCGTACTCGCTGCCGCCGTAACCGCCGCACTGGCAGCGGATGGTCTTGACGCCGATCTCACGGTACTTGGCGATGTTCTCGCAGATCTCGGACAGGTCGCGGCCATCGACGTGGCGGTACACCGGCACGCCCTCGCGGCACTTGCCGCCGAACAGCTGGTACAGGGGCATGTTGGCCATTTTGCCTTTGATGTCCCACAGGGCCATGTCCACACCGGAGATCGCATTGTTCTCGATGGGGCCATTGCGCCAGTAGCCGTTCTGGTGCATGAGCTGCCAGATGTCGTTGATGTCCGAAACATCCCGGCCAATGAGCAGGGGCCGCAGATATTCTTCCACCACCAGCTTGACGGCCAGATGCCGGTAAGCGAAGGTACCGCAGCCCAGGCCATACAGGCCCGGCTCGCTGGTTTCCACCTTCACCACCAGAAGGTTGATGCCTTCCGGCGCGGTGCAGATGGTTTTGATGTCTCTGATGGTTACCATGAATCACTCCTTATCGGATCAGGAAGGTGCAGAAGGTCTCGGAGAACACGCACAGGAAGAACACTGCAACGTAGCCGATGAAGAAGGGGATCTCAGCCTTGGAGATCTCGCCGATTTTCAGTTCACGCACAGAGCGGGTGACCTGCACAGCGGAGAAGATGTTGACAGCCACGGGAGGGGTCATGGTACCGATGACGTTGGAGATGCACAGGATCATGCCAAAGTGGATGACGTTGATGCCCATGCTCTCGGCGATCGGCCACAGAACGGGGACCAGCAGAACTGCGATGGCGGTGCCTTCCATGAAGGTGCCGAAGATCAGCAGGATGATGGCCACGACCAGGCAGAACAGGGTCTTGTTCAGGTTCATGGAGACGACCAGCTGCACCAGAGCAGCGGAAGCACCGGAGAAGGTGAACACCCAGGAGAATGCGGTGGAAGCTGCGATGATGAACAGGATCATGGCAGCGCTCTTAGCAGACTTCATCAGGATGGGGATCAGGTCGGCGATCTTGATTTCCTTGTAGATGAACACACCGGCGATGAAAGCCCACACGCAGGCCACAGCAGCGGACTCGGTAGCAGTCAGCAGGCCGGAGTAGATGCCGCCCAGGATGATGACGGGGGTCAGCAGAGCAGGCACAGCCTCCAGGAAGATCTTGCCGATCTCACCGGCGGTATGCTTGGTCTCAGCCTTGGGCCACTTTTCCTTGTGAGCATAGTACAGAGCTTCCAGGATCAGGACGATCATGATCAGGATGCCGATGACCATGCCCTGGCTGAACATGTTGGTGACGGACGCACCGGTCAGGGTGCAGTACAGCACCATGATGATGGACGGGGGAATGACCGGGCCCAGGCCGCCGGCGATGACCAGCAGACCGGCGGTGCGGTCCTCCGGGTAGCCCTGCTTGACCATGTCAGCGTACAGCATGGAGCCGATAGCAACGACGGTTGCGGGAGCGGAACCGGACAGAGCAGCGAAGAAGGCACAGGCGATGACCAGAGCCACGCTCATGCCGCCGCGGATGTTGCCGATGAGACAGTTTGCAAAGTTGACGATACGGCGAGAGATGCCGCCGCCGGCCATCAGATTGCCAGCCAGGATAAAGAAGGCAATGGCCATGATGGAGGTGGACTGCAGGCCGCCGAACACGCGCTGTGCGATAACGGCAGGCGAAACGCCCAGGTTGCCCAGAGCCACAGCGGCCAGAGAGCCGATGCCCAGGGACATGGAAATGGGGACTCCGATCAGAACGCAGACTGCGAAGATCAGAAACAGGATAACGCCAGCATTCATGATCACTTCGCCTCCTTCTTCTTGATGATGCCGTCGATGATGGCATCAATGTTGGTGATGTCGCTCATGTCGATGTGCATCATCTCACCCACCAGCATCAGGATCTGGTTGATGACGACCAGTGCAAAGGAGATGACCAGCGAGATGTAGATGACGTACATAGGCACCTTCATGACCGGGGTGGTCTGACCGGCGCTCATCTGCTTGGCCACCAGGGCCACGCTGAAGCGCAGCATGGTGCAGGAGAACACGATCAGGGCCACTTTGGCGATGAAGTTGACGATTTTGCCGACCATGGTACCCTTGAGCTTTTCGGTCAGGGCGGTCACGCTCACCTGCGTGCCGTCGCGCAGACCCAGCTCGGTGCCGATCAGGGCCATATAAACCATGCAGTACAGGGCCAGTTCCTCGGTCCAGGGCATGGAACCTTTGATAAAGTTGCGGTTCACCACCGAGATAAAGTAGCACACGACCATGATCACAAAGGTCAGGGCCGTTGCCCACAACTCGGCCAGGGTGACACCACGAACCACTTTCTTCAGTGCTTTCATGGAAGCTCCTCCTGTGTATGACAGCAATCCGCGGATGCAACCTCAGAGGCTGCATCCGTGAACTGCGGCACAGATAGGCGTTCTATCTATGCAATTTGTTTACGTTTTTGCGTGTTTTCCGATCAGGCCTGAGCTGCCTTAGCGGCATCCACAGCAGCCTGCCAGGTCTCGTCGTAGGTCACGCCGCTAGCACTCTTCTTGGCCTCGTAAGCAGCCTTCAGCTCGTCGGTGTCGATGTCGTACATGGTGACGCCCACGCCTTCCAGCAGGCCGATGGCCTCGTCGTTGGCCTCGTTCAGGTACTGCCACTGCTTCTCGCAGCCAGCCCAGACAGCCTCCACGAAGGTATCCTTCATGTCGTCGGGGATCTTGTTCCAAGCGTTATCGCTCATGCACAGGGGGATGTAAACGAAGCAGTGATGGGTCTTGGTGACAGAGGTGACACCAGCCTCATAGAACTTGTTGACCCAGCAGTTGGCCACAGCGTTCTCGCAGGCGTCGATGGTGTTCTGCTGCAGAGCGGTGAACTGGTCGCCGGCTGCCAGAGCAACGGGGTTTGCACCGAAGGAGGTGAAGGCCAGCAGCTGACCGTCGTTCTGCATGGTGCGGATCTTGACGCCGTTGAAGTCTGCCATGGTCTGGATGGGCTTCTTGCTGAACACATCACGGAAGCCGGACTCCATGTAGCCGATGACGTGGATACCCTGAGCGTTTGCCTTCTCCTGGATCAGATCGCCCAGCTCATTGCGCACAGCGTAGTTGGCCTGATCCTGGCTGTCCCACAGGAAAGCCTGGTCCAGAATGCTCATCTCGGGGATGTAGTTTGCCAGCACGGAGTTTGCGCAGCTTGCGATATCCAGGTCGCCCTGAATGGCCATGTCCAGAGTATCAGACTCGCCGCCCAGGGTGCCGCCTGCAACGACCTTGATCTGGAACTGGCCGTTGGTGGCCTCGTTCACGCTGTCCGCGATTTCCTGAGCGCCCTTGTAGTAGTTGGACTGCTCGTTATCGACCAAGGACAGGGTGAAGGTAACGGAATCGCCGGAAGCTGCAGCGCCAGCGGTGGAGCCAGCCGTGCTGCCGGCGGTGGAGGCAGAAGAGCCGCCGCAGGCTGCCAGAGCAGCAGATGCGCCGATGATGCCGGCTGCCTTCAGGAAAGAACGACGAGAAATAACGTTTTTCATGGTAAGATCTCCTTCTTCACTTGTGTATATGCTTCGCTTTCTTCCAAGACGCACATCGTCATGTGACGTATGACGTCTTATGTTGGCTAAAATATAACACCGTCAACAGAGCTTGTCAACGGTGTCTGACTCAATTCTCCATATTTTACAAACGGAAAATTCATATTTTGTTAATTATCACGATTCTGGTTCTGCTCCATGCTCATGCGCCGCACGATCTCGATGCTCTCGCTGTTTTCGGACACATGCTCATACATGCTATCGTACGCTTTTTGGGGGTCGTTGGCGCAGATGGCCTCCGTGATCTGCCAGTGGGTGCGGATGGTGTCCTTCAGCAGGCGGGGTGCCTTGAACTTGGTGAACATCTCAATACTATAGGTGATCACGGGCATGATCTCGGTGATCACACTGTTGTGGGTGCAGCGGGCCACATAGGCGTGGAATTCCTTGTCGGCCGGGCCGTGGTCCTCGCCGGAACGGATCTTGTGCTCCACCTGCTCACACAGCTGGCGCAGAGTGTCCTTTTCGGTTTCCTCAATGCGCTGGGCGGCCAGCTGAGCCACCCACGGCTCCAGCTGCAGGCGCAGCTCCATCAGGTCCACCGCCAGCGTGATCTTATCCTTTACATAGGCAAAGCCCAGCGGGTCCTCGATCTGACCCGGCTTTTCCACCACAAAGGTGCCCTTGCCCCGGCGGATCTCCAGACAGTTGCGTGCCACCAGCAGCTTGACCGCTTCGCGAATGGTGCCGCGCCCCACGTTCAGGCGGGCAGCCAGCTCAAACTCGTTGGGCAGCTTCTCGCCTGCATTGATGTTCTGGTCAATGATGACCTGATTGATCTGATCCGCCACCTGCTCTGCAAGGGAGGAAGTGCGGTTGTCCTGAATGTTGCTGAATACGCTATGATCCTGTGCCATCGTATCTGTACTCCGTTCTGCTCCGCTTGCTTACAGCTTCTATAAGGAAGCCGTATGTCTTTTGTAGACGTCATGACGTCGGACGTCGTTCCTTTACTTTATTATAGACGCATTTTGTTTGATATGCAAGTAGATTTTCCTGGTTTTTGTTGACATCTCACCGACATTCGTTTTTTCTTTTGTTTGATTGCACAAATTCCATACAGATTTTTTAGCAGAATATTCACATCCTACCCGCTCGGTTGGATGAGCCGGATTGTTCTGTGCGGTTTCAGGCATGAAAAAACAGCAGGCCGCAGCCCCTTGACGCAGAGCCTGCAAAGGGGTATACTCCGTGTCAGTGAAATATTCGGCTATGACGAGAACAAGTACCCGGGTGGAGTGCTTCAGAGAGCTGCCGGTGGATGCAAGGCAGTGCATGAACCCCGTGGGAAGATCCTCTCCGAGCTTTCGGGCTGAAACAGCGGCTGCTGTGTGTAGGCCCGGACGGCAGGCTTCCGTTATCAGAAGCCGCGCATTGTTGGATGCGCACTGAGGGGTCGGCCCGGTTCTGGGTCGGCAAGTAAGAGTGGTACCGCAGAGGATGTACACGCCTTTGTCTCTTATGATGGGAGACAAAGGCGTTTTTTATTGCGGCACCGGGCCATTCCGGATGTTTCATGCAAGAACAGCCTGTAAAACAGAAAGGACGAAACAACATGAAAACTCTGGAAAAAGTAAGCGATTTTGTAGGCAAGTACATGGCCGCCATCGTCATCGTGGTGGCAGCCGGTGCCCTGTTCTTCCCCGGCCCGTTCAGCGTGGTCAAGACCTACTGGGTCAACACCCTACTGGGAGTGGTAATGTTCGGCATGGGCCTGACGCTGAAGCCCAATGACTTCAAGGTGGTGTTCAGCCGCCCGAAGGACGTCATCGTAGGCTGCGTGGCACAGTTCACCCTCATGCCCTTCCTGGCATGGGTGCTGACCATGGTGTTCCACCTGCCCACCGAGCTGGCCATCGGCGTCATTCTGGTGGGCACCTGCCCCGGCGGCACCTCTTCCAACGTGATGACCTACCTGTCCAAGGGCGATGTTGCTCTGTCCGTCGGCATGACCGCCGTTTCCACCGTGCTGGCTCCTGTGCTCACCCCGCTGCTCACCCTGCTGTACGCCGGTCAGCGCGTGGATGTGAACCCCGTGAACATGTTCCTCTCCATCGTCAAGGTGGTGCTGGTGCCCATCGCACTGGGCTTTGTGGTCAACCACTTCTTCCATGAGTTCACCCAGCAGGCCGTGCGTGTGCTGCCGCTGGTGTCCACCACCGCCATCGTGCTGATCATCTGCGCCGTGGTCTCCGCCAACAGTGCCAAGATCATGACCAGCGGCCTGCTGATCCTGGTCGTGGTCGTCCTGCACAACCTGCTGGGCTACCTGACCGGCTACGCCGTGGGCAAGGCCCTGAAGCTGGATTCCACCAAGTGCCGCGCCATCTCCATCGAGGTCGGTATGCAGAACTCCGGCCTGGCCACCAGCCTGGCTGCCGCCCACTTTGCCCAGTACCCGCTGGCCACCATCCCGGGTGCCGTGTTCTCGGTGTGGCACAACATCTCCGGTGCCGTGCTGGCAAACTTCTATGCCCGCACCGCTGATAAGCAGTAACGACCAAAAACCATACAAAAAGGCAGGTGCCGCGCGGCACCTGCCTTTTTAAATTGCAGTAGGATTTACTGCTTGTGATACTTGCGGTCCTCTTCCTCGTAGACGGGGTCACAGGTCAGGTACATGCCCAGACGATTCAGGGTGCCGGTATCCACGCCGGACAGCAGCACGGTGGAGTGCACGTCGCAGCCCTTGAGGTTGGGCAGCTGGTGCAGGGCAGCCGCTGCCAGCTCGTTGGTGGCGGCGCTGCTGGACAGGGCGATCAGGATCTCGTCGGTGTGCAGACGGGGGTTCTTGCCGCCCAGATAGTTGGTCTTGAGCGTCTGGATGGGCTCGATGGCGGCAGCGCTGACCAGGTCGGTCTCCTGCGGGATGCCGGCCAGTGCCTTGAGGGCATTGATCAGGGCGCTGGCCGTCGCGCCCAGCAGGGGGCCGGTCTTGCCGGTGATCACAGTGCCGTCGCTCAGCTCAATGGCAGTTGCAGGCGCGCCGCCGGTGGCCTCGCTGCGGGCATGAGCCTGCTGCTCCACGGCACGGCTGCCCACATTCAGGCCCGCCTGATTCATCAGCAGTTCCAGCTTGTAGCGCTCGCTCTCGTGCACAGTGCCGGTGATTTTCTGCTGGCACAGGCACTTGAAGTAGCGGCGCACGATCTCCTTGCGGGAGGCCTCACGGCAGACCTCATCGTCCACGATACAGTTGCCTGCCATGTTCACACCCATGTCCGTGGGGCTCTTGTAGGGGCTCTTCCCGGCGATCAGCTCAAACATGGCGTTCACCACCGGGAAGATCTCGATGTCTCGGTTGTAGTTGACGGTGGTGACCCCATAGGCTTCCAGGTGGAAGGGGTCGATCATGTTCACATCGTTCAGGTCGGCGGTGGCGGCCTCGTAGGCCAGGTTCACCGGGTGCTTCAGGGGAATGTTCCAGATGGGGAAGGTCTCGAACTTGGCGTAACCGGCCTTCACGCCCCGCTTGTACTCGTGGTACAGCTGGGACAGGCAGGTGGCCATCTTACCGCTGCCGGGGCCAGGGGCCGTGATGACCACCAGCGGGCGCTCGGTCTCAATGTAGTCGTTGCGGCCATAGCCCTCGTCGCTCACGATGTGGGCCACGTCGTTGGGGTAACCGGCGATCTTATAGTGGCGGAAGGTGCGGATGCCCAGATCGTTGAGGCGCTTTTCAAAGGCCTCCACCTCCGGGGCAGCGGTGTACTTGGTCACACACACGCTGCCCACATACAGGCCCACACCCTGGAAGGCGTCGATCAGGCGCAGCACATCCAGATCGTAGGTGATGCCGTAATCGCCGCGGATCTTGCTGCTCACAATGTCCTCGGCGCTGATGACGATGACGATCTCCGCCTGATCCTTCAGCTGCAGCAGCATCTGCAGCTTGCTGTCCGGCTGGAAGCCCGGCAGCACGCGGGAGGCATGATAGTCGTCGAACAGCTTGCCGCCGAACTCCAGATACAGCTTGTTGTCAAACTTCCGGATGCGCTCGCGGATATGCTCGGACTGCATCGCAAGATATTTGTCGTTGTCAAATCCAATTTTCATTGTTCGTTTCCTTTTCCTCATCGCTGGGCCGGCACACCGCACCGGCATTTTTCCATAACAGGCATAGTATACCACACTCAAAAAGCAGGTGCAATGCAAAACACACAGCAGAGCAGTTTTTCCGGCAAATGCAGTGGTTTGGCAGGCTGTGTGCCGCAGATTTTTGTGAAAATGGTTCTTGCCCGGTTTTATACGGCGGGTGTATAATAGAATTGTTCGGCAACCAGTCACCCGCCAGAGAGAGGAAGTTTTGCATGAATCCTGCCGAAAATTATACATATCGTTATCTGGAGACCGATGATCTGGACCAGTACAACGCCCTTTTGCGCTATACCTTTCAGGTCACGGAAGATGAGCTCACTGCCACCGGATGGAAAGACGACGAGATCAAGCAGTCCAAGTTCCCCGTGCTGGAGCGCGCGGACGTGCTGGGCTGCTTTGACGGAGAAAACCTTGTCTCTCAGTTCGCGGTCTACCCGCTGAAGATGAACATCTATGACGCCGTTTACCATGTGGGCTTTGTGACCAGTGTGTGCACCTACCCGGAGTACACCGGCAACGGCATCATGAAGCGGCTCATGATCCAGGGCCTGACCCAGATGCACAAGGAGGGCAAGAGCTTTGCCTTGCTCTACCCCTACTCCATCCCGCTGTACCACCACCTGGGGTGGGAGATCATCTCCAACAAGATCTCCTACAACATCAAGGACCGGCAGATCCCCACCAAGGTGTCGGCCCCCGGTTATGTGCGGCGCGTCGCCTGGGACAACACCGAGTTCCACGAGCTGCACTCCCATTTTGCCTCCATCACCCACGGGTGCCTGTTCCGCAACGCACTGGCCTGGGAGGAGTACTGGCGCTGGGACGAGGATGACACCAATGTCGCCGTCTATTATAATGTAAAGGACAAACCCTGCGGCTACATGGTGTACCTGATCAAGAACGATATCATGCACATCAAGGAAATGATCTACCTGAACCGCGAGGCACAGAAGGGCCTGTGGGAGTACATCCACGCCCACGACTCCATGATCGACGAAGTGCACGGCAACACCTACTTCAGCGAACCCATCGCCTTTGAGATAGACGACGGCGACATCAAGGAGACCATCCGCCCCTATGCCATGGGCCGCATCGTGGATGTGGCCAGCTTCCTGGAAGATTACCCCTGTGACCCGGACGGCGGCGAGCTGTGCATTGATCTGGAGATCGAGGACGACCTGCTGCCCTGGAACGACCACACCTTCCGCATCCGGTTTGCGGACGGCGGCTGCACCCTGACCGATGCCCCCGCCGAATACCACCTGAAAATGGGCATCGGCACCCTTTCCACCCTGCTGCTGGGCTACAAGACCGCCGAACGTCTGTTCGAGCTGGAGCGCATCGAGGGCCGGGAGGATGCCGTGGAGCGGCTGGACGATGTGCTGTTCCACAAGATCCCTTATATTTCGGACTATATCTGATGCGGTTTCCGGAGAGCGGGGGCGTTTTCCCCGCTCTTCTTTTTTGCTCTTGTGCGCCGGGCACGCGCATGTTAGAATAAGACGATATTATTTTTTCAAGGAGGCCGGGCAATGAAGGGCAGAGAGGCTTATCCCGACGAAGAACTGCGCCGCCGCATCATGGACTTTATCATGGCGGCCGGGCAGACCCTGTTGGAGAACGGTGCGGAAGTGTTCCGGGTGGAGCAGACCATGGAGATCATGGCACGCTCCTTCCACCTGCGGGAATTCCATGTTTATGTACTGACCAACGGCATTTTTGCCAGCGCCGGCACCGCAGAGATCAGCGAAGTGCGCAACGTGCCGGTGCGCACCTCCCATCTGGGCCGGGTGGCGGCGGTGAACGCCCTTTCCCGCGAGATCGCCGAGACCAATATGTCGCTGGGGGAGGCCGAGTACCGTCTGGCGGCCGCCCAGCGCATCCCCTTCCCCAAGGACTGGGTGCAGCTGGTCAGCGGCATGGGCGGCGCGTTCAGCTTTGCCATGATCTTTGGCGGTGATCTGCGCAGCGCCATCGCTGCCGCCGTGGCCGGTCTGGCGGCCAGCGGCTACCTGCTGCTGTGCGGGCGGTACAGCCTGCCCGGCGGCTTCCAGAAGATCACCACCGCGTCCCTCATCACACTGGTGTGCATCCTGCTGTGTCAGGCGCTGCATACCTCGGCCAGCCATGCCATCATCGGTGCGCTGATGATCCTGACCCCCGGCATCGCCTTCACCATGGGCATCCGCGACTTCGTGCACGGCGACTACCTGTCCGGCACCATCCGCATGATCGACGCGCTGCTCATCGCCGCCAGCATCGCCATCGGCACCGGCCTTGTGCTGAGCCTGTATTCTCTGCTTACGGGGGTGGTGGTCGCATGATTTCTCTCACCAATTCCCAGATCGGGGAGCTGATGGGCCAGTTCCTGCTGGCCGGCACCGGCACCCTGAGCTTTGCCATCCTGTTCGCCTGCCCCCGCCGGAGCCTGCCCACCTGTGCGCTGGTGGGTGCCATGGGCTGGTTCGTGTATGAGCTGTGCGTCATGCTGGGGCTGGACACCGCTGCGGCCAGCCTGCTGGCGGTGATTCCCCTCACCATCCTCACCCGCGTGTTCGCCATCCTGCAAAAGACCCCCGTGACCGTGTTCCTGCTCTCCGGCATCTTCCCGCTGGTGCCGGGTGCAGGCATCTACTACACGGCCTACTATTTCATTCAGGGCGACAACGCACTGGCGTTGTCCAACGGCATCAGCACCTTCAAGGTCGCGGTGGCACTGGCCGTGGGTATCTCGCTGGTGCTCAGCATCCCGCTGCCGCCGCGCCATCGCTCCGGCTGACGGAAGGCCCAATTTCCTACCAAAAAACTTCGTTGTAGGTGTTGACAAATCCGCCGGAGTGGTTTATTATAAATGCAATATCACAAAAATGGCTGTGAAGAGAAGAGTAGGCCTTCGCATTGATCCTTACCAGAAAGCCCGGGCGATGGAAAAGGGCAGGAAACAGGAAGCCGAAAATGGTCTCGGAGCCGTGTGGGCGAGGCGCAGGAGTGCTAAGTCTGCAACGGGATGCGCCCGTTACAGCGTCCGGCTGTAAGCAGCAGAAGCTGCCGCAGCATCGAGGCTTTGTCCGTGAGGGCAGAGTAAACCAAGGTGGTACCACGGAAGATGTTATGCCTCCGTCCTTGCTGAGCGTTCGGCTCGTGTAAGGACGGAGGCTTTTTTCGTTCTCCGTACAAGGCGTGCGTGGACTGTGCCGCGCCGCCGCTCAACAATTTTTTACAAAGATAGAGAGGGATTTTACCATGATTACTCGTCGCGATTTTCTGAAAGTTACCGGTGTGGCCGCTGCTGCCGCTGCCCTGACCGCCTGCGGTGGTTCTTCTTCCACTGCATCCTCCACCGCTTCCAGCGCCGCTGCTTCTTCTGAGGCTGCTTCCGCTGTGGCCAAGCTGGACAAGGTCAAGGTGGCCGTGCCCAACGACACCACCAACGAGGCCCGTGCCCTGACCCTGCTGGAGAAGAACGGCTTCTTCAAGCTGAAGGCTGACGCAGGCCTGACCGCCACCGCAAAGGACATTGAGGAGAACCCCCTGAACGTTACCGTCGATGAGGTCGAGGCTGCTCAGGTGCCCAACGTCCTGCAGGACGAGGACTACGCCGTCATCAACTCCAACTACGCCATCTCTGCCGGTCTGGACCCCACGACCGATGCACTGGCCATCGAGGACGGCTCTTCCGCTTACGTCAACGTTCTGGTCTGCAAGGACGGCAACCAGGAGGAGCCCAAGATCAAGGCTCTGGCCGCTGCCCTGCAGAGCCAGCAGGTCAAGGACTTCATGGATGAGAACTATAAGGGTGCCGTGGTGTCCGCTGTGGAGAACCCCACCGACGGCTATGACGCTTCTGTTGACTACGACGCTCTGAACGGCGAGACCGTGAGCTGCGCCGCTACCCCGGCTCCCCACTGCGAGGTGCTGGAGGTCTGCAAGGAGATCCTGGCCGCCAAGGGCATCACGCTGGACATCCAGGAGTACGATGACTACATCATCCCCAACAACGTGGTCGAGGACGGCACCGTTGACACCAACTACTTCCAGCATCAGCCGTATCTGGATGACTTCAATGCAGAGCACGGCACTCACCTGGTGACGGTTGCCGGCATCCATGTGGAGCCCATGGGCATCTACGGCGGCAAGCAGGACAGCCTGGCACCCATCGAAGGCTAAAAGGAGCAATTTTCTGTGATCGAGATCAAACACCTTTCCAAGACCTTCCAGATGAAGGACGGCGCGGTGAACGCGCTGAAAGACATCAACCTGACCATTCCGGATGGTTCCATCTATGGCATCATCGGCATGTCCGGTGCGGGCAAATCCACGCTGGTGCGCTGCATCAACCTGCTGGAGCGCCCCACCGAGGGCAGCGTGGTGATCGACGGCACCGCCATGGAGACCCTGTCTCCGGCGGCCCTGCGTGAGCGCCGCCGCGAGATCACCATGATCTTCCAGCAGTTCAACCTGCTCATGCAGCGCAGCTGCCTGAAGAACATCTGTTTCCCCATGGAGCTGGCCGGTGTGAAAAAGGCCGACGCCGAAAAGCGCGCCAAAGAGCTGCTGGAGATGGTGGGCCTGCCCGACAAGGCAAACGCCTACCCCGCCCAGCTTTCCGGCGGGCAGAAGCAGCGGGTGGCCATTGCCCGGGTGCTTGCCAACGAGCCGGAGGTCATATTATGCGACGAGGCCACCAGCGCCCTTGACCCGGAGACAACGCAAACCATTCTGAAGCTGCTGAAAAATATCCGGGATACCCTGGGCATCACCATCGTGGTCATCACCCACGAGATGCGGGTGATCCAGCAGGTGTGCACCCGGGTGGCGGTGCTGGACGGCGGACTGGTGCAGGAGGAAGGCCGCGTTGCCGACATCTTTGCCCATCCCGCGTCCCGGGCGGCCAAGCGGCTGCTGCTGATCGAAGACGAGGAGGAAGAAAGCTATGCTGGATAAAGCGATGATTGAAATGATGGCGCAGGGCATCTGGGATACCTGCTACATGACCCTTGTCTCCACCTTTTTTGGCTATGTGATCGGTCTGCCGCTGGGCATTGCCCTGACGCTGACGGACGAAAACGGCATTACCCCGAACCGGGCGGTATACCGGATTCTGGATATCATCATCAATGTCACCCGGAGCGTCCCCTTCCTGATCCTTCTGATCGCGGTCATGCCCCTGACCAAGCTGCTTGTGGGCAAGAGCTACGGCTCCACCGCCACCATTGTTCCCCTGACGCTGGCCGCGGCGCCCCTTGTGGGCAGAATGGTGGAATCTTCCTTGAAGGAAGTTCCCGCCGGGGTCATTGAAGCGGCGCTGAGCATGGGCGCGAAAACCGGCACCATTGTCCGGAAGGTGCTCATCGGCGAAGCCAGAACTTCCCTGCTGGTGGGCGGCACCATCGTTCTCGGCACGGTGCTGGGCTACTCCGCCATGGCGGGCGTCATTGGCGGCGGCGGACTGGGCGATATCGCCATCCGCTACGGCTACTATCGCTACGACACCGGCGTCATGCTGGTGACGCTGGTGTTCATCGTCGCCATCGTGCAACTGCTGCAGGGCATGGGCAATCTGGCGGCGCGGAAGATCGATCACAGGAAGTAACAGGAAAGAAGTTCCGTATCAGGCGGAAACCGGAGGGTGCTTATGGATTTTGAGGTCATGAAAGCCTATCTGCCAAGGTTCTGGGACGCGCTGCTGCTGACGCTTCGCATCGGCTGGCAGGGCGTGGTGCTGGCACTGGCGCTGGGCGTTGCCTGCGCGGTGGCGGTACATTGGAAAATTCCCGTGCTGCGGCAGATTGTCGGCGGATACATTGAACTGTTCCGCAACACGCCTTTGCTGGTGCAGCTGTTTTTCCTGTACTTTGCGCTGCCGAAAATCGGCGTCCGCATTTCGGCGGAGACCTGCGGCAAGCTGGGACTGGGACTGCTGGGCGGCGCGTATATGGCAGAGACCTTCCGCAGCGGGCTGGAAAACATTCCCATTATCCAGACGGAAAGCGCCCAGAGCTTAGGTCTGCGCCCGGCGCAGGTGTTCGGCTACATCATTCTCCCGCAGGCGGTGACATCCATCGTCCCCGGATTGCTCGCGAATCTGATTTTCCTGCTCAAGGAGACCAGCGTGTTTTCAACCATCAGCCTGATGGATCTGATGTTCACCGCGAAAGATTTAATCGGCATGTACGCCAAAACCATCGAATGCCTGACCCTGCTCGTAATCTTCTACCTCATCATGCTTCTTCCCGTGTCCATTCTGGGAAGCTGGCTGGAAAGGAGGCTGCGCTATGCAGAGTTTGGGAATTGACGTTCTGTTCAAAGGCACGAATTTCCTGCGGCTGCTGGGCGGATTGTGGGTAGCGCTGCGTATCAGCCTGATCTCCGTTGCCATCAGCATCGTACTGGGCATCGCAATGGGAATGCTCATGACCTCCAAAAGCCGGGTTCTGAAAGCCATTTTCCGGATTTATCTGGAAATTGTCCGGATTATGCCCCAGATGGTGCTGCTGTTTGTGGTGTATTTCGGCACGACCCGGGTCTTCGGCTGGAATCTGGAAGCGGAGGCGGCGGCCATCATCGTGTTCAGCTTCTGGGGTACGGCGGAAATGGGCGATCTGGTGCGGGGCGCGCTGCAAAGCATCCCCGTCATTCAGTGGGAGAGCGCTCAGGCGCTGGGCATGAAGCCCATTCAGGTGTACACGCTGGTGATTCTGCCCCAGACCGTCCGGCGGCTGATCCCGCTGTCCATCAACCTCATCACCCGGATGGTGAAAACCACCAGCCTCGTCATGATGATCGGCATTGTGGAGGTGCTGAAGGTCGCCCAGCAGATCATCGAGGCCAACCGGCGCACCTCTCCCAATGCCGCCTTCGGGGTATTCGCGGTGGTATTCTTGCTGTATTTCCTGATTTGCTGGCCCATCAGCCGTCTGGCGGGGTACTTGGAGAAAAGGTGGTCATAACTGTGGAAAATGTGCTGTTAAGCGTGCGGCATCTGAAGAAAGCCTTCGGGGACCACATGATTTTTGAAGATTTTGATCTGGACGTCCGCAAGGGCGAGGTGGTCGTGGTCATCGGCCCCTCCGGCTGTGGAAAAAGCACCCTGCTTCGCTGCCTGAACGGTCTGGAGCCGATTCAGGGCGGCGAAATCCTGCTGGAAGGGGAGCCGGTTCTCCGGGAAAGCAAATCCATCACCCGGATGCGGCAGAAGATCGGCATGGTATTCCAGAGCTATGAGCTGTTCCCCCACAAGACCATTCTGGAAAACATCCTGCTCGCGCCCATGAAGGTGCAGAAGCGCCCCCGCAGCGATGTGGAAAAAGAAGCGCTGGAGCTGCTGGAACGGGTGGGGCTTGCCGACCGGAAGGACGACTATCCCCGGCAGCTGTCCGGCGGACAGAAGCAGCGGGTGGCCATCGTCCGGGCGCTGTGTATGCACCCGGAAATTCTGCTGCTGGACGAGATCACCGCTGCTCTTGACCCGGAAATGGTGCGGGAAGTGCTGGATGTGGTTCTGTCTCTGGCAAAGGCGGGCAGCACCATGGTCATTGTCACCCATGAGATGAACTTCGCCCGCGCCATTGCCGACCGTATCCTGTTCATCGAAAACGGCACGGTGGTGGAGCAGTCCGACGACCCGAAAGCCTTTTTTGCCAGCCCGGAAACCGACCGGGCAAAGGCGTTCCTCAAATCCTTCGACTACGAATAACGGAGAAAGCAGAATGTTGAATCAATTTTCCAGAACTGAGTTGCTGCTGGGCAGGGACGCCATGGAGCGCCTTGCCGCGTCCCGGGTGGCGGATATCTACAAGCCCCGGGTTGATCCTCCGGCGCGGGTCATGCGCCGGGAGCTGAAGAAGCGGGACATCCGGAAATTGAAGGTCGTTTATTCCGAGGAGCAGCCCCTGCGCCCTATTGAGGACATGGCCATCAGCTGTCGGGCGCACTGCATCTGTCCTCCCGGCACCAAGCGCCACTGCACCGACCGCCGTGACATTCCGGGCAGCACAGCCTTTGTCCCCTCCGTAGCCGGTCTGATTCTGGCCGGTGAGGTAGTGAAAGATCTGGCTGGAATAAGGTGAATTCCGCCGCAATGGACGGGGCGTATCATACTGAACTTCAATTAAAATCTTTAAAAAAGATTTTAATTGAAGTTCAGTATTACGACTACCCATCAAAGAACGCCGCCGCACGGTTCCCTTCCCGGAACGTGTGGCGGCGTTGTACGATTTGGGATGGACGCTTTTACTCACACTCTTGCCTGCGCCAGACAAATGCTTTTCAGCTCCCTTACAGCCGCGGCGGCGGGGTGCTGTGTGGATTCCACCATGCAGACCTTTCGCAGCGGGATGTTTTCCGTCAGGTCGATCCGGAATATGGAATGCCCCCAGTCTTCCTCTGACGGGAAGGACGCCGGGACGAAGCCGATTCCTAAATTTGCCTTCACCATGGGGAGGATCTGATCCGCCGTGGCCGCTTCAATGTCCGGCTCAAAGGGGACGTGATTCTCCCCGAAAAACTGCCGGTAGAGCCGGTAGGCGCTGCCATCCGCCCCCAAAGAGATCATGGGGTACTCCGCCAGCGCTTCCAGCGTGACCGGGGAACCCGTCAGGCTGCGGTAAGCGCTGCCGCATACGGCAATCTCCTGCACATCGGTCAGAGGGGTGCTTCGCAGCTTGTCCGTCATGTCAATGGGTGACGTGACGAAGGCAAGGTCTGCAAGGCCGTTTTTCAGCTCGTCGATGGCGGCCGGGGTAGAGCCGTTGAACAGCCTGATGTGGACGCCGGGGTAGCGCCCCCGAAATTGGGACAGTACCGGAAGCAGGAAGACATGCAGCGCGATCTCCGTCGCCGCAATCCGCAGAATACCGCCGTCCAGCCCGCCGCCCCGGAGCAGCGCTTCCTCCCCCGCCTGAAGCTGCTCAAAGGCCGCGCTGACGTGGCGGTACAGGGTTTCTCCTTCGGCGGTCAGCTCCACATGGCGGTTGTTCCGAAGAAACAATGTGCAGCCCA
>OKUM01000291.1_pt1 | contig 33905 bp, 32 predicted proteins | sample 1606801 | NCBI WGS metagenome assembly OKUM01 (sample SAMEA3882546, study PRJEB24775) | human gut metagenome | biome: human-associated habitat; feature: intestine environment; material: feces | place: Netherlands | collected 2009/2010
AACAGGGAGTTACCGCAGTCGACGATGATGTCGCCCTCGTCCATGAGGTCGGCGAGCGAGAGCGCCTTGCCCGTGCGCTTGGAGACCTTGACGATCTCGTCGCCGCGCATGAGGCGCACCATCTGCATGATGAGGAAATCGAGCTTGCGTCCCTCAAGGCCGAGCGCGGGCGCGCGCATGGTCGCGGCAAAGCGGATGGCGTGGCCGTGATGGTCAGCGCCCCAGACATCGATGACGCGGTCAAAGCCGCGCTCGATGAACTTGTTGCGGTGATAGGCGATGTCGACCGCGTAGTAGGTATAAAAGCCGTTCGAGCGGCGCAGGACCTCGTCCTTATCGGCGCCGAGGTCGGTGTTGCGCAGCCAGAGCGCGCCGTCCTTTTCATACGTCAGGCCGGCATCCGTGAGCAGCTGCACGGTCTCGGCCACGTAGCCGGAGCTATGCAGGCTGCTCTCGAGGAACCACTGGTCAAAGTGGATGCGGTAGCGCTCAAGGTCGCGCTGCATGCGCGCGATGTTGTACGGCAGACCGAAGGCCACGAACGCCGCGCAGCGCTCGGCGCTCGGCACGGTGAGGTACTTGTCGCCGTCACGCTCGTAGATGAGCTTGGCGAGCGCCTTGATGTCGTCGCCGTGGTAGCCGTTGTCCGGGAATTCGACCGCATCCTCACCCTCGATGAGCTGGAGGTAGCGCGCCTCGATGGACTTGCCGAACAGGTCGACCTGATTGCCGGCGTCATTGACATAGAACTCACGCCAGACATTGTAGCCCGCGCGCTCGAGCACGGACGCGAGCGCGTCGCCGAGCACGCCGCCGCGCGCGTTGCCGATCGTCATGGGGCCGGTTGGGTTGGCGGACACGAACTCCACCATGACCTTCTCCCCGTGACCGTCGTCCACGCGGCCGTAGTCCGCGCCGGAGCTCTCGACGGCGGACAGCACGTCCTGATACCACTTGTCGGACAGGCGGAAGTTCAAAAAGCCCGGGCCTGCCGCCTCAACGCCGGAAAACCATGAGCCGCCGAGCTCCATGTGCGCGATGAGCGCCTCGGCGATCTTGCGCGGCGCCATGTGCATGGTCTTGGCCGATGCCATGGCATGGTTTGCGGCAAAGTCGCCGTTGGCGGTGTCCTTCGGCTGCTCAACGCCGCCGCGGATCTCCGCGCCCTCGGGCAGTTCGCCCGCGGCGACGGCACGCAGATATGCTTCCCGGATGCACGCATCCACAGCGGCGCGTGCCTGTTCGATTCGATTGGCCATAATCAGTTACCCTCTATTCTATAATCTTTATTGTTCTCTGACGGTGATCTTAAGCTGGTTGCGGTTGGCGCAGGCGTGGTCAAAATCCACAACATACAGCAGCTCCAGCACGCCGCCGCGCTCGCCGAGCGTGGAGCGGTAGCGCTGCGTTTCCAGTCCGACCGTACTCGTGCCGTACGGCGTCTGGTACAAAAACGTGTTGCGCGTGCCGGGGGCAAAGACCATCCGGCTCGTGACAGCGCCTGTGCGCTTGAGCACGGCGTTTGACGGCGTAAAGGTGATGGTGGTGATCGTGCCGGCCATGCCGGTCAGCTCGCTCTCGGGATAGGTGAGCATACCGCAGCCGTCGACGCAGCTATACTCCCCGTCGGTCGAAAACTGCACCTGTTCGTCCGGCTCCTGCTCCAGAACATCCGCCTGAGAGCCCTCGATCGTGATAACGACCTGCATATGCCGCCTCCTTTGCATAATTGTGCGATTCTATTACTATATACTGTTTTGTCCAACTTCGCAACAGAAAAATGGTGTAGAATTTCCCGTCACCGTTTGCTATAATGGTAGCACAAGCGCATCCGCCGCCGTCCGCTGCGGATGCCAGCCATTTTTTCGGGGGCGCTGCTCCCGTCGGGAGGGATGACCAGATGAACATTGAACTCACCGACAAGGAGTTCCGGCGGCTGCTGGATCTCGTCTATATCGGCAACTGGATCCTCAACTCCACGCGCGAGAAAGACCGGTTTGAGGACTATGATATTTTGCAGGAGAAGCTCTTTGCGCTGTGCGCCAGAAACGGCATGAGCGCGCTCATCTCCCGCTGGCAGGGGCATATCTTCCCCTCGCAGGCATACGAAAACGGCGGCATCCATGAGGCCATCGCCGACTATGAGGACGCCGTGTTTTTCGACATTCTGGCCGAGGAGCTCGCGCGGCGCGATCTCGGCTGTCTCGACGGTGAGCCCGCCGATCTGACCGAGCTCAACGTGCGCATGGACGAATACATGGACGAGTTTGAAAAGTCCGGTGTGGAAAATCTGGTGATCGAGGCGTGAGCACGCGCACAATCGAGACGCCCGTCGGCGCGCTGACGCTCACCGCATCGGCGGACGCTGTCACGGCCGTCCGCTTCGGTGCGCAGGGCGCGCGGGACGCTTCGGCGCTGCTTGACGCGGCCGAGGCGCAGCTGCGCGAATACTTTGCGCGCACGCGGCGCACGTTTGACCTGCCGCTCGATCCGCGCGGTACGGCGTTCGAGCTGCGCGTATGGGCGGCGCTGCGCACGATCCCCTACGGCGAGACACGCAGCTACGGCGCGATCGCCGCCGCCATCGGCAGCCCGCGGGCAGCGCGCGCCGTCGGCATGGCAAACCACCGCAACCCGCTGCCGATCCTTATCCCCTGCCACCGTGTCATCGGTGCGGACGGCTCGCTCACGGGCTATGCCGGCGGGCTGGAGACAAAGCGCCGCCTGCTGGCGCTGGAAGGGATCACACATTTAAAATAAATAACCGATCGAATAACCGATTGAAAACACGGCCGCCGGGAAAATCCGGCGGCCGCGTTGTTTTTTCATAGCGCATAGTTTTCGCGTGTGCGGTCATACTGTGCGCAGGAGATGAGGACAATGCGCATGAGCAGCGACGAATATGCGGCCTTTGTCGACTCGCTCTCGCCGCGCTCGCCCATCTGGGGCGATCTGCTGCGCGCGGGGCTGGTCGGTGGCGTGATCTGCACGCTTGGGCAGGCACTGACTGACCTGTACACAGCCTGCGGCGCAGCGGTGGAAACAGCGTCGGCCTGGTGCTCGATCACGCTGGTGTTTCTCGGCGCGCTGCTGACGGGGCTCGGCGTTTACGACGATCTGGCGCGCTTTGCCGGAGCTGGGTCGCTGGTGCCGATCACGGGCTTTGCCAACGCCGTCGTATCACCGGCGCTGGAATTCAAGACCGAGGGGCTCGTCACGGGCACGGCGGTGAAGATCTTCACGATCGCAGGGCCGGTGATCGTCTACGGCATCGGCGCAAGCGTGGTCTACGGGCTGATCCTCGCCGTATGCGGCATCCACTGACAAGGAGGACAATATGAACGATCACAAAAACGGCGGGCGCAAGAGCGCACCGGTGCAGACCGGGCACGACCACCGCGCCGGAAAGCGCGAGCGCAGCGACGCCGGGCATATGCCAACACCTGATGCCGTGCCCAAAAGTAAGGCGCACGCGCCGGACGGTATCTCCGGCTACTGGGAATAAGGATATCCGCTGCGAATGGGATCGTTTGCTTTTGTCTATGCCCTGCATAGACAAAAGCGGCCGCTGAGTTTACCAAAGAACCTCGTAGAGTTTCGCCGCCGGAGCGGCGAAAGAAAGTCCGATCATTTTCTTCGGCGACATGTGCGGCGAAGAAAATACTTCTCGGCCTGCAAACGTGCGCGCCGTCTGCCTTGGGCGGACGGCGCGTGCGCTACAGTCAGGCCGTAAACTCCTTTGTCAAAAAGTATTACTTTTTGACAGTCTCCACGGCGCCGGACGGGATCTCCGTCCGGCGCCGTATGTTTTCGCATCACTCAGAGCCGCTCCATGCGGAAGGCTGCATAGACGTCCCGGCGGGTGAAGCCGTCCGTGGGGACAAACCATGCCTCCGGCAGCGCGGTCACGTGATCCGCCGGGTGCGCCGCCGCAGAGACAAGGCCGTTTTCCCGACACCAGGCCATGGCGCCGTCATAGGCGCCGGCGCGGCCGGTTCGGCGCAGCTGCGCGACGCGGCGCGCGATTGCGTCCGCCTTCGGCGTCAGCAGCATCGCCAGCTCGCCCACCGTCATGGGATCGTCGAGCCGCAGGCGGTTATCGGAAAAGACGATCGCCCGCTGCTCCGCAAGCGCCGTCAGGCGGTCAAACAGCGGTTCCTCGCGGCCGACATCCGCAAAGGGGCTCTCCGCCAACAGCTCGCCCACGGGCACGACCTGATAGCCGTATTCCTGCAGCAGCGCCAGCTGCTGGCCGAGTGCAAAGGCCACCGGTGTGCGCTTGGCCATGTTGTAGCCGTCCTTCTGGAAAATGATCTGCCCGCAGAAAAAGTCCGGGTCTTTTTCCAGCGCCTTGCGCATCGGCTCGACCATGGCGCGGATCTCCGCCTGCAGGGCCGCCTCCGGATCCGGATCCGTAGACGGGAGCCAGCCCGGCCAAGCAGCAAGCTCACGCCAATACCGGGGCCGGTGATCCTGTCCTGCACGATCGGCGCCGGGTCGTAGCGCTGCATGCGCGCAAGGATCTGTGCATATGCCTCCGGCGTGTCGGCAACGGCGTACCGGTCGGCGGCCTTGAGGCCGAATTTCTCGCCGCAGTGCGGCTTGATGACAACGGGATAGCGCTCCGGCGGGACGCCGTCATATTGCCGCGGCACCGGGATGCCGAGGCTCTGCGCGCGCGCATGCACCGTCTCCTTGTCGTTGAGTGCATCGAGCACGGGCCGGGGCGCGATGAGAAAGTCTGCGACCCGGGCAAACCGCTCCCGCTGCGCGGCGACCGTGTTGAGCGTGACCGCACCGACGCAAAACAGCACCGGACGGTCATACGTCTCCAGCAGCGCCGCAAGCCGATCTGCATAGCTGTCGTCGGCCGCAGCCCCGTCGATCCACCGAAAGGCAGCACAGCAGCGTGAGGCCGCGACCGCCGGCACAGCGTGCACGTCGGCACGCGTCTGCGTCACGATCACCTGATAGCCCGCGCGGTGCAGTGCACGCACCGCCGCGATGGACGACCGGTATTTCCCGTCTGTCACGATGGCTGTTTTCATGTCCGTTCCCTCCCGCTCCCGGCGCGGAGCTGTCGATCTTGTGCCTCTTATAATACCAAACCTGTGCAGAAAATACAAGACGGCGCAGCGGGCGCTCTGCCGAAAAGCAGAGCGCCCGCTGCGCCCGGGAAACGGATATGATCAGGGAGAGGTGTGCGCAAGTTTGTTCGTGTCCAGAGAGTGGCGGTAGACCACGAAGCGCTGGAAGAGAAACTCCGTCACGAAATTCAGCACCATGTTCAAAAACGTGACCAGATAGCCGTTCCAGCCCTGCACGTCCGCGAGCCGGTGCTCGAGCAGCGTGGACAGCGGCGTGAACGCGCAGTAGTACAAAAACACGAGCGCCATGGCCCGCGCCACCTTTTCCGACGAGCGGAAGGTATAGCGCCGGTTGCAGGTGAAGTTCCACAGCACCGACAGCACCAGCGCCGTCAGATACGCCGCCCAGTGCGGCCAGTGAAACACCTCGTTGAAGAGCGCAAAGCTGCCGAGCTCGATCAGCCCGGCCGAGCACGAGAAGAGCAGAAACTTCCCCGTGCGCCGCAGCTCCGTATGATCCATGCGGATCGCCTCCTGTTGCGATTAGTTAAATTATTTGAAGCAATTATAGCGCGGCGGCCGTTTTCTGTCAAGCTCGGCGCGCAAAACGGCAGCATCCCCTTTTCTTCCGGCGCGGGATGTGATAAGATGGACGTCTGAGAAATCGAGGTGTTATCATGTACGACGAACTGACGCAGGTCGACATCCAGAAGATGCGCGACGAGATCGACTACCGCACGCGCGAGCTGCGGCCGAAGCTGATCGAGGAGGTCAAGACGGCGCGCGCCTTCGGCGACCTGAGCGAAAACTTTGAATACAAGGCCGCCAAGCGCGAGAAAAACCGCAACGACAGCCGCATCCGCTACCTGCAGCGCATGGTCGACACGGCAAAGGTCATCACCGACCACTCGACCGGCGACACGGTGGGTCTGTTCGACTCGGTGGTCATTTATATTCCGGACGACGACGAGGAGCAGACCATCCGCCTCGTGACGACGCTGCGGCAAAATGCGCTCGAGGGGCTCATCAGCAAGGAATCCCCCGTGGGCAAGGCCGTGATGGGGCATCGCGCGGGCGAGACCGTGCACGTGCAGGTCAATGAGGATGTCGGCTATGACATCGTCATCCGCTCGGTCGAAAAGGGGCAGGACGACGATTCTCTGCCCATCAGTGCCTACTGAAACCGCGCAGAAAAGCAGCGGCTGCATCCAAGCGATGCAGCCGCTGCTTTTGTATTCAGTCCAGATAGCCGAACAGCCCGCGCACGGACACGTCCCCGCCGGTGACGGTCTCGCGCGTGCCGTCCTCCCAGCGGACGACGAGCGCGAAGTCATCGTCCACCGCCTCGGCAAAGCCGGTGCGGACATCTTCACCGCGCACGACGCGCACGGGACGCCCCACCGTGACACAGCGCGCACGGTAGTCGCTGAGATATGCGCGCGGATCGCGCTGCCAGTCGAGATACATCTCATCGAGCGCACGCACCATCTCGGCGGCCAGCCGCGCACGGGAGAGCTCGAGCCCGGTCTCGGAATACACCGAGCCCGCGATGGCGCGCAGCTCCTCGGGGAAATCCTCCGGCCGCTGGCGCACGTTCACGCCGATGCCGGCCACGATGGAGTCGACCGTGCCGGACTCGGCCTCGACGGTGAGCTCCGTGAGGATGCCGCAGATCTTTTTCGTGCCGAGGACAAGGTCGTTGGTCCACTTGATGCCCGGCTGCACGCCGCAGCGCTCGAGTGCGCGGCAGACAGCCACCGCGACGTGCGCCGTCACGGTCATGGCCGCCGTCGCCGCGCACGCCGGGCGCAGGAGCATCGACAGGTAGACCCCCTGCCCCGCGTCCGAGCGAAACGACCGCCCCGCGCGGCCGCGCCCCGCCGTCTGCCGGTCGGCAATGGCGCACAGGCCGTCCGGCGCGCCGGCCATGGCCTCCGCTTTCAGATAGCTGTTGGTGGAGTCGATCTGCGCAAAGCACTGCACCAGAGCCCGCCGCGCCTGCGGCAGATAGGGCAGCACGTCCCCGGCCGTGAGCGTATCCGGCCGCGCGCGCAGACAATAGCCCCGGTTCGTGACGGCGTCAATGTCATAGCCCGCGGCGCGCAGTGCACGCACTGCCTGACTGACCGCCGCGCGCGTCACGCCCAGCTTTTCGCGCATCTCCTCGCCGGATACATAGCCCTCCGCCTCCGTGAGCAGGAGCAAAACATCATCCCGCAGCATCCGATCACACCCCTTGTCGTGCGGTTTCTTTGCCTATAGTGTAGACCACGGCGCGCGGATTGTAAAGATGTTTTCGTTTTTGGTTGACAATCAGGCGCGTGTGTGCTATCGTCCGATTGTTAAGTTCATTTACGCTTTACTTTACAATCGGAGGCAACACTATGAAATTTTCCACAAGAGACCTTTGCTTTTGCGCGATCGGCGCGGCGCTCATCGCCGTGTGCGCATGGATCAGCATCCCGGCGGACGTGCCGTTCACGCTGCAGACCTTTGCGATCTTCGCCGTGTGCGGGCTGCTCGGCGGCAAGCACGGTACGGTGAGCGTGCTGGTGTATCTGCTGCTGGGTGCGGTGGGCGCGCCGGTGTTTGCGGGCTTTCGCGGCGGGTTCGCGTCCCTGATCGGCACGACCGGCGGATATCTCGTCGGCTTCATCCTGCTGGCGCTCATCATCGCCCTCGCGCAGGCGCGCTGGGGACTCGGGCAGTGGGTGTTCGTGCTGTCGGCAGCCGTGGGGCTGCTCGTGTGCTACGCATTCGGCACGGCGTGGTTTCTCATCGTCTACACCCGCACGGGCGCGATCACGCTCGGCGTGGTGCTGGCAAAGTGCGTGCTGCCGTTTCTGCTGCCGGACGCGATCAAGCTCGCGCTGGCGACGCTGCTGCGCGCGCGGCTGTACCGGCGCATCCCCGCATAAGCGGTGGAAAGCCTTTTACCGGCCTGCAAACCCCTTTGTCAAAAAGGAATCCTTTTTTGACAGTTTGAAAAACGCTCATGGCAAAAGCCATGAGCGTTTTTTATGAGAGAAAAGAAAAAGGATTTGAGAGGATGTTTGAAGGGAGTTATGGGGGGGAGAGAAACGAAAGCGAAAAACTCAGATCACTTTTTCTTCTTTCAGCCTGGCAAGGTCTGCGTCGGACAGGCCGAGCACACCCTCGTAGATCTCCTTGTTGTCCTGACCGAGGTCGGGCGCGCACTTGGTGATCTCCGGCTTGGTATCCATGAGCTTGACCGGGTTGCCGGGGACGATCATGTCGCCGATGACCGGGTGCTGCAGGTGCACGAACATCTCGCGGGCGTTGGCGATGTGGTCGTCGTTGACGACGTCGGCAAGCATATTGATCGGCGCAACCGGGACACCGGCCGCATCGATGATGGCCACGCAATCGGCGATGGTGTGCTGGGAGCTCCACTTCTCGATCTCGGGCTTGAGCGCGGCGTAGTTCTCGCAGCGGTGGATGTTGGTGTCAAAGCGCGGATCCTCGAGCAGCTCGGGGCGGTCGAGCGCCTTGGTGCACAGGAGCGTGAAGAGCTTGTCGTTACCGCAGCCGATGACGAAGCGTCCGTCGCTGGCCTGGAAGGAGTCATACGGGAAGGCGGAGGCGTAGCGGTTGCCGATCAGCTCGGGCTGCTTGCCGGAGGCGAAGAAGCGCTGCCAGCCGACCTCAAGGCTGGAGACGACGGAGTCGACGAGCGCGACGTCCACGCGCTGGCCGCGGCCGGTGACGGTGCGGGCGTTGAGCGCCATGAGGATGCCGATGGTGAGGTTCATGCCGCCGAGCACGTCGCCCATGGCATTGCCGACACGCAGCGGCTGACCGCCGGCCTCGCCGGTGATGCTCATGAGGCCGGAGGTGGCCTGCGCGATGATGTCATAGCCGGGGCGCTGGTGCTTCGGGCCGTAGCAGCCGAAGCCGGAGACGGCGGCGTAGATGATCTGGTCATTGACCTCCTTGAGCACGTCATAGCCGACGCCCAGCTTGTCCATGACGCCGGGGCGGTAGTTCTCGACGACGACGTCAGCCTTCTTGACCATCTCGAGGAAGAGCTTTTTGCCCTCCTCGGACTTCAGGTTCAGGGTGATGCCCTTCTTGCCGCGGTTGACGTAGGCATAGTACATGCTGTAGTCGTTCTTCTTCGGGCCCATGGCGCGGGTATCGTCGCCCTTGCCCGGCATCTCGATCTTGATGACGTTGGCGCCGTAGTCGGCCAGCATCATCGTGCAGTACGGACCGGCCAGAACGCGGGTCAGGTCCAGAACGGTAATATTGCTCAATGCTTTTTCCATGGAAATATCTCCTTTATCAGATAATCAGATTGCAATCAAACGTTTCCGGGGATCAGGCGCCATGCAGCAGGTTTGCCAGCGGGACGTAGATGGTCGAGCAGAGCACGATCAGGATCAGGATCGCAAGGCCGGCGTAGATGAACAGCTGCACGAACGTCTTGTTCTCGTCCTCCTTGGTGCGGTTGGGGAGCGCAGTCGCGAGCGCTGCCATAGCCAGCGCGCCGCCAGTGGACAGCGGGGAGATGCCGGACAGAGAGCCGCCGGCGCCGACAGCCGCCATCAGTGCGACCGGGTTCACGCCGCCGACCTGGGCAGCGATGTCCGCGCACATCGGCATCATCGTCGGGTACACCACGCCAAGCGCGGAGCTGACAAGGCTCAGCAGTGCAGCGGAGATGCCCATGAACGGAGTCGCAGTGCCCTTGGTCATGATCTTGGCGAGCGCGTTGCTCATCAGATCGATGCCGCCCATCTTGTTGACGATGTTGAGCAGGGAGCCGACCGCAAGGACCATCACGATGGTGCCCCAGGGCAGGGACTTGAGCGCCTTGCCGTCGTCGGCAACGCCGAACAGGAACAGCAGGCCGGCAACCGCGAAGGCGGCGACGCCGATGTTGACCTTGACGAAGATCAGCAGCACGAGCATGAGCAAGATGCTCAGCAGAGAGATGATCTGCTTGGCGTTGAACTTCTCAAGCGTGCCGCGCTCGATCGGGTTGAGCGGCTGCTTGACCTTGTGGCCCTTGAAGATGAACCAGAACACGAGCGAGGACACGATCGTCACGAGCGTCTGGCAGACCAGAATGGTGGGCATAACGTTTGCAATGTTGGCCTCGGCTGCGGCGCCGGTGATGATGGCAGCCTCAGGCGTGATGGGCGTCATACGTCCGGCCATCAGGCCCTGCTCGCCGATCAGGACGAGCATCAGCGGGTTGAAGCCGACCTCCACGGCGATGATCGCCGCGAGTGCGGGGATGATCGCCAGCGCAGGCACAGCGCCGGGACCGACGCCGGCAATGACGAAGCCGGCAATGTAGACCATGATGGGCAGGACCCACATCTTGTTTCCGGCCAGCGCGATGATCTTTCTGGCCAGCAGATCCAGCGCGCCGGTCTGCGTGATGGCCGCGAACAGCAGCGTGATGCCGACGAGCGTGGTAAACATGGAGGTGCTGAAGCCGCCGATCAGATCTTTATCGGTCAGGCCGAAGATACGCACCATGATAACGCCGAATGTGACTGCCACAACACCGACGTTGACCTTGCGGAAGAAAGCCAGCAGGATCACGACGATGAACAGCACCAACGAGATAATGTCAAATGCAGTTTCCATAAATGATTCCCTCTCTAATATGGTTCAGATTTGTGGATGCGTGCCGCTCTCAGCAGCAGGGCGGGGTCTTGGTGTTGATGTTCTGCTGATGGCCGCTGTAGATGCCGTCGATGAAGCTCTTCTGATACTTCGCGGCAGCCAGCAGCTTTTCGAAGTCGATGCCGGTGTCGTAGCCCATGCGCTGGAGCATGTACACGAGATCCTCCGTGGCGGTGTTGCCGGAGGCGCCCGGTGCGAACGGGCAGCCGCCGAGGCCGCCGAGCGTGGACTGCACCGTCTTGATGCCGCACTCGATGGCAGCGAGCGTATTGGCCTGACCCATGCCGCGGGTGTCGTGAATGTGGATCTGGAACTCGCAGTCGGGCATGACCTCGGTCACAGCGTGGATCGTATCACGTACCTGACGCGGGTCGGCGATGCCGATCGTGTCGGCCAGGCAGATGGAGCGGATGCCCATGTCGTAGACGCGCTTGGTGAAGTCGACCACCTTCTGGATCGGCGGGATGCCCTCAAACGGGCAGCCGAACGACGTTGCCAGCGCCACGCAGATGTTCATCTGCGGGTAGGTGTCCATGATCTTCTGCAGCTCTTCCAGAGACTCCTCATGCGTTCTGCGGATGTTGGCCTTGTTGTGGCTCTCGCTGACCGAGATCACGTAAGAGATGTTGCGGATGCCGGCGTTGAAGGCGTTTTCCACGCCGCGGAAGTTCGGCGCGAGCGCATACAGCACCGCGTTCGGATACTTCTCGATGCAGGCCTTGGCCAGATCCGCCGCGTCCGCCATCTGCGGGATCGCCTTGGGGCTGACGAAGGACGTGACCTCCATCTGCGTCACACCGGCGTCGAACAGTCTGTCGATCAGGTCGAGCTTCTGCTCAAAGGTCAGCATCTGCTTAAGATTCTGCCAACCGTCGCGCGGGCCGCATTCCAGAACATTGATCTTGTTTGCCATGATAGATTCCTCCTGACATTCCGTTTTTATTTCGTGACTACCTTGTGTTACCGTGACATCATTTTGCTTAACAAGTAAGCTTAATAACCTGAGACAAAACCTTGTCAATCGTTACTTATATTTTGCACTTTCCTTGAAATTTGTCAATCTGAAATTGCGAAAACGCGAAAATATCATCATTTCGCCCATTTAACGGCCGGAATTCTATAGCATTTCGACACATCTCTGCTTAAATTATTTAAAGATAAGCAAAATTAATTTAAAATAAGTTAAGCAGGTATTGCTTTTTTAACGCCTGTTTAGTATAATGTTAAGCAGCAGCGGTTCACCCGCGCAACCATTATGACACAAAGGAAGTTACCCGTTATGGCTACACTCAAAGACATCGCGGACATCTGCGGCGTCTCCACAGCGACCGTCTCCTATGTTCTGTCCGGCCGCGGCACGGAAAAGCGCATCACCGAGCAGACACAGCAGGAGATCCGAAAAGCGGCGGAAAGCCTCGACTATGAATACAAAGGGCGCAACAAGGCAGTGCTCAAGTACCGCGTCACGGTCTACTTCCCGCTCTCGGGGCTCAAGATGCTCCTGCCGTCGTTTCTCGAGGCATTCAACCGCATCGTCGACGCCGAGACCTCAAACATCGACATCCTCCTGCGGCCGTACACGCAAAACCAGCTCCACCTCCAGCGGGAGCTGTGGGCCGAGCGCAAGGGTACTTCCGCCGTCGTCATCTCCCCCGGCGGGACAGACCTGGCAAACCTCGCCGAAAAGCAGACGCTCGTGCCGGTCATCCTGCTCAACCGCACGCTGCCGAATTACTCCTACGTCGGCTTCGATCAGCTTGAGTCCGGCCGTCTCGCCGCAGAGCACGCCCTCAAGCGCGGCGGAGACAGCATCCTGCTCGTCTCGTCGCCGACCCTGTTCGGCACGTCGTGGCGCAGCAGCGCCTTTTCCGACTACTGCCTGCAGCACGGCGTAAATCTTGAGCACAGCACCATCAGCGCCGACACAAGCATCCGCGCCGGCTATGAGCTTGGCAAGGCGCTCGTGCGCAGCAACCGGCTCAAGAAGGTCATCTGCTGCACGTATGACATGACGGCGCTCGGCCTCACCACCGCCCTGTCGGAGGAGAACATCGTCGTCGGCAAGGACGTGGAGATCCTCACCACCAGCTCGAGCGACGATGATCTGCTCGCCTACAGCAACCCGCCGATCACCGTGGTGGACCTGAAGTTCCGCGACCTGTGCTACATGGCCATGCGCCTCGGCATGGACATTGCGACCGGGCGGGCGAGCTATCCGCAGGAGATCTCGCTGCACCCGACGATCATCTACCGGAAATCGTGCCCGGCCTGAGCGCAGGGCGCAAAAAAGAGAGCTTGTCACAAGCTCTCTTGAGACTGTCAAAAAGTAATACTTTTTGACAAAGGGATTGCAGTCTGCTGCGCGCACAAATTCCACACTTGCAGCCTGAGCGGTATTTTCTTCGCCGCACATGTCGCCGAAGAAAATGATCGGACTTCTTTTCGCCGCCGCGGCGGCGAAACTCTACGAGGTTTTTGAAAAACTGGGGGCGCTGCGATCTTCGGATCGCAGCGCCCCTATGTAGGCTAAAAGAGGTATTTTAAGAGCAGCAGCAGCACCAGCCCCGGAAACCCGGCCACGCCGATGACCAGCGCGTTGATCCAGTTGAGGCCGAGCGTGATGCCGATGGCGCTGCCGAAAAAGTTCAGCAGAAAGAGCGCCGCGAAGCCGATGGCCGTGTTGAGCAGCAGCTTCAGGATCCAGCGGATCGGCTTTCGGAACAGCCGGATGACCAGCCAGACGAGAAACACGGCCGCGATCACGACCAGAATGTCCGTAAGTGTTTGCGACATAAGAAACCATCCTATTGTGTCAGATTTTTCAGATCATGCACGGCGCAGTTATACTTTGCGCGCAGCGCATTGATCTCGTAGATGCACGCCTCCATCAGCAGGGGATCGGTGACGTTGTCAAACTCGTTGTAGGCCTGCTCGAGCGCGCGGCGCACGCCGAGCATCTCGGTGCGCACACGCTGCACCTCCGCACGGTGCGCCCGCTGCTGCTTTCTCAGTCCGGACATGGAAAAGCCTCCGTTCGCTTTTCTGTGTATTCTATGCCGGCAGCGGCGGTTTTAGTCACGGCGCAGCGAAATTCCGCGTGCATAGCGCCTCGCCTGCGGGCACATACTGAGACCGGACGTGAGATCCGCCGCGCGACGCAGCAACGCAGACCCGCGAAGGCAGACCCGGTACACAGACCGCGGCGCAGCCTCCGCACCCCTGCAGGCAGCCTGCAGGCCACTGTGCGCGCGGGGACGTGCAGCTCCGGCTCTCCGGAGGGCCGTTCAGCACGGAGCGCGTCAAGTGCCGGAGCGGCGGGCTCGGTTCCGGAGACTCCGGGGCGGCGGGGAGCGGAAAATACGCTTCCCGCCTATTTTTTGGAATTCCTTGCATTTCCGGCCTTGATACGGTATACTAGATTGGTTAAGGTATGAAATCAATGCTACCACATCTTGTGATATGAGAGGGATCCAACGACATGGCAAAGGCCTCAACGACAACCTATGGCAACGATAGCATCTCGATGCTCAAGGGCGCGGAGCGCGTGCGCAAGCGTCCGAGCGTCATCTTCGGCTCTGACGGGCTGGAGGGCTGCGAGCACGCGGTGTTTGAAATTCTCTCGAACGCGATCGACGAGGCGCGCGAGGGATTCGGCAATATTATAACCGTTACGCGCTACGAAGACAAGTCCATTGAGGTGGAAGATCTCGGGCGCGGCTGTCCGGTGGACTGGAACGAGAAGGAGCAGCGCTACAACTGGGAGCTGATCTTCTGTGAGATGTACGCCGGCGGCAAGTACAAAAACAACGAGGGCGAGAACTACGAATATTCGCTCGGTCTCAACGGTCTGGGTGCGTGCGCCACGCAGTACGCCTCGGAATATATGGACGTGACCATCTGGCGCGACGGGAAAAAGTACAGCCTGCATTTTCGGCAGGGCGAGGTCGTCGGCGGTCTGGAGAGCGCCCCGGCCGACCGCAAAAAGACCGGCACGACCATCCGCTGGCGGCCGGATCTGGAGGTGTTCACGGACATCGACGTGCCCGAGAGCTATTTCCAGGACGTGCTGCACCGGCAGGCCGTCGTGAACAAGGGCGTGACGTTTCGTCTGCGCGTACAGCGCGGCAGCACGTTCGAGACGACGGACTACTGCTACGCCGACGGCATCCTCGACTATGTCAAGGAGCTCGCGGGCGAGGACGCGCTAACCGCGCCGGCCTACATGGAGACCGAGCGCCGCGGACGCGACCGCGCGGATAAGCCCGAATACAAGGTGAAGATCTCGGCGGCGTTTTGCTTTTCCAACCGCGTCAACGACATCGAATACTACCACAACTCGTCCTGGCTGGAGTACGGCGGCGCGCCGGAAAAGGCGGCCAAGAGCGCCTTCACCTCCGCCATCGACGCCTACATCAAGCAGCAGGGCAAGTATCAGAAGAGCGAGAGCAAAATCAACTTTCAGGACGTGCAGGACTGCCTGATCCTGGTCACGAACTGCTTTTCGACCATCACCTCCTACGAGAACCAGACGAAGAAGGCCATTACGAATAAATTTATCCAGGAGGCCATGACGGAGTTTTTCCGCGAGCAGCTGGAGATCTATTTCATCGAGCACAAGACCGACGCCGACCGCGTCATGGAGCAGGTGCTCATCAATAAGCGCAGCCGCGAGACGGCGGAAAAAGCGCGCCTGAACATCAAGAAAAAGCTCACCGGCAGCGTCGACCTCGCCAACCGTGTGCAGAAATTCGTCGACTGCCGCTCGAAGGACGTCTCACGCCGCGAGATCTACATCGTGGAGGGTGACTCCGCACTCGGCGCGTGCAAACTCTCGCGCGATGCGGAGTTTCAGGGCATCATGCCCGTGCGCGGCAAGATCCTCAACTGCCTCAAGGCCGACTATGCGCGCATTTTTAAGAGCGACGTTATCACCGACCTCATGCGCGTGCTCGGCTGCGGCGTGGAGGTGCAGAGCAAGCAGGCCAAGGACCTCTCGGCGTTCAGCCTCGAGAACCTGCGCTGGAACAAGGTCATCATCTGCACCGATGCCGACGTGGACGGCTTCCAGATCCGCACGCTCATCCTCACCATGCTCTACCGCCTCGCGCCGACGCTGATCCGCGAGGGATATGTGTACATCGCCGAGTCGCCCCTGTATGAGATCGTGAGCAAGGGCAAGACCTACTTCGCCTATTCCGACCGCGAGAAGGCGGCCATCGTCGACGGTCTCGGCGGCGCGAAGGCGGACATCAACCGCTCGAAAGGTCTCGGCGAGAACGATCCCGAGATGATGTGGCTCACGACCATGAACCCCGACACACGCAAGCTCATCCGCGTCATGCCGGAGGATGTCGAGCGCACGGCGCAGATGTTCGACCTGCTGCTGGGCGATAATCTGGCCGGGCGCAAGGCGCACATCGCCGAGTGCGGCAGCCAGTTTCTCGATCTGGCCGATATTTCCTGAGAAAAACCTGCGTAAAGGAACGGTAACGTTATGCCGAGAAAAAAAGTACCGGAAATCAAGAAAACAGTCGATCCCAACGTCGTCGGGCTCAAGGCGGAGGTCATCTCCCAGCCCATCACCGAGACACTGGAGCAAAACTATATGCCGTATGCGATGAGCGTCATCGTCTCGCGCGCGATCCCGGAGATCGACGGCTTCAAGCCCAGCCACCGCAAGCTGCTGTACACGATGTATAAGATGAACCTGCTCTCGGGCGGACGCACAAAGTCGGCCAACATCGTCGGTCAGACCATGCGCCTCAACCCGCACGGCGACGCCGCGATCTATGAGACCATGGTGCGCCTGTCCAAGGGCTACGGCGCGCTGCTGACGCCGTTTGTGGACTCCAAGGGCAACTTCGGCAAGGTGTTTTCGCGCGATATGTCCTATGCCGCCTCGCGTTACACGGAGGCGAAGCTCGCGCCCATCTGCGCCGAGCTCTTCGGCGACATCGACAGCGACACCGTCGACTTTGTCGATAACTACGACGGCTCGATGAAAGAGCCGGCGCTGCTGCCGACGCGCTTCCCGAATGTGCTCGTGTCGGCAAACCTCGGCATCGCCGTCGGTATGGCGAGCCAGATCTGCGGCTTCAACCTTGAGGAGGTCTGCCGCACGACGATCGCCTATCTCGAGGATCCGAACCACGACCTGCTCTCGACGCTGCCCGCGCCGGATTTTCCGACCGGCGGCGAGATCCTCTATGACCGCAGCGAGATGGCGCAGATCTACCGCACCGGACGCGGCAGCTTCAAGGTGCGCGCCCGCTGGCGGCACCTGCCGAAGGAGAACATCATCGAGATCTATGAGATCCCGTACTCCACGACCGTGGAGGCTGTCATCGACAAGGTGGCCGAGCTCGTCAAGGCGGGCAAGCTGCGCGAGGTGGCCGATATGCGCGACGAGACCGACCTCAGCGGTCTGAAGCTCGCCATCGACCTCAAGCGCGGCGCAGACCCCGAGCAGGTCATGCAGAAGCTCTTCCGGCTCACGCCGCTGTGCGACAGCTTTGCCTGCAACTTCAACATTCTCATCGCGGGCAATCCGCGCGTGATGGGCGTCGGCGAGATCCTCGACGAGTGGACATCGTGGCGCATGGAGTGCATCCGGCGGCGCGTGTTCTTTGACCTGCAGAAAAAGCGCGCCAAGCTCCACCTGCTGCAGGGCCTCGGCAAGATCCTGCTCGACATCGACCGCGCCATCGCCATCATCCGCAACACCGAGCGGGAGGCTGACGTCGTGCCCAACCTCATGACGGGCTTCGGCCTCGATGAGGTGCAGGCAAACTTTGTCGCCGAAATCAAGCTGCGCAACATCAACCGCGAGTACATCCTCAAGCGCACGGCCGAGACCGATGCGCTGGAAAAAGATATCGCCGACCTCGAGGCGACGCTTGAGAGCAAGCGCCGCATCCGCAGCATCATCATCCGCGAGCTCAAGGAGATCATCCGCAAGTATCCGTCGCCGCGGCGCACGGGCATCGTCGCGGCGGAGAGCGTCACGATGCTGCCGACGGAGGACCTTGTGCCGGATTACCCGGTGCAGCTGTTCCTCTCGCGCGAGGGCTATTTCAAGAAGATCACGCCGCAGTCGCTGCGCATGAGCGGCGAGCAGAAGTATAAGGACGGCGACGAGCTGAGCCAGAGCTTCGGCGCGACGAACCGCGGGGAACTTCTCATCTTCACCGACCGTCAACAGGTATATAAGGCCAAGCTCTGCGACTTTGCGGATACGAAGGCGTCCGTGCTCGGCGTGTACCTGCCGACGGTGCTGTCCATGGACGAGGAAGAGCACGTCCTGTGCATGGTCGACCCCGGCGACTATCGCGGCGAGCTGCTGCTCGTGTTTGAAAACGGCAAGGCCGCGCGCATCCCCATGGCGGCCTACGAGACCAAGACAAACCGCCGCCGCCTGACCGGCGCGTATTCGGACAAGAGCCCGCTCATCGCCGTGCTGCCGCTCTACGAGGGCAGCGAGGTCGCGGTCTTTGCGTCCGACGGACGCGCGCTGCTCTTCCCGCCGGAGGCGATAGCGCTCAAGGCATCGCGCACGACGCAGGGCGTCGCCGTCATGGCACTGAAGAAAAAGGCCGTCGTCACGCAGGCACAGTTTGTGCCCGATACGCTCATCCACAACCATGCGCGCTACCGCGCCAAGAGCCTGCCGGCAGCCGGTGCGCTGCTGCGCGAGGACGACCGCGGTGAGGAGCAAATGAGCCTGATCTGAGGAGGAAACTATGGATCTGCATCGTTTTTCCGCTTTTGATTATATGAAGCTGATCGTCGGTTCGGCGCTCGTGGCCGCGGCATTTCAGTTTTTCACCTTCCCGAACAGCATCGTTTCCGGCGGCGTGACCGGCATCGCGCAGATCATCCATCTGCTGACGCGCATCCCGGTCGGCGTGCTGTCGATCCTCATCAATATCCCGATCTTCTGTCTCGGCTGGCGGCACCGGCTCGGCACGCGCCGGCTCATTCTGGCGCTGTGCGTCATGGCGATGATCTCCGTGTTCATCGACCTGCTTGCGATCACCGAGCTTGTCGCGACGGATGAGCCGATGCTCGGCGCTGTCTACGGCGGCGTCATCAACGGCGCGGGCTACGGCCTGATCTATACCACCGGCACGACCGGCGGCGGCACGGACATTCTGGCCAAGATCCTGCGCCGGCGCTACCCGTACATAAATTTCGGCACACTGCTGTTCGGCATGAACGTGCTCGTCGTGCTGACGTTCGCGTTCCTGTTCAAGAAATACGACAGCTGCATGTACACCATGATCGAGATGTTCATCAGCTCGAAGGTCGTCAATCTCGTCCTCTACGGGCCGGGTGTGTCGGAGGTGTGCTACATCATCAGCAGCAACGTCGGCGCGATCAAGAGCGCCATCACCTGCACGATGGGCCGCGGCGTCACGCTGCTCAACGGCGAGGGCGCGTGGTCGGGCAGAGAGATGCAGGTCATCCTCTGCGTGGTCAAGCGGCCGGAGATCGCGCAGCTGCGCGAGGTCGTGCGCTCGGTGGACGGAAAGGCATTTGTCATCGTGTCCGAGGCCAAGGACGTCTTTGGCCGCGGCTTTGGAAACATCTACGGCGACGATTGAAAGGAGCGGGGTATGCGCAAACGCTGCATCACCGGCATCCTGCTGGCGGCACTGCTGGTGTCGCTGTGCGGATGCACGTCCGTGTTTGACAAGGAATATCTGTCGGTGCGCCCATATGAAGAGCCGTCGAATCTGCTGACGGATGCCGACACCACGCAGATCCGCAACTATGCGGGTCTCATGCGCGCGCTCAATGCGATGGCCGCACAGTACGAGCGCTCGTTCGTGCTGGCTTTCGGCGACTATGACGGCATCATTGCCGACGATCTGGCCGCCGCCTGCGAGGAGCTGCGCACCGGTACGGCCATCGGCGCGTACTGCATCGACAGCGTCACCTATGAGACCGAGCAGGTGGTCGCCTACTGTGAGGCGAGCATCACCATCGCCTACAACCGGCCGGAGAGTGAGGTGCGCTCCATCTACAGTGCCCAGACGCAAAAGAGCATCCTTGACTGCGTGGTCGATGCGCTCGACCGGCAGAAAACGCAGTTTGCCATCCAGATCAGCACCAGCACGCTCGAAACGGATGACGTCGCGGCGCTCGTGCGCTCGGCGTGCCTGAATCAGCCGCAGCTCGTGGTGGATTTCCCGGCCATCGACGTCACGGCCTACAGCGGCGGCAGCAGCCAGAAGATCTTTGGCGTCACGCTGCGCTATGACCTTGGCGCGTCCGTGGTCAATGACCGCCGCACACAGCTTGACGGCCGTGTGCGCACGCTGATCTCTTCGCTCACGGCAGGGGAGAAGGAGACACCGCTGCAGGCGGCCTTCGTCGTCATGCGTGCCTGTGAGCAGCGCACAACGACCGTGCGCACCGCCTATGACGCACTCGTCAACGGCTCTGGCGACAGCTGCGCGCTGGCCATGGCATACAAGGCGGTGTGCGACGCACTCAACATACCGTGTCAGGTCGTGAGCGGCCGCTTCCAGGGCATTGACCGCTGCTGGAACGTGGTGCAGGTCAACGGCAATTACTATCATCTCGACCTGTCCATGCAGTCGGAAACGCTGTGGCTGCGCAGCGACGAGAGCATGCGCGGCACCTACCAGTGGACGGCTGACAGCTGCCCGACGTGCGCGGCGCAGTCGTTCGTCTGGCGCGAGGGCGAGAAGCTCTGACACGATAAAATCAGAAAAAAGAGAAAAAACGCTTGACAAGCCGTCTTTTTGTGGTACAATAACGCTTGCATTCACGAAATGCGGGCATAGCTCATTTGGCAGAGCGCCACCTTGCCAAGGTGGAGGTAGCGAGTTCGAATCTCGTTGCCCGCTCCAGATTGAGAACCACACACAGCAAAAACACCGCACGAAGTGCGGTGTTTTTGCTGTGCTTTGCTGCGCCTGCGGCGCGTGGATATCAAGGAAAACGGATCACAAACACCGACCGGATCAAATTAAGGAGGAACCCTTCATGAATGCAGATGTCGTTATCGTCGGCGCCGGCCCTGCCGGTATTTTCACGGCGCTGGAGCTGCTGCGCCGCGGCACTCCGAAAAAGATCGTCATGATCGAGCAGGGACAGGCCATTGAAAACCGCCGCTGCCCGAAAGCTAAGACCGGCAAGTGCATGAACTGCAAGCCGTACTGCCACATCACGACCGGATTCTCCGGCGCGGGCGCATTTTCGGACGGGAAGCTCTCGCTGTGCAGCGATGTCGGCGGTGACCTGCCTACGCTTGTCGGCGAGCAGAAGGCACAGGAACTCATTGGTTATGCCGACGGCATCTATCTCGAATTCGGCGCGGACGAGCACGTCGAGGGGCTGGAGAACACGGAGGAGGTCAAGCAGATCCGCACACGTGCCATCCGTGCGGGCCTGCGTCTGGTCGACTGCCCGATCCGTCACCTCGGCACGGAAAAGGCACACGAGGTGTATCTCGGTATTGAAAACTACCTGCGCGAGCACGGTGTGGAGATGCTCTTCGGCTGCACGTGCGAGGATGTCATCGTGCGCGACGGGCGCTGCTGCGGTGTCGTGGCGCACGATGGGCACCAGGACTATACCATTGAGGCCAGGCACACTGTCATTGCCACCGGCCGCCGCGGCGCGGACTGGCTGGAAAAGGTCTGCCTCGAGCACGGTGTGGAGCACAAGCCCGGCACGGTCGATATCGGCGTGCGCGTCGAGGTACGCAATGAGGTCATGGAGTCTGTCAACCGCGTGCTCTATGAGTCGAAGCTCATCGGCTATCCCGCACCGTTTAAGAACAAGGTGCGCACGTTCTGCCAGAACCCCGGCGGCTTCGTCTCGCAGGAAAACTACGACAACGATCTCGCCGTCGTCAACGGTCATGCGTATAAGGAGCTCAAGTCGCCCAACACGAACGTGGCGATCCTCTGCTCGCATAATTTCTCCGTGCCGTTCAACCAGCCGATCGCCTATGCGCAGAAGGTCGGCGAGCTGACGAATATGCTCGGCGCGGGGCACATCATGGTGCAGCGCTTCGGCGATATCCTCGACGGCAAGCGCACGTGGCAGAAGGAGCTCGCACAGTCGAACGTCCGTCCCACGCTGCCGGACGCCGTCGCTGGCGACATCACGTCCGCCATGCCGTACCGCGCCATGCTCAACATCATCAACTTCATCAAGGCCATGGATGAGGTCGTGCCCGGCTTCGCCGCGTATGAGACGCTGCTGTACTCCCCTGAGCTGAAGTTTTACAGCAACCGCATCGCCATGGACGACGCGCTCAACACGAACATCCCCGGTCTGCACTGTCTGGGTGACTCCTCCGGCTGGACGCGCGGCCTGATGATGGCCTCGGCCATGGGCGTGCTCATGGGGCGCAGGCTCGCGGATATGCTCTGATGTGCGGGTGAACGGAAGGATTGTCATCTTTTACACAAAACGCTTGACAAATTCCTGCAAATCAGTAGTATAAGAGGGATGGAAAATTGATAGATCCGCCGGTGCGGCGGAGGGAAGGAAACACATTATGGATGGATTGAAAAAAGCTTATTACCGCACCTACCAGCAGGTGTTTGACATCGGTATGCGCTGCCTGCATTGGCGCAAGCCGATCGTGCTCTCCGGCGCCGGCTGTCTTAAACAGGTACCGGACGTGCTCGGCAAGTGCGGTGTGGAAAAGGTCATGGTTGTCACCGGTTCGCACGTGGTCAAGTCGCTCGGACCGAAGCTGTTTGCTGCGCTCGAGGAGGCCGGTATGCCCTACGAGGTGTTCAGCGAGGTCGAGGCCAACCCCTCCGTGACCACGGTCGAGAAGATCCGCGCACAGTACGTGGAGACCGGCTGCAGCGGCTTCGTCGCTCTCGGCGGCGGCAGTCCGATGGATGCGACCAAGGGCGCGGCTGCCCGCGTTGCCTGCCCGAAAAAGAGCTGCAACGACATGGCCGGTGTCATGCGTGTCGGCAAGACCGTGCCGCCGATCGTCGCCATCCCGACGACGTCCGGCACCGGCAGTGAGACGACGATCGCCGCCGTCATCACCGACAGCGAGACGCACCACAAGTACGCGCTCATGGATCTCAAGCTCATGCCGCTGTATGCCATTCTCGATCCGGAGCTGACCGTCGGCCTGCCGCCGCGCACGACCGCGACCACCGGCATGGACGCGCTCACCCACGCGATCGAGGCGTACATCAGCTGGACGTACAACACCAAGGAGAGCCTGCGCCTCGCCGAAGAGGCCGTCAAGCTCATCTTCGATAACCTCGAGGTCGCTTACGCGCACGGCGATGATCTCAAGGCCCGTGAGAACATGATGATCGCCGCCTTCAAGGCAGGCTTCGCGTTCTCCCGCGCCGGTGTCGGCAATGTGCACGCCATCGCGCACACGCTCGGCGGTCTGTATAACACCCCGCACGGTCTTGCCAACGCGGTCATCCTGCCGATCGTTCTGGAGGACTACGGCGAGGCCGTATATCCGAAACTTGCGCGCCTGAGCGAGATCGCCGGCGTCAAGACCGAGGGCACGGACGCCGAGAAGGCGCAGGCCTTTATCGCGGAGATCTATGCCATGAACGAGCGCATGGGCATCCCGAAGGGCTTCGACTTCATTCAGGAGGAAGATATCCCGCAGATCATCGATTGGGCGCTGGCCGAGGCCAACCCCAACTATCCCGTGCCGGTCGTGTACAACGCTGCGCGCTGCCGCAAGGTCATCGATGATATCCGCGCCAAGGCCGCGGAGAATCCGCCCGCCGAAGCATAAGAGCATAGCAAAGCCCGCCCCGCACAGCCGTGCGGGGCGGGCTCTTTCTTCTGGCAGACTCAGGCGGCCTGCCGTTGGTTTTTGCTGCCGATGCCGCCGTGCAGGACAAAGCGGCAAAAGCCGTTGTCCGGGTGCGCGGACACAATGCGGTAAATGAGCAGCGTGATCGCGTAGGCGATCGTGGCTGCGACCAGACCGACGATCATCGCGCCGAGCACGTCGGACGGGTAGTGCGCCATGAGGTAGTTGCGCGCGATGCCCATCACCGGCACAAACAGAAACGCCCAGTAGCGCGCGGGCTTTTTGCCCGTGAGCACGAGCGCGGTCACGCCGGCCATCGCGGCCGTCACATGGCCGGAGGGGAAGGAGTATTCGCTCTCGGCATACGCGCCGGCGGCCTGCCACCAGGTGCGGAAAGGTTCCACCGTCAGCGGGCGCGGCCGGGCGACGAAGTCCTTGAGCCAGAAGTTCGTGATGAGCGCACCGCAGCACACGGCACCGAACATGCAGATGCCCATCTTGCGCGTCTTGGGAAAGAGCATCAGCGCGATGCCGAGCACGAGAAAGAGGAGACCCTTCTCACCCAGCAGCGTGATGATGTAGCACAGCGGCGTGAAAACCCCGCCCGCGGCCTCGGCAAGTTTGTGCAGCGCCTGCAAAATGGTGTAGTCATAGCCTGCAAATGCGGTGTTGAGCCACTGCGCGATCGCAGTCAGTTCCATAAATAATCACCGTCCGGAATCAAAAAATTGCGGCAGTGCGGCTGAGCGCCTGCCGATGAGCGGCGTCGAAACACGCCGCAGCGTAGCTTTGACATCATACACCGCCTGCGCGGCTTTTGCAACCGTTGCCGCCGGAACGGAGGGTGAAAGTTTTGAATGAACGATTTTTATCAAAAACAAAAATGGAACGTTTTCTGTATTTTGAACCGGTTATTCTGCTGCGGGGCTTGACTTTGGCGTGAAAAATCAATATGCTGGTAAACGGAAATTCAATCTTTAGATAGGAGCGATTTTTGCATGATTCTCGATTGCAGCAAGTATGTCGGCCCTTGTAAGTGCGGCCGTGAGCACACCCTGGAGACGAAGAAGGTCGTCGTGGAGTATGACGCGCTCGATCAGTTCGACCAGTATATGGACGAGGTCGGCCTGACCGGCAAGCGCGCTGTCATCTATGACACGAACACGTATAACCTTCCGACGCTCAAGCATGTGCGCGCCGATCAGGAGATCGTCCTCAACGCTGAGGGGCTTCACTCCGAGAAGGGGATGATCGAGGACATGATGCGCCAGCTCGACCATCCGGACGTGATCGTCGCGGTCGGCTCCGGCACGATCATGGACTTCGGCCGCTACCCGGCGTACCAGCTCGGCATCCCGTTCGTCGCCGTGCCGACGCTTGCGAGCTCCGACGGCTTCACGGCCAACATCTGCTCGATCATCATCGACGGTCAGAAAAAGTCCATCCCCATGCAGGCTGCGGCGCTCGTCGTCTGCGACCTGAACGTGGTCTCCGGTGCGCCCCTGTGGCTGACCGTGAGTGGCATTTCGGACATTCTGGCAAAGTACATTTCGCTCGCGGACTGGAAGATCGCACACCTCGTCTCGGGCGAGTATTACTGCCCCATGGTCGCCGATCTCGCCGAGGAGGCGCTGACCATTATGCGCAAGGCTGCCGATGATATGGCGGCCGGCGGCAAGCCGGACTTTGAGGCCATGACCATGGCGCAGATGATCTCCGGCCTGACCATGCAGCTGCTCAACCACTCCCGCGCTGCGTCCGGCGCCGAGCACCTGATGGCGCACCTTGTGGAGATGAAGCCGCCGCGCTTTGAAAATGCCCATGGCATGCACGGCCAGTGCGTTGGTGTGGGCACGTACCTGTGCGCCAAGGAGTACCATTACCTTGCCTCGCTCCCGACGCCGAAGGCCAAGCCCTTCGAGCCCCTGACCCGCGCATGGGTGGACGAGAAATTCGGCAATCTCGCCGACGGCATCATGAAGGAGAACGAGAACGACGTGCTCGGCACCTTCGATCCGCAGAACATCGTCGACCACTGGGACGAGATCCGCGCCATCATCGCCGAGATCCCCTCGGCCGAGGAGTTTGCCGCCCTGTGCGAGAAGCTCGGCGCGTTCTACAAGCCCGAACAGATCGGCATCGACCCGGCTCTGTCGGAGGATATGCTCAGCGTTTCGGCTGCCATCCGCAACCGCCTGACGCTCATCCGCATGCGCCGCGTGCTCGATTTCGGCGAATAATTGCAGATGGAAACCATATGTGCCCGGAAGCAGCCGCTTCCGGGCGCTTTTCGCTTGTGAAACAGGGCGTGTGGTGGTATAATATTCTGATTCTAATTTTGTAAAAGGAGGCCGTGCCATGCCGGATTTTGAAGTCGTTTCGCCCTACGAGCCGTCGGGCGATCAGCCCGAGGCAATCGATGCGCTTGCGCAGGGCGTGGAAAACGGCATTGACGAGCAGGTGCTGCTCGGCGTGACCGGTTCCGGCAAGACGTATACGATGGCCAAGGTCATCGAGCGTGTGCAGCGGCCGACGCTCGTGCTCGCGCACAACAAGATCCTCGCGGCGCAGCTGTGCAGCGAGTTCAAGGAGTTTTTCCCGAACAACGCCGTGGAGTATTTTGTCAGCTACTACGACTACTATCAGCCGGAGGCATACATCCCGCACACGGACACGTTCATCGAAAAGGACGCCTCCATCAACGATGAGATCGAGCGCCTGCGCCACTCGGCCACGTCGAGCCTGTTTGAGCGGCGGGACGTGATCGTTGTCTCGTCCGTGTCGTGTATCTACGGTCTCGGCGACCCGATCGACTATGCCAACATGGTCATTTCGCTGCGCACCGGTCAGCAGCGTGACCCGGAGGAGCTCATGCGCAAGCTCATCGATATCCGCTATGAGCGCAACGACATCGCCTTCGCGCGCAATATGTTCCGCGTCCGCGGCGACACGATCGACATTTTTCCGGCCTATTCGTCCGACCATGCCGTGCGCGTGGAGTTTTTCGGCGACGAGATCGACCGCATCTCGGACATCAACGTCGTCACCGGCGCGCCCATCCGCACGCTCAGCCATGTGGCGATCTATCCCGCGTCGCACTATGTCACGACGCATGAAAAGATGGAGCGCGCCATCGGCGAGATCCGTGCCGAGTGCGATGCGCGCGTGAAAACGTTTGAGCAGCAGGGCAAGCTCCTCGAGGCGCAGCGCATCCGCCAGCGCACGGATTATGACATTGAGATGATGCAGGAGCTTGGCTACTGCTCCGGCATTGAGAACTACTCGCGCATCATCAGCGGCCGCGCCCCCGGCAGCGCGCCGATGACGCTGCTGGACTATTTTCCGAAGGATTTTCTGCTCTTTGTCGATGAGAGCCACGTCACGCTGCCGCAGGTGCGCGCCATGTATCGCGGCGACCGTGCGCGCAAGGACTCGCTCGTCGAGTACGGCTTCCGCCTCCCGGCCGCCAAGGACAACCGCCCGCTGACCTTCGCCGAGTTCGAGCAGCTGCAGGGCACGTCGATCTACGTGAGCGCCACGCCCGCCGACTGGGAGCTGATGAAGAGCGAGGGGGTGGTCGTCGAGCAGCTGATCCGCCCCACGGGACTTGTCGACCCGCCGCTGGAGGTGCGCGTGACGGTCAACCAGATCGACGACCTGATCGAGGAGATCGACAAGCGCGTGAAGCACGACGACAAGGTGCTCGTCACGACCATCACCAAGCGCATGGCCGAGGAGCTCTCGAAATATTTCGACCGCGTGGGGGTGCGCAACCGCTACATCCACTCGGATGTCGACACGCTCGAGCGCATCCAGATTCTCGAGGACCTGCGCGCCGGGCTCTTCGACGTGCTCGTGGGCGTGAACCTGCTGCGCGAGGGGCTCGACCTGCCGGAGGTGGCCCTCGTGGCGATTCTCGACGCCGACAAGGAGGGTTTCCTGCGCAACGTGCGCTCGCTCACGCAGATCGCCGGGCGCGCCGCGCGCCACTCGCAGGGCAACGTGATCCTCTACGCCGACACCTGCACCGAGTCGATGCGCTACGCCATCGAGCAGAGCAACCGCCGCCGCGAAATCCAGGTGCGCTACAACATGGAGCACGGCATGCTCCCGCGCCGCGCCCAGAAGAGCGGCACGGGGCAGAGCACCCTGCTGGCGGGCCGCACCGAGGCCCCGGCTGACCTCACGGCCTACCCCATCGTCGAGGAGCACTACGCCGTGGCGGCCGACGTGGCAAAGGGCTACACCGCATCCGGCGGCTCCGGCACCCGCACGGCCGTTGCCACGGCGGGACTGCCCGGACCGGGCGAGGACCTCGACGCGCTGATCGCCCGGGCCCGCGAAGAGATGGAGCGGGCGGCCAAGTCGCTGGATTTCCTCGCCGCGGCGAAGTTCCGCGACCGGATGTACGAACTGCAAAAACTCAAGGAGGAGAACCGCCGGTAGCGGGCCTGTCGCCGGACCGGCCTTCCCCGCAAGCGGCTGATCCGGGAAATTACACCTCAAAATCCGAAATCCGCCACCTCTGCCCGCTCCGCCGGAGACGGGAAACCGCGGCTACGCCCTGTCGGCGTGGCGGAAGGTGAAATACTTGGCGGCGAGGTAGCTGTAGACGGTCGTCGCCAGCGTGGTGACCACCTTGGCGGGCGTGGGCCAGAGGCCGCACAGCTCGACAAAGAACTTCATGCCCACATAGGTCAGCCCGATGGAGCCGACGATCGAGAGCAGGTAACGCAGCAGCTGCGCATGCGTCCGCACGGGGGAGTTGCGGAAGGCGACGTTGCGGTTGAGCCAGAATCCGCAGAAGAAGGTGAAGGGGAAGACAAGCAGCATCGCCGCGATGTGGGGCGAGAGCACCACCACGCCCAGGTCGAAGAAGCGGTGGGCGACGACGTAGTTGTAGATCAGGAAGTAGCACACGGGATCGAACGCCAGGTAGGTCACGCAGCCGCAGACGGCGTAGCGGAACGTCTGACGGGGCATCAGCGCGGCAAGGGGCGGCAGGTAGAACCGGTCGATCAGGCGGATGATCCCTTCGGCGAGCGACATCATCGAGCGGTGTAGGTCCACATGCCGGGGAAGGTCTCCGCATGGGCGCGGATGAAGAGCGTGCAGGCTCCGGCATCCTCCGACTCGAAGGGCGAAACCATGAATTTCGCGCCGAAGCGGTAGACGCCGCAGCGGAACGAACCCTCCTTTTCGCGTGCGAGCTGCGCGGCCCGGGCGGCATTTTCGGGTGTACTGAATACTCCCAACACCACGTAGCGGCGGCCGGAGACGAGCCGTGCGGGCTCCCCGTCCGCAGCCGGAGCGGTGTCGGCCGGGGCCTCCGCCCGCAGAGCCGGTGCGGCGTCCTGTGCCGCACCTTCCGCCCCGGAAGCGGCCGAAGCGGTGCCGGCCGCTGCGGGATCGGTCACGGAATCCGCCCCGACGCCATCCGCCGAAGCCTCGGCCGCAGCGGAATGCTCCGTCGCAGCGGGAGCCGCCGCAACGAGCGTCACGGACTCCGACCCGGTCGTCACGGTTGGCACCGCATGCCGGTTGTCCAGCCACCAGTAGGCCGTAAAGGCCACCACGAAGACGATGGCGGCAATGCCGATCCACATTGCCCCGTCGAAACGCCGGGGACGGTGGATGCGCACGGGGGCATGCCCCTGCGGATTGATCCGGCGGTCGAACGCCTCGTCGGGGGTGAAGTTCTTGAATTTCAGCACACCGACCCCCTCGATCGTCAGCACGCCGTTCTGCTGCGTGCGCGACAGCCAGCGGTCGTAGATGTCCCGGGCCTGCGAGGCGACCTGCGCCTGCTCGCGCTGCGGGGCGACCGGTGCGGAGGAGACGACCGATGCGGAGGAGGAGACCGGCGTACCGTCCGTGTCGCTGCAGGGCGTTTCGGCCGGTGCCGCATCCCGGAGCACCCGGGCGATCTCGTCGACGAGCGACACGCCCCGCTGCTGCGACGTGAAGACCACCTCGCGCGAGGGCGGCTCGACGAGCCGTGCCGAGAGCCGCTTCGCACCGTGGAAACGGACGCAGAGCGATCCCACGCCGGGCAGGTACAACTCCCCGCCCGCCGCCAGCAGGTTGCCCGCCAGGCGGTTCACCTGATCGACCATCGGATATTGTGTCATTGTTTCTTTCTGCTCTTTTTGGGGTGCACGGCTGTCGGCTGCGCCGCCGGTTTGACCGCGGCGGGCACAACCTCGGGACGCGAGAAGCCCCGGTAAATCATGTAGAAGCCCAACAGGATGAAGGGGATGCTGAGCCACTGTCCCATGTCGAGCGCCCAGCCCTGCTCGAAGGCCTCCTGCTCGACCTTGATGAACTCGATGAGGAAGCGCGTGAGGAAGACGCCGATCAGCCCGATGCCGAAGAGCACGCCGGGACGGCGCCGCGCCATGTCGCGTCCGTAGTAGAGCCAGCAGAGGATTGCGAAGGTTGCCAGGTAGCACAGCGCCTCGTAGATCTGCGTGGGATGCACGGGATTCGGGGCGAAGCGGTGGAGCCAGATGTTCGACCGCACGAACTCGAAGCCCCACGGCAGGGTCGTCGCCGTACCGAAGATCTCCGAATTGAAGAGGTTGCCCAGCCGCACGACGGCACCGCCGATGCCCACGGCGATCATGATGCGGTCGAGCGACCAGATGTAGGGCAGGCGGTTGCGCCGCGAGAAGAGCCACAGCCCGATGAGCAGGCCGACGGCGGCGCCGTGGCTGGCCAGCCCGCCGTCGCGGAATCCCGTGATGATGGTCCACGGCTGACGCAGGTACTCCACCGGGTCGTAGAAGAGGCAGTGCCCGAGGCGGGCGCCGATGATCGTGGCCAGCGTGCCGTAGATGAAGATCGACTCCGAAACCGACGACGGCAGCCCCTCGCGCTTGACGAAGTTGTCGAAGAGTTTGGCGCCGATCAGGATGGCCAGCGCCCACATCACGCCGTAATAGCGGATGTCGAACGATCCGATGGAAAAGAAGACGGGATCGAAGTCCCAGACGATACTCAGAGGTTGCAGCATTTATTCAACGGGGTTTCGGTTTATTTCATGTCCTGGAGGTTCACCTTCTTGAGCGTGAAGGAGAAGGTACTGCCCACGCCCGGCTCGCTGCGGACGGAGATCCGCTCGCCGTGCGCCTCGATGATGTGCTTGACGATGGCCAGTCCGAGGCCCGTGCCGCCCTGCTCGCGCGAGCGGCCCTTGTCCGTGCGGTAGAAGCGCTCGAAGATGCGCGGCAGGTCCTCCTTGCCGATGCCCAGACCGTTATCCTCGACCTCGACGAGAATCTTGTCGAGCATGTCGCGGAAGCGGATGCGCGTCTGTCCGCCCTCCTTGCCGTAGCGGATCGAGTTGATGATCAGGTTGACGAGGACCTGACCGATGTAGTGCTTGTCGGCCAGCACCCAGAAGGGCGACGGCAGGTTCTCGACCCCCTTGACCGAGATGCGGATATGTTTCCTGTCGGCTTCGATCTCGGCCTGCTCGGCGATCTCCTTGGCCAGCGCCACGATGTCGAACTTCTCCAGGTTGAGCTTGTTCATGCTGCTCTCGAGCTTCGAGATCGTGTCGAGGTCGTTGACGATGTTGATCAGGCGGTCGATGCTCTTCTCGGCCCGCTCGAGATACTTGCGGTTGATGAGTTCGTCCTCCAGCCCGCCGTCGAGCAGCGTCGAGATGTAGCCCTGGATGTTGAAGATCGGGGTCTTCAGCTCGTGCGCCACGTTGCCCAGATACTGCTTGCGGAACCGCTCGGCCTCCTTCAGCCGCGCAATCTCCTTGTCGTTGGTGTCGGCCCAGGCGGTGAGCTCCTCGCCGATGTTCTCCACGCGCTTGTCCTTCAGCTCGGAGAGGATCTCCGTCGTGTGCACGTCGCGCGAAAGGACGATCGAATAGATCGGCTTGAGCTTGTAGGCCACGTACTTGCGGATGATGAAGAGCGCCACGAGCGCCACGATGCAGAACGTGCCCAGCAGCACGCCCGCCACGACAAGCCAGTGCAGCTCCACGCCGCGCAGGTCAAGGCCGAGGAAGACCCCGGCCACGATCAGCGTCGCCAGCAGGGCGATCCACAGCGACGCACCTTCCTTGGTTTTGATCCGTATCATAGGCCTTCTATTTCATGTATTGCTGCATCAGCCGGGCGATGTACTTCCCGATGATGTCGAACTCGAGGTTGACGACCGAGCCCACGTCGATGCGGCAGAAGTTGGTATGCTCGAACGTATAGGGGATGATGGCCACGCGGAACGACGTCGGCGTCGAGTCGCAGACCGTGAGGCTCACGCCGTTGACCGTCACCGAACCCTTCTCGACGGTGCACAGGCCGCCGCCCTGCGGCTCGTACTCGAACTTGAAGTACCAGCTGCCGTCGGCATCGGTCTTCTCCGTGCAGCGGGCCGTCTGGTCGACGTGTCCCTGCACGATGTGGCCGTCGAGCAGCGCATCGGGCTTCATCGAGCGCTCCAGGTTGACCAGATCGCCCACCTGCAGCAGCCCGAGGTTGCTGCGGTCGAGCGTCTCCTTCATGGCCGTGACCGTATAGGTGTCGTCCCTGATGTCCACGACGGTCAGGCAGACGCCGTTGTGGGCGATGCTCTGATCGATCTTCAGCTCGCGACAGAAGTCCGCACGCAGCGTAAAATCCTTGTTCTGACGGTCCGTATGGATCGAGACCACCTCGCCCATACCCTCCACGATACCTGAAAACATATCTCTTTATGTATTAACAATCAGTTTGCCCTTTACCTTGTACACCGAGACAATGTCGTCCCGCCCGACCAGAATATCGTCGAAATGCTCCCGGTCGCCGGCCACCAGACGGAATCGCTCCTCCCCGTCCGCGGTGCGTACTATGCGCAAAGTTACAATTTTTCGGCAGACAATCACATATTCGTCGCCGGGAATTATTTCATCCGTGCCGACGGCCTTGAGCAGCACGACCGTACCCGAAGGCACCGCCTCGCCCATCGCCCGGCCCGAATAGCGCATGGCAAAGTCGCACTCGCCCGCGGGCGGCACAACCAGATTGCACTCGGCCTCAAGCTGTTCGATGCGTGTGACCGACTGCTCGACGTCGGCGTTGTAGAAGGGAATCTGCGCCCCGCGCAGCTTCGTCTCGGAGAACATCTGCCCCTCGCCCGTCAGCAGCCAGAGCTTGTCCACCTGCGGGAACTTGTTGACGATACGGTCCGCGACATCGAGCGAAATGCCGTTGTTGCCGCGCTTGATCTGATAGAGGTTTTCACCCCGCGCAAGGCCGATGTAACGTGCAAAATAGTTGGTCGACATGTTCGCCCACTTGATCACCGCCTCAATCCTCTGCCAATTATTCTGCTTTTCTCGCATTTTTTTGGTGTATTTAAATTTTTTTTGCATCTTTGCACGTCGGTCCCGTAGTTCAATGGATAGAATACAAGATTCCGGTTCTTACGATATGGGTTCGATTCCCGTCGGGACTACTTCTTCACAAGTGCGAGGTTCGCTTCGCACTTGTGTTTTTTATGGCATGCCCCGCACCGGCTCCGTTCCCACATCCGGCATGCAAGCTACAACCAACAAAAATAATAACAAAAATTCCATTGGGCAATAAAAAAGCACATTTTTGATCGCCCGACCACGCACCGCACCGGCAGGCCGCCGAAACGGGAACCTGCAGCGAGGCGCTGTTCAAGTGTTCAAACCGGGATAGCAGAAAAGAGGGGGACCGCACGGCACGCCGCCGGCCGGCGGCAGCCGCGCAGCGTCAGAAGGAGAAGCGCAGGCCCAGCCGGAGCGTGAGCGTCAGCGGATCGTCGGTCCGCGCCGTCCGCAGCTCGGTCCGCGTGAAATAGTACGACAGCTCGGGCTCGAAGTAGAGCCCGACGGTCCGGCCGAAACGGTACTCCGCACCGGCCACGCCGAAGGCCGACCACTGCACGCCGTGCTCCGTTACAACTTTTGAACCGAACTTCGCGTAGACGCACTTTTCGATCTGACCGCCCGCACCTATATATAAATGGAATCCCCGGCGGTGGAGAAACTGCCAGTTCACACGCAGCGGAATGCCGACGAAGTGCAGCTGCTGCGCAATGTCGTCCGATGCGAAGGGCTTGCGGACGTCCGAACGCAGCAGGGTGTAGACCAGGCCGCTCTCGAGCGAGAGCCCGTGGCGGAACTCCCGGCGCACGGAGAGCCCCAGACCGAGGGGCTGGTGGTGACGGTAGGCACATTCGTCGTAGCCCGGCTCCTCCTGCAATCCGATATCGTAGGCATTGCCGTCCGCCATCGGGGCATCGGACATCATCATGCCCCGGAGTGCGCCCGACTCCCCGCGGCCGTTCGACAGGCCGCCCGCGGCGAAGAGTCCGACCGAAGTCCGCTCCCGACG